>Ga0209380_10000425_pt1 | contig 29801 bp, 26 predicted proteins | sample HubBroMetageWFT6_FD_188347 | JGI IMG/M metagenome (GOLD analysis project Ga0209380, IMG submission 188347) | Warmed and freeze-thawed soil microbial communities from the Hubbard Brook experimental Forest, New Hampshire - Hubbard Brook CCASE Soil... | ecosystem: Environmental > Terrestrial >... | reverse complement strand
GCCGTGGTCGCGGCGGGCAGTGCGGCCGCTGTCACCGCCGCCTCGGCGGGTGGCGGCCATCCCCGTCCGGTGGCGGCCCGGCCGCATGCCCCGGCCGTGCATCCGCATGCTGTGCACGCTAAGCCCGGGGCCGCCCGGCTCACGGCGGCGGTCGTGCAGCACATCGCGCAGGTCTCGAAGGCGGCGATCGAGTCGGCCGGTCACGTCGGCGTGAGCTACGCCGAGACCGACGAGGGGATCGCGGACGGCTCAGGGACGCTCGACATCACGTTCTCCGGCCAGAACTTCAACTCGGTGTCGTCGCAGCCGGGTGCCACCAGCACGTTCACCGAGCGCGTCGTCGACGGCCAGATCTACACCTACGGCAACCCGCCGCCCGGCCAGCCGCTGCAGTGGTACCACTCCACGAACCAGACGCAGACCGGGGGCACGACGGTGCCCGATCCCCGCGCGCTCCTGGCCGCGCTGCGCCCGGCCGCGGGCTTCGAGAACCTCGGCTACCAGGTCGTGGGCGGCGTCCGGTGCGAGCATCTGCGCGCAACGGAGGTGGCCTACCTGCCGGGGAAGCTGCTCTCGCTGGGCATCGCCTGGCCCACCACGCTGACTGGGCTGGACGTCTGGGTCGACGAGCACGGGGTGGTCCAGCAGATGAGCACGACGTTCTCCGGCCTGGACAATCAGGGCCACCTGAACGTCGAGAAGCAGACCGTGCGGTTCCTCGACATCGGCCAGCCCGAGACGATCGTCGCCCCGAGCCAGTACGCGAACCAGCAGACCTTCGGCTGACGCCGCCGTCGGCCGGCCGCTCAGGCCCGGCGGCCAGACCTCTAGTGCACTGCTATGTCGGAGGCCACGGCGCGTATCCCAGGTCCGCGTGAAGCCCGCTCGCTTTGGCCAGCAGATGAGCTGGGATTTTCCCGACGGGAATCGCCGTGGCCCGAGTGACATCACCCGCCTCGGCCGGACTCAGGGTGGCATGCGGTTCGCGCAAGACTGCAAGATCACGAGCGTCCAGCCCGAGGAAGTCGAAGATTTCCTTAGCCTGCTGAAATAGGTCGACAGAAAGATCTTCGGCCCTGAGTCGTCGGCACGACTGCGGATACTTGGCCTCGAAGGCCAGCAGAGGTTCGGTGTGGGCAATCCAGTAGGCAGCCGCAATGGCCGCCGTATTGCCCGGATGCGTACCGGAGTAGGACCAGAGCGGACTGCCGCCGAGGCCCCAGGGGTACGCGGTGACCGCCTCATCCAGGACGCCTTCGAGGCTACGGTGAAGGCAAAGACATGTGGCCGTTGGGAACAGCTGCATGAAAGTCTCTGCTTGCTCCATCCCAGCAAACGCGACCTCGCACCACCGCGATGCGCCCGCGTCGGCGAGGATAACAGCGTTCATGACGCCGGCTAGCGAGCGAATGGACTTGATTGCCAGCGCGGACAGGCTTAGGTCCTGTTTCTCCACGACTTTCCATGTGGCGGCCGCAGAGTGACAGAGGGGCAGCAAGCCGCTGCCGAAGGTACATGCCAGCGACGAGCTCGCCCCAAGCACCGGCATAAGCAGCTCCACACCCGCGTGCGCATAGGTGAGCACTATGACAGGGCCAGATACTGGCCGGGCGTCTCGTGATGCCGGTTCGCCGCTCACGGGAACGTCCTGGGTCTCGGTCATCGACTGCCCGTTACCAGTTAGTCAGCGCTAGGAGGTCGGCCAGTACGCGGATCCGATCCTCAGAGGCCACCGGCCCGGCCTCGTCTTCGTCGCAGTATCGGAGCCTGCAGGTCCTGAAGGCAACGTTGAGGTTCAGTTTGCCCGTCACTACCTGGTCCCACGCATCGGAGTATCCGACTATGTCCCAGTCGGATCTCTCTTGCGCGGCGCGCGTGGCGAAGGTCACCGTGCGCGCCCGGAGATCCACGAGCCAGTGTTCGGAGCTCAGGCCACTATCCCTGGATACTGCGACCGCGACGAAAGTCTCCTCGCCGTGCTGCTTCCAGCGCGATGCCGCGTTCTCGCCCGCGGCCGAAACGCCAGCGTTCAAGCGACTGCCTAGCAGTTGTGAGTGCGCGGGGCCGCACTTCGACTCCTCGTCAGCTCCGATCCCGCCGGCCACCTCTCCAGCCGACGGATCTGGGGCTGAGGCGGTCGAACTGCTGTCTGCATCGCTGACTGGTACTCGCAGGTCCGCAGGTGGCTCCGAGGTGCCCCAGCCCTCATCGATCGGCACGTAGTTGAGTTTGGCGGCCATTTCGTTGATCGCGCCCAGCACTGGCGGGGCGATCATCCCAGCGGGGATGGACCAGCCACGGCCCACTGAGTCGGATGAGATGTTGGACGTGTACCAGATCTTGTAGTCCGCAGGCCCGCTTCGCTCGCGCTCGCCTGAGAAACAGGATTCCGAGATGCCCGGCGCCGGCGGTGCCTCGAGGAACCGGAAGACCTCTGCGGCGACGGTCTCGGCGTCGGTTACGAGATCCTCATATCGGACCCTGAACGTCCGGTCCGGGAATTCCTCCTCCGCCGCCAGGGTGGTCCCGGCGTTATCGGCCCAGAACCTGGCCAGCGCATGCACGGCGTTGCCCGGATTCGCGGCGATATATGGGTCGAAGCCATATCCGCTCAGACCCCAGGGGCAAGCCTCCAGGCCGGACGCGATGACGTCCATGGGATGCCTATAGAGGCAAATGAAACGGGCCTCGGGATAGACTCGCAGCAACAGCTCGGCGAAGCGTGCGGTGCCCAGACTCTTATCGCAGTACCTGGTTTTTCCCCGCCTTTGCAAGTACGACCCGATCATCCGGTCCATCGTGTATCGGATGCCCGCGATCGCGGCATCCGGTATATGCGGCGGTTCATCGCCTCGGTTGGCTGACAGGGGAGCGCCTTCGATCAGCGACCAGACCGTGGCGAGCTGCGCGCACAGCGACGGCAGATTGGTCTCGGGCGGGCACGCGAGCTGAGGGTGCGCGTCCAACAGGAACCGTAGCAGCGTGGAACCCGATCGTCCGTTACACAACACGAACACGGGATCAGAGAACGAGTATCCGGGGTCAGCTGAATTGAGGCTAGTGCTGGGGGTCGATTGCTGCACGTGAGGGCCCGTTCTCTGAAAGGGTTAGGATGTCTGAGTAGGCTTGCCACAGCTGATTGCAAGGCGCTATTCCCAGTTCACGGTCAAGACGCCCCCTTAGCTGTTCGAAAGTATTGATCGCCTCCGCCCGCCTCCCTGCGGCGGCTAGTGCGACGATCAGCCGGGCATGAATGAGCTCGCTAAATGGATCTGCCGAGCACGCATGCCGCAGATAAGGCAGAGCTTCGGCATGCGTACTCGCCGATGCCGCGGCGTCTGCGTAGCGGATGATGACCTCGGATCGCCGCGCGTTCAAGTTGACTACTGATGGGTGCTCTTGGAGCAGGTCGAGGTCGGCTAGCGTCTTGTCTCGCCATAGGTCGAGGGCGTGCCGGTAGAAGTGACACGCGCGGTCAGGCCGGCTGGCTGCGAGTGCGGTGTCACCTCGCTGTACGTTTGTAAAGAACTCGGCGCTATCCAGTTGGCAGAGGGGATCGGTCTGCAGGACGTACGACTGACCAGTCCGGATGACCGGCGACTGGCTCGTCTCGGTCGCAAGCAACTGCCTTACCCGGCTGACGTGGCCCTGCACGATGGTGGGTGCGCTGAGAGGTTCCTCGTCGGGCCAGAAGATTTCAAGCAACTCGTCAATTCGGATTCCGTGGTCACCTCCAAGAGCGAGGAGCCCAAGAACAACCCGCTCGCGTCGCGATCCGAGTTCGATGCGCTCGCCCGAGCGCTCGGCTGAGAGCGGACCAAGAATGCCGATCCGAACTGGATCGGCCGGAGTCGGAAGTGGCACGGGTTGCGACCGGAACGTCGAACTCCTACGCGCCCCCTGGCACCACGTGCGAACGAGCGACTTTTGCTCATGAAGATCGAGCCTTAGGACGACGGTCAGCGCTTCCAGCGAAGCCCACTGCGGGGAACGTGTCCGCCCTTGCTCGAGGTCACGCAGAAATCCAAGGCTGACGCCGGCTGCTTGAGCGAGTTGCTGCTGGCTCAGCCCCAAGGCTGCCCGGTAATTGCGGATCGTCCGCCCAATCGTTGCTGGCTCGTCAAGGTCCAAGTTCTGTCGCACCCTCCCCCTCGTGTTGCAGCGCAATCGGCAGGTCAGCGGTGCCCGCAGTCGCAAGTGTCGGGACGATGTCTGATGTCTCACTCACGGTGGGGCCTCCTCGTTTCCTGCCCCTCGGCTTGCCGGCGTCCGCCCAGGGACCCTGGTACTCCTGTAATCCGCCTCCACTCGATATGCCTGGGCCGGCTCGATCGGCGCGTAATTCCGTTTCGCCATTCATCGGACGCCTGACGATGTGAATATCGTGTATGCGCCGCGTTGCGTTTTTGTTGCGTCGACGGACCGGGGCGTTGAGCCGTGTTTGCGGGGATGGCGTGTGGAGGCAGGATGCGGTTCGGGGTCCTCGGCCCGGTGCTCGTCCATGACGGGGAAGCGTTCGTCCACATCGGGCCGCCCCGCCAGCGGACATTGCTAGCAGCGCTGACGATGCAGGCCGGCCGGGCTGTTCCAGCCGAGAAACTTGCTCAAGCCCTGTGGGATGGCGGGCCATCAGCCGCTGCGGCAGTGACGCTGCGTACGCACGTGATGCGGCTGCGTCAGGTTCTCGGTCCGAAGGCCGGCGCCAGGGTATTGACGCGGTCGGGCAGCTACCAGCTGGAGGTCGGCGAGGACGAGGTAGATCACCTGACGTTCGCAGCCTTGTGCAGCCGGGGCGGCGTGGCGGTTGAGGGAGGCGACTGGCGGCTGGCTGATTCGACGCTGTCGGAAGCGCTCAGGCTGTGGCGCGGGGCGCCGCTCGCCGACGTCGCCAGCGAGAGCCTGCGCGGCGAGGGGGCACCGTATCTCGAGCAGCTCCACCTGCAGGCCCTGGAATGGCGGAACGAGGCCCAGCTCTCGCTCGCGCGACATGCCGAGCTGCTGACCGAGCTGCAGGCGCTGGCGGCAGAGAATCCGCTGAGGGAACGATTTCAGTCCCAGCTCATGCTGGTGTTGTACCGCTGCGGTCGGCAGGCCGACGCGCTTGCCGTGTTTCAGCGTGTGCGGCGGCTCCTCGCGGAGGAGCTTGGCATCGAGCCCGGGCCCGAGTTGCAAGAATTGCATCAGCGAGTGCTCTGCGCGGACCGGTCGCTGGATCTCCGCCATCCGGCCATCGCAGCGTCAGCGAGCCCGGAGGTCGTGCCCCATCAGCTGCCGCCTATGGCGACGAACTTCGCTGGCCGGGAGCGTGAGCTGGAAGCGCTCACGTGCGCGCTGGATCAGCCTGATACTCGGGTGGGTGCGCGGACGCCGGTCATCTCGGCTATTAGCGGGACTGCGGGCGTCGGCAAGACGGCCCTTGCGGTGCAGTGGGCGCACCGGCTCGCTGAGCGCTTCCCCGACGGGCAGCTCTACCTGAACCTGCGTGGCTATGACCCTGGCCTGCCGATGACTGCCGCGGATGCGCTGGCCAGGTTCCTGCGCGACCTCGGCGTGGCCGCAGCCGAAGTCCCGGCGGATGAGGAAGAGCGCTCAGCTCGCTACCGGAGCCTCCTCTCCGGGCGGCAGATGCTGATCCTGCTGGACAACGCCAGCGAGGCTGGCCAGGTACGGCCGCTGCTGCCCGCCTCGCCTGGCTGCGCGGCGATAGTGACGAGCCGGGACACGCTCGCCGGCCTCGTCGCCCGCGATGGCGCCAGGCGAATCGATCTCGACGTACTCGCCGACGCCGATGCCGTGAATTTGCTGCGCACGCTAGTCGGGGACCGGGTGAATGCGGAGCCCTACGCAGCAGCAGCGCTGGTGGAGTATTGCTGCCGCCTGCCGCTGGCCCTCCGGGTGGCCGCTGAGCTGGCGGCCGCCCGGCCCACAGCCTCGCTGGCGAGTCTCGCCAGTGAACTGGCTGACCAGCAGCAGCGGCTTGACCTGCTCGACGCCGGCGGCGACCCCAGCACGGCCGTGCGGGCCGTGTTCTCCGGGTCGATCCGGAATCTGGATGACGGCGCCGCTCGCGCCTTCCGGCTCCTGGGCCTGCACCCCGGCCCCGAGGTGGATGCGTACGCGGTCGCGGCGCTCATTGCCGCCAGCCTGAAACAGGCCAGGCAGTTGCTCAACCAGCTGCTCCGCGCACATCTGATTCAGGCGGCCCGGCCGGGCCGCTACGCCATGCATGACCTGCTGCGCGACTACGCCCGCGAAAGAGCAGCCACCGAGGACGGGCGCGAGGCGCAGCTGGCGCTGACCCGACTGTTCGACTACTACCTCAGCGCCACGGTCGCCGCGACGGAGACGCTGTATCCCGCCGAACAGCATCAGTCGGGACTTCCAGCGGCGGCAGCCATCACGCCGTTCCTGGCCCAGCCGGCCGCGGCCAGGACATGGCTGGCTGCCGAGCTACCGTGCCTGGCCGCCGTCACCGTGCATGCCGCCGCCGCGGGCTGGCCTCGGCATGCCATGGGTTTCTCCGCAGCGCTCTTCCGCTACCTGGATGCCGGTGGTCACGGCGCCGAGGCTGTCACCATCCATGACCAGGCCAGCCGTGCCGCCCGGATTGTCGGCGACCTCGCCGCTGAAGCCAGAGGCATGACCAGCCTCGGCATAACCAGGCTCGCGCAGGGCTGCTACCAGGATGCAGCTCGTCACCTCGAGCAGGCCCTGCCGCTCAGCCGGCGGGCCGGCGACCGCGACGGCGAGGCCCGCGCACTGGCAAATCTCGGCAGCGCTGCTCTCTGGCGAGGGCGTTATAGCCAGGCGGCCGATTCCTATCGGATCGCCCTGGGCCTTTATCGCGAAACGGGCAACGGCACCGGCGAGGCGATCGCGCTCAACAATCTCGGCATCGCCGAACTGCGGCTGGGCAGCTACGAGCAGGCCGGTGACCACCTCCACCAGGCCCTGAATCTGGCCCGCGACATCGGTGACCAGGCCGGCGAAGCTTACGGTCTGCTGAGTCTCGCGGAAGTCAGCGTTCAGCTGGGCAGTCACGAGCAGGCCGGCGGCTACCTCCGGCAGGCCCTGAACCTGTGCCGTGAGATCTGCGACCTCGTGGGCGAAGCCCACGCGCTGGCTAACCTCGGCGAACTCGACCTGCGTCAGGGCCACGTCCAGCAGGCGGCGAGCCATCTGGAGAAGGCGCTCAAGCTTTCCCGAGACATCGGTGAGCGCTCGGTCGAGGGCGCCGCGCTCAATAGCCTCGGGGAAGTCTCGCTGGCGAGCGGGGATTATCAGCAGGCCCGCATCCACCACACTGGGGCGCTCGCCCTGGCCAGCGATACCGGTCACAAGCGTGAGATGGCCCGCGCCCATGCGGGCCTCGCCCATGCCCATCACGCCGGCAGGGATCTGGACCAGGCTCGTTACCACTGGCAGCGAGCACTGGTCCTCTACACCGAGATGAGCTCGCCCGAGGCTGAGCAAGTCCGCGACCGGCTCGCGGGCACCGGCGAGGTTTTGCCGCGGGGGCTGGTCTTCGACGGGCCGCCGCCGGATTGAGTGCGGGCGCTCCCGTACCAGCTGGGCCCGTGGCCGGGTCTGCGCCCGCCGCGCCACGTGGGCCTGATGTCGGCTGAGCTGCGGATGTAATGCGAGTCGGGCGTTACTACTCGCTCGTCAAGGGTCGCCCAGTCGCATAGAAGAGCCTGTTAGGCCCGCCGGTCATCATGACGGAGACGCGTAACTCGCGCCGAACGTGATCGGCCCATCAGGCGCGCTAGTAGACGAGTACTAGCAATAGGAGGATCGTGTGAAAAAAGTGAGATACCTGGTCGGCGCAGCGGCCCTGTCTCCTGTGGCCATAGTGGCGCTCCCCGGCGCCGCCCACGCGGCCACAACGGCTCCGCACGCTTCCACGCATGGCAGCAAGAAGACAGTACGCCCGATCGCGCAGGGCGCCCAGACACTAGCGCTGGCGACCACCCCGTCGACGAGCGCGGGGAACAGCACGGGGGCCAGCACGGGGGCGGCCAGCTCAGCGGCAAAGGCAAATACCGCCTGCGCTTCTCATACCTTCAACATCCCTGCCAACGGCAACCTGAAGGGCCATGGCTGGTACACCATAGTTACCAACGGCAGCGACTCAAACAAATCCATTCAAGCGTGTGCCGTGGATATCAGCGTGAAGTTCCACGCGGGGACTAAGGCCGATCCCTCGTGTAAGTACATATGGGCGTCAGATCACTACTCCGGGCTCTTCTTCAACACGAGCTACCTGCGACCGCCGCATGTCAGGGTCTGCGGTTACGACGGTCAGACTCAGCATCACCAGATCCGCCTCGGCAACTGGGTCGGGCTATCGCCCTTTGCCACGGATCGGGTCAACATATTTTCAACTCATAACACCGGCGGGGTTGGTTACGGCATTAGTTAGCACGAGAATGCCGGTAGCCATCCGCATGCATTGCCCGGCGGCGGGGAGGTTGCTCGCGAAGGAAGCCTCCTCGCCACTCGTGGCCGGCGTGTCGCACCTGGCTCGCGGCGGCACCGCAGAGCCGCCGCGGGCGCCCGGCCAGGTCAGGCCCCGGCGACGGTGCCTTCGCCGGCCGGGGCGGTGTCGGACGGGACTGTGGGGGCCGCGACCGGGTCGGCCGCGGCGGCCACGTAGCGGTCGCCCTGCGCGACCGGGGAAAACGCGAACGCCAGCGCGATGAGAGCCGTCAGGATCCCGGAGGCGGCGTAGACGTCGGCGACGCTGCCGGACAGCTGGATCGCGGCCGCACCGGCAAGCGCGCCGAGGGGAATGGCTGACCAGGCCAGCACCTGGCCGATGCTGACCACGCGGCCGTACATCTCCTCGGGCACGATGGCCTGACGCAGCGCGGCCGTGTTGATGTTCAGCAGCAGCCCGAACCCGCACGACGCCGCCCACAGGACCAGGGCGGCCGGGTAAGAGCCGATCAGCGCCATGGCGGTGACTGTCAGTCCGGAAATGACCAGCGCGCCGAGCGCCGTGACAGCGAAGCTCAACCGCCTGCGAATCGGCGCCGCCGCCATGCTGACAACAACGACGCCCGCTGCGCCGGCAGCGAAGAGCACGGCGACTTCGCTGTCGCTGGCGTGCAGGACGCGCTCGGCGAAGAGGACCAGTTGGCCGTACTGCGAGCTCGCCACGAAGTTGATCAGGGCCATCATCAGGGAGATGTTGCGCAGTACCGGGTGTGACCAGACGTAGCGCAGGCCGGCCCGGACGTCCCCGAGCAGGCCGCTGACTCCGGCGGGGGCCGCACCGGGCCGGTCGGTGGCGTTGAAGCTGCGGCGGATGAGGGCCAGCGCGGCGGCCGACACGAGGAAGCTGGCCGCGTCGAAGAACAGCAGGTCGGCCGGCGACATGAGCGTCACGAGCACCCCGGCGAGAATCGGCCCGAGGATCTGGCCGGCCGAGTTCGTGGCCATGATCCGCCCGTTGGCGGCCACCAGGTCGTCGCGGCCGACCAGGCTCGGGATCGCGGCGAACTCGCCGCAGTTGAACAGGATTCCCAGCGTGGACTGGACGAAGGCGACGGCGTAGATGTCGTCCACGCGAAGCGCTCCGGACAGGGCTAGCACCGGCAGCACGGCTATTACGGCGGCCCGGCCTACGTCCGTGAGGAGCATCATCCGCCGGCGGTCGAGCCGGTCCACAAGCGCTCCCAGCACTAGCCCGAAGAGCAAATAGGGCACGAAGTTCGACGCGGTGGTCAGTGCCAGGCTGGTGGCCGAGTGGGTGAGCTTGAAGACGAGCAGCGGCAGCGCGAACAGGGTGAAGGAGCTGCCCACCTGGGAGATCAGCTGACCGCCGAAATAGAACCAGAAGTCGCGGCCCAGGGTTCGGTGGCGCGCTGTCTCGGTCATCCTGGTCAGTCGGCGGTGCCTGGAGCCAGCAGCTCGTACGCGGGGTTGATCATCACGGGCTTGCCCTCCCGGATGCCGACCTGGCCGCGCAGCCGCACCTTGGTGCCCGGCCGCAGCCCCGGAATGTTGGACCGGCCATAGAACAGCGCGGTCAGCTGGCCGGTCGAGTCCTCGATGTCGCAGGCGAGGACCGTGTTCTGCTCGACCGGCCGGATTTCGACCGTGTGCACGCGGCCAGCAACGACGGCCCGGCCAGGCTTGGTGAGCGTGCCGATCGGAGTGACCCCCCGCTTGGGTCCTGGCCGGTAGTACTCACCGCTGTCGGCCGGGGTCGTGACCGGCACCGGCTCGCCCGCCGCCTTATCCTCTTGCCGCGCCTCGCGGCGGCTGGCGGCGCTGTCCGGCTTGGGCATCGCGGCCTCGGCTTCGGCCTTCGCGATCGGCCCGCGGCCGGCGAGGCTCTCGACGCGGCTCTGCACGTCGAACGGGACGATCGTCGCTACCGCGTGCGGGATGCGGCTGATGACCGCGGCCATCCGGTCCGCGGTGCGGTCGTGAAGGAGCCGGCCGACGATGGGGGTGTAGCTGCGCCGGGGGAGCACCGCCGTGACGCCGATGCCGGGCTGGCACGCGTCGGCTGCGACCAGCGCGGCGGCGGCCGTAGCTAGCCGCCTGTCAGGACAGTCGACGAAGTCGATTGGGATGCTCGGGTTGGCCCGGACCCAGTCCTGGCGGAGCTTGTCGGCCACGATGTTGTCGATGACGAAGTGCACGGCGCGCAGCGAGGTCGGGCGCAGGCTCCGGGCATAGCGGAGCGCGGCGATCGTGGCTAGGTCGAACTGATCGACGAAGATGTATACGTTCCGGCGTGAGTAGGTAGGCGGCTCGGGCGGCTTGCCCCGGCTGCCGATGCCCTCCAGCACGGTGGCTTCAGTTCGATACTGCCGGTTCAGCCGGATCAGGGCTGGCACGCCGACGACGAACAGGACGACGACCAGCCAGGCACCCTCGGTGAACTTCACCACCGCGAAGATGATGACCACGGCGAGCGAGGTCACGCCCGCCGAGAAGTTGATCACGAGCTTGTGCCGCCAGCCGGGCTCCTTGTGCGTGTGGTGGTACTTGGCCATGCCGAACCCGGCCATCGTGAAGGCGGTGAAGACACCGAGCGCGTAGTACACCACGAGGGAGTTGACGTTCGACCCCACGACGGCAAGCAGCGTGATGGACACCGTGGCGAGCACGATGATGCCGCTGGAGAAGACGAGCCGGTGTCCGCGCTTGGTCAGCCATCGGGGCAGGAACGCGTCCTCGGCCACGAAGTTGGCCAGGAACGGGAAGCCGTTAAAGCTGGTGTTGCCACCCGTATAGAGGATCAGTGCGGTTGCGGCCTGGACAATCCCGTACATGATCGAGCCGAAGAGCGACGTGCCGAAGACCACCCTGGCTTCCTGCGAGATCACCGTGGGCACGCCCGAGAGGTAGGGCTGCGCGTGCGTCGCGTGTGCCAGCCACGAGATGCCGGCCACCAGGATGCCGAGGATCAGGCCCTCGTAGACCAGCACCCGGCGGGCGTTCCGTCCCTCGGGTGGCTTGAACGCGCTGACCGCGTTGGACACAGCCTCGATGCCGGTCAGCGACGAGCCGCCGTTGGCGAACGCCCGCAGGAGCACGAAGATCAGCCCCAGCGTGATCAGGCTGTTGTGGTCCGGGCTGGCCTGCTGCATGTACGTGCAGACGCGAGGGCCGGGCGTCGGGCACGTGACGTGCCACTGCGGCAGCGACGAAAAGATCTCGCGGGTGACCCCGACGACGATCGTGAGGATCATGACCGCCGAGAACAGGTACGTCGGCACGGCAAACGAGTTGCCGGCCTCCTTGATCCCGCGCAGGTTGCCGAAAAGCATGATCAGCACGACGCCGATGGAAATCAGCGTCATGGTGGCGGGCTTGCTCAGGGCGGGGACCGACGGGAACGCAGACGCCACCGCGGCCGTGCCCGCCGCCACCTGGACCGCCACGGTCACCACGTAGTCGACCAGCAGCGCGACAGATGCGATCTGGGCCACCCGCGGTCCGAAGTTGTCCCGCGCCACCACATACGAGCCGCCGGCCCGCGTGTAGATCATCACAACTTCGCGGTAGGACAGCACCACGAGCACCATGACGAAGAGCACGACGCCGGTAATCGGCAGCAGGACCGAGAAGGCGGTGACCGCCAGGCCGCCCTTGAGCAGCTCAATCAGGATTTCCTCGGTGCCGTAGGCCGAGGACGAGATCCCGTCGGGCGACAGTACGCCCAGGGCGACCGTCTTGGACAGCCGCTGCTCGCCCAGCTGCTCGTTGATCAGGGGCCGGCCGAGCAGCTTCGTCTTCAGGGCGTAGCCAAACCCCTCGCCGGCATCGTCTCGCCGGAGCAGTCCGCCGACCGCCTGCCGTATGGCCATCTCACCCCCTGGGCCTTCATATCACTCCGTTAGGCCCAGAGAAGAGTACCCGGGAGCCCGACTTGTCCGGACTCCGGCTAGCCACTCCCGGCTCGGTCATGGCAGGCTGATGCCCGGTGAGCGGGGTAGGACAAACAAACGGGCGAATATGCCGCGTCCCGCGGGAAGGTCTGTTCGATGACAACCGGCTCGGGTGGCCGGGGCGGTTCACGGCCACTCCACCTCTCCGAGCTGCTCCGGCGGCCGATCACCGACAAGGCGGGCGGATCCATCGGGCGGCTGTCGGACGTCATCGTCCGGCTGCGGGGCGATGAGTATCCGGTCGTGACCGGCCTGGTCGCCACGGTGGGCAGCCGGTCGGTGTTCGTGCCGATCGAGCAGGTCACTGACCTGGACCGGCCCGAGCTGCGGCTGACCAGCGCCCGCCTGGACCTGCGCCACTTCGAGCGCAGGAACGGCGAGGTGCTGCTGCGGGCCGACGTCCTCGGGCACCGGCTGCTCGACGTGGACAGTGCCCACCTGATCCGGGCCGCCGACCTCGAGCTGGCCGACCAGGTCGGCGAATGGGTCGTCACCGGCGTCGACAGCCACCGGCGGCCCCCGCGACTGCTGCGCAGTCTGGCCGGATCGGGCGACACCGATCACGCGTTCCGGGAGTGGGCGAAGTTCGAGCCGCTCATCGGGCACACCGGCAGCGCTCTGCTCCGGAGCCCGTTCGGCCGGATCCGGCGGCTCAAGCCAGCGCAGATCGCCGACCTGCTCGAGGGCGCGTCCAGGGCCGAGGAGACCGAGATTCTCGGCCAGGTGCACGCCGACCCCGAGCTCGAGGCGGACGTCTTCGAGGAGCTCGAGGAGGACCTGGCCACCCGGCTGCTCGGGGCCAGGACCGACACCGAGATCGCGCAGGTGCTGGCCCGGATGCGCGCCGACGACGCGGCCGATGCCATCACTGAGCTGCCGCAGCGCCGCCGCCAGTCCGTGCTCGACCTGCTGCCGGCCGGGCAGCGGACCAAGGTGCTCACGCTGATGGGCTTCAACCCGGCGAGCGCCGGCGGCCTGATGGGGGTGGACTTCGTCGCCCTCCCGGCCACGGCGAGCGTCGCACAGGCGGTGGCCTCGGTCGCGGCCGCCGCCGGGCAGCAGCCCGAGGCCCTCACGAGCGTGCACGCGGTCGACGACCGCGGGCGCCTGTCCGGGGTGGCCAAGCTGGTCCTGCTCGTACAGGCCAATCCGCACGCTGAGCTGGGCGATGTCTGCGAGTCCGACCCGGTCAGGGTGGGCGCCGAGACCGACGTCGTGGACGTCGCGGTGCTGATGAGCGACTACAACTTGATCACCATTCCGGTCGTGGACGAGCACCGCGTGATGATCGGCCTCATCACCGTCGACGACATCCTCGAGGCCGCACTGCCCGAGGACTGGCGCCGCCGGGAAGCCGCCGATCCGCCCGACGCGCACCACGGCGACAAGGACTGATGCCGGCGCTGCGAACGCCTTAGGCCCCTGGCCTGCCTTGACATCACAGCGTTACAGCAGGCATTCTCGTTGAGGTTGCATAACGGACACCATGTCCGGATCAGGACACTCGCATCCCGCCATGCGTTGCGCAGGAAGGCGCCAGCCGCGCCGTGACTAGAGGGAGGCGACATGGACCCTGATAGTCCGGGCCGAAAATGGCCCTCGCCGCCGTCCCCCTTCCTGCCCTGGGCACGCGCCTGCGCATGACCCGCTGACACCCGCTCGCGCGGTGTCGCGCGTGCCCCCCGATCCGCCAGCCTGGGCTGGCGTGAAAGGGGTGGTCTGTCATCACCTCAGCCACGAGTGACCTTCGCGGCGCTGCTCTTGACTCTGCTCACGTCGGCGACATCCGCGGCGCGCTGGGCACGATCGCCGCCGACGATGTCGGGGCGCGCAGCACGGCGTCGGCCAAGCTGAAGACGCTGCTCGCGATCGTCGGGCCGGGCCTGATCGTCATGGTGGGCGACAACGACGCCGGTGCGTTCTCGACGTACGGCCAGGCCGGCCAGAACTACGGCACCCACCTGCTGTGGACGTTCGTCCTGCTGATCCCGGTGCTCTACGTGAACCAGGAGATGGTGCTCCGGCTCGGCGCGGTCACCGGGGTCGGGCACGCCCGCCTGATCCTGGAGCGGTTCGGCCGGTTCTGGGGCGCGTTCAGTGTCATCGACTTGTTCCTGCTCAACGCGCTGACGATCATCACCGAGTTCATCGGGATCACGCTGGCGGCGGGGTATCTGGGCGTTCCCAGGGTGGTCGCGGTCCTGCTGGCGGCAGCGGTAATCATCTCCTCGGCGATGACCGGGAGCTTCCGCCGGTTCGAGCGGATCGCCATGATCTTCTGCGCCGGGTCGCTGCTGCTGATCCCCGTCTACTTCTTTGCCCACCCCTCGATCGGGACGATGGCGACCGGCTTCGTCGTGCCGAACATGCCGGGTGGCAACGGCCAGCTGGCGACGGTCATGCTGCTTGTGATCGGCATTGTGGGAACGACGGTTGCACCGTGGCAGCTCTTCTTCCAGCAGAGCTACGTGATCGACAAGCGGATCACGCCGAGGTTCATCCCGTACGAGAAGGCCGACCTGGTCATCGGCATCGCGGTCGTCATCGTCGGCGGCGCGGCGATCATGGGCGCGACGACGGTCGCCTTCGCGGGCACGGCCGGCGCCGGGCACTTCACCGACGCCGCGGGCCTTGCGGCCGGGCTGGCGGCCTACGCGGGCAAGGCGGCCGGCGTGCTGTTCGCGATCGCGCTGCTGGACGCGTCCATCATCGGGGCCTTCGCGGTCTCGCTCTCGACCGCCTACGCCCTCGGCGACGTGCTCGGACTGAAGCACTCGCTGCACCGCGGCGTCAAGAACGCCAAGGGCTTCTACGTCATGTACGGGGCGCTGATCGCGGGCGCGGCGACGATCGTGCTGATCCCCGGCTCACCGCTCGGGTTGTTCACCGAGGGTGTCCAGGTCCTGGCGGGCGTGCTGCTGCCGAGCGCGACGGTGTTCCTGCTGATGCTGTGCAACGACAAGGCGGTGCTCGGCCCGTGGGTGAACGGCCGGGCCACGAACGCCTTCACCGGCGCCGTGATCGCCGTCCTGATCATGCTGTCGCTGATCCTGGTGGCCTCGGTGGTGATCCCGCACATCACGGCCAGGGAGATCATCCTGATCATGGCCCTCTGCGCTGGCCTGGGGGTGGCGGCCGGGACGACGTTGCTGGCTCTGCGCTATCGGCGGCCGGAACCGCCGGTAGACAAGTCGGCCGGCATCACCAGGGAGAACTGGCGGATGCCGCGCCTGGCGATGCTTGCCCCGGCGCCGATGTCAACGACCCGCCGCGTCGGCATGGCGGGCATGTGGGTGTATCTCGCGATCGCGATGTGCGCGGTCGTGTTCCGGATCGTGGTCCTGGCCCTGGGCCATTAGCGCTAACGGGTTGCGCCGGTCACGAGCCATCGCGTTCCCCGGGTGCGAAGGGTGAGGGTGGCGAACCGGGCCAGCATCCAGGCGCTATAGGCCAGCCAGAGCGCTACCAGCCCGGCTCCAGCCGACTGGACGGCAGCCGCGGCCGCGACGAAAACCGCGAGAGTGATCAGCCCGGCGATGGCCAGGTAGTTCTGATCGCCGGCCCCGATCAGCACGCCGTCGAGCACGAAGACCACGCCCGCGACCGGCTGCTGCACGATCACGACGAGCAGCACGGCGAGCAGCAGGCGGCGTACGTCCGGCGCCACTCCGAACACCGCCGGCGTCACCGGCCGGATGGCGAGCAGCACGACCGAGAAGATCGTGCCGTACACGGCCCCCCAGCCGATCATGCGCTGGGTGGCCGCGCGGGCGCCGTCGGCGTCCCCGGCGCCGAGGTACCTGCCGGTGATCGCCTGTCCTGCGATCGCGATCGCGTCCAGCGCGAGGACGAACACGTTCCAGAGCCGCATGGCGACCTGCTGCGCCGCGATCGCCGCGTCGCCCTGACGGGCGGCGATCGCGGTCATCAGCACCAGCGTGGCCTGCAGCGCGAGCGTGCGCAGGACGAGCGAGGCACCGGCAAAGGCAGCCGCCCGCACGCCCGCCAGGTCCGGCCGGCGAGCGACCCCGGCCCGGCGGGCGCCGCGGGTGACGACGAGCAGGTAGGCGGCGCAGGTGCCGACCTGCGCGATGACCGTTCCCCAGGCCGAGCCGGCGATGCCCCAGTGCAGGCCGAGCACGAACGTCGCGTTGAGCGCGATGTTGAGCGCGTTGGCCACGACCGCGACCAGCAGCGGTGTCCTGGTGTCCTGCAGCCCGCGCAGTACGCCCGTGCCCGCGAGCACGATCAGCATTCCCGGCGCGCCGATGAGGCTGATCCGGAGGTAGGTGACCGCCTCCTGGCTGACGCCCGCGGTGCCGCCGAACACGTGCACGATCTGCGGTGCAAGCGGCCAGCCGATCGCGAGCACGACGACGCCGATAGCGGCGGCCAGCCAGAGCCCGTCGATGCCCTGCCTGATCGCAGCCTCGCGGTTGCCGGCCCCGAGCTGACGGGCGACGGCGGCGGTCGTCCCGTAGGCCAGGAAGATCGAGATGTTGACGAGCGTGGCCAGTGCCTGGCTGGCGACGCCGAGGCCCCCGAGCGGGACCGTGCCGAGCCTGCCCACGATCGCCGAGTCGGCAAGCAGGAACATCGGCTCGGCCACCAGCGCGCCGAACGCGGGCAGCGCCAGCCGCAGGATCTCGCGGTCCTGCGGGCTGCGCAGCCGCAGAGCCGCCTCAGCCAATAACGCCCCTGGCCCGCAGGTCGGCCACATCCGCCTCGGACAGCCCGAGGCCGGCCAGCACGGAGTCGGTGTGCGATCCGGGACGGGGCGGGGCCGCCGGGGTGCCGGCCGCGGTCCGGCCGAACCGGGGCGCGGGCGCGGGCTGCACGACGCCGCCGACCTCGACGAACGCCCGCCTGGCGGTCGCGTGCGGATGGGCCGGCGCCTCGGCCAGGCTCAGCACCGGCGAGACGCAGGCATCGGTCCCGGCGAAGACGTGCTCCCATTCGGCCCGGCTGCGCGAGGCGAAGACCGCCGCGAACCGCTCGCGGAGCACCGGCCACCCGGCCCGGTCGTGCTGCGCCGGCAGGTCCGCGTCGGCCAGGCCGAGGCCCGTCAGCAGGGCCGCGTAAAACTGCGGCTCGAGCGCGCCGACCGCGACGGCCTCGCCGTCCGCGGTGACGTAAGTGTCGTAGAACGGTGCGCCGCCGTCGAGCAGGTTGCTGCCGCGCTTGTCCTGCCAGGCCCCGCTGGCTCGCATTCCGTACAGGAACGACGTCAGCAGCGCCGAGCCGTCGACCATCGCCGCGTCGACGACCTGGCCAAGCCCCGAGGACGCCCGTTCCACCAGCGCCGCCAGGATGCCGAGAGCCATCAGCATCCCGCCGCCGCCGAAGTCGCCGACCAGGTTCAGCGGCGGGACCGGCGGCTCGCCCGCACGGCCGATCGGGCTCAGCGCCCCGGAGATCGCGATGTAGTCGATGTCGTGGCCCGCGGTCGGTGCGAGCGGGCCGTCCTGGCCCCAGCCGGTCATGCGCGCGAAAATCAGCCGCGGGTTGCGCTCGGCGCAGACGACGGGGCCGAAGCCGAGCCGCTCGGCCACGCCCGGCCGGAACCCCTCGACCAGCACGTCGGCATCTTCGGTGAGCCGCAAAAGCAGGTCGACGGCGGCCGGGTCCTTGAGGTTGAGCCCGATCGAGCGGCGGCCCCGGCTGAGCGGGTCGTTCGGGATCCTGGCGCCCGGTCCGCTCCGCTCCGCCCGGTCCACCCGCAGTACGTCGGCGCCGAGATCGGCCAGGATCATGCACCCGAACGGGGCCGGCGCCAGGCTAGCGATCTCGATAACACGCACGCCCTGCAAAGGACCCATCTGCCGCCTCCGATGGCTGTCCGTGCTCGCGGCAGTTTGCCCGAGTCGTTCACCGCGAATGCTAACGGCTCAAGACCGGCATGGCCCTTAGCAGGCTAACCCTGATGTCGGCCCGGAGCCGGCCGACGTCGCAGCTTGGACCGGTCGCCGGTCTTAGCCTCGACCACTGCGGCGATCAGGGCGGGGTCTCGCAGAGCGGCCAGCTCCACCGCGCTGACGGTTACGGCCGGGGTGAGCACGAGGGTTCCGTCCTCGAACTCCTCCACCATGTAGCGGTCGAAGTCGTGACTTCGCACGCGCGCCAGGCTGGTACGGCCGCGCTCGTCAACGACCAGTTCTCCCTTCATTCCGTTTCCCTCCATAGAAGCTTCTACAGAGCATACCCCCAAGTGTGGCAATCCGGCAATCGGGCCATGTGGCAATATGGTAGTCTGGCATGGTGGCTTACAGCATCTACTACTGGCCGGCGGCTGACGCTGCGCTGACCAGGCTGGAGACCGACCCTTTGAAGGCGGATGTGTTGAGAGCCGTCGACCGCACCTTGATCCGGCTCGCCGAGGACCCATTCAGCCCTAGGCTCGGCACCACGTCGTTCATGATTGAGCCGCTCGGCGGTATTAATGCCACCCCTGTTCGCGTGGACGAGTGGTACGTGATCTGGCAACGGGGTGAGCCGGGTTCGATCGAGATTGTGGACGTCCGCGAGTTGCCCGTCTGAGGGGCCGTCACCAGGTCAGCGGGTTCACGTTCCCCGGATCGGGCACCGGCGTCACCGCGCGCGACTTCACCTCGAGCCGGAACAGCGAGCTCCGCGGCGTGTTGGCGCCGTTGACGACGCCGACGAGCAGTTGTCCGCCCGAGAGCGACAGATAGCAGGACCCCTGGCCGCTGAAGGTGTGCAGGGTCGTGGTCGTCCGGGCCGCGACGTCGTACTCGCGGACCGCCATCAGCCCGTAGCCGGCGGGCGACGCGGTGGTCGCGCGGTCCGGGACCGCCTGGCAGTAGTAGATGGTCGTGCCGTCCGCAGTCACGGCGGCCGGGCCGTAGCCCATGGTCCGGCCGTCCCGGGCCCGGTAGCGAGCCGCGACAGGCACCTTTCCCGACCCGGCGAGCAGCGTCGCGGCAACGGTGCCCGCGCTGCCCGCGGTCGCATCGGCCGGCTGCTGGCTTACTGTCCAGGCCGGCAGCGTCTGGCCCTCGTAGCTGGTGATGACCTTGTCGCGCTGCCAGAGGTAGGTCAGCGTGCGGCCGTTATCCGAGAGCGACAGCCAGGACACGTCGACGCCCGGCTTCGGCCAGGTCCACTGGCGGACGCGGCCGGTCGCGGTGTTCATAACGCCGAGCACCGACATGCCGGCCATGGGGAGATCACAGACCTGCGAGTCATAGGCGATCATCCCGCCGTCCGGAGTGGCCGAGAGGATGTCGACGTTTCCGGCGATGGCGGGCAGGGCCAGCGGAACGAGGCTCGCTGGCTGCCCGTCGGCGGCCAGGCGGAGCCGGTAGAGCCGCGAGGTGCCCGCGCACGCCGCCTTGGACGAAGGCCCGGTCGTGTTCGCCACGATGAACGTGCTGCCGTCGCCCAGCGCCGCCGCGGCCTGGGGCTGGACCGCCGACTGCGGGCCGGAGACCGCGGCGATCAGCCGGCCGCTGCTGGCGCTGAAAACCGACAGCGGATCGGCCACGGAGCCCTGACCCTGGTTCTGGAAGGCGAGGAAGTAACGTGCCGGGCTCGCCGACGGCGTGATCGGACCGAGGCCGACCGCCGGGGCGCCCGCAGAGGGCCCTGGCTGGCCGCCGCGCGCCACAACTGTCACCAGCGCGATGACGGCCAGGACGGCAGTCGCGGCCGCGGCGGGGACCAGGAAACGCGCCGCTCGCCGCCGCGCAGGCGGCACGGGGCGATGCCCGAGGTCGGCCGCCGCCTCGGGCGGGATCGTCTGCGCCGCGGCCCGGTAGGCATCGCGGAGCCGGTCCTCGATCGTGTTCACATGTCCTCCCGCAGCTCACGGGCCAGCGCGGCCAGGGCGCGCGTGGCGGTGGATGAGACCGTGCTCCGGCTGACGCCGAGGGCCTCGGCGATCTGCTGATCGGTCAGATCGAGGTAGTAGCGCAGCGCGAGCACCTCGCGCGGGCGGCGCGGGAGCCGGGCGACGGCCGCGAGCACGGCGCGCCGGTCCTCGTCCGCCATGACGGCCGACTCGGCCGACCAGACCGGCGGCTCGTGCTGGACCCGGCGCAGGGCCGCGCGCCGGCGGGTGCGCAGCACCGAGCGGGACCCGTTGACGACGGCGACGCGCAGGTAGCCAGCGGCCTTAGCGGGCTCCTGCAGCCGCGGCAGCGCCCGGTGCAGCCCGATGAACGCGTCCTGCACAACGTCCTCGGCGCTCGCACGGTCGCCGACCAGCAGCAGGGCCACCCGCAGCATCGCGAGGCCGTGGTCGCGGAACAGGCGTTCGGCGATGTCGTCGGCCGACTCGCAGGCTCCGCCTTGAGGCCATCGGAAGAGCCGGGCCGCTGGTGCTACATGCTCGGTCATACTTCTTTCACGCCGGAGGCGCCCCGGTCCTGAAGATCCGGCGCAACTTTAATCGTCGGTGAGCAGCAGCGCCAGGGTCGGGCAGGACACGACCGCGCGCCGGGCGAGCGCGAGCAGTTCGTCGGGGACTGGATCCGGCGCGATGACCGGGTACCCCCACGGGTCCGCGCTGATCAGCTCGGGCAGCAGCTCCATGCAGACCCCGTGCGCCTTGCACGCGATCGGGTTGACGGCCAGGCGCCTGGTCACGAGGCCGCCAGCGACGGGAGCGGCAGCATGGGCGGCCGGCCGGCCCGTTCGCACGGGCCGGCGGCCACGTGGGCCGCCACGTCGGCGCCGAAGACCTCCAGCGCGCTCGCGACCAGCGCGGCGGTGCCGTCGGGCAGATGGCACGCGCCCCGGCCGTCGATCAGCCGGGTCAGCTCATGGGCCCAGTTGACGAGGTCACCATCCGAGGTCCCGAATGCCAGCCAGTTCATGGTTTCGGCGAGGGCAGGCATGCCGTTCAGGCACGGGCCGCACTGGCGCGCGGTCTGGCTCGCGAGATAGCCAGTCACCCGCGCCGTCTCGGCGAGCCCGCAGTACGACCGCGGCAGCACGGCGAGGACGCCGGGTCCGAGCGCGGGCGGGCTGAGACGGACGTCGGCGGGAAGCGCCAGCCACGAGCCGAAGTAGCCGCCGGTCAGCACCGCCTGCGGGTCGTCGGTCACGCCGGTGCGGTCCAGCAGCTCGCGCAGCGGCAGGCCCAGCGGGATCTCGTAGACGCCGGGTCTCGTGACCGCGCCGCTGACCGTGACCAGCGCCGAGCCCGGAGCGGCGGCGGTGCCGATCTGCCTGAACCACTCCGGCCCGTACCTGGCGATGAGGGCGACGTGCGCGAGTGTCTCGACGTTCAGGACGAGCGTTGGCCGCCGGTGGGCGCCGCGCGTGGCCGGCCGCGGCGGCACGAACGTGGGCCGGGCCGCCCCGCCGTTCAGCGCGCTGATCAGCGCCGTCTCCTGGCCGGCCAGGTAGCCGGGCGGCGTGCTGGAGACCTGGATCGGGACCCGGTTGAGCCCGGCCCGGTCGCGCTGCGCCACCGCTTCCGGCAGTCCCGCGCTCCGCTCGCCCACGCAGAGGTAGGCGCGGGTGGCGCCGACCGCGGCCGCCGCGAGCGCGATGCCGTCGAGGACCAGGTGCGGGGCGTTCGCGAGCAGGACGGCGTCCTTGCTGCTGGCGGGCTCGGATTCCGACCCGTTGGCAACCACGACGGTGCCACCGCGCGGCGCGGCCACCGCGACGGCGCGCAGCTTCCTTCCGGCCGGGAACGCGGCGCCGCCGCGGCCGGTCAGCCCCGACCGCTCGACGGCATCGACGAGATGGCCGGCATCGCCGAACGGCGGCGGGCCGTGCCGGTCCAGGTGCGCGCGCAGATCCAGCGGCCCGTCGGCGGGGAGCAGCCGGAGCTCATCCACGGCGGGAGCTGTCATCGCCGGGCCTCATCCGCGGCCGGGGTGTGAGTCCGTGACGCTGGCGGCGTTCCCGCCTTCTGCGCCCGGCCGGGAGCGAGCGGGCGCGCCGGCCAGATCCTGGCCACGCGCCAGAGCGTCAGGCAGGCGACCACGGCGACGCAGGCGATCGTCAGCGCCAGCACCCAGCGGGCCTGGGTGTCACTGCCTGTGCCCAGACCGTGCAGGACTGCAACCGGCCAGCACAGGTAAGCGGTGACGTGCACGAGCTGCCAGGCGCGGAGCCGCATCCGCGTGCGCAGCAGGCTGGTGACGGTCAGCGCGATCATCAGGTCGAACGCGACCGCGCCGAGGCCCAGCCAGAATGGCCGGTACGAGCCGACGAACGGGATGACCGCGTCCTGGATCGGGATGCTGACGAACGAGTCGAGCACGCTGGTGAGCACGTGGGCGACCGTGAAGGCGAGCGCGAGCAGGGTGAGGTTGCGGTGGAGGCCGAGGGTCACGAACCGGGGCCAGCCCGGCCGCCGGTAACCGGTCGCCGACAGCAGCCCGAGGGCCATGCTGGCGGTCAGCAGGACGAGGGCGGCGAACCCGGTGGCCCTGGTCGTGTACCACAGGGGTGTCGTCGAGTTCGCCACGAACGCGGTGGGCATCACGCGGCGGTACCGGGCCCGTCGTCGCGCGGCCAGCCGGCCGTGGTCTCGACCGAGCCGTCGTAGCGGACCAGCCGGGCGGGCAGGCCGATGTCGTGCAGCCAGTCCGGTGCCGCGGGACCGCGGATGATGGCGGCCGTGCTCGCGGTGTTCGCGTCGGTGCAGCTCCCGGCGGCAACGCTGACCGTGCGCCAGCAGGATCTGGCCGGCTCGCCGGTCGCGGGGTCGATGATGTGGTGCACCTGCCGGCCGCCGACCTTCCAGGTGCGCACGGTTGTGCTGGACGTCGCAAGGCCGCCGGAGCTGACCGTCACGGTCTGGCCGGGCGCCGACGCGGGCGCCGCGTGATCATCGGTGACGCGGACCCGCCAGCCATCCTCGGGCGCCGGCCCGGCGGCGGCGATGTCGCCGCCCAGGCTGACCAGGACGCCGCAGCCGGCCCGGCGCGCGATCAGCTCGGCGCAGCGGTCCGACGCCCAGGCCTTGGCGGTGGCGCCGAGGTCAAGCTGGACGCCGCGTTCGAGCCGGACGCGATGCGCGGCGCGGTCCAGGTGGACCCGGCGCCAGCCCGGGACCGGCCCCACCGGGCCGGTCAGCCGCGGCGGCGCGTCCCGCACCTGCGCGAAGTCCCGGTCGTACCCGAGGTCGGTCAGGGCCCGCCCGCACGTGGGGTCCACGTCGCCGCCAGTGAGGCGGGCAGCGCGGAGAGCGGCCGCGAGCAAGTCGGTGAATACCGGGCTGATGGTCTGCGGGCCGACACCGGCAGCCGCGTTCAGCAGCATGAGCTCGGAGTCCTCGCGAAACCGGCTGCAGGCCCGGTCGACCAGGGCCAGCTCGCGGTCGGCGATCCGGCGCGCCTCGCCGATGGCACGGGGATCGGTGACGAGCAGGACGGCCATGGTGCCGAAGACCTCAAAGGCGTCCCTGGCGACGCCCACGGTGGTCATGACGCGCCTGATGTCACCTGGCCGGAGCCCTTCGCGGGCTGCGGTGGCTGACCGGGAACGACGATCGCCCCGGACTGCTGCCCGTGGCCGGCGCCGGACTCGGCGTGGTGGGTGAGCGCGACCCCGATCAGGGCCGAGCAGACGACGCCGGTGAGGCCGGCGCGCCAGGTGATGCGGCTGACCTTGCGAACGCCCTCGTCGCGCTCGCGGGCGGCGAGGAGCCTGTCGTACATGGTTCCTTTCTACCTCGCCCGGCGCCCCGATGCGGCCACCGGCCGGGCCCGCGGAACCGGTGTACCGTCGGATCATGCATGGATATGCGCAGGATAAAGACGCCTACCTCAAGCGGCTGCGCCGGATCGAGGGCCAGGTCCGCGGCCTGCAGCGGATGGTCGAGGACGACACCTACTGCATCGACGTGCTGACCCAGATCTCCGCCGCGACGCGGGCGCTGCAGGCGGTGGCGGTGGGCCTGCTGCAGGACCATCTCGGGCACTGCGTGACGCAGGCCATCGAGAAGGGCGGCCCCGAGGCGGAGCTGAAGGTCAGGGAAGCCGCGGACGCTGTCTCCCGGCTGGTCCGGTCATAGCCGGTCGGCCCCGGACGTATCGATGAGCCGCGGGCCGCGCGGCCCGCTCGCGGCCCCGCCGGTGCCCGCCTCGTCACCGCCGGCGCCGGTCAGCCGGGCGAACGCGCGCAGGTTGGCCAGGCTCTCGCCGCGCTTGACCCGCCAGGCGTATTCCTTCTTGATCGCCGTGGCGAATCCGAGCATCAGCGCCTGATCGAAGTTCTCGTCGGAGTAGGCGAGCACGCAGCCGAGCAGCCGGTCGACCTCACTGGTGCTGATCGACTCCAGTGGCAGCCGGCCGACGAGGTAGACGTCCCCGACCGGGTCGAGCGCGAAGTGGACCCCGTACATCCGGGCGCCGCGCTCGAGCAGGAAGCGGTAGAACTCGGCGTGATTCTCGTCGGGCTGGCGGCAGAAGAAGGCCTCGACGTGCAGGCTGTGCGTCCCGGCGATCAGCCACGTCATGGTCGCGAGCTTGTGCTCGCCCGCCAGCCTGACCAGGTAGGCGCCTCGCTGCGGCGACTCGAAGCCCAGCTCGAGCTCGGCCAGCGCGGACTCGAGCGCGCCCGCGGGGTCGGTCACGGGCGGCACGCGTCCACGGCGGCGGCCGCCTCGGTGGTGACGGCCGTGTACAGCTGGAGCAGCGAGTCGACGGTCGCGGTCCAGCTGAACCGGGACGCGTGCTCGCGGGCGCCATGACGCAGCCGTGCGAGCGCCTGCGGGGCGGCGATCAGGTCCCGGACTGCCCTGGCGTACTCGCCGGGGTCATGGGAGTCGACCAGGACGCCTGAATAGCCGTCGCGCACGGCCGTGCGCAGCCCGCCGACGCTGGCCGCCACCACCGGCGTGCCGCAGGCCTGCGCCTCCATCGCGACCAGGCCGAACGATTCGGAGTACGACGGGACCATGACCAGAGTCGCGGCCCGGTACCAGTTGGCGAGCTCGGCCTGCGGGCAGGGCGGCTCCAGCCGGACCAGGCCGCGGAGCCCGAGCCGGCCCGCTAGCTCGTTGAGGCGATCGGGGTCCTGCCTGCCGGTGCCGCTCGGGCCGCCCACGAACGCGATCGTCAGGCGGCGGGCCAGGCTGGGATCGTCCTTGATCATCTGGGCGGCGGCGTGGAGCACGAGGTCGGGTGCCTTCAGCGGCTGCACGCGCCCGACGAAGACCAGCACCACCCCGGTGGCCGGCAGGCCTAGCCGGTGGCGGGCGCGCAGCTGGGAGCCGGGTTTGAAGACGGAGAGGTCGACGCCGGGGTTGATGGTCGCGACGCGGGCCGGGTCGGCCGCGTAGCGGTCGATGAGCTGCTGGGCCTCGTCCTCGGTGTTGGCTACCAGCCGGTCCGCGCTGGCCACGACCTCCGCCTCACCGCGCAGCCGGAGCGCGGGCTCGGCCCGGTCGCCGATGGCGAGCGCGGCGTTCTTGACCTTGCCCAGCGTGTGCATGGACTGCACCAGCGGGACGCCCCAGCGCTCCTTGGCGACGGCGCCGACCTGCCCGGAGAGCCAGTAATGGCCGTGCACGAGGTCGTAGCGGCCGGGGGCATGCGCGGCCTCGGTGCGCAGCAGCTCGAAGGTGAACTGGCATAGCTGGCCTGGAAGGTCGGACTTGTCCAGATCTTCGAACGGGCCCGCGGGCAGGTGACGGACCAGGACACCCGGCGCCAGCTCGGCTACGTGAGGCTGGTCACGTGAGACGGCCCTGGTGAAGATGTCCACCTCGACGCCTCTGGCGGCGAGGCGCTTGGCCACCTCGACGACATAGACGTTAAGGCCGCCTGCATCGCCGGTTCCCGGCTGTTCAAGCGGCGACGTGTGAACGCTGACGGTTGCGATCCGCCGTGGCTGGCCTGGCAGCACGGGCACCCACCTCCGGAGTGACCAACCTCGGGCCCGGTCGCCGTGTTCCCGCAAAAAGGCCCATTTCTTTTGATATAATTCCGAGCTTTTTAATAGCTAAAGGCGCTGTAAGATCGACGACCATGAGCACGCTGATCCTCATCCGGCACGGCGAGAGCGAGTGGAACGCCAAGGGCCTGTTCACGGGATGGGTCGACGCATCGCTGTCCGAGCGGGGACGGGCCGAGGCCGCTGACGGCGGCCAGCAGCTGGCCGAGGCCGGGCTGCCCCCGGACGTCGTGCACACATCCGTGCTTAACCGGGCGATCCAGACGGCCAATATCACGCTCGAGGTAGCGGGCCTGGCCTGGCTGCCGGTCCAGCGCTCCTGGCGGCTCAACGAGCGCCACTACGGCGCGCTGCAGGGCAAGAACAAGGCCCAGACCAGGGAGCAGTACGGCGACGAGCAGTTCATGATCTGGCGCCGCTCCTACGACGTCCCCCCGCCGCCACTGCCCGACGATGACCCGCTGTCGCAGGCCGCTGATCCGCGGTATGCGCTCCTGCCGGACGAGTTGCTGCCGCGCACTGAGTGCCTGAAGGACGTGCTGGAGCGGATGCTTCCGTACTGGTACGACGCGATCATCCCGGATCTCGCGGCCGGACGCCGTGTCCTCGTCGTCGCCCACGGGAACTCGCTGCGCGCCCTGGTGAAGCACCTGGACGGGATCGGCGATGCCGAGATCGCCGAGCTGAACATCCCGACCGGCATGCCGCTGGTGTACGAGCTGGACGAGGGGTTCCGGCCGGTGACGCCGGGCGGGCGCTATCTGGACCCGGACGCGGCGGCCGCAGCGGCCGAGGCCGTGCGCAAACAGGGCCGTTGACGGCTCAAACACACATTCGGGTTAAGTCGGCTACCGTAGGGCTCTGGTCCAGCAGGAAACTTCGACATGGACAAGGGCCGTCACTGTCGTGAACACTTTGCGAATAGGCGCAGGTAGCGTGGCCGAGAGGTGGGCACCAGGACGCCCTTTGCATAACATCGATGCGTGGACATGGGGGTGAAAGCAGTCATGCCTGCAGACATGGCGGGCAGCGACCTCGATTCCGGGTCAAAGTTGCCGCCGGGCGTCAGCTCCGTCCTCGCCGTTCTACTCTCCTCCGCCGTCGTCCTCGATAGCGACGATCGCGTGCTCAGCTCCAGCGCCGCTGCTCGCGAGTTCGGGCTGATCGACGGTGACCGCCTCGTCGTGGGCGAGCTGCTCGCGCTCGCCCGCCAGGTCCGCCGCGAGGGCATGCCCCGCGAGGGCGAGATCGACATCATGACCAGCCGGTTCGGCGGCCGCGCCACGAGCTTCGCGGTACGCGTCGCGCCGCTGGGCCCCGCCGTCGGGGACGGCGGGCTGATCTTGCTGCTAGCCGAGGACCAGACCGAGAGCCGGCGGGTGGACGAGGTCCGCCGCGACTTCGTCGCGAACATCAGCCACGAGCTCAAGACGCCGGTCGGCGCCCTGGCCCTGCTCGCGGAGACCGTGGAGGAAGCCGCTGATGACCCGGACGCGGTGCTCCGCTTCGCCGGCCGGATGCGCCAGGAGGCGTCCAGGCTCACTGACCTGGTGCAGGACCTGATCATGCTGTCCCGGATCCAGGCGGCCGAGCCCGTACCCGACCCCCGGCCCGTGCTGCTCGACTCCGTGGTCGCCGAGGCCCTGGACCGCTGCCGGATGAGAGCGACGGCCCGCGGCATCTCCCTGGAGGCGACTGGCGAGCGTGGCATCGCGATCCTCGGGGACGAGGACCTGCTGGTCACCGCGCTCAGGAACCTGCTCGAGAACGCGGTCGCCTACAGCCCGGACAAGACCAGGGTGCAGGTGATCACCAGGACCGCCGATAGCTGGATGGCCGAGGTCAGCGTGACCGACCAGGGCATCGGCATCCCCGAGCGAGACCGCGAGCGAATCTTCGAGCGGTTCTACCGCGTGGACCCGGCGCGCTCGCGCGCGACCGGGGGCACCGGGCTCGGCCTCGCCATCGTGAAGCACGTGACGGCCGCGCATGGCGGCAACGTCACCGTGTGGAGCAAGGAAGGCCGGGGCTCGACCTTCACCCTTCGACTCCCGCTTCGCCCGAGGCGGACTTATACCGGAAGCGGAAACGATCACGCATCGGCGCGATCTGTCAGGGAGGCTGTCACGTGACACGGGTGCTCGTTGTCGAGGACGAGGAATCCTTCAGCGATGCGCTGTCGTACATGCTGCGCAAGGAGGGTTTCGAAGTCGCCGTATGCCCCACCGGGCCCGACGCCATCGAGACCTTCGACCGCACGGGCGCCGACCTGGTCCTGCTTGACCTGATGCTGCCGGGCCTGCCGGGCAGCGAGGTGTGCCGGAGCCTGCGCGAGCGGTCGAACGTCCCGGTCATCATGCTGACTGCCAAGGACAGCGAGATCGACAAGGTCGTGGGCCTGGAGCTGGGCGCCGACGACTACGTGACGAAGCCGTTCTCCTCGCGGGAGCTGGTCGCGAGGATGCGGGCCGTGCTGCGGCGCCGCGGCGACGTTGACGAGCCGGTCAGCTCGATCATGGAGTCGGGGCCGGTCCGGATGGACGTGGACCGCCACGTCGTGACCGTCCGCAGCGAGCAGGTGCAGCTGCCGCTCAAGGAGTTCGAGCTGCTCGAGGTCCTGCTGCGCAATGCGGGCCGGGTCCTGACCCGCATGCAGCTGATCGACCGGGTCTGGGGCGCCGACTACGTCGGCGACACCAAGACGCTCGACGTGCACGTCAAGCGGCTGCGGGCGAAGATCGAGGTCGAGCCGGCCAACCCTCGCCACATCGTGACGGTGCGCGGGCTCGGCTACAAGTTCGAGCCGGTCGGCTGAGCGTTCCGGTCTGAGCGCCCTGGCTAGCTGGTCGCCGGGGAGGGCGACGTCGTCAGCTTCGGGTGGGACGTCGTGACCGGCGTCGGGCTCGGTGGCGGTGACAGCGTCGTGTAGCTGCTGGCAAAGGGGATCACCGGCACCTTCAGGCTGACCGCGCCCTCGCGCTGGAAGTTCAGGGTGAGCTCCAGGTTCGAGCCGTTCCTCACCGCCCTGGTCAGGTTGACCAGGTAAGCCTGCGGCTGCGGGCCGGTCAGGTACTGCGGCTGGCCCATGACTACCGGGATGGTCCCGCCGACCAGCGTCACCGAGCCCGCGCTGCCCGATGCGGTGATGCTCAGCAGCCGGTCGGGCGCGCCGTTGTTGACCAGCGAGAGGAACAGGCTGGCGGACTGGCCGGGCTGCAGGGTCGAGCCGAGCGGCGCGCCCAGCACGAACACGTTCCCGATCGAGATGCTGCCCACCACTTTCTGGCCCCCGTCCACCGACGGGTGGAAGTTCACCGTGGGCGCGGCATTACCCGCCTCGCAGCCGGCCAGCAGGGGAATCGCGGCGGCCGACACCAGCAACGCAGTAGCGAGGTGCCGCGTGACGCGGGCTCTCCTGATCACAGCAGGCTCCCCTCGGGCGAGGTAGTCCGGGCAGACGTCGGAAAGCGTAGCCACATGGCCGGATCCGCTCCGCGCCGGCCCGGGATT
>Ga0209380_10000424_pt1 | contig 29804 bp, 19 predicted proteins | sample HubBroMetageWFT6_FD_188347 | JGI IMG/M metagenome (GOLD analysis project Ga0209380, IMG submission 188347) | Warmed and freeze-thawed soil microbial communities from the Hubbard Brook experimental Forest, New Hampshire - Hubbard Brook CCASE Soil... | ecosystem: Environmental > Terrestrial >... | reverse complement strand
CCGCTTACCGCCGTCGGCTAGCCTCAGAGTTCGCGCTTGAATGTTGGGCCCTGCGACCGAATGCGATCTCCACATAAATTATTGATTTTGCTGTTGATGGCGCGGTTGGCCAGCGCTCCGGCAACGGCCTCCACGCACCCGGTTCATGCCTCGCACGCCATGGTCGTCAGTGTGCACGAATTGGCGTCTCATGTCGGCGTTGAGATCATGCAGGCCGGCGGCAATGCCATCGATTCCGCCGTCGCCACAGGTTTCGCGCTGGCTGTCGTGCATCCCCCGGCGGGCAATATTGGTGGCGGCGGCTTCATGCTCATTCGGATGGCGGATGGCAAGTCGCACTTTCTCGATTACCGGGAAATGGCGCCCGCGGCGGCGACCCGCGACATGTATCTGGACGCGCAGGGCAACGTGATCCCCGGCGCCAGCGATATTGGCTACAAGGCGATTGGCGTGCCTGGCTCGGTCGCTGGAATGGTTTATGCCGAGAAAAAATACGGCAAGCTCACACTGAAGCAAGTCATTGCTCCGGCAATTCGTCTGGCGCGTGAGGGATACGCGCTGACTTGGGAGGAAGCCTCCGATCTGCACGATCGACATCTGGCCGAGTTCCCCGAATCGCGGCGGGTGTTTCAACGCAACGGCGACTACTACAACCCGGGTGAGGTTTTCCGCCAGCCCGACCTCGCCCGCACCCTCGAGCGGATTGCCGAGACGCCCGACGATTTCTATCACGGCGCTCTCGCACGCGAACTGGCCGCAGCCATGCAAAAAGGCGGAGGCCTGATCACTGCTGAGGATCTCGCGCACTATGAAGTGAAAGAGCGCGAACCCGTGCATGGGACCTACCGCGGCTATGAAGTGATCAGCTCGCCGCCGCCGTCGTCGGGTGGGACCGTCCTAATTGAAGCCCTGAATATTCTGGAAGGGTACGACCTCGGCAAGATGGGCGATCGCTCGGCGCAGTCGATGCACTACACCATCGAGGCGTTCCGGCGCGCCTTCTTTGATCGTGCCGAGTTTATGGGGGATCCGGACTTCGCGAAGATACCCGTGGCCCAGCTGATCGATAAAAAATATGCGGCGGCATGGGAGGAAACGATTGATCCTGCGCACGCCACTCTGAGCCAGGATTTGAAGCGGCCCGCGGTGTTCAGCGAACTGGAACAGTATGCCGCCGTACATCCGCCGGCCATGGCGCCGCACGAGGGCAACCACACCACGCACTATTCCGTCATGGATGCGGACGGTAACGCGGTCGCCGTGACCACGACCATCAACGACTGGTTCGGATCACGGGTCACGGCCGACGGTCTGGGGTTTCTGCTCAATGACGAGATGGACGATTTCTCCTCCAAGCCCGGCGTGCCGAACGGGGACGGCCTGATTCAGAGCAGTGTCAATGCGATTGGGCCAGGGAAGCGGCCCCTTTCCTCCATGACTCCGACGATTGTGGTGCGCGACGGCAAGACCGTAATGGTGCTGGGCTCGCCGGGAAGTTCCAAGATCATCACCACTGTGGCCAATGTTCTAATGGGGGTTGTGGACTACGGGATGAACATTCAGGAAGCGGTGAATGCGCCCCGCTTTCACAACCAATGGCTTCCCGACGTGGTGAACGTAGAACGATGGTTTTCGCCGGACACTCTGAACCTGCTGCAACACATGGGGTACAACGTTGAGATCGGGCTTCATTACGGGACGAACGTTTCCCCCTACTGGAGTGACGCGGAATGCATTGCGGTCGATGCCAAGACCGGCGACCGGCTGGGTGCTGCCGATGCGAGAGATGGCGGAAAGGCAGTCGGGTACTGAATGAACAGCGCCGCTGTCTCGCCGGCCTGAAGCTGCAGCTTTTGAGTTCGTGAATCAACGGCCACATTCTTGTAAGGGACGAGCATGCAGAGAGCGGTTTCCACCTATCTGTTCGTAAAAGAGCGGTTGCATCCCGGCATTCTCGACGGACTGTCTCGCAGCGGGGTGCAGGCGGTCGAGATTTTTGCCGCACGCCAGCATATCGACTATGCCAACCGCAAGGCTCACGTCAAAGAGATTGCCGACTGGTTTCGCGGCAGCGGCATTCCACTCAACTCGGTCCACTCGCCGCTCTACTCCGACTATGAATGGGGCCGTGCCGGCGCGCCGCCGGTCAACCTGGCATCGGTCGACCGGGCCGCGCGCATCGAGGCCATGGACGAGATCAAGCGCGCCCTTGAAATTGCCGAACAGATTCCATTCCGGTTCCTGGTGCAGCATCTGGGAACGCCGAATGAAAGTTTCAGTGATAAGAAGTTCGAGGCGGCCATGACTTCCATCGAACACCTGCGGGCATTTGCCAAGCCGCTGGGTGTACGGATCTTGCTCGAAAACATCCCCAACGAGCTTTCAACACCCGATCGTCTGGTGGAAATGATCCGGGGCGCTCACTTCGACGATGTTGGCGTCTGTTTCGACTTCGGTCATGCGCACATCATGAGCTCGGTGCGCGAAGATTTTGAAATTTTGCGCAACTACATTCGCTCCACTCACGTTCACGACAATGCGAAAGACAAAGACTCGCATCTGTGGCCTGGGCAGGGAACCATTGACTGGAAAGAAGCCATGGAGCTCCTGCGCTCCGCTCCGCAAACTCCTCCCATGCTGCTGGAACTTGGGGAAGACGAGAAAGTGAACTCGCTGGAAAAGCTGGCAGAAACGTTCGACAAGCTTGAAACGGCGTGAATCGTTTTCACCCTTACGATCGCAGAGAACGCCGAGAAAAACAGGTCAAACAAGTTCTGAAGACCGGATGATTTTCGAAGCAATTGCTTTTCTCCGCGCTCTCGGCGTGCTCGACGGCAAAGAGACTTAATAACTTATGTCCTCACCGATTACCACGATTTCAGAAATCGGCAAACACGAAGGCCAGTCCGTCACCATCCGCGGCTGGCTCTACAACCTTCGCGAAAGCGGCAAGCTCTTGTTCCCGCAATTCCGCGATGGCTCCGGCATCATTCAAGGCGTGGTGCCGAAGAACGCTGTTCCGCCGGATGTTTTCGACGCGATTAAAACTCTGACCCAAGAATCCAGCGTGATTGTCGAGGGCAAGGTGCGCGCCGACAAGCGGGCGCACGGCGGCTACGAGCTGGATGTGGCCAACGTGCAAGTCGTACAACGCGTGCCCGAGTCGTCACCCTACCCGATTACGCCCAAGGAACACGGCACCGACTTCCTCATGGAGCATCGGCATCTCTGGGTGCGTTCCCAGCGCCAGGCGGCCATTCTGCGCGTGCGAGCCGAAATCATCAAGGCGGCACGCGACTTCTTCGACGAACGCGGATTCACGCTGACCGATCCCCCCATCATTACTCCGGCGGCCTGCGAGGGCACCAGCACTCTGTTTCCCGTCAACTACTTCGACGAGCAGGCTTTTCTCACGCAATCCGGCCAGCTGTATGTGGAAGCGACCGCCATGGCGCTGGGCAAAGTGTATTCATTCGGCCCGACGTTTCGGGCGGAGAAATCGAAAACGCGCCGTCACCTTACCGAGTTCTGGATGGTCGAACCCGAAGTTGCCTATGCTGAACTCGACGACGTGATGGAACTCGCCGAAGGTTTGATCTCGTTCATCGTGAAGCGCTGCGTCGAGAAGCGGCGCGTCGACTTGCAGACCATCGGACGCGACATTTCCAAACTCGAAAAAATTGAAGCACCCTTCCCGCGCATCAGTTATGACGATGCGGTGAAGAATCTGCAGGAAGGTCACGCCAAGGGCGCGTTGGAATCAAAGTTCGAGTGGGGCGGCGACCTGGGCTCGCCCGACGAGACCTACCTTTCGGCGCAGTTCGACAAGCCGGTGATGGTGCATCGCTACCCAGCGAAGGTAAAGGCGTTCTACATGGAGCCTGATCCACAGCGGCCGGAGTTGGCTTTGTGTGTCGATGTGCTCGCGCCCGAAGGCTACGGCGAAATCATTGGAGGCTCGCAGCGCATGGCATCGTACGAACTGCTGCTGCAGCGCATCCACGAGCACCATTTGCCGGAAGAAGCTTTCAAGTGGTATCTCGACCTGCGCAAGTTCGGCAGCGTCCCCCACGGCGGCTTCGGCATGGGCATCGAGCGCGCCGTGGCTTGGATCTGCGGCCTCGAACACGTGCGCGAAACCATTCCGTTCCCCCGGATGCTGTACCGGCTGTATCCGTAGCTTTTATCGCCGATTGACAGCGCAAACCTATGATGACTACGGCTTCCACTTCTGCCAACATCTCTCCCCGAAAAATTCGCGTCATCGGTGTCCCCCTCGATCTTGGCCAGTCGCGCCGTGGCGTCGACATGGGCCCATCGGCGGTCCGCGTGGCCGGACTTGAGGCGCGCCTTGAGACCCTGGGACACGAGGTGGAAGACGGCGGCAACGTTTCCGTCGCGATTCCTGAACAGAAGAAGGAAGGCGACACTCACGCGAAGTATCTGAAGGAGATCACTGCAACCTGCACCAAGCATGCGGAGTTGGTGGTCAAGACACTCGAGGCCGGAAAAGTTCCTCTCGCCCTCGGCGGGGATCATTCCATGGCGGCAGGAACCGTCTCAGGCGTGGCCGAGTTTTACCGCCGACAGAACCAGCACATCGGCTTGATTTGGATCGACGCCCATACCGACATCAATACGCCCGAGTCTTCTCCGAGCGGCAACGTGCATGGCATGCCCTTGGCCGCGTTGCTCGGCCTCTGGCCTTCGGACCTCGGCAACATCTTCAACTTCTCTCCCAAAGTGAAACCGCAGAATTGCGTCCTGGTCGGCGTGCGTGACATTGATGCTGTCGAAAAGGAGAACGTCGTACGCGCCGGCATCGGTGTTTTCACCATGCGCGACATTGACGAGCGCGGCATGCGCACGGTGATGGAAGAAGCCCTTCGCATGGCGGCACGCGGTACTGCCGGCTATCACATCTCGCTCGACATGGACTGGGTTGACCCGGAAGACGCGCCGGGCGTAGGCACTCCCGTCCGTGGCGGCGCCACTTACCGCGAAGCTCACCTTGCCATGGAGATCATTGCCGATCATGGCCGCATGCTCAGCTTCGAGATCGTCGAGGTCAACCCGGTCATTGACGAGCACAATCGCACCGCCGATCTGGCGGTAGAACTGGCCCTTTCAGCGTTTGGAAAGAAAATCCTGTAACCGGCGATTCGTCCCCCAAAACCTGCGCTAGCGCGCCTCCTGGCTCGAAGTCAGGACGCCCCATTTTCGCGTTATCAGCAATGCGCCGGAGAAAGGGGCTCAACGCGCTGCCCTGAAGTTTGAGCGCATGCGTTCCGTCTCCAGAGTTTTTCCCGACCGCAACATCGATACCGCGGAGTTCGGACTGGGCAACGCCTTTTTCGCCGGCAAAGACATTCCGAAGGATGAGAGTAAGGGTGCAGTGCTGCTGGAACGAGCCGCGCGCGACGGCTTGCCGGAAGCGCAGTTTCAGATGGCCGAGCGAGCCTACGGCACCGGCAGTGATCCGGAAACCTACGTTGCCGCCTATGTCTGGTATGCGCTGGCGCAGCGCAGCGGCTATGACCCGAGCCAGGGAAAGGCGGAGGTTGTCGCCGCCGAATGACTCCCGAACAATTGTCGGAAGCACAGAAGGAACTCGAAAAGTTTGCCGCACCGCCGCCGAGGTGACTGGCTGCATGCGCTGGAAGCGTCAACCAGGATTCCCACAGATCGGTACCATCCCTGCGATTGACGCGGAACTCACGCTGCGTCCACACTGGAAGGTCATGGAAAAACTTCGGGTCGGCATCCTTTTCGGCGGGCGCAGCGGAGAGCACGAGGTTTCGCTCCTCTCGGCCGCGTCAGTTCTCAATGCAATTGATAAAGAAAAATATGACGTCGTCCCCATCGGCATCACCAAGGACGGCCGCTGGCTGACCGCCGAGCACGCCGAGCACCTGCTCCAGGGCAAACTCATGCTCGAGCCTCGGAACCTTCGCGCCGGCGACCCCGAAACTACTCCTTCGGCAGCGGTGCTGGCGCGGGGCGAATCCGTCGTCGTGCCGCCGGAACCGGTGCACCGGCAGAGTGGCCTGGTGCCGTTTCAAACCGATGCTGCGATGATGCGCCGTGCAAGCGATCGCGCCATCAATGTGGATGTGATTTTCCCCGTTCTTCACGGCACTTTTGGCGAGGACGGGACGATTCAGGGTCTACTCGAACTGGCCGACATTCCCTACGTCGGAGCTGGCGTCCTCGGCTCGGCCGCAGGCATGGACAAAGACATCATGAAGTCTTTGTTCATCGCCGCCGGGATACCGATTGTGAAGCATGTTACCCTCCTGCGCAGCATGTGGGAGAAAGAGCCGAAGAAGGTAGCGAAACTCGTCGGCAAGCTGAAGTATCCAGTGTTCGTGAAGCCCGCGAATCTGGGATCGTCGGTGGGCATCAGCAAGGCGCACAATCGCAAAGAACTCGGCCCGGCCATTGAGGAAGCCGCGAAGTTCGACCGCAAAATTGTCATCGAGCAGGGTGTGGGCGGCGCGAAAGAAAAAGCCCGCGAGATCGAATGCTCGGTGCTGGGCAATGACGAACCGGCGGCCTCGGTTCCGGGGGAGATCGTTCCTGGCAAGGAGTTCTACGATTACACCGCGAAGTACGTCGACGAAGGCTCGCAACTAATCATTCCCGCCAAGCTCAGCAAGTCAGAGACGAAAAAAGTTCAGGACTTGGCGATCGCCGCATTCAAGGCTGTGGACTGTTCAGGCCTCGCGCGCGTGGATTTTCTGATGGATCCAAAGACGCGCAAGATTTATTTGAACGAAATCAACACCATGCCTGGTTTCACCGCCATCAGCATGTATCCGAAGCTGTGGGCGGCGTCTGGATTGGCCTACGCTGACTTGATCGACCGCCTCATTCAGCTGGGCATCGAGCGCCACGAAGACAAGAAGAAGAATCAGTACACCGTATGAATTCAACAACGCGCCTTGTGGATGAGAGCAGCCGCTGCTAAGCGCACTTGGAATCTGCCCGCTTCCGATCTCTTCCGTTGGATGCACGAAGTCACAAGCAAGTCTGGGCTCGACGCTTGATGTCTTCGGCAAGTTTGTAGGTTTGTATTTTGGGTCGACCGCGAGTTACTCCGGAACAGTCGGCATTGCCGGGGAGATCTTCGAAGATCATCTTTCCGGGTCTTTGCGGAGCAGCTACTTCTGGCCCGCTTCGCACGCAAAGTTTGCCGCGTCATGAGTGTCGCCTCTGCCTTTGTATTTCGCAAACTGAGGATACGGACACAGCGGCCTCGTCATCGTGGCATGCTGCGTGTCCTGGGCGGCGTACTTCGAGGCAATGATCGTCGACGGTGCCGCGCCCTTCTCTACCCATTGCTCGAGGGCGGCATCCACGCTGTGCTGCCGATCCTCGAACGTTAGCTTGCCGACTTGCCCGAAAGAGTCTGCGCCGGGACCGTCGTCGCAGTGCTGCATTCCCGGCACCATGTAAAGACGCAGGAACGAGTCTGCGTTGCGCTCTCCCATTTTTGCGATCACGCTCTCGTAATAGTTCAGCGTGTTGAGCGCGGTAATCGCCGGATCATCCCATCCGTGGTACAGAATCAGCTTGCCGCCTCGCGCCTGGAAAGCTCTTAAGTCGGCGTCGGTTGCATTGAGCGATTTCGCAGTTTTCTCTTCCGCCGACTTCAGCCCAGTCTCGAGCGTAAATGTCTTGTAGTCCCAATCTGATTTTTCGTACACCATGTTGGAAAAGTACCCGAGCCCAAAGAACGCCATTAGGCTTTTGACTGGAGCCGGACCCGTAATCCAGATTCCCCAACCACCCGGCCCATCTTCCGCGCCCGGCAAAAATCCGGGGAAAACATCACGCCCGTGTGAATCATGTGGCCCCGCGTAGATCTTTTTCAACGCCTCCGCCTGCGGCGGAGTCAGGCATTGGGCTGTGTCGTCGCCCGCCTTGCACTCAATCGTCGACGGATCGAAATGACACCGCCTGGGATCATTCACGATTCCGTCCTCTACGCCGTCGAGTTGGTCGCATGCGGCATTCACGGCGGCAGCGATAGTCGGGATTTTCGCCGGCGGAATGAAACTCGCCGGGTCGAGCGTCAGCGCCTGCGTGTCCCACGCCGCTGTGGAGAGCAGTCGAGTCCAGTAGTTGGCCGGTGCGCCAGCCAGAATGCCGTCATAGTCTGCGGGATAGCGCTGCGCCTCCATCAAGGCTTCGCGCCCGCCGTCGGAACATCCAGCAAAGTAAGAGCGCCGCGGAGCCTTGGCATAGAACGCCTGAATCACGGCCTTGGCGACGAGCGTCATCTCGTGGATTCCCCGGTGACCGAAGTCCACTACTTTTTCCGGATGCCCCAGCGCCCATGTCGCATCCACCGGCGACCCCGTGTGGCCGGTGTCTGTGGCGGTCGCCGCGTATCCCTTGCTCAACGCTACGCCGAGCTGCATGTCGTCGATCAGCCCAGCGAATCCGCCGTTGCCAATGCCTTGCAGCTTGCCATTCCAACCGGAGACCGGCAACCAGACTTCGAGTTTGATATCGGAATCCGCCGTCGGCTTCGCCTCTGCAACTACGCGGCAAAATGCCGGCAGACTCTTATAGAAAGAAGGCAGGTCGATTCCACTGGACGGTGCTGGAGAACCAACGAACGTTCCGGCCGCCACGGTTTGTGCAAGGGTAATGGTGGCGCCAGAGAGTTTTGCTGGCATCAGCTTTTCGCACGGCTCCTGTGGGAGAGCCGCTGCGCTCGACAAGAGCACAAAGAAGCCGAAGAGCAGATGCATCTTTTTCATGAAGAAGAGACCTTGTGCCCGCCGTGCCCTCTGTGGTTAAGGATTTGCCTTGGCCATGAACGCCGCCTGATCCGCCTTCATCTTCTTCAGCCCTTCGATCGGCAGATATACCATGTGCCCCGATTCATAAGTCGCGAACGAAACATTCTCCCGATATTTCGATGGCAGGTTAAGGTGGTCCACGGTGTAATTGGCGGCAAAATAAGGCGTGGCCAAATCGTAATAACCCTCCATTACCAGAATCTTCAGATAAGGATTCTTCACGATAGCCTGCCGCATAGCCGAAGCGGTGTCGGGAAAGCCTTGAATCGCCGATCCCCAATCCCACTTGTCGAAGCCGACATCCTGCGCCCGCACGTAGTAAGGCGTGTCCGTCTTGTACCCCAATTCGGTTCGAATGTAGTTATTGAAAACCGAGGTAAACGGCGGCTGCGTGGCCGAACCGGTCGGATCGTACATCGGTGTGTCGAGCAACCCATTGGGATCAGGGCCGGTGTACCGCGCGTCAAGCCGTCCCACGCGTAGTTTCTGATCGATCAGCAGATAGTGGGTGAACTTCCGCACGTTGATGCGCAGGTTGGCCTCGTCGATCACTTCCCTGCTCAGACCCGTGAAATGCGCCAGTTGATCGATCACCTTCTGCCGCTCCTGCGGCGTGAGCGCGTCTCCCTTGGCCAGTGCCTGTGCGTATTCGGTGAACGCCCATTGCTCTGATTCCTGCCGCGCGCGGTTCATGTCCTGCGCGAAATCCGGAGCCAGCTTGTGGTGATAGCCCGCGATCATGGTGAACGATGGAACCAGAAAAATGTAAGGCTGATCGTTGGTGTTGTTCTCTTCGAGGGTTTCGAAGTTCAGCACCGTCGATAGCAGAGTGATGCCGTTAAAGGAAATGCCGCGGTCCGCCAGGTATCCGGCGATGCCGGCCGAGCGCGTGGTTCCGTAGCTTTCCCCAAACAGATATAGTGGCGAGGACCAGCGCTCGTTGCGGGTAATGTAGAGCCGAATGAATTCACTGAACGCTTCGATGTCGCCTTTGACTCCCCAGAATTTCTTGAACAACTCGGCGTCCGCGGCGCGGCTGAAGCCGGTGCCAATCGCGTCAATCAGCACCAGGTCACTTTTGTCGAGCAGCGTGTAGGGATTGTCTTCCATCCGGTAGGGCGCGGGAGGCATGAAGCCATCCGGTTGCAGAACGACCTTGCGCGGACCCAGGGCGCCCATGTGCAGCCAGATCGACGCCGAACCCGGCCCGCCGTTGAAGGCGAATGTGAGCGGACGCTTGCTTGCGTCCAGCCCGTCCAGCGTGTAGGCGACGTAAAACATTTCCGCTTCGACTTTTCCGTCGCCGCGCTTGATGGGCAGCCGGCCGGCAGTAGCGGTGTACTTCAACAGTTTGCCGTCGACGGTGGTCTGGTGGTGCGTCACCACCGGCGCGACCTCGGTCATGTCGTAATGCTCTTCCTTTTCTTTTTCTTTGTCCGCTGCCGCCTCACGTTGTGCCGCTCTTTGCTCTGGCATCGGTTCAGGCTTGAGGGCGCTCTCCGAGGGCTTTTCCGAGGGTGGCGCGGGCGCCGGTTTCTTGGCAGCCGCGGCAGCGGACGGCTCCGCCTTTTGAGCGAAAGAAATTTGGATAGCAGAGGTGGCAAACACTAGAACGAAACAGAAAAGCAAAACGTCAGCGGACATCCGGAAAAATCGTATCATTCTTCCATCCCATAAAGGTCGATTGCGACCAGAATTTCCTGGACAGGGCGAGCGGCACGAATTGTACACCGGGAAGAGAGCAGAAACGAAGCGACAGAAATGTTATGCTTCCGCGCATGCGACTTCGTCGTGATGTGGCATGGCTCATCCTGATTGTGGCGCTGGCGGGTTTGCCGCTGAATGCCCGCGTTCTCCGCGTTGAAACCGCGAACCGCACCGACGTTCTCGGTGGCAAAGCATTCGGTAACGCCGGAGCCTACGAGCGCATCACCGGTCGCATTTACTTTTCCCTTGCGGTAAACAACCCGCATAACCAACGCATCGTTGACCTCGGCAATGCGGTCAACTTGAAAAAAGGCGAGGTCGAATTCTCTGCCGACTTCATTGCTGTTCAGCCGAAAGATGCGCATAAAGGCAACGGCTCCATGCTCCTGGAAGTTCCCAACCGCGGCCGCGGGCGCATTCTCTCGCTGGTCGACGGCGGCGACTGGGATCTCGCAGCCGACGCCGGAGACGCGTGGTTGTTGCGCAGCGGTTTCACGGTCGTGAGCCTCGGGTGGCAATGGGACGCCGCTGGAGCCGACGCTCTGCGATTCTCCGCGCCGCTCGCGAAAGAAAATGGAAAGCCGATCACCGGCCTCCTCCGCGGCGACCTGATGCCCTCCAAAGTCATGGCGGAAATCCCCCTCGGACATCTCATTCTCGGCAACATCGGCGGCTCCGAATATCCGGTAGCCGCGCCCGACGATCCCCGGAACGTGCTGACCATCCGCGATTCCCGCAACGGACAACGCACGATCATTCCTCGTTCCGAATGGCAGTTCGCGCAAATTGTCGATGGCAAACTCGCTCCGAGCGATCGGCACATTCACTTGAACGGTGGCTTTCAACCCGGCAAGATCTACGAATACGTTTACGTCGTCGCCGATCCCGTCGTAGCCGGCGGCGGCTTCGCGGCCATCCGTGATTTTGCGTCGTACGCAAAGCACGACTCCAGTGCCGTAACCCCAGCCGCACGCGTATACGGCGAAGGCATATCGCAGAACGGGCGCTTCCTCCGCGACTTCCTCTATCAAGGTTTCAATGCTGACCAAGAAGGACGGATCGCACTCGACGGCGTGCTCGCCCACGTGGCCGGGGCGGGCCGTGGCAGCTTCAACTACCGTTTCGCTCAGCCCTCGCGGGATGCGCAGCCGACGTCGTCCATTTTCTTTCCCACCGACATCTTTCCCTTCACCGATCTGCCCGAGAACGATCCGGTCAGCGGCGAGAGTGGCGGACTGCTTGACCGCGCCGTCGCCGAAAAAGTCGTGCCGCGGATTTTCTTCTCCAATACTTCCTATGAATACTGGGGGCGTGTTGCTGCTCTGATCCACGTCAGCGCCGATGGCAAACACGATGCGCCCATTTCCGACAACGTGCGCATCTATCACTTCACCGGCTTGCAACACTTTTCCGGCCCCTTCCCTCCGGCAAAAGGCAAACTGGATCTGCTCGGACAGCAGCCGCAGTCGCCGCTCCCGGTCAAATATTTCTGGCGCGCCATGATTGCGAACCTGGACGCGTGGGTGCGCAATGGATTGCTTCCACCGCCCAGCAGCTATCCCAAAATTGCGGACGGAACGCTCGTGCCGCTGCAGGACTATGCGCCGCCTGCGATCCCCGGCGTAAACCGGCCGCACGAAGCCAATCAAGCATGGCGCGTCGATTTCGGTACCAACTGGCGTGACGGAATTCTCAGCATCCAGCCGCCGAAGGTGAGCGAGCCTTTCCCCGTCCTTGTGCCTCAGGTCGATGCCGATGGCAATGAACGCGACGGCGTCCGCCTGCCGGAGATCACCGTGCCGCTGGCGACCTATGCGAGTTGGAATCTTCGCGACCCTTCGATTGGAGCTCCCGATCAGCGAGTATCTTTTGAGCTGTCATATCTGCCATTTCCGAAGACAGCCGCAGAACGCCAGACGACGGGTGACCCGCGCAAATCCATCGCCGAGCGGTACTCCGATCGCGAAACCTACCTGACCCGATACCATGCAGCCGTCGAGGATCTTGTGAAACAACGGTGGATCCTTCCTGAGGACCGCGACGCTATCGTTCACCGGGGCGAGCAGGAATGGTCCGAAGCGACGAACTAGGTTCTGGCGCGTCTCCTGACCCCAGAAACCTGGCCTCGGCGGGGGCCCGTCGCTCATCAGGATAGTTTTGCGCTATTTTTATCCTCTGTCGAGGCTGTGCGTCACACCGGATGACTTTTTTATTGGTGGAAGCTGTGGATAGGTTTCAGGATTCAACAGTAGGGATCATGGCGGCGAACAGCGCGGACCGTGGTGGTGAACGAACCGCAAAAAGCCCACCTTCAAGGGCAGGATGCACCTTGATACCATCAGCATCTATTCCCGCTCGTCGAAACCGCGACGAGTAAGGCAGCCTCTGGTCGGTGTGGCGCGAGGGTGGGCTGGCCACCGCGTAACGTGTTGCATGGAGACTCGCGACAGATTGCGCTAAGGAAAATCCCCACGTCTCGCCAGAGCCGCGAGACCGAGGCCTCTGGCACCACGGATCCTTCTCGCGTTGCCGAGATTGTCTTTCGCCCGTTCGGGGCTTGGATACCTGGTAATTTGTCCACCCACAGTTTACGCCGTGGCCCGGCTGGACATGGACATTCTTCCGCCGCTTCGCGGCTGGACAGCGGAGGGCGGTGGTTCTCACATGGCGATACCTACATGGAGATGCAGGAAAATCCGGCATCTCGCAAAGGGCGCCAGACATGGGGCACCGGGATTCACTTCAGCGCTTCGATCGGATCTACTTTCGTCGCGCGCTCCGCGGGCAGGTAGCTGGCAAGCAGTGCAATACAGAGAAACACCAATGGTGTGAGAACAAAGGTCGTCAGATCATGCGTGCCGACTCTGTAGAGCATGCTCGACATGAGCCTGGTCAGCAATAGTGCCACCACAAGACCAACGGCAATGCCGGCAGTCGCCAGCAGAAGTCCCTGCCGCACAACCATGCGTAGGATATCCGCGCGCTCCGCTCCGAGCGCCAGGCGAATGCCAAACTCTTGGCGGCGTTGCGCTACCGAATATGACAGTACCCCATAAATTCCCATCACGGCGAGCACCAGTGCCGTAGCCGAAAAAGCGCCGACCAGCAGCATCGTGAAGCGTGGTTGCGCACGCGAATTGTCTATCAGGTCATCGACCGTCTGAATATTCATAACAGGCTGGTCAGGGTCCAGGTTTGCGATTTGGGTTCGCACCGCCGAAGTGATGCTCGACGGAGCGACGGCAGTCCGCACGAGCAGGTTCATGTTGCCCCAGGGCAACTGCGGGAAAGGAAGATACAGCTGTGCTTGCGTGTCTTGCTCAAGGCCTTTGTTCTTGATGTCAGCCGCGATCCCGACGACCTCCGCCGGCTTCGGCCAGCGGCCTACCACGATGCGCTTGCCCAGAGGATTCTCGTTGGGCCAGAAGCGCCGGGCGAAGGTTTCATTCACAATTACGACTTTGGGCGCCTGCGCATTGTCGGTCGCGGTGAACTCGCGGCCGCTGCGCAGCGCAACGCGCATGGTCTGAAACCACTGTGGGCTGATCGCCTCCACGTCGATAAACGGCCGCTGGGGCAGGGGCGTATCTGGCTGCCCTTCCGGCAGTACAGGAGTGATCCGCTTCCAACTCAGCGGCAACGCAGCCGATGTCGCAGCGCTCCGCACACCGGGCAGCGTAGAAACGCGACGCAGGAGTTCCTCAAAGAACGCAATCTGCTGCTCCGGTTTCGCATACTTTACCGTGGGCAGCGAGACGTTCATGGTCAGCACGTTTCGGGCATCAAAGCCAGGATCAACGCGCAGCAACTGTACAAAGCTGCGCAGCAGCAGTCCGGCGCCAATGATGAGAAGCAACGAGAGCGCCACTTGGCCGATGACAAGCAGGTTCTTCATCTGCGCCCGCGTGTGGCCTGCGGAAACACCCCGCCCTTCATCGCGCAAGGTCGTGTTTGGATTCACTCTCGCAAGCTGTAGCGCTGGGATCATCCCGAACATGACTCCCGCCGCGAGCGAGATCATGCCTGTAAACAGCAGCACGCGCCCGTCGACAGAGATCGGAATTCCCTGCGGAAGTTGGCCTGCTCCCCAAGTCGACAGCGCGCGCGTGGCCGCCCAGCTCAACCCCATGCCGAGCACGCCGGCAACCAGCGCCAGCAGCAGGCTCTCGGTCAGCAGTTGCTGCACGAGCATGCCTCGGCTCGCCCCAAGCGCGGTGCGAACTGCAATTTCTTTCTTGCGGGCAAGAGCTCGCGACAGCAACAGGCTGGCTACGTTGGCGCAAGCAATCAGCAGCACAACGCCGACTGCAGCCGACAGGATCAACACTTTGCTGCGCACGTTGCCCACAACCAGTTCACGCAGGGTTTCGCCCGTCATCGCGACGGCTGGATCGGCGTCCGGCGCTGTGGGATTCTGCTCTCGATAATGCTGGTTGAGCACCCCCAGTTCGGCATTCGCCCGCTCCAGCGTTGCTCCCGGGCGCAGCCGCGCGATCATTTCCAGATAGCCCACGCCCATGCGCAGCCGCTGCGGTGTCATCAGCGAAAACTCGAAATATCGCGGCGTCCAGATTTCGCTCGAGTCGATGAAAGGGAACTGCATGTTCGCCGGCAGAACGCCGACGATCGTCTGCGGTGTCTCGTCGAGCGTCACCGTCTTGCCTACGACGTTGCGGTCCGCGTGGAATCGGCTGCGCCACATGGAATCGCTGAGCATGACCACCGGCTTGCCTTCAGGACGGCCTTCCTCGTCGCTGAAGATGCGCCCCAGTTGCGGGCGCACTCCAAGCAAAGAGAAAAAGGTGGGCGTTACTCGCGCCACAGGCACCTGCAACGGTTCGCCGTTGCCGGTAAGGGTCAGGTTGTCATTCGCCCACACCGCCACCGACTCGAATGATTGGTTCAGGTCGCGGACCGATTCGTAACGCAGTAATGTCGTGCCAAAGTCCTTGTCGTGGTCCTTCGCGTGGATACTCACGAGTTGTTCCGGATCCCGGTAGGGAAACGGCCGCAGCAGCAGCGCACTGCTCACGCTGAAGATGGCCGTGTTTGCGCCGATCCCGAAGGCGAGCGTAAGGATCGTCGCCACGCTGAATCCGGGATTCTTCCCCAAAATGCGCGCGCCGAACCGGAGGTTGCGAACAACAGCCTGCATCATGCGAGGAATTATAGGCCGGAGCCAGTTTGGATTACAGGGCCGCCTATCCGTCTCTATTCTTACTCGCGCTCCTAAGGCGCGAGGATAAAGCTTCTGACGCCTGTCCGGACGATAGATCGCTGCCTCGAACTCTGGGGGTTGAAACGAATCACGACTTACGTATGCCTGGATCCACTCACCGCCGTTGCCATTCCTAAGCCTAAATACACCGTTCCGGAAACGTAGTGCTGATTGCGAAGAAAGGTCTGGTTGCGGCGCATCCATCCGACGGCCGACCCGGCAGTGAACGCCCAAAGGCTGTCGCTGGTAAACCCCATTACGGCAAAGAGCATTTCCAAGGCAAGGAACTGCAAGCTCACGTGTCCTCGTCCTGGGTAGACGAACTGTGGCAGGAACGCGAAGAAGAAGATGGCTGTCTTCGGTGTTCATCCTTCAAGCAGTTCCGGAAACGCTGTGATACGGAGCTTTGCCGCAGCGTACGGAACAAGCTTAAGCGTTTCGACCGGCTCGTTGCTCTGCACCGGACTCTCCGGCACTGGCATAGCAACTCCATCTTCTGCTTTCCACTCGGGAATCTTCTTTCCCGTTGCCTCGATATGTACGGGCGCTCCTTCCAGGGTAAAGACATCCTTAGCGGAACTGTGCTCCACCACAGACAGGGCGGAGTCGGCGGTGCGCTGGTTGACGGCCAATGCGTAGTTCCAGTCTGATTTTGGATTTACCGCCCAATCCGAGGTCATCCCTCGCGTGCGGAGCTTTTCCCACTCCTCTCTGATGGCAAGAGAGAAAATAAGAGGCCCACGCTCGACTGTAGCGGACTTGTTATAGCCGTGCGTGAGTCGCGGCTTCATCGGCAAATTGATTTCGATTTGGTCGTCGGGTTGCCATCGGCGCTCAATGACGGCGAAGCTTCCGGCTTGCGGAGTTCCAAAGCGCTTTCCATTTACGAGCACGGACGACTGTTCGGCCCACGTCGGAATTCGCAGGCGCAGAGAAAAATGCGCTGACTCTTCGCTGCGAATCCGAAGCTTGATCTCGCCGCGGAAGGGGTACATAGTTTCTTCCTCGATCACAACCGGAGTGCCGCGCCCTACCGTCGCATGGACTTCGCTGGGCGCGTATACGCCCGCCACCAGGCCTCCTTCGCCGTCTGACATCCAGAGGCTGGAGGTGAGCTTGGGCCATCCCTGATGCATGTTTGCCGTGCAGCAGCCGAAGTTTGGATCTAATCCATACAAATTCGATTCCGGGCCATTGCTCGACCATGGACGCTGCCGCAGACTGCATTGAATCTGATTAGGTTCCTGGTCGTACTGGTGGGCCCACATATCATCGGTGAACGTGCCGGGAAGAGCGTTGAACGCGATTTTTTCCAGGCGGTCGCCGAGGGCAGCATCGCCAAGGATCGCGAGGGCTTGCTCCAGCGAGAACATCTGTTCGACCACTGCGCAGAGTTCGATTCCCTGAGAGGGATTGCGGCCGGCAAGATGTTCATCCGCGCTGAACATGCCATTCGGTATTGCGTGATACTCGTCGAGCGTCTCGAGTTGGCGACCGACTCCGGCCCGGTCGGCGTCATTTTTCGAGAACAGCCACCACACCGCCGACGACTTGAGCCCCATCGCGTTGTTGACACCATGCGTCTCCATGCCGCGATTCGGCAACGGTGTGCCTTCCTTGATCTTCAGCATCGCCGCCGTCTGCTTCTGTTTGTATTGAAAACTTTCGAACTGCGATCGCCATCCGTAGCCCTGGTCGTGCAGCAGTTGTGCTGTGTGCAGCAGGTCGCGCTTTCCAGTCCGGTTGTACAGCCAGGCAACGCTGAGAACCTCGTCTTGCCATCTATATCTGCCCCACGCTTCGAGCGGGCGCTTCGGCAGCTCGCTGCTTTGATAGGCAAAGTAACGATCCATCACAGGAATGACGCGCGGATCGCCGGTAGCTTCGTGATACTGGGTGAGAACCTTCAGCATCACCATTCGAGGCCACCAGTCGTCGTTTCCCTTGGGGCCAATCATCCCGGTTGCAGCCGTATTGTTCAGAGTCCAGTCAACGTACTTCTGCGCTTTGGCTTTGAGAGCGGGGTCATCGAGCAGGTAGGCGAGCGGAACGAGGCCATCCAGAAAATAAGGTCCTCGCTCCCAGGCTTCGCCCGTGCCGCCGAGCCAGCCACTGTTCGGGCCGACGTCCGGCCACGTTTCATCCAGGTGTCCCCCAAGGCCGTTTGCCTGGATCTGCAATTGCCGCCGAAGCCATCCGGCAGGGCGAACCTTCCCAAGCGGCAGAAAATAGAAGGCATTCGCGCCAATAGGCGCGCGGTTCTTGACGACGTCTGCGCGAGCAGACACGGGATCGGCAGATGGAGCCGTAGCCGTCGAGCAAAGGGCCCGCAATCCTTCGCAGGGGATGGCAGAGAAGCCGAGAGCTCCGAGCTGCGTGAGAAAAGCGCGGCGATTCAATGCATAGCGCATGCTCGGCCCCTCTTAGGAAAGCCCACAGCGATGTGGAATTATAGCGGCGATTCGCCCACCGTCCTATAGTTCAGATGGTCTATTCGATGTTTCTCGTGCTTTCCTTGCCAGCGAATGTGTCGCGACGGGTGAAGATTATGCAGAGGCGATCAGCAATAAATCTGGAGCGGCTCCTATACGCCATGTTTACGACGAGTTTCAAGTAGTTCAGTTGGACTATAGACCCACCCACCAAGCGCGCAATACTCTCCATCCCGCTGGTGCCGGGACCAGTGCGAAAACTCGCGCCCGTGTGTGGCCTTTGGCTGGACCGAACTCAACGTGGAGGCGCAGCAATGAAGAATTTCTCGCGAATAGTCCGCTTCGCAGCTGTTTTTTCGTTCTTCAGCCTGAATGCATGGGCGCAGTTCAGCGGCAATATTCAAGGTGACGTTCGCGACCCCAGCGGCGCAGCGGTGGCTGGCGCTGTCGTAACGTTGAACAATGCCGCCACCAACGTAAACCAAACGACCAACACTGATACGGCAGGCAACTACCGCTTTGTAAGTCTGGCTCCGGGAGACTACAAGGTCTCCGTGAGCGCGTCGGGATTTGCCCCGGCCGCAGTTACCGTGACATTGCTTACCAGCCAGACCGTTGAAGTGCCCGTGAAACTCAGCCTGGGGTCGACCACCGAGTCTGTCACCGTTACGACCGAGGCTCCTATTCTGGATACGGCTGATTCGCGCACCCAGTTAACCATTGAAACCCGCGAACTAACCGACCTGCCTCTGCAAGGCCGGAATCTGCTGGCTCTGACAACGGTGGCTCCCGGTGTGACCGGCCTCGGACTTGCGCCCGGCGGAAGCCCCGGCTCAGCAGCGGATAACTATTCGACCGAAACTCAGGTGGACGCCAGCGCCAACGGCCGTGGCAGCGTTGGCAATATGTTCATCGTTGATGGAATGGATGTGACTAGCGATATTCGCCCCGGTGTCTTGAACCTGACTCCGAACCCGGATGCAGTCCAGGAAACTTCTATCCAGACCAACACGTTCTCGACCGAATATGGACGCGCCAGTTCGCTGCAGATGGTGATGACCACAAAGTCCGGCAGTAGCCGCTTTCACGGAAGCGCCAGCGACTATTTCACTTACCAGAACTGGTGGGCGCTGACCGAGTTCGCCGAACCCCGGAAGTACGCGCCCTTTCATAGCAACAACTTCTCTGGTGCAATCGGCGGTCCGATTCTTCCCAAGCACCAGTTTTTCTTCTTCTTCGCGATCGAGCCTTTGCGGGAGACGGTCACCAACGCGGCTCAATCGCAAACCTTCGAAGACGCGCAATTCACGGCTTGGGCGCAACAGAATTCTCCCGGCACCTTGGGCACATCTTTGCTGACGAAATACACCCCCAGCGGCGCTACGGTGACGGGAGTTGCCCTGACGGCGGCGGAGATTTTTCCTGGCACCTGCGGAACTGCGGCTACCTCAAATTTGCCTTGCTCGCTTCCCATGGTCGACAACGGCGTGTTCAACTCGGCGAACTTCCGCAACGGAACGCAGTGGAATGCCCGCATCGACAAGTATTTCTCGAAAGATCGCATTTATGGCAACCTCTTCCGCACCACGCTGAAGACCGGTGGCCCGTCCGTCCGCCCGGCGTTTGATACTTCGAACAAGTACGTCACAGATTCGCTACAGGTAAACGAGACGCACACCTTCTCCAGAACACTGCTGAATGAAGCCGCCTTTGGCTATAACAAAGTCGAGGGCATCAACGAAGCAACCGGAAATTTCATCGTTCCGAATGTCTCGGTCACCGGTCAGGGAGTGGGGTTCGGCATCGGATTCGCCCAAGGTGATTTCATCCAGCACAACTATCACTGGCGCGACGTCTTGAACAAGGTTGCAGGCACACACAGCATCCGGTTTGGCTATGAGGGCCGGCGCGGCGACGATCTGGCTTTGTTTGCTCCGGTTTACAATCAGCCCAATTTCAGCTTTGACAACCTGCTTGCCCTGGCGCAGGACTCGCCGCATTCCGAGTCTGGCTTGGCTTACAATCCCCTCACCGGCCAGCCTGCCAAGGGCCAGTATGAATACGCAGTGGCCATCCACGGATTATTCGTCGAAGATACCTGGAAGATTCGCAACCGGCTCACTCTCACGTACGGCCTCCGCTGGGATGACTTCGGCAATCCTGATCCTTTGAGTGGAACCACTCTCGCGAACTTTCATCTGGGACCCGGATTGTCGCTGAACCAGCAAATTGGCAATGGGTTCATGCTGCAGCAAAACAATGTCTTCAATCATGCCTTGACCAACGTCTTCAGCCCACGCGCCGGAGTTTCATGGGATCCCACAGGCAGTGGGAATTGGGTGGTTCGTGGGGGATTCGGCGTCTATCATGACTGGCCCACCCTGGGTAACGATGAAAACGGGTTGAAGGGCAATCCGCCGGGATGGATCGTCCCCACCTTCTATAGCACGGGAGGAACGGCGCCGCCGATGTTCGCATTGGGAACCACAGCCTCCACTCCCTCCGGCTTTCCTTATCCGGCGCTTCCCAGTACGACCTTGGATTCCCACGGCGGACTCACCGGATCGCAGATCAGTGTCGGCGGAATCAATCCGAACCTGAGTTCTCCGGTCACCTACAACTACACCGCGACCCTGGAACGGAAGCTGGGGAAGGATTTAGTTGCCAGCGTTGGATATTCGGGTTCCCGCTCCGACAACTTGATTGAGGGCGGGGGACAAGAAACCGCGACCTCGTACGGCACGGACATCAACCGGTTTGCCGGGGACCTCATTCAGAACAACGGGACGCTCACACGCCTCAACCCAAGTTTTGGAGCCATCACCTATGCTCAGAATGGGGCGATTGGACGTTACAACGCCCTGATTGCGGCCACTCGCGGGCGCTTCGGGCACCACGGCTATTTCAGCGCATCCTATACCCGCTCCTCGTCGAAGGACGATTCGCAGATCTATCCGACCTTCCCCAACATTCAGCAGTACTATGGGCCCTCATATTGGGACGCACCCAATCGCCTGTCGGTGGCGCTCAGCTATGATCTGCCGGGAATGAATTCCGGCAAAGGCCTGCTTGGAAGGGTCACCAATGGTTGGAGCATCAGCGACGTTACTATCCTGCAGAGCGGCACTCCTTTTGTGGTTTACACCAACGCTTCGTTCCAGGGCGGCGGCGACTACAACGCCGATGGATACAACTATGACTTTCCCAATGTCACAAACTATTCCCAAGCCACCAGCCGCCGAGGATATCTCTCGGGCATCTTCGCCTCCGGGCAGTTTACGCCGCCAACACTGGGCACCGAGGGCAACGAGGCGCCTTACCGCTTCCGAGAGCCGGGGTATGCCAACACTGACATCAGCATAGCCAAGAATACGAAGATCGTGGAGAGTGTCGGCTTCCAGCTTCGCTTCGATTTCTTCAACGCGTTCAACCGGCCTAACCTGAACTCCGTCGATGCAAACCTGCCCGATGGCTCCTTCGGCAAAGCCACCGGCCAGTACAATCCGCGCTGGATCCAGCTCGGGGCAAAGATCAGCTTTTAGATAGCGCTTCCTAAACCGGGTGCCGATAAAGTGGTGTCGGCACCTGGTTTGCTCACGATTATCCGGAGTTCGAAACTTTGATATTGGAAGTGAATGACCTCGCGATTTAGATCCATCTACCCTCCTTTCCGTGCCCGCGCCAGTCGCCCGCGAACTGGCCCCTTCTGGATTTGCTGCCTCGCTTTGTTCTGTGCGCTGGCCCTGGCCGGCATTGGCGCTGCCCAGTACAAAACAGAATTGAAGAACGATTCCATTACGGCGGATTTTGACCGGAAAGGACTGATTTCAATCGCCGCAAGTCCGGATGAAGTCATTCCGCTGGCGCATGATGATTTTTCCATTTCCATCGACGGCGACCGCCTCGACAGCACCACGGTCGAGCCCGAGATGAAAACCGGGCCTGGGAACACCGTTACCTATTCTTACTCTTTTCGGGATTATGCAATCAGCGTTGTCTACGAACTGCGGCCCGGTTGGCGCTTCCTAACCAAGCAAATCCAGGTTGTTCACGCGCCGCGATCTGCTTACGTGGTGCACATGGTGGAGCCCTCGCGTGTGGAGATGCGCGAGACCATATCTTCGGTGTTCAAGCCAGAAACCTACGAGCCCCAGTTCGGACATCCGGGCGAAGTGCGGAAGTTCCTCTCGACCGCGGACTATGGCGAGTTCCTGCGTCTGTCGAAGGGGCGCGGCCTCATGCTGCTGGCACAAAATCCATTCCTCGAAATCTCCGGCAATGATCGATCTGTCACGCTTAGCTACAAGCCAGAAATGGAATGGCAGAGTTCATGGGGTCCATTCTCCAGTGATCTCACTTGTCTTGGACCTTACAAACTTACCGGCCGTCGTATTCCTTCGAAGATGGTTTTGGAGTGGGAGGTTCCTCCCGCATCAGTCTCGAGCGACGGCGCCGATGAAGCTGAGATTCAGGCTTTTGCCGACTGCGTCGCGGCTTTCCTGTTGCATCCTTCGCCCAAACCGATCCGCGTCGAGGTGGGGTGGACGCTGAATGATTATCAGATCAACGTGGCCACTCCCGAGGGCCGCGCCGAATACAAGAAAATTATCGATATGTCTTCGGATCTCGGGATGCAATCCTTGCTATACGGACCAGCGAACTACGAACTGGCCCAGATCAAAGATGACGCCGACGACTGGCACTGGGAGCACGTCCTATGGCTCGGGCTGGGTCAGAAAATCCGCGAAGGCAAGTGGGACCCTGAAACCGGCGCGCTTCCCGCCAGCATCACCGAAATGCTCGACTATGCCAACTCAAAGCATATCGGGCTTCTCGCCTACGTGTATCCTTCCCTTCCTTTCTCGCAGAACCAAACCTGGCTGGTCACGGATCCGAAAAAGAAAGGGGAACAGACGTTCGCTACCCTCGCCTCTCGAACCTTTCAGGATTTTCTGATTGAGCAACTGCTGGCGTTCAAACGCAGAACGAACATCGCCGGATACTCCTTCGACTACACCTTCCTGAAGCTGCCTGGCAGCAGCTCTTACGCACAATGGCGCGGCTGGCGACGCGTGCTGGAAGAGTTACGCACTCGCGACCCGGAAATAATCATCGATGGCCGCCAGACCTATCAGATGTACGGTCCGTGGAGCTGGCTCGCCGGCAGTTATCCGCACCCCACTGGCAATGACGAGCAGCCGGAGAGTTTTACGCCATATCCCGATTTGCACTTCGATCGTGTCTCGGCCAATCGTACAAGGTTTGTGAACTACTGGTATCGCAACTATGAGTTCGCTCCTGCAGAAATCATTCCCGGTTACATGACGCATCAAACCGAGCGCAACATCAACGTTCCTGCTGATGCCGCCAGCCGCGACGGTCGCCACCGCGTCGAACAGGTCAATACAGAAGTTCACCACCCCGATTGGGATTATCTTGGGTACCGCTACTCGGTGATTTCTTCGATTGGCACCGGCGGATGGAACAACCTGATGGACATGATTCCGGCCCGAAATCCCGAAGAATTCAGTCACTTTTCGAGCGACGACAAAACGTGGATAAGGCATTGGTTGGAGTGGACAGATCAGAATGCCGAGTTTGTTCGCCACACTCGCGCCATCCTCGGCCCGCCCGCTATCGGAAAGGCGGATGGAACGTCTGCGGTGATTGGCGATCGCGGTTATGTGTTCTTATTCAATCCGAACTACAAAGAAACGATCGCAAGTTTTCAGCTGGACTCGAGCATCGGCCTTAGTGCAGGAGACAATTTTCTTTTGCGAGAGATTTATCCGCGGGAGGGCCGACTCATTGGAAAAGCCGCGGCGGGAGTTTGGAGATTCAGCGACGCCGTATCCATCACCATGGAAGGGACGAGTGCCCGCGTTCTGGAGGTGAAGCACCTGACCCTGCCGGTCAATGCGCCACTGGTGTTCGGAGCAGCGGCTTCCCATGCCACCGTTACGATCAACGCGGGTGCTCTGAAATTGGAGAACATTGCCGGCGAGCCAGGATCCGCAAAGGAGATTGGCGTTTTGTTGCCGGACGCGGCGCCTGTGAAAAGCATGTCGGTGAACGGGCAGAGAGTGACGTTCAAGCAGACCGGAACGTACGCCTCGTCATCGCTGAAATTTGCCGGAATGAATTTTGCCCACTCCGAGCAGATCAAATTGCAGCCGGAGAGTGACGGAGTGTTCACCGGAACATTTGTGGTTCCCAAACGCATATTTGCGCAATTGGCTCAACGCCGCGAGCAATGGCCAATCGCCTGGACCAAGGACGACTACGCCGCCACATGGCTTGTCCCGGAACGACTGCTCTTGTTTCTGCAGATCGCTCAGCCAAAAGACTCGCTGAATCCACAGGTCACGATCGACGGCCGTTCGGCCACGTTCACCAAAGCGTATTCATCCGTTCGGGTTGATCCTAGAACGTTTGTTGGTTTTTATCTTGACCTCTCTCACATCGAACCCGATGTCGCGCACAGGGTTGAACTCAAACTGCCCGGGCTCAAAGACGGCCAATTCCTGGGGCTGTTTTTCGACAACGTAGAAACGGAGTTCACACAAGCAATCGCGGAGCCCGGTGGCAACCACTGATTGGGAAGAGAATCTGGAGCGCTCCGACGGAGGATGTTACGATTGCGATAATAATCACCGCTGACATGAGCGGGCTCAATCGCAATCGTGTCCCAACTCGCGTTGCGGCGAAAATGCCTTCTGGGCGTGGCCGGGCAACCCTTGTTCGTCGGTTACTGTTCGGACTGACGCTCTCTGCGTTGGGCATCAGCTGCCGATCCTCCAATGCACACACGATCGCGGTCATTCCACGGACCACCGCGAACGAGATGTGGGAATCCGTACACAAAGGAGCCGAGATTGCCGGGCACCAGACCGGATTTCATATCTATTGGAACGCCCCGACTCGAGAGGACGACATCGAAAGGCAGATTGGCCTGGTTGACCGGGTGATCAACGAGCACCCCGCCGGGCTTGTGCTTGCTCCGGACCACTACCTCGCCCTGGTGGGGCCGGTACGGCGCGCGATGACCCTGCAAATCCCCATTGTGGTGATCAGTTCACCTTTGCCGATCCCGCCCGGAAGGGGCCTCTCCTACATTCTGAACGACGACGAGCAAATGGGGCGCTTGGCCGCCGCGCGAGTCGGGTTGCTCCTGAACGGCAAAGGAACTGTGGGCATGGTTGCCATGGAAACGGTGGAAATGAACACGATGACTCGCGCGCGCTCTTTCGAAGCTGCGCTCAACGCCAATTTTCCCAACATCTCGATTGCAGCCAGTGGACCGATTTCGAATATCGCGGAGCTTCAGCAAACAACGGCGGAGATGCTGGCGAACCATCCGCACTTGGACGCGATCCTGGCCTTGGACGGTGTTGCTGCGACCGGAACCTTGGACGAACTGAGAGCTTTGGGAAAAACGAAGTCAGTAAAGTTAATCGGATGCGATCAGACCGAGAACCTGATGTTTTTCATCCGACAAGGTGACGTGGACTCGATCATCATCCAAAACAGCAACGAAATGGGATCGCTGGCGGTAAGATGGATCGCCGCGCGGACCCGGGGAGAGGCCATTCCTGATAAAATCCAACTCCCTCCGGTGCTGGTGGACAAGAGCAATATCGACACCACGGAAATCCAGAAACTGTTGGCGGTGGACTGGAGATCCTCTCATTGAGCATCCTCGAATCCATGCGCAGCCCCTATCGAAGCGCGATCCTCGTCCTCGCCGGCGTCGCAGCGGTAGCCGCTGTGCTGTACTTTTCGCAGACCTCACCCAGGCTTCCCTATCAGGATTCCTTTTCTTCCGGTAGAACAAAAGAGTGGCATGCCTATGCTGGTAGTTGGGAAACACACGACGGCACAATTCGCAATCTCTCCGAAGAACTCGGCGCGAAGTTGCTCACCGGCTCTCTGGAGTGGACTGACTATTCTCTCGACGCCGACATGATGCTGCTCGGACAAAGCGGAGATGCGGGACTGATTGTGCGGTCCAGTGATGAAGAAGACGGAATCGATGCATACAGCGGGTACTACGCGGGCCTCCGCTCACCTAATGAACTGGTGATTGGTCGCGCCGATCATGGATGGATGGAATACCAGGCGGCGGAGATCCCCGCACCTCTCCGCAGCTTCAAGTGGTATCACCTCAAAGTGGTTGCCGTGGGATGCGACGTGGCGGCTGTCGCTTCCGACTCAGAAACACAAGAGACCACCGTTGCCGCTCTGCGTGAAAAAGATTGTGCCCGAAAGGGACGCATTGGTCTTCGATCGTATTCCGCTGGCGGCGCCTGGAGGAATGTACGGGTCACTCCCGCAACCCTTCCTGAGTTGCTTGCCGTCGAACAGGGCGCAAAGGTTGAAGATTCTCCAGAAGCGCTGCAGACCGAGGCGGGATTCTCCGCTAAGTTGGCCCACTCCATTCGGCGAGATGCAGCGCCCGCTCCGCCTTCCGTCGCCGGACGCTCCGCTTCAGAGTTACAGATCGCTCCGATCAGGAGTCTGCGACAGATGACCGCGCTCCATCCTCCGCCGCTCACCGTTCGCGGAAACGTGGTGCTGACTTCTCCAATGCTCTATATAGAGGATTCCACTGGAGGGTTGGCAGTCGATGACGTGCGTGGGACATCGCTAAAACTGGGCGACGAGGTCGAGGCTAGCGGAACCGTAGAGGCACGAGGCTTCAGTGCAACACTCAGACAGGCAAATGTTGCCCTTCGCTGGTCACGGGAACCGGCGCCGCCCCTCTCGGTCACAGCGGCTCAGGCGGCGACCGGTGCTTTCGACGGGATGTATATCGAAATTGAAGGCAGCCTCGATACCAACCCCGAAATCGCCCAGCAATCGGTCGGGATGAATCTTACCAGCGGGAATCACAGCTATCGCGCTATCTTGAGTGCCGCGCGAGAAGAGGAGGTCTTCAGCCGGCTTCTGCCCCACAGTCTGTTGCGATTGCGGGGAGTATGCGTGGTTGACCCCGAACGCTCCCAAGGCTTGACGCCATTTGTTCTCTATCTTCGCTCCGGCGGCGACGTGAGTATCCTCTCAGGACCGCCCTGGTGGGACGTGCAACATTTGGGCGAAATCGCCGCCGCGCTCGTGCTGCTGACGCTGATGGGAGTTCTCATCTACACTCGCGCGGAACGCTGGAGAATGCGCGCCGTCGTGGAAGAACGTTCGCGCATGGCACGAGAGATTCATGACACTCTGGCTCAGGGTTTCGCGGGCATTGCTCTGCAGCTTGAGTCCGTGTTGCAAAAGCCATGGGCCAAGGGAGTGGAGATCGCTCCCATCGCAGTGGCCTGCCAGATGGCGCGGCAGAGCCGGCGAGAAGCCCACCGCTCGATTGCCGCGCTTCGAACACTGCATACCGACGAACCTCTCGAAGACATGCTGCGGAAACTTTTGCAAACTCAAATTGCAGGGAGCCACGTTGAACTCGCGGTCACCGCGACCGGCGCTCCACAGCCTTTGTCTGCGGAGCACGCCGGCCACGTACTGCGAATTGCGCAGGAAGCCGTAGCGAATGTTTTGCAGCACGCTCAGGCCACGCGGATCGAAGTGCGTTTAATATTCGAACCGGGGAACCTCGTGCTGGAAATTGCCGACGATGGTCGAGGCTTCGATGTTTCTGGCGTACCGTTAGCCGAGGAAGGTCATTTCGGCATTACCGGGATGAAGGAACGCGCGGCTACGATTCGGGCCGACCTCGCCATTCGATCCGACAACGCTGGCACCCGGATCGCGCTCCGGTTGCCGATTCCTCCGCGTCAGGGCCATTTTTGGCACCGTTTGTGGTGGCGATGGTCGGGATTCAAGACGTCCACACATCCCACCGCCCATGCATAGAAATTCAAGAGCGTAGGACCATGACCGTTAAGATCCGTGTGATGCTCGCCGATGACCACCTGATTTTTCGAATGGGACTGAGAAGCCTGTTGAGCGGCGAGGCCAGCATTGACTTGGTAGGGGAAGCGACGACCGGCTCGCAAACCATCGAGAAATTCAAAGCGCTACGCCCCGATGTGCTGCTGCTGGATCTCCGAATGCCCGATGGTGGCGGGATGGGCGCACTGGCGGCCATTCGGGACGCTCACCGCGACGCCAAAGTATTGATGCTTTCAAGCTACGGCAATGAAGAAGAGGTCTATCAGGCGCTTCACGCCGGAGCTGCCGGATATTTGCTCAAAGACGCCGGCCGCGAAGAATTGCTCTCGGCGATACACCAGGTGCATGCCGGTAAGAAATGGATTCAGACTTCGATTCAGGGTCTGATATCGCAGCGAGCGAACCGCCCCGAGTTGACGCCAAGGGAATTGGAAGTGCTAAAACTTCTGGTCGCCGGGCTCACGAATCGCGAAATCGCGGCAGTACTCGGAAACAGCGAAAACACCGTTCGCAATCACACCATCAGCATCTTCGCCAAACTCTACGTGAGTGACCGTGCGGAGGCCGTGGGCGCCGCATTGCAGCGGGGGATTGTAGTTCCCAACAACTAAGGTAACATCTTCATTGTTCTCCTTCCTTCGAAAGACTCCTCAGAAGAATTCATGGGTAAGTTCCGGCTCAGGTAGTTTGCCAAGTGAGGGATCGAGCGCAAGTTCCAGGATGCGGAAGGTACGAAAGCCGTACGATCTTCTCATGGTTACTTTGGCCTTGTTGTTCAGCCCCTCGATGACACCGCTGGAAAACTGTTTCCTGGTCTTGAAGTAGTTGAGCAGCAGAGCGCGGTGGGTGCGCAAGGTGCGGGCCATCTTCTTGATCGGCTCGATACGGCTGCGCATGGTTTGATAGCACCAGAAATCCAGGAACATGGCGGCCCAAGTGGCGAGTTGTATTCCCAGAACTGCTGAAAATCCTCTTTGAGGAGATAGGCCCGGACGGTCTCGAGGTTGTAGCGGAGCAGATCGCGCAGGCGGAACTTCTGCTGGGGGTGAGATTCTGTTTGCGCTTGAGCACGCACCAGCGTGACTTTTTCAGCAGCGGCAGGTAGCGCCCAGCAGGACAATGTACTTTCGTAATTAGGAATTCGCCGTATTGAAGCCACCACGGGCCTAGCTGGAGAATCAAATCACGTGAGATGAGTTCACGAACGCCGTCCTTAAGGAGTACCAATGCAGACGTTCAAGCCCTCCCCCCACTTCAAGAATTCGAGCCTGTATCCTGAAACATCCGACATGTTGTGGTTCCCATTTGCGGCCCTGAGTACGGGGCCTTTACTGCAGGCTGAAACTATCGTCGAAATCACCAACCGAGTGTGCGAGCGGTATCTCAACATTCGATCAGAACACCAGCTGGATCGCAGAGTTGTGCCGAGTCCCTCAAGTCATGAGCCATTGAGAATTGCGTCGTGAGCGGATCGGAGAACTCGCCAGCTTATGAGCGGAAGCCCCTTCGATTTACCGGCTTGCTCAGTTCGGATATCGATCAGGATCTAACCCCAGAAGGGACATCCGTTCCACACCGCCGAGTTCTGCGGCAGGAGGCGTTTCAGATTTTCAACAGTACCCCATTCGACAAGAACCCGAACCTTGCCGTTTTCCAGAGCGAGCGCTCTTCTACGGCTGGGAACGGAAACGGAACTTCCGGCTTAGTCGAGCAATTCTTTGAAAACAATCC
>Ga0209380_10000423_pt1 | contig 29832 bp, 27 predicted proteins | sample HubBroMetageWFT6_FD_188347 | JGI IMG/M metagenome (GOLD analysis project Ga0209380, IMG submission 188347) | Warmed and freeze-thawed soil microbial communities from the Hubbard Brook experimental Forest, New Hampshire - Hubbard Brook CCASE Soil... | ecosystem: Environmental > Terrestrial >... | reverse complement strand
GCGGTTGCACTCATTGAAAATTGCTCAATCGGGTCAGTGAGTGTGATGGAGATATTTCGCCAATGTCCGCGAATGCTACGATTCCTCAAGGGCATTCCCGTCCCTTCATGTGACATGGCATATTTCAAAGACCTCACACGATATGAGTACACCAAGAACCTGTTCATGTGTGCAGGTGAACCGTTAAACATCGGTTGGCTTGAGCGGTGCGCAACGTTTCCCAAAGGGGTCGTTGGCGCAGACCTGACTGCTAAACTCCTCGCCCTCTGCAAATTCTCCATGAACCGCTGCTTCGGATGGCACGGCTGTCACTTCTGTGAGGAATGCCCAGTGCGAATCACAGACTCCGATGGAGACTTTTCGTTCGGCTCTGGGGATATTCGCGTGCCAGCAAAAGACGAAAGAGTTACCTACGTGGCTCCGGATCTGATCTATCACTACGTGGTTGCGCATCAGTACCTGCCGCCTGACGTTTTCCTCGACGCGCTAAGCGCCCTTTCAGTGCCCAAGCCAGTTGTCGTCTGGATTCTCGAGTGTATCGAGATCGTACCGGAGCCTGAAACCCTGTGGCGTTGTTTGGACGAGTCACTGCGATGTAACAGACCGAGTATTCCACTCGAACTGCGTGGATCTGTTGCTGAAGCTGCGAATGAGTTGAAGGCGGTTAAGTCCACGGGCTTCGACGCGCAAGAGACGGCTAAGGGCATCGTCAATCGCCTCAAGTGGGTGCTGACGAGGTGCTGACAAGGCCAGAGTGACGTTAACCGGCGATCACGCTCATTGACCCTCGACAGCACTCACGTTCGGTTTGGAACAAAATTGCAGATCATTGGCCCCGGTACTGAGCCTTGAACCAAAATGGCCTTCTGCAATGGCACTTTTGTGATTTCGTGCTTCTTTTGCCCCTGCCACTTTCGGTAGGCCTCAATCGATGACTCAGGCAATTCGACGTTGTCCTTTGACAGTACAAGACCACTCTTTCGAATCATCTTCTGGGTCACAGCGAGATGCTCGATTGCTCTCGTCAGCTGAGCACCCCCGCAACCTTGCCATGGGATTTTATCGACCCTGACGTGAACGACCTTACCGGCTCCGTGAACATCCTCAAGCGCGAGAATTGTGACGATGATGCCCTGGCTCATCGTCCACACCTGACCTGGCTTGTAGTCCACTGATTGCAGGTCCGAGCCATTAGTTTGGGTCTGAGCTCGGACTCTCAGAAGGCTCCCTAACAGCAAAAGTACCCCCAACAGCCGGACAACATTGACCTTCATATGCCATTACCCTCGAACTGTGTCCGGGTCAAATATGACTCCATTCTCAACTGATGTAAACCGGCGATTACGTTCATTGAAGAATGGCCGACCGGGGTCGATGAGTGTAATGGGGATGTACGCCAACTGAGAACCACATCATGAACGGTTACGCCGAATTGCCTTCCACCGTGCGCGGCTGCCCCACACGCGGACAACACCATACAACCCTACCAACGTCGATAGAAATATTTCCATCACTCGCTCGGTAAAGGTTATGTGATAGTGAAGGGATTCATAAAGGCCGTACAGAACAAGAGCGCCGAATATAAGATGGGAGGCGAATACTCCGAGGCCCAATGGAATGGGTTTTTTGCCAGCTTGGCGCAATTCGGCGTCCCTCGCGTCGAAGCACTTCGAACAGAGTGTTTGGAAGATGGGAAGAGCACACCCGCAATCTGGACACCGGGACATGTTTCGGGTACCTCCGAGCCCTTCAGGAATTCAAACACCGTCCTGGCAGATCTGCCTCTTACGACAGTAACTGTTGCAGACGTTTACGCTCATTGAGAATTAGCCGACCGGGGTCAATGAGCGCAACGGCGATGTTGCGACAATCAACGACTCAGCGCCCGTTTGGAGGAGGGAAGTCTTCGTTTGAAAATGCTAGTATTTAGCCCGTGCCTCCCGCCTTCACGATTTTCTTTTTGCTTATTTGTGGGTTGCTGCAATGGCTGCGGGCGCACTCGCCGGAGTGCTGGCGTCCTTCTTCCTTAGACTTCCGATACGAGGTGTCTGGAAGAACGCTGTGCTTGGCCTGTCGGGTTTTATGGGGTTCTTCGTGACGAATCTTTTTTCCCGGCTCGCGCCTTTAGACCCTGTTCCGGGGGGCTTGGTGGCGGCTGCGTTGTGCGCCACTGTTCGGCAGGTGCTCCGATTCAGGAACGTACGCTCGAACCGCGCTACGGATTCCGGGGTGTGAGGCCGATTGCATTCATTGACTGTCCGGTTCGAAAGTGAACAATTGGTGGTGGTGCAGTTTAGCGTACGCGCTGGGCCGGTGGAGAGGGAGATCCTTCGCTACGCCTGAAGAACGGCTTCGCTCAGGATGACAGTTGTGCCTTAAGAACGGCTTCGCTCAGGATGACAGAAAGGAGGCACGAACATTTTGCTCGACTTCAGCCGATTCGAACTTCTTACCTTTGATTGCTACGGGACTCTCATCAACTGGGAAGATGGAATTCTTCGCTGCATGCATCCCCTGCTCGCAGCCCATGGGAAGGACACAGACGATGCGACCATCCTGCGACTTTACGGCGATTTCGAAGCCCGTGCTGAGCAGGGGGAGTATCGCCGCTACCGCGAAGTTCTTCAGTCCGTGGTGCGGCAGTTCGGAGAAAAACTCGGATTCGTGCCTACAGACGAGGAAGTCCGGTCGCTGCCCGAGTCCCTGAAAGAATGGAAGCCGTGGCCTGATACCGTGGCCGCGCTTCGCGACCTTCACAGGCGCTTTCGATTGGCGATTATTTCCAACGTGGATGATGATCTCTTCGCGGCCACCAAGCCTCAGCTTGGAGTGGAGTTTGACCAGATCATCACGGCCCAACAGGCGGGAGCCTACAAGCCGTCGCTGAAGATTTTCGAGTTGGCGTTGAGCCGTGTCGGCGCGCCTCCGCATCGCATTCTGCACGTCGGCCAGAGCGTCTATCACGACGTTCTGCCGGCCCAGTCACTGGGCCTGGCCACAGTTTGGGTGAATCGACCATCGGCACGGAGTGGTGTGGGCGCCGTCAAGGCAGTCGAAGGTCGTCCGGACCTGCAGGTTTCAAGCGTCGCAGAGCTTGCCGCTGCTTCCGCCCAGCCGTAACCTTCTAACTGGTTGGAAAAACAAAAGCCCAGTTCAACAACAGACGGCGGACCTGACCTACCACACCTGATCTACCAGACCTGATCTACCACACCCTGCATGCCTTCACAGCCACCATGGGCTGTCCAGCCTTACAGCTGAAGGCTTTGGCGAACTCCGGCATATTGACCAGGACTCCATTGGCCCGGAAGCGGTCCGGCGAATGCGGATCGGTGGTCGCCACCAGGCGTTCGAACTCCGGACGCCATACCGCGCACCAATCCTGCGCGAATCCCAGGAAGACTTGCTGGATGGGGGTGTATCCGTCTGCCGCCTTCTTATCCAAATCGAGTGCCTGATCGGCAGCGCGAGCTAAAAAAGCCATGTAGGCAAGGCGCATTCCGCCGTTGTCAGCCGTATTCTCGCCCAGCGTGAGTTTTCCATTGATCTTGGTGTCGCCCACGCTGAACTGGCTGTATTCATTCACGATGCAAGCCGCTTTCTCCGTGAACTTGTCTGCGTCTTCTTTCGTCCACCAGTCGTCGAGATTGCCGTGCCCGTCGAACTGCCGTCCTTCATCGTCGAACCCATGGGTGATTTCGTGGCCCATGAAGAGGCCAATGTGTCCGTAGTTCAGGCTGGTCGGCGCCGCGGCATCAAAAAACGCAGGCTGCAGCACGCCTGCAGGGAAATTGATGTCGTTCATGCTGGAATTGTAGTAGGCGTTCACGGTGGGTGGCGTCATGCCCCACTCGTCGCGGTTAACCGGTTGGCCAATCTTATCCAACTGCCGGTGCGACTCGAACTCAGCCGCGCGCAGAGTGTTGCCCAGAGCATCTCCGCGCACTATGTTCAATTTCGAATAGTCTCGCCACTTATTCGGATAGCCGATCTTGTTGGCAATGAGATGGAGCTTCTCTTCTGCGCGCTTCTTGGTCTCAGGGCTCATCCAGTCCAGGCCTTCAATGTCCCGGTTTACGGCTGCTTCGATGTCATGAATCATCTGCAGCGATTTCTCTTTGCTGGACGCCGGAAACTCCTGCTCGACATAAGCCTTGCCTAAGGCTTCGCCCAGGGCGCCGTCTGTGCTGATCACGCAACGCTTCCAGCGCGGTTCTTGCTCCGGAGTGCCCACCAGCTTGCGTCCGCCGAAATCGAATTGTTCCTCATCCAGCGCCTTGGGCAAAACCGTTCCCGGAACCGCGGCCACAAGCTGCCAGCGGAGATAGGACTTGATGGTCGCCAGATCCGTATCGGCAATCACTTGGTTCATCCCTTTAAAGAACTCGGGCTCCGCCACGTTGATTTCAGTGAATGCCGGTGTTCCGGTCAGAGGATAAAAATGCTCCCAGTTGAAAACCGGCGTCAGCGACTGCAATCCGCTGTTCGGCATCAGGTGATAGATATTGTGTGGCTCACGCTGCGAAGTGACGTCCAGCGAGACCCTGGCCAGCGCGGTTTCCAGCTTCACGATGGCTTGCGCCTCGCTCGCCGACTGCGACTCGCTCGCTCCCAACAACTTCAGCACGTTGGCGATGTGTTGCACATATTGCTTGCGAATTTCCTCGTCCTTTGCTCCCGTCCGCAGGTAATAGTCTTTTTCCGGCAAACCAAGTCCGGCCTGGTACACCCCTGCGATTTCCCGCGTCGCGTCTTTGAAGTCCTGTTGCGAGCCGAATCCCAGAAACGCATTCACATTGATCAGCTGAAAGTGCGCCAGCAGCTCAGGGAGCTGACCTTTGCTGGAGAGTGCGTTGATGCGGTCAAGTTCGGGCTGCAGCGCAGCCATGCTTTTCTGCTGGATGGCGGCTTCGTCCATGCAGGCCGCGTAGTAGTCGCCAATCTTTTGCGTATTCGCATCGCGCCCGCTGCCGGCCACGGCTGCTTTTTCGAGAATGCCGTGCAGCACTTGGCGGTTGTATTGATCAAGATTGTAGAACTGATCGGACAACGGGGAATCGCTCGGAATCGGATGCAGCTTGCTCCAGTTGCCGCAGGCGTACTGATAAAAATCAACGCAAGGATCCGCAGCCGTATCCATCAACTCCTTGTCGAGGCTGGGGACTAATTTGAAGGTTTGCGCGGATCCGGACGCGTCGCTCGATGCAGCCGCCTGGGCAAATCCAAGGCTGGGGTTAGCGATAACACCGGCAATGATCAACAAGAAAGCGAAAATTGAACTCTGAGATGGGCGCATCGGTCCTCCGAGCATGAAATCATAACATCGTGTCATGGTCATGACACTACAGAGACGGACAGCTCGCCCCATCCGTTAGCAACTGATATCGAGCACCGATGTCTTGAAACCGCTCTTGAATGCGCAGAGTTTAGAAGTTGGCCGGAACTTTGACAACTCTCTTCTGAATTGCCCACATGACCAGTTCAGCCTTGTTGTGGATGCCCAGTTTCCGCATCAGATTAAACTTATGTGCGTCGACAGTTTTGCTGCTCAACCCCAGAACCGCCGCCGCCGCGCGCACCGTCTTGCCCTCCGCCAGCAGCTTCAGTACTTCCCGTTCGCGGGCGGTGAGAGAGCGCTCTCGCGGAAACATCGTTTCGGTGGAAGGCCGCGGGTCACGCCGGAAGTGAGCCTCCGGCTGGTTTGTCGGGATTGTCGGGATATGGTTTGTCGGGATATGGTTCGACGCGATATGGTTCGTCGCGATGTCGCTCGTCGCGACGTCGCCGGTTCGATCGCCGCCTTGCGGGCTCCGGACCATCTGCACCAGCTCTTCCGCGGAAGTCTCTCGCACGGTGCAGCCCGCGGCTGGCGCTCGCAAGCCCCGGAACGGGGAACTGGCCTGTTCCTCTAAGCTCAGAAACACTATCCTGGTTTCCGGAGATTCCCGTGCCACAAGCAGCTCTGCGTCGGCCGCAGGCAGACCAAATGTCCCAGCGTCCACGATCAGCACATCGGGCTGGAACTCGTAAACTTTGCGCAGGCATTCCGCCGCGTTGCCGGCTTCGCTGACCACGTCAAAGTCAGGCTCGTCTTCCAATAAACGCCGCAGGCCCTGCCTTAGCAGAACATGGTCGTGCACGAGCACACAGCGAATCGTTCTTCCAGGAAAAACTACTTCCTTTGAATCTGTGCGTGGGGGCACACAGTATCTCCTTGTTTGGCCAGAGAGTTTGCAAAATGGCGCGCACCGCTCGGCGGCGCTCAACTACCGGAAATAATATGGACGATAGGTTATTGTAGCAATCATTCCCGCACCTGCGCAGGCGAAAATCCACGGAAAGGCACCTTTTCTTGCCACCTGTCCGACTCCTTTCTCAACCTGGAAACTCCAGGGGGACGCTGCATCAGGTAAAATCGAGCACTTATGCTGCGCTACTTCACTGCCGGAGAATCTCACGGCGAAGCACTGGTTGCTTTCCTCTCGGGCTTGCCCGCAGGGCTCAAAGTGGACCAGGCGTTTCTCGACCGCGAACTCTGGCGCAGGCAGCAAGGCTACGGTCGCGGCGGGCGCATGAAGATTGAGCGTGACACGGCTCATATTCTCTCCGGCGTGCGGCACGGCATGACAATAGGCTCGCCCATTTCTGTTCAGCTTGAAAACCGGGACTGGAAAAACTGGCAGGAGTCCCTGCCCGTCGGTGAAGGCGACCCGGCCCGCCATAAGCGGGTAGCGTCTCCCCGGCCCGGGCACGCCGATCTGGCGGGTGCTCTGAAATACAACTTTCCCGAAGCTCGATATGTCCTGGAGCGTGCCTCGGCACGCGAATCGGCGGCGCGCGTCGCCATCGGCGCCCTGGCCAAGACTTTTCTGCACGAACTTGGTATCGAAGTTCTCAGCCACGTCGTGGCCGTCGGCAGTGTAGCCTTGCAGCAAGAAGTCCCCTGGGAGCAGATTCAGGCTCTCTGGAAGCACGAGGAAGTTCTGCTGAATTGTGCCGACCCTGAAGCCGAGCAGCGCATGAAAGACGAAGTTGACAAAGTCTTCAAGACCGGTGATTCCCTGGGTGGAGTCTTTGAGGTGATTGCTCACGGTGCTCCGCCCGGCCTGGGCACTTACGCGCAGTGGGACGAGCGCCTCGATGCCTTGTTGGCCGCTGCCATCATGTCTTTGCAGGCAGTAAAGGCGGTCGAGATTGGTTCTGGTGTTACCGCTGCTGCTTCTCCAGGCTCAGCCGTGCACGATGAAATCGGCTACGAGAAGCCGGCAGGTTTCAGTGGGTTCACCCGGAACCGCAACAATGCCGGCGGAATCGAAGGCGGCGTTTCCAATGGGCAAGAGATCCGCGTGCGGGGCTACTTGAAGCCGATCTCCACCTTGCGCCGTCCGCTGCAGTCGGTGGATTTCTCCACCCGCCAGCCCGTCAGCGCTGCCTATGAGCGCTCCGACGTTTGTGTGGTGCCGGCCGCGGGAGTTGCAGCCGAGGCCATGGTCGCGCTGACTCTGGCCCGCTGCGCTCTTGAGAAATTCGGCGGCGACTCCATGGGAGAAACCTTGCGCAATTTCCAGGGTTACTGCTTGCAACTGAAGAATTACTGATGCAACTGAACTGATTGCACTGACTGGTTGTAACTGAAATGATCTATCCCATCGTTAAGTTCGGAAAGCCCGTTCTTGAGAAGCCGGCGGAGAAAGTCACCGTCTTCGACGAGGACCTAAAGAAACTCGTCGAAGATATGTTCGAGTCGATGTATGCTGCGCGGGGTGTGGGGCTAGCCGCTCCCCAGATCGGAATCTCTCAGCGCATCGCCGTCGTCGACGTCACTTTCAAAGAGGATCCAGACGCCAAACTTGTCCTCATCAACCCGGAAATCATTCACAAAGAGGGGCGGCACGCGCAGAGCGAAGGATGCCTGAGCATTCCCGACTTTCGTGAGAACGTGACGCGCGCCCAAATCGTGACCATCCGCGCTCAGGATTTAACGGGGAAAGTCTTCGAGAAAACCGGCGACGACCTTCTGGCCCGCGCCTTCCAGCACGAAACAGATCATCTTAATGGCAAGCTCTACATCAGCCACATCAGCGCATTGAAGCGCGACCTGATCAAGCGCAAAATTCGCAAGCTGGTTAAAGCGGGAGAATGGTAGAAGAATTTGCGATTGGGTGATTGAGTGATCGGGCAATTGTGTTGCCGTTGCCGCCCGTCGCAATTGCCCAATCGCGCAATCTCAGAATCGCACAATGTCCTCATTCCTCCGTCTCGTGTTTTGCGGCACGCCCAGCTTTGCCGTTCCCACGCTGGAGCGGCTCGTCGAAGCGGGATTTCATATCGACCTCGTGGTAACGCAGCCGGACCGCCCCAAAGGGCGCGGTCTCGAACTTGTTTCTTCCCCGGTCAAGCACTGCGCGCACCGTCTGGGACTGCCGATCACCCAGCCTGAGAGCATCAAGAAGAACGACGCGTTCCGCGCGGAGCTCGCGGCCCTCAATCCCCAAGCAATCATCATCGTCGGTTACGGCCGGATCATTCCGCAATGGATGCTCGACCTTCCTCCTCTCGGCAACGTCAACCTGCACGCTTCGCTTCTGCCGAAATATCGCGGCGCCGCACCCATTCAGTGGGCAATTGCGCGAGGCGAAACCGTGACCGGCGTCACCACGATGAAGATTGACGCCGGCCTCGACACTGGCGACATTCTCCAGCAACAGGAAATCCCCATTGCTCCCAACGACACGGCAGAAACGCTTGCTCCGAAACTTGCGGCCGTTGGCGCGGAGCTAGTCGTCGAAACCCTGCGCGGGCTGCAGGCCGGAAGCATCCATCCAAAACCGCAAGATCACACGCAAGCCACTCTGGCGCCCATTCTCAAGAAGGAAGACGGCCTCATCGATTTCTCGCGCCCAGCCGGTGAAATCCTGAACCGCATGCGTGGCTTTCAACCCTGGCCGGGAGCATATTCGAGATTCCGAAACAAGAACCTGCAAATATGGAGAGCAGCCGCATACGATCGCTCGCTACCGCCGTCTCAACTGCAAGTGGAAGGCGATCATCTTCTTGTCGGTAGCGGTGCGGGTACCGCAATCGAACTTCTCGAGGTGCAATTGGAAGGCAAGAAGCGAACTCTCGCCTCTGACTTCCTTCGCGGTTACCGCCTGCTGCCCGGCGAGAATCTCGGCGAGAAGCCAGGCGGAAAGCTCACCGAGAAGCTCGGCTCGTAAAAGACCCAACCCGAACGATTGTCATTCCGAACGAAGTGAGGAACCTGCTGTTCGCCGCCATCACCACCGCCCTGGACGGGAGCACCCGTGCTGCCGCGACTGAGCTCGACGGGCGGTCCGGCACGAATCCCTGCTCTGTTTAATTTCTGCTCCGTACAAGGGCGCTTCAGTCATACTGGCGACAGTGAAGCCTAAATCCCGAGATCGGCAACCAGCAGTTTCTCCGGCCCGTGCCGCTGCATTCGATATCCTGCTTCGTATCGAGCGCGAGTCTTCTTTCGCTTCTGAACTTCTTCATTCCCGGACTTACGCCCGCCTCACCGTGGTCGATCACTCGTTGGCAACAGAATTGGTGATGGGCGTTCTGCGTTGGCGCTCGTTGCTCGATGCAAGAATTGCCACGAGCTCTGCCCAGCCGCTCGCCAGGCTCGATCTCGAGATTCTCGTGGCACTCCGCCTCGCGATTTACCAACTCGGATGGCTCAGCCGCATTCCCGCCCGCGCCGCCATCAACGAGAGTGTTGAGTTGGTCAAGCGCGCCCGCAAGCGCTCCGCTGCACCGTTCGTGAACGCCGTCCTGCGTAAGGTCGCCGCCAGCGTCTCGCCCAGCCAGGATCCTCCCGCGATCAGTCACTCTTCAGTCGAGGCGCTCGCTTCCAGCAGTGCCCACCCGCTGTGGCTCGTCGAACGCTGGACCCAAGCCTACGGACTCGACTCCGCGGTTCGCATCTGCCAGCACAACCAATCAGTTCCCGTGACCGCAATCCGTCTGCGCCGCCCTGAAGCAGAGGCGCAGCTTCGCGCCGAAGGCATCGATCTCGCTCCCGGCGCTTTGCTTTCCTCCGCGCGACGCGTTCTGCACGGGGACATCACCAGCTCTGCAACTTTGCGAGCGGGCCTTTGTGTGATTCAGGATGAAGCCTCACAGCTGGTCGCAGCTCTTGTCGGCCAGAGCGCGCGGATTCTCGACTGCTGCGCCGCCCCGGGAGGGAAGACTCTGGCCATTGCCGATCGCAATCCCAACGCTGAAGTCGCTGCGGTCGACCTCCATCCTCACCGCGCACGACTGCTTCAAAGATTGCTGAGGGCGAACGATCCACAAACCGAGTCGAAAACCCGGGTGGTGGCCGCCGATGCACGGAACTTGCCCTTTGCCGCAAGCTTTGACCGCGTTCTCGCCGACGTGCCTTGCTCGGGTACCGGTACGCTCGCACGCAACCCGGAAATCAAATGGAGTCTCACTCCGCAAGATCTCGCCGATCTGCAAGCCCGGCAGCTGGCGATCCTTCGTTCCGCCCTCGCTCACGTTGTTGCCGGAGGCCGTCTGATCTACTCCACCTGCTCTTTGGAAAGAGAAGAAAACGAAGACGTCATCGCACGATCATTGGCGGAAGACTCATCGTTCCGCGTCCTCGACTGTCACACTGAACTCAAGCGGCTAAAACAGGAGGGCGAATTAATCTGGCCGGATGCTTCCTCACTTACTAGCGGCCCCTACCTGCGGACGCTGCCCGGTGTCCACCCCTGCGACGGCTTCTTCGCAGCAATCATAGAGAAGATCTAGATCAGTTTCACAAATGTTAAGTCTCATTACGACTTGTCATCCCGAGCGAAGCGAGGGATCTTGGTTCTTGCCTGCACTGGCCGCGCCGACTCCGCAGGCACACACCAAGATCCCTCGCTTCGCTCGGGATGACAGCTCAGTCGGGATGACAAACTCAGTCCTCGCCTCAGACACTGGTAAGCGGCTCACAGTTCACTACCGCACTTCGAAATTCACCACTGCTCCTGCCAGAACCTTCTGCCCCGGCGGAGGCCACTGCGTAACGATCGTGCTGGCGGGCGAGGGTTGCGGCGGAGGTGTGGGTCCGGGCGGCGCCGCGCTCGGCGTAGCTGTGTTGTCTGCTGCTGGCGGGGGAGCCATGCTCACAGTGCCCAGCTTGAAGCCCGCATCCTGCAGCGTGCGGCTCGCATTACCCAAAGGCTGACCCAGGAAACTCGGCATCACATACGCCGGCGGATCGGGCGCAATCGTCACCAGCAGACTGGTTCTCGGCGCTGCCACCTGGCTCGCGTTCGCTGGCGGACTTTGTGCCAGCACCCGGTCGGCGGGCGTTCCGGGCAACTGTATCTCTGCCGTCGAAGCCACTTCCAGCCCGCGCCGCTGAATGTTCCACTCTGCTGCCCGCTCGCTTTGTTTGGTTACGTCCGGAATCACCACGCGCTGCGGCCCCAAACTCTGCGCCACGCGGACCTGCCATCCCCGCCGCACCTTCGCCCCGGGCAGCGGCAGCTGAGTCATGATTCGTCCCTCAGGAATCTGCGGGCTGTAATACTGCCGCTCCACTTCGACCTGCAACCCAAGACCGGCAATGGCTCGTTCCGCTTCCGGCGGAGTGAACCCAACCACTGCGGGCACTTCGACTACCTGTCCATGAATGGCAAACCGCATCGCCGTCAGTGCCGACACCAATGCCACAACTACCAGCACCAGCGCCAAGAAGGCGAACTTGAAGAAAGGCTTCATAAGAAGACTGAGATTGCCAGCTGATCCCTCTCAGTGTGTCTCATCCGCGCCCGGCACCGTATCCGGCGTATCCACTTTCTGTACCACGGTCACGGGCACATCCGGCGCAACCTGGAACTGTCCCGGATCCTTCCCCGCCATGGCTGTGCTCATGAAGTTCATCCAGATCGGCAGCGCCGCATGCGCTCCGGTTTCCTTCGCTCCCAGGGATTTCTTCTCGTCGAATCCCATCCACACGCCGCAAGTCATCGTCGGCGAGAATCCTACAAACCATGCGTCCGTGAAATCGTTCGTGGTGCCCGTTTTTCCAGCGACCGGAAAGGGCATCTTCGCTGCCGCTACGCCGGTCCCGTGCAGCACAACCTCGCGTAGCATCGAGGTCATGATTCGCGCCGTGCGTGCGCTGATCACATCTTTCACCTCAGGATAGTCCTCCTCCAGTACGCGCCCCTCGTAGTCGGTCACCTTCGCGATGTAGCGGGGCGTAACGCGCACGCCGTCGTTCGGAAACACGCTGTACGCCGAAGTCTGCTCGATCAAAGTAATTTCGGCCGACCCCAGAGCCACCGGCAGATACGGCGGCAACTTGGCCGTGATTCCAAATCGCTCCGCGTATTCAATCACGCTCTTGATCCCAACCTTGTTAGCCAGCTTCAGTGCTGGAATATTCCGCGACTGCGCCAGAGCACGCCGCAGTGTGATGACCCCTTCGAACTTTTCATCATAATTATGCGGCGAGTAAGGCCCGGACCCGGTTTCGAAAGTGACCGACTCATCGAGGATGGTGTCATTCGGACTTCCGCCCCGGTCAATCACCGTCGTGTAAACATAAGGCTTGAACGACGATCCCACCTGCCGCAACGCCTGCGTGGCACGATCGAATTTCGATTCGCTGAAGTCGCGCCCACCCACCATCGCCTTGATTCCGCCTGTCGCGTTGTCGATCGCCATCAGTGCTCCCTGCGCGCCAGAATCCTGCTCCAGGCTCACGCGCGCCGAACCGTTGGCGTTCAGTGCCAGTATTTTGACATAGCAAATGTCTCCCGCCCGCAACAGATCCTGTATCTTGCCCCGCGTCCAGGCCATGTCCGCCTGGCCCAGAGCCGCCGCATAGCGCCCGAACTTCAGCGTCGCAATCCCGACTCCTGCCGATGTCACCAGCGCGTGGACGTATCCATTCACTTCCGGTTCGTCATCCCAATCGGGATGCTCATACTTGTCGATCGCGATTCCCTCCGGCACCACATTCTCCAGATGCCCCTGCCATCCATGGCGCCGCTCGTAGGTTGCCAGTCCATCCAGTACCGCTGCGTTCGCTGCCTTCTGCAGATCGACGTCAATCGATGTATAAACCTTCAGCCCGCCTTCATGCACCTGGTCCGCCCCGTACTTGGTTTCCAGGTACCGGCGTATTTCCTCAACGAAATAGGGCGCCAACGAGTTGGGATCGTGCGCCAGATGCAACACTACCGGCGCCGATCGTGCTTCCTCCGCCTGAGCCGCTGTTATCTTTCCGTCTTCGAGCATGGCGTTGATCACCAGATTTCGGCGCTTCATCGCCCGGTCCGGATGGTTAATCGGAGAATAAACTCCCGGTCCTTTGGGCAGGCCCGCGAGCAGCGCCGCTTCCGCGAGCGTAAGCTTTCGTGCCGGCTTGCTGAAGTAGTACTCCGACGCTGCCTCGAACCCATACACTCCGTGTCCCAGGAAAATCTGGTTGGCGTAGAGCGCGAAGATTTGCGGTTTGGTGAAGCGGCGCTCGATCTGAATTGCGAGCATGGCCTCCTGCACCTTGCGATGGAACGAGCGGTCTGGGGAAAGAAAAAGATTGCGCGCCAACTGCATCGTCAACGTCGATGCTCCCTGCACCTTCCCCCCGGATTCAATGTCCCGGTATGCAGCGCCTACAATCCGCCAGAAGTTGATTCCCGAATGCCGGTAGAAGTCCTTGTCTTCAATCGACACGAGCGCATCCCGCAGCACCGGAGCAAAGTCGTCGTAGCCGGCCACCACCCTGCGTTGCAGGGCAAATGATCCAATCACGCGCCCGTGGTCGTCATATAACTCCGTGATCGAACTGGGGCGGTAGGCCTCCAGTGCTTCAACCTGGGGCAAATCCGTGGTGTAAACCAGCAGAAGTCCGGTCGTCGCGCCCACCAGCGCGGAAACCAGCACCATAAGGGCAAACAACACCTGGCCCACAAACTTCCGCCCGGCAATCTCCACCGGCGGAAGATCTTCATAAAGCGATTTCATGACAAGATGGGATCAGGATAGCAGGGCATCAATCGCCCCGATAGTCGCAATCGCAGGGCAAAGTTGGTAACCGCTGGGGTGACTGAAGCAGGCGCAAAAGAAATTGCGCACCTCGCGGTGCGCAATGAAACCTCTTGGAAGAAATCTCCGGGTGAAGTCCAGCGACTAGCTACTCCGGCTCTTCAGCACCTCAATAGCCTTATGCAACTGATCATCCGGCGTGTTCTTGGGTTTGGCTTCCGGTTCCGTGGCGGCCGGTTCCTGGTCCTCATCTTCGGAGATCAGGCTGTCCGTGTCGTCGGCGACCAGTACGTTCGGGGTCACCGCGGTTTCCTGAATCGCTTTCCCGCTCGGAGAATAGTATTTCGCGACCGAGAGAATCAGCGCCCCGCCGTCCGGCAGATCAAGTGTTTTCTGCACTGACCCATCGCCGAAAGTCTTGTCTCCCACCACGTCGGCCCGTGCATTCTCCAGGAGCGCTGCCGCGACAATCTCAGCCGCCCCAGCCGTCCCTTTGTTGACCAGCACCGCGACTGGAAGCGAAGTCACCGCCTTGGCCGCATCCGCATTAAACGCTTCTCGCGGAAACTTCTGTCCTTGCAGGTAAGTGATCGTGCCGTGGTTCAGGAAAAGATTGGCGGTGGCAACGCCTTCGCTCTCTTCGCCTTCCGACGTATTGCGCAAATCCAGCACCAGCTTCTTCGCTCCTGACCTTTCCAGCGACTTGATTTTGAGGGCAATTTCCTGCGCCTTGCCCTTGGTCAGAGCATCCACCTTCACGTAGCCGATGCCGTCTTCCATCATCTTGTCATACACCGGCGGGATGCTCACTACATCTCGTGTGATGACTACCTTTTGCGGTTCCGCTCTGCGTGCCCGGACGACCGAAACATTCACAGTCGAGCCTGGCGTGCCCGCCAGAGCGCTGCGAATCTCCGGCAACGACATATCTCGCGTGCTCTGGCCTTCGATCGATTCGAAGATATCCGTCGACTCAATTCCGGCCTTCTCCGCTGGCGACCCGGGAAGCACAGAAATCACGTCCGCGTATCCAAAACGCTTGGAGACAGTTGCCCCGATCTCACCTTTGGCTTCCGCCTTGTGCGCCTTGTAGGCCTTGTAGGCTGCGGGCGTCAGGTAGCTGGAGTTCGCATCCAGCGACTCCACCAGACCGTGCAGGGCGCCGTCTGTCACCTTGGGAATGTTCGGGTCTTCGACGTACTCGCTCTGCACCCGCGACAATACTTCGCTATAAACCTGCATCTGCCGGTAAGAGCCGTCGTTCGAGGAGGCGTGCACGCCCCCCAGGGAGCCGACTACCACAAACAAGAGAACGGCAAAGGACGTAACCAGAATCGCTGCTTTAATTTTCATGGACATCGAATTCTTCTTCTGGAAAGGACTCACTTCCTGACGAGCTATTCCTCATTATATCTTGTAGATGCTGCTTTTTGTCTCCCGGCTGCCCCAGATTCAATCCCCTTCGGTAACTTCGGCGGAAGACGGGTTCCCACTCATTATTAAGACGATCCGGAGCCCGGTTCGTCACCAGGCCGCTAAGCCGGTGGTTTAAAGTTCAAAGTGATAACGCTCTGTACTGATACAGCGCGGCCGTTCATGGAATAAGGTTTGAACCGCCACTGCTTTACCGCATCAATGGCGGCGCGTGCAAATACCAGCGAACCCTGCAGGAATTTTGCATCCTGCACCACGCCATCACGCCCAATCAACACCTGCAAAACCACGCTGCCTCGCTGCCCACTGGCTTTCGCTGCGTCTGGATAAACCGGATCCACGGGTTGAGCCAACAGTCCCAACGCCGCAGACTCGGGCAGGGTCACGGGCTCAATGGATGACATCGCAGCTTCGGGGGGCTTGGCGCCGCTGGCCTCCGGGGTCATCGAAGCCATTTGTGATTTAAGGCTCGACGGAATGCCTGCATTACCCCCGGCTGAGGCTGACGGCTGTGGGGTAGCAGAAGTCTGTACCGGCGGCGTGACCGGGCGCGATGGCGGAGCTGTTTGGACAACCGGTGCATTCGCCTGTGGCAGCGTAGCGGCGGGTGTCGAACTGGGTGTCGAACTAGGTCCCGAGCTAGGTGACGCTACCGCCGCGTTTCCCGGTGCAGCGCTGCTCACCGGGTCCTTAACCTGACTCTCGCCCGCTTGCGACTGCGCGCTCTGGCTCTGTCCAGGCTGGTTTTGATCAGTCTGGGTTTGGCTAGTCTGACCTTGGCTAGGTTGGGCTTGGTTAGTCTGACTTGGATCGGTGGGGTTGCTCTCGCCGCTTGCAGTGGACGCTGCCTGCCCGCTGTCCGCTTCCGAACCCTTCTGTGGTTTCGCCGTTGGATCAATCACCGGAACCACACGAATCTGAGAAGGATCCGTCGTCGCATCCGGAATATTCCCCACCGCCGGAAGGTTGTACTCATCGCCGGACTGTCCGAAACTGTCGTGCTGTGGCGCGGCCTGTGGTACGGGGGCAGGCGGCGGATTCAGCCAGGTAAGTCCGGCACGAACTGCATTTCGGTAGACGACTCGCAAACTTTGACGGGTTCGGGGTATCGCCGCCAGAGCCACGCATGCTGCCAGCATGCCCACCAGCAGGAATCTCCCGACCTTGGAATCCGGTTCCTTCGCTGCCGGCTCGCTCTCTTCCGGTTCGCCCGACATGTAGGCGAAAAGAGCGGCTTCGGGTGCGGATTCCGGTTTGAACTCCTGCTTCGCGGGTTGCTTCCATTCTTCTGACACCGCTCCCGCCGGCTTCACCGCCTGGGCGGGCGTTTCCCCGTAGGAAAGCAGTTCGTTCTTCGCCGGGACATCCTCTGCCGGAGGTGGTGGCGGTGGCGCGTTTCTCGTCAGACGGGCTTGCAACGATGCCCATCCCGTCAGCGGTTCCTGTGGTTCGGGTTCCGGAGCCGCTTGAGTTTCCACCGCGGAGGCCATCGGCTCTAACTCCGTCAGCGCGTCAACCTCGTTAGCCGCGGATTGCTCCATTGACTGATGAACTTCATCTTCTGTGTCGAATTGTGCGCCGGGCTTGGAACTCCCGGATTGCAGGAACTCTCCCGCCCGAAAGGTTCTCTCCGGAACTTGAGTTACATTGGCCGGAACGGAAACCGCGCCAGCCGCAGCTGCCAGAGAGGTTTCGGGTGCTTCGCGTTCGGCCGCTGGCGCGGGTTGCAGCGTTCCCGGCTGCTGCTTCGCCCGAAGCAGCTCGCACGCCGTGGTCATCGTGTCGCGCACCTGCTCGGTGCGAATCGGTTTCACCAGAACTGAATTGGCTCCCGCCTGCAACGCCTCGGGCAGCCTGGCATCATCGCTGACAATCGCCAGAGTCAAGGGGCGCTGCGCCGCTTTCAATTCCCGCGCCGTCTTTAGAAGGAACCCAGCCTCAGGTTGATCGTCCCAATCGGTAATCACGATTTGGAATAGTTGGGTGGTGACCTTCTCCACTGCATCCACGGCGCTCTGGCAGTACTCTCCCTCGATCCCGAGATCGGCGAGCACCTGCCAGATGGGCTGGACCATCTCCTCATGGGACGAAAACAGGAGGCAGCGTAAGGGCATACTACTTCAGACTAGGCAGACACGGTAACCACGGCAAGTTACCGAGGTGGTCGAGGCTGCGGACCTCATTTTGCCGAGGGTACATGTCCTCAAGTCACCGTGATTTAGAATGCTGAATCTCCCGACGTAGAGACGTAGCTTGCTACGTCTCTCTCGCGGGCTAATCTAGGGCTTCGAATCTGCGATGCGGCTTCAAACCTGACATGACCCTGCGCGAACACAACTACTGGCTCACCACCGCGCAAATGCCCAGCACGGATGCCTCCCGCGCTCTACCCAGCCGAGTGGACGTCGCTGTGATCGGCGCAGGTTTTACCGGTCTCTCCGCCGCTCGCACTCTTGCCCAGCGCGGCGCCAAGGTTGCCGTATTCGAATCGGAAACCGTTGGCTGGGGAGCCAGTTCCCGCAACGGAGGCATGGTGCTCACCGGCATGAAGTTGGGAGTGAACCAGCTCATCTCCATGTACGGACGCGATCTTGCCCGGCGCATGTATGCGGCATCGCTTGCCACGATCGATTGTGTCGAGCAGATTGTCCGAGAAGAAGCCATCGATTGCGACTTCTCCCGCTGCGGCCACCTTGAAGTGGCGTGCAAGCAGAGGCATTTCGATGACTACGCGCGCCAGGCGGAAGTGATCGGGCGCGAATTCAATCACGAACTGCGAGTCGTGCCGAGAAATGAATTGAGCGCTGAAATCGGATCGGCCATTTATTACGGTGGCATGGTCGACGAAGTCAGCGCGGGATTAAATCCAGCGCGCTACGTTGGTGGATTAGGCGTAGCCGCCGTGAAAGCGGGCGCGGAAATCTTCGAGCACACGCGGGTCGAGGGCCTGGAGCGTGAATCGAGTCAGGGTGAAGCAGTCTGGAAGGTCGTCACTTCCAGAGGCACTCTGCGGGCGGGCGAAGTCTTCGTCGCCACCGGCGGTTACACCAGCGAAGCAACTCCCGCGCTGCAAAAGAGAATTATCCCCATTGGCTCGTTCATCATCACGACCGAGGTCCTGCCGGAAGCGCTGGCGCGCGAACTCAGCCCGCGCAACCGCATGATCTATGACTCCAAGAACTACCTTTATTACTATCGGCTCACGCCCGACCGCCGGTTGCTGTTCGGCGGTCGCGCCGCATTCTTCCCCGAGACCGATCAGACCATCCGCCGCAGCGCCGAAATCCTGCGTCGCGGCATGATCGATGTCTATCCCCAACTAAGCGACGCCAAAATCGAATACGTCTGGGGTGGAACACTCGACTTCGCCTTCGACATCATGCCGCACGCCGGCCAGCTTGACGGCATGTATTACTCCGTAGGCTACGCCGGACACGGCGTCGCCATGGCCACGTATCAAGGTCAGAAGATGGCAGAGTTGATTGCAGGCGATAAGCCGGAGAATCCCTTCGTAGGCATTCCATTCCGGGGCGCACCGCTTGGCCTGTACAACGGCAAGCCATGGTTCCTGCCCTTCGCGGGAGTGTGGTACAAGTTTCTGGATTGGGTGAGCTGATTACTGGATCTGGGCTATATGGATCTTTGGACCGGTCTCGCATCCTTAAAAGCAAATCCTGCTGTCAAAAGCTTCCGTAGATTCGGCAAAGGGAAGGGCGCGTACGTAAACGTTGTCGCGTGCGTTGAATCCCAGGCAGCTTTTGAAGAGCGCGTAAAGCGGCACTCAGAAGGAATGGACTGTATTCTGGTTGAGCTTGAACACGTGCAGCTGTTGGAAGCCAGAATGAGCGGTGAGGACTACCCCGAAGAGTTGATAACTATGCGCGAAACCGCCGCGCGTCAGACATCCGATACAGTTTTCGGGGCTTTTCACATCTGGCACCAAGAGGATTCAAGCTAGGCCGGTAGGCGGAACGGGTTTCGAATGGTCAGCAAATTATCGACGACCTGCCCGTCCTGCATATCTTCCGAGTAAAGCGTAGAGCAGTTCGCTTCGAGAGCAGAGGCGGCGATCTGCGCGTCATAGATACCCAACCCGTACTGCTGCGCTATCTTCAATGCTGCTTCATGTGTGTTGAGCGTGATTGAAACTGGCGAAGGGAACAAGATTCGAACTGCATCGAGCGCTACGATCAATCCCTCCCAAGGCATGCGCATCTTACGCCGGGCGACCGCGACGAATTCATTCAAGACTTGAACGCTGATGACTCCGCCTTGCGCTACTAACCGCTGAGCCCGCTCTCTGCGGGAATCGCCGCTAACCATCGCGTAGATCAGCACGTTCGAGTCGAAGAATGCCTTATCGCTCATCGTCCTTGCTTCCTCGTTCATGTGCTTCTTCGCGGTCGAAAACGAACCCAGGAGGCAGAGGACGGCTTAACTTGCGCAAGTTCTCCAAGGCGCGTTGTCGGCTCTCATCGCGGCTGACGTCAAAGGCTTTCTTGCCCGCGACCCGAATCTCGATATCGTCGCCTTCTTTCAATTCCAACGCCTCGACGACTGCGGCGGGCAAGCGAATGGCCAGGCTGTTTCCCCACTTTGAGACTTGCACAGATACTCCCTAGATATACATTAATCATTGTATATCCAAGACTCGGGAGAAGCAACCCTATGCGGCCAATGTCCCACTCAGCGCACCTTCCAGTTCCAGGAGCTTTCGCTTTACGTCGAGGCCGCCGCCGTAGCCACAGAGTGTTCCGTCGGATGCGATTACCCGATGGCACGGGACTACGATTGCGATGGGGTTGCGATTGTTTGCCATACCCACGGCGCGAAATGCGCTTGGTTTGCCCACGGCGCGGGCAATGTCCGCATAGGTGCGCGTCTCCCCGTAAGGAATCGCGAGCAGTGCGCGCCAGCAGGCAAGCTGGAAGTCGGTGCCATGAGGATCGAGCGGGAAGGTGAACTCGCGCCGCTTGCCAGCGAAATATTCTTCCAGCTCAGTGACGTAAGGCTGCATCAGTTGAGCGGAATTCTCGAAGCTGAAGGTCTTATTCTTATTCTCTTTCTCTTTTCCTTTGCGAAGATGCTCTTCGCGAACATCGCGGGGATTCGGGCGAATGGATTGCTGTCCCGGCAACCTGGCGTCGAATTCCAGGGCAACCAGTCCGTGGTCGGAGGCTGCCAGGAACAGCGGTCCAATCGTCGAGTGCATCGTTGTGCAGTGAAGGGTTGTCATGGCAGTTCGTCCTCGCGCAGGAGACTACGATAGCAGACGTAGTTGCATCCGGCTGAAGGCTTTTCACCACCCTTCGGCTTCGCTCAGGGCAAGCTCCGTCACAGAGACACAGAGAAAACCGAGGCAGGGGAAAACACCAAGCGCTGGTGCGGCGGGTCGGTTTTGGGAATGGGTTTACCTGTTGGTTACCCTACCCCCTCTCTAGGTCTTTGGAATCATCGGGTTGGCCTGGCGGGAGTCGAGGCAATTTTCGGCGTGTAAGACCATCTGATTTCCTCTCTTTGCTCCGCCCAAAAAAATGGCTGCGCTCAGGATGACGCGATGGGAGTGGCTGGGGCCGGCCGGAGTTGACAGAAAGAGGTTTTTGGCCCAAAGTGTCTCCGGCGTGCTTATGCCTATACCTCCACTCCCAATGAAGAAGGGGTTTTTGATCATGGTTGCCGTGGTGCTGGCCCCGGTCCTTTTGGTTGGACTGGTTGCGCTGGCTGCGGGCGACTGGCGGGAAGTTGGCGCCACGCCCGGCGGCGATCAGGTTTTGGTTAGCTCGGTTACCGTCCAGAAGAACGGTCTGCGCACGGCCTGGATTCGGGTGGAATACAAAGAACCTACGAAACTGCCGCAAGGGGGTCCGTTCGTGGAGTTGCGCGCCCGGGTTCGCTTCAACTGCATCGGCGGGGGCGCGGCGCAGAGCGTTGTGGCAAACTCGGAATGGTTCTACTCCCGCGACCACGGCAAGCTTGTGGTCAGCAAGAAGACTCACCGCGACGATCAGTTCGGGCAAGTGGAGGAGGGTGATTTCGGCGAGATGGCTCGGGACTTCGTGTGTAAGCAGAAGTGAAAAAGCAGTGGCCAGTGGTCAGTGATCAGTGGCCAGTAAGAGCCTACACACCTCCTCCGATCGAGTTGCCACGGCCAAAGCGTGCTGAACTTCTCTTAGCTGACCACTGATCTTACTGACCACTGATCACTGGACACTGGCCACTGCCTTTAAGATTTCCACAGACTGGGACCTCGACTGACACCTCGGTAACTCTTTCACCCACTTCCGCCGACGCTGCTTCCGTCATATGCTGATAACGAACTGCAGTTGGCATACGCCGCTGCGACGTTGCTCCCTCAGTATGGATTCAGTTCGTCTCTATTCGCTGATTGTCGCCGGTGGCAGTGCCGCTGCGCTGGGTGCCTACGCGCTCTTGCGGCGCAAGCCGAAAGGGCCGGCCGAACTGGAGCGCGAGCGCCGCACCTGGCTCGACGGCATTGGACGGATCACCGACGGCACCGTCATCGACGTGCAGGAATTGCCGGTCAGCAATGGCCACCACGCCGCCGTGCTGCTCATATACAAATATGATGTCGCGGGCGTTTCCTACGAGTGCTCGCAGGATGTCACCTACCTGCGCCAGTGGATTAATCTGCATTCCTGCCGACTGGGCCTGCCCACGTCGGTGAAGTACGATCCTCACAATCCCGGGAACTCGCTGGTGGTTTCGGAAAGCTGGATGGGGTTGAGGCAGTAAAACCAGTGGTCAGTGTCCAGTGATCAGTGGCCAGTAAGAGCACTTCCAGCGCTTGCTGGTTTTACTGGACACTGATCACTGCCCACTGGCCACAGCCTTTCAGATCTGGTAATCGTCCTGAAACAAATCCTGAGGAGAGATATTCGGCGTCGGGGTGCCTTCGTCGATCGCACTGATAACGTCAGGCTCAGCACCCAGCTCGGTGTGCGTGTGTTGCTGGAACTTCTCGCGCAGTTCATGCAGTTCCGCGGCTAGCTTGATGATCACGTCGGAGAGCGGATCGCGGATGTCCTTGGGGTCGGTGATGACTACGCGTTTGCCATCGCGCAGAACAATGTGTCCGGGCACGCCCACGATGGTGGAATTGGCTGGGACACTTCGCAGCACGACTGAGCCTGCTCCGACGCGGCAGTTGTCCCCAATGGTGATATTGCCCAGGAGCTTGGCTCCGGAGCCGATCGAGACATTGTTGCCTACCGTGGGATGCCGCTTGCCTTTCTCTTTGCCGGTTCCGCCCAGCGTCACACCCTGGTAAAGCGTGACATCATCGCCGACTACGGCCGTCTCGCCGATCACGGTGCCTATACCGTGGTCAATGAATAGACGGCGTCCAAGCTCCGCCCCGGGGTGAATCTCAATGCCGGTGAATAGGCGGGCCACTTGTGATGTGAATCTTGCCAGGAAGCGCATGTGGTGGCGCCAGAGCCAGTGGCTCAGGTGATGCGCCCAGACCGCGTGCAGGCCCGGATACAAGGTGAGGACCTCGAAGTAGGAGCGGGCGGCGGGGTCGGACTCAAAGACTGCGGCAACGTCTTCGCGCACCGAGCGGAGCATAGGGCAGTTCTCAGTTCTCAGTTCCCGGTAAAACCCTGCGCTTGCCGGGACCGGGACTGAAAACTCTCTTTCTTTTCCCAATGAACGTAGCCTAGCGGGAGGAAGAGTGCAAGGGGCGGCATCGGGGGCGGCGTCGAGATAGAGCCTTTAACCACGAAGGGCGCGAAGGACTCGCAAAGTACGCAAAGAGATGATCGTGCGGTAGGAACATGCAGCCCTGAAAGTTGACAGATACCCTGGTGCGGGTTTGCCTTAACTGAGAACTGAGAACTGAGAACTGAGAACTGAGAACTGAGAACTGAGAACTGAGAACTGAGAACTGAGAACTGAGAACTGAGGTGCGCCTTCTAGCCGCCGGTTTGGAAGCCGCCGGTTACGGCGACGGTCATGCGGAGGTATTTATAGGGATTTACGGGAGTGTCATTGATTCGAACTTCGTAGTGAAGGTGTGGGCCGGTGGAACGTCCGCTGGAGCCGACGTAGCCGATGGTATCGCCGCGGTGGATCTGTTGGCCGGGCGTGACTGCGAAGCCGGAGAGATGACCGTAGCGGGTGGAGATGCCGTGGCCGTGGTCCAACATGATGGCCTTGCCGTATCCACCGAGAAAGTCCGCAAAGGTGACAATGCCGTCGGCGGGAGCGACCACGGCGTGGCCGTAGGTGCTGCCGATATCGACGCCGCTGTGAAATGCGCCTTCTCCGTTAAACGGGTCGATGCGCTCCCCGAAGCTGGCCGTGACCTGGCCTTCCACGGGCCAGAGGTTGGGAGCGGAGTTCGCCCGGACCCAGTCGGCGGTGGTGGCGTTGCGGGTCATGCCCAGGCTGATACCAACCGTGGCAGCCCCGGTCAGGGCAGAGGTGCGCAGAGCGCCCAGTTGATCGAGTGAGGAGCTGACGTCAGCGTCCTGGATTTCCTGTTGTGATGCCGTGACCAGCGCGGGCTGCGACTTCAATCCGTAGAGCGCCGATACTTCGCTGGCGATTGAGCCCAGAGAGGCAACTTGAACGTCGCGTTCCTTGGCCACTTGTTCCAGCTGGGAATAACGATCTTTGAGCTGCTCTTTCTCGGTGCGCAGTTCGTTGTAGCGCGAGACCTTGAGCAGCATGCGGGCATAGGAACTGGCGATGCCGGTCAGGCTGAGGAACCCGATCGCCGCGCCGATTACGAACACATACAGGTAATGGACAGGGATGGGAATCTTGCGCAACTGGCCGTCATCCCCGCGAGCCACAAAAAGTATGTAGAAGCGTTTTCGCAAATGCGTTCCTTAACTCCAACTTCCGCTTGAAATGTCATTCCGCGCTTAACGATCAGGGCCGGAACTCCAGGCAAGTTCTGAGGTTGCAGAAAGCCTGTTCGGACCACTGATCTCTTCGGGCTACGCTTTCCCTTTTGGGAACGGAGACTTCCGACGTGCCCTGCCCCTACCTGAACCGAGGACCTGGCCGAAGACTACTTGTCTGCAATTCCCACAGGAGACAGAACTTAAGCTGTCCGAAACTGCGCTCGGCCAAAGGTTTTGTGAATGACTGGCAAAGGGTAACAAACTGGGTTCCCCCTGTCAACGAGGCGTCAGGGCCATCAAGAGTTACTTAAGGGGAGGTAATCAGATGTAACCGCGCACAGGTTACGGGGGCGGATGGGCACGAGCCGGCACTGACCAAGTGGGTCATACGTTGCGGCTGGCAGTTGGGGCGGAAAGATCGATTCTTAGACACCTGCGAAGGCGCCTCGATGCTGAGTGGATGTGCTGATCGAGGATCGGCTGGAGTTCCCTGGGGAGACTTGGCAGCAATGTCGGGTGAGCCTCGCTTATAGTAGTTGCCGTGGTAATTGCCGAAAAAGCGCTGATTGGCCGGGTTCGCCGCATGGCGCGGACGGGGATAAATCCTGCTGTTCTGACTGGAATCGGCGACGACTGCGCGGTGCTGCGACTCACTCCGCTCAAAGGCAGGGGCCGAGGCGGGATCCGGGGTGGGGAAAACGACGCGCTGGTTACGACCGACCTCAGCCTGGAGGGAATCCACTTTCGGCGGGACTGGCACTCTCCGGAGTCGGTCGGGCACCGTTGTCTGGCGCGAGGACTGAGCGACATTGCGGCGATGGGTGGGGAACCGGTCGCGGCGTTTCTTTCGCTGGCGCTACCGCGGGACTTGCCACAGCGCTGGGTGCGCCGCTTTGCCGTCGGCTTGATCAGCCTGGCGGAGCGATACGGCGTGACTCTGGCAGGTGGCGATACGGCAGAGTCGCCCGACGGAATTCTGGCGGACATCGTTGTGGTGGGAACCGTGCCTAAGGGCAAGGCCTTCCTTCGGTCGGGGGCGCGTCCGGGCGATCGTATTTATGTGAGTGGAGGACTCGGTGGCTCGGCGGCTGCAGTCTCGCGGATGCAGAAAAAGCCCAAACGCAAGCTGAATCCGCGGGAGTATTTCCGGCACTTCTTTCCTGAGCCACGAGTCGAACTGGGGCGGGTTCTGCGCGAGAAGGGTCTGGCTTCGGCGATGATCGATACCAGCGACGGACTTTCGACCGACCTGGCTCATATTTGCGAAGAGAGTGGCGTTGGGGCGGAGATCCAGGAAGAAGCCATCCCCCGGGCGAGCGTCGGCAGACCGGCGCGGGAAGTCGATCTGCAGTCAGCCCTTCACGGCGGCGAAGACTACGAACTGCTGTTTACGGCGCCTCGGGGCAAGCGAATTCCATCCCGCATTGCCGGAGTCGCCATCACGCAGATCGGGCACATCACGCGCCGGCGGAAGATTTTCCTCATGAACCGGGAAGGCGGGGGTCACGAACTCAAGCCCCAGGGGTGGGAACACTTCCGCAAGTAGTGATTACTTTAGTGACCTGTCACCATTAGTGTCTATACTCTCCCGGGAAGAACGGTACTAGAGTAGGGGCATGTCGTTCTCCCGAGTTGTCTCCCTCCGCTTGTTTGTCGTGCTGGTGTTCGCTGCCGCGTCAGCTTCGTTCGCTGCAGATAAGAAGGAACCGCCTCCGCCGCCGGCGCATGCCACCACGCCTTCGCCCGCGGTCACCGACGCGTACATTCACAAAGAATTTGGCGATAACTGTGCGGTCATGGCCGACGAGCCACAATTTGTCGGCGATCTGGACGGCGACGGCGTGAACGATCTTGTGATCGCGGCCCGGTGCAAGAATCCACTGGCCGACCAATCGGAATATGGTTTTCACGTGTCCGATCCGTTTAACACCTTTAACGGCTACGGCGATGTCAAAGTGACTTCGGGCTTCGCCTCGGATGATCCCGAGCGAAAAGGGATCTGTCTTCTCATCGTGCACGGTGTGGGCGCTGAGGGCTGGCGTTCCGACAAACCGAAATCCAAATTCGTGCTGATTAATCTGCCCTTCAAAACCCTCACGGTAAAAAGGCTGGCCACGAAGAAGAAGACCGTGCTCGGGGTCTACATGGAAGAAAAGGGCGAAGGCGAAGCGACCGCCTCGGTGGTCTTCTGGGACGGAAAGAAGTATCGCTATCAGGTATTGGGATCAGACCTGGAGTAGGCGCAGCCGGTCCTCGGCGTGCGGCGCAGCATGGCGCAAGCTAACCTGAGCCGGAATTCGACGAAGCCCTCTCCCACGGGGGAGGAACTTTAACCGAGGCCATTCCTGCGGCCCTGGCAGCCTGAATGCCCATCTCTGTGTCCTCGAAAACCAGGCAGGACTCCGGCGCGACTCCGAGTCTGGCGGCAGCGAGCAAAAAAGCTTCCGGATCGGGCTTGCTCTTCCGGTAGTCTCCAGCGCAAACCAGGGCGTCGAAGCGATCGAGAAGATTCAGCGAGATTAGAGACGCGGTCACCGATTCCCGCGTGCTTCCCGACACGACGACGAACGGAGTCCGGCCGTGCTCGGCCTCAATGTGCTCCAGAACTTCAGGAACGGCTTTGAGCTGCGGAAGCAGTTCGAAATAGAGGTCCTCTTTTCGGCGGGACACGGTCTCCACCGGCATACTCAGCCCATGCCGCGCGTTTAGCGTGGATATAATCTCGGCCACGGGCATTCCGCCCCACTCGTAGAAAAGCTCTTCCTCGAATTCACAATTCAATTCTCCCAGCGCCTTCTTCCAGGCGAGGTAGTGAAGCGGCATGGAATCCGCAACGGTGCCGTCGCAATCGAATAAGTACGCTCGAAACGAGCCCGCGGGTAATTTCAGTTTCATGATGTGAAAGACTCTTGCCTACTTAATTCTAGCCGACAACTGATCCGCCCGGTGTGCATGTCCTACCCGCTAGAATCCTTCTCGGTGGTCTTCTGGGCCGAAAGAAGTATCGCTACCAGGTGTTGGGATCGGACCTGGAGTAGCAATCCTCCACGCAATTTGCTTTCTCAATGTGAGGACGGGTATCCTGCGCTCAGAAGAGGTAAGAATGAGTGTTCACGATGCCATCGTTCAGGTTTTGCTGGTTGTGATTCCCGCCGCAATTCTTGCGCTCATCAATAATTTCAGAGGCCGGGACTCTCTCTGAATGTATGCCGCTCATTTTGCCGCAGGGCTCGCCATCAAGAGCTATGCTCCAAAGGCTCCCAGTTGGGCACTGCTGGTGGGTGCGTTCCTGCCCGATTTTTTCTGGGTCGCTTTCGGTTTGGCGGGAGTTGAACCGTCACAAGGGCCGGGGTTCTTCGACGATTGGTCGCATTCTTTGGCGATGGTGCTGCTGTGGGCGGCTCTTTTTTCGCTGCCTTTCTGGCGCAGAGGACTCGCCGTCATTTTTCCCGTCTGGCTCGCCGTATTCTCGCATTTTCTTCTGGACCTTCCCATTCACCCCAAGAATCTCGCGCTCTATCCCCATTCTTCCATCCACCTGGGTTGGGGACTATGGGGGATCGGCCGCCGGAACTACTGGTGGGTGCAATTGGGCGTGCTGGTTGTGCTGACCTTGGTATATGCGCAAGGAGCGCGCAAACTGCGATTCGCCAGCAACCTGATTCTTGCATCGTGCATTCTCGTGCTGGGGCTGCACATCATGACATGGTGACGACAGAACGGTTAGCTTAGCGCTCGATTTTGCCGATGTACCGTGATCCCGTGCCCACCCACCCGCTATAATCCTTCCGCGCATGAATCTCGAAGAAAAGCTTGCGGAACTAAAGAAGCGCAACCAGCTTGCCGAAGCTGGCGGAGGCGAGAAGCGGCGCGAGCGCCAGCACAAGGAAGGTAAAATGTCGGCGCGGGAGCGTATCGAGTTCCTGCTCGATGACGGCACTTTCGAGGAGACCGATAAGCTGGTCACGCATCGTTGCAGCGATTTCGGCATGACCGAGCAGAAGCCTTACGGCGACGGCTTTGTCACGGGCTACGGCCGCATCGAAGGCCGGCTGGTCTATGTTTTCGCGCAGGATTTCACCGTGTTTGGCGGGTCGCTCTCGGAGACGAACGCCGCGAAGATCGTCAAGATCATGGATCTTGCCGCGAAAATTGGCGCACCGCTGATTGGTTTGAACGATTCCGGAGGCGCGCGCATTCAGGAAGGCGTGGCTTCGCTGGCCGGATATGCCGACATCTTTCTTCGCAACACGCTGTATAGCGGCGTGGTGCCGCAGATTTCCGCGATCATGGGCCCTTGCGCCGGAGGTGCGGTCTATTCTCCCGCCATCACCGACTTCGTGCTGATGGTCGACAAAACTTCTTACATGTTCATCACCGGCCCCGACGTGATCAAGACGGTGACGCACGAAGAAGTCACCAAGGAGCAGCTTGGCGGCGCCATGACCCACAACGAAACCTCGGGCGTGGCGCATTTTCTCGCGCACGACGATGCCGAATGCCTGTCGATGGTGCGAGAGCTGTTGAGCTTCCTGCCTTCCAACAACCTGGAAGATCCCCCGCGCAAGCCCAGCACCGATCCGATCGACAGAGCTGATGCCGTGCTCGACAAGATCGTGCCCGCGCAATCGAATCTGCCTTACGACATGAAGGATGTGATCCACGCTGTGGTCGACGACGCTTATTTCTTCGAAGTGCAGGAACATTACGCGAAAAACATCGTCGTCGGATTCGCGCGTCTCGACGGGCGCTCCGTGGGTATCGTGGCCAACCAGCCGGCCATGCTGGCGGGGACGCTCGACATCAACGCGTCGATCAAGGCCGCGCGCTTCGTCCGCTTCTGCGACTGCTTCAACATTCCCTTGATTACGTTCGAAGATGTTCCCGGATTCCTGCCCGGCACCGCACAGGAATACGGCGGCATCATCAAGCACGGAGCCAAGCTGCTCTTCGCGTTTGCCGAAGCCACCGTGCCGAAGATCACGGTGATCACGCGCAAAGCTTACGGCGGCGCCTATTGCGTGATGGCATCCAAGCACATCCGCACCGACGTGAACTACGCTTGGCCGACGGCAGAGATTGCTGTCATGGGGCCGGAAGGCGCGGTGGATATTGTTTACAAGCGCGAACTCGACGCGGCGGCAAACCCGCAAGAGCGGCAAGAATTACGGCAGCGCAAAATCGAAGAATTCCGCGATCGCTTCGCCAGCCCCTACGTAGCCGCCGATCGCGGATTTGTCGATGCCATCATCCAGCCTCGCGAGACGCGGAAGAAACTCATCCAGGCTTTGGCCATGCTGGAGAATAAGCGGGATAAGAACCCGCCTAAGAAGCATGGGAATATCCCGTTATAGATCAAGGAACTCCGGGAAGGGTACTGGAGAATGGCGGCGGGGAACTGCGCAAAAAATAAGAGTTCCGAGGTGGTGTTGGGTCCATTCGTCTCGGCCAGTAGCTCGCTTTTAGACCCTTGCTTGACCTGCTATCGCAGCTTCCCTTGCGG
>Ga0209380_10000421_pt1 | contig 29900 bp, 20 predicted proteins | sample HubBroMetageWFT6_FD_188347 | JGI IMG/M metagenome (GOLD analysis project Ga0209380, IMG submission 188347) | Warmed and freeze-thawed soil microbial communities from the Hubbard Brook experimental Forest, New Hampshire - Hubbard Brook CCASE Soil... | ecosystem: Environmental > Terrestrial >... | reverse complement strand
TCGTCAGCGCTGGGAGCCTAACCAGGACCGGATCCGGACCTGGCCACCTCGGCCTGCACGACGTCGGCCTCTGCCTCGATGTCAGCCCGGCCGGCCAGGTGCTGGTCGAGGACTGCGCGCCGGTCTCAGCGCAGGCCTGGGTCTATACCTCGGCGGGAGCGCCCGGTGGTCCGGGGGCTCTGTCGAACGGATCGGCGTGCCTCCTCCGAGCGGGTCGTCAGGTCACCGTCGCCGCCTGCCAGCCGGGCAGCGCGGCCCAGCAGTGGACGCCCGCGGGTTACGGAATGCTGCGCAACGGGCTGGGCGGCTGCCTGGCCGCTGCGGCGCAGGCGGCCGCGGAGCCAGCCGGCATCGTCCCGTGTACGCGGAAGGCGATCATGCGGTGGACCCTGCCCGCCGGCTTGCTGGTCTCGGGCGAATCGGGTGAGTGCGCCAGCAGCCAGGGTGGCGTCAGCGGGCTGAATACCCTCGTCACCGCCCAGCCCTGCGACGCCGGCTCGGGCGAGCAGCGGATGGCCCTGCACGCAGACCTCAGCATCCAGACCGGCTCGGACTGCCTCGACGTGCCCGGACCGACCCTGGTCGGGTCTGCCCTGGACGGCGTCAACGTCCAGCCGAACTTCTGCGTCGAGGAGTTCGTGCTCTCGCAGCAATGGCTGACCGGACCGTCGGGTGAGCTGATCAACAACTACTCCGGCAAGTGCCTCGACGACCCGGCGCCCGGCACCGGCACGCCGCTGGTCCAGGAGGACTGTTACGGCGAGGCCGGCGAGATCTGGGCGGATAACTAGGGCCTCGCGGCGCAGCCGGTCGTGGCATGCTCGCCTTTGCAGCACCGCGATCGTCGAAGAGAGGCGCTATGACCTTCAACGGCTGGCCGGAGGAAGCCCTCGACTTCTACGAAGGGCTGGAGGCCGACAACTCGAAGACCTACTGGCTCGCGCACAAGGAGATCTACACCGAGTGCGTCCTGCGGCCGATGACCGAGCTGCTCGACGAGCTCGGGCCGGAGCACGGCGAGGGCAAGATCTTCCGCCCCTACCGTGATCTCCGCTTCAGCAAGGACAAGTCGCCCTACAAGACGGCCATCGGCGCCGTCGTCGGCGATGGCTACATTCAGCTCTCGGCCAGGGGTCTCGCCGTCGGCAGCGGAATGTGGGAGATGAGGTCGGATCAGCTTGACCGCTACCGGCAGGCGGTGGCGGGCCACCACACCGGAGCCGAGCTTGAGCGGCTGATCACGGGCATCCGCCAGCACAGCATCGACGTGGACGGCCACGAGAAGCTGAAGTCGGCGCCCCGCGGCTATTCAGCTGAGCATCCGCGGATCGAGCTGCTGCGGTGCAAGGGACTCGTGGCCTGGCAGCAGTTTCAGGTCGAAGCCTGGCTCGGCACGGCTGCCGCCAAGAATCGGGTGACCGGCTTCCTGACCGCGACCGCGCCGCTGGGCGAGTGGCTCGGCCGCTACGTCGGCCCGCCGCGGCAGTAGCTAGCCGGAGGCGACCCGCCTCGACTGCGCGAGCAGCACCGGCTCGGCCGATGCCTCGCTCGGCAGGTACGCGGGCTCGAACTCGTGGACGAGGATCATGACCGATCCCACCGACCCGAACATCCGCGTGAGCGTGTTGCCGTAGGTGTCCAGCTGCGGGTTCTGAACGATCGATCCGTCCGTTACCCCGGCGACCAGGGCGTGCCGGCCATGCCCGTGCAGATCCGTCACGTCGATGTTTGCCTGGCCGAGCGCATAGCTCTGCGCGCCCGATGAGCCGGCGAACTGGATGAGCCAGACCGACACGATGACCCCGGCGGAGGTCCGCCACTCACTGTTGACGGCGGTCTCGAAGCAGCGCGCGGCCAGCAGCGCCTCCTCCGTCGCGTAGTCAGCGCTCGAATACAGCTCGTGGACGTAGGCGTTCAGCGAGTACGGCTTGGGCCCGGCAACCCGGCTCGCGCCGGCCGGCATCGGCAGGAGGTCGCGGAAGAGCCTCGCATCCGGGCTGACGGCGGTGAGCGACGCCGCGCAGGGCTGAGCGTCGGCCGGCGTCTCGCCGGGAGTGACGCCGCTGGCCGGCGGACTCTGCGCGGAGCTCGCGGAGCCAGTCCGGTGCGTGCCGACGAGGTAGCCGCCGCCGCCAGCGGCCACGCCGACGATCAGGACAGCCGCGAGCCAGATCACGTGCACCCGGACGGGACTCTTGCGCGGGGCAGGCGGTGGCTGGCCCGGGTAACCGCCCGTTCCCGTTCCGAAGCCGCCTGGCGGGTTGAGCCCGCGGAACGGAGGAAACGCTGAGCCCGGGTCGTCGGACACCGTGCACCCCCGGCGGTGGAACTGACTGCTAGCGAGTCCGAACTTACCTCAAACCGAGCAGTCAGGACAGAAGCCAAAAAGCTCCACGGTATGCCCCACATCGGTGAACCCGGCGTCCGCGGCGACCTGCTCGGCCCACCGCTCAACGGCCTTGCCCTCGACCTCGACGCTCCGCCCGCAGTTCCGGCAGATCAGGTGGTGATGGTGGGCGTCGCTGCGGCACCGTCGGTAGAGGGTCTCGCCGCTGGCGTCCCTGATCGCATCGACACGCCCGTCCTCGCTGAGCACCTGCAGGTGCCGGTACACGGTGGTCAGCCCGACATTCTCGCCGCGCCGCCTGAGCTCGGCATGGATCTGCTGCGCGCTGGAGAATCCGGGCATGCCATCGAGAGCCGCGGAGACCGCCTCAGCCTGTCGCGTGCCGCGAACCCTGGTCCCGCGGGCCGCCGGAGAAGCGGACGGCGATGTACTCACACACGCACGGTAGCAGCCCTGCCCGCCAGCTTTGGCCGTGCGCGATGGGGACGCCGACCCCGTCCAGGCAAGAGCCGCCGGACCCAGGCACCTGGCGTCGCGGCGGCTCCTGTGAGCGCTGGCGCGCTATTACTCTGCGGGCAGCTCGGTTACGAGGTCGGCCGAGGTCTCCATGCCCGCGCGCCACACCGAGCGGGCGATGATCTTGCTCGGGTCGACGCGGTGGCGGTACTTGGCGGCGATCTCGGTGATCTCCTCCATCAGCCCTTCCGACAGGGTCGTCGGCTGCAGGCCGAGGGCGAGGAACTGATCGTTGCGGACGTTCAGCTCGTTCTCCTCCGCCTCGCGCCGCGGGTTGGGCAGGTACGCAATCTCGCTGCCGGTCATGTCGCCGATCATCTTGGCCAGGTCGAGGAGCCGGTGGCTCTCGGTGACCTGGTTCAGGACCATGGGCTGCGAGCCGGCCTGCGGCGGGTTGGTGAGCGCGATCTCGATGCAGCGGACCGTGTCGCGAATGTGGATGAACGCGCGGGTCTGGCCGCCCGTGCCGTGCACGGTGAGCGGGTGACCGACGGCGGACTGCATGAGGAAGCGGTTCAGCACGGTGCCGTAGTCGCCGTCGTAGTCGAACCGGTTGACGAGCCGCTCGTCGCGCACCGTCTGGTCGGTCTGCGTGCCCCACACGATGCCCTGGTGCAGATCGGTGATCCGCAGGCCGTCGTTCTTGGCGTAGAACGCGAACATCAGCTGGTCGAGCGTCTTGGTCATGTGGTAGACGGACCCTGGGTTGGCCGGGTGCAGGATCTCGCGCTCCAGCTCGCCGTCGGGTGTCGGCACCTTCACGGTGAGATAGCCCTCGGGGATCGGGGCGCTGCCCGACCAGCCGTAGCCGTACACGCCCATCGTGCCGAGGTGCGCCAGCGGCGCGTCGATGCCCGTGGTGACCAGCGCGGTCAGCAGGTTGTGCGTCGCCCGGACGTTGTTGTCCACCGTGTAGCGCTTGGTCTTCTCGCTGCGCATGGAGTACGGCGCGGCGCGCTGCTCGGCGAAGTGCACGATGGCGTCGGGCCGCACCTCCAGCAGCAGCGCCGCCAGGCGGTCGTACTCGCCCGCGAGGTCGATGTTGGCGAAGCCGATCTCGCGGCCGGAGACTTCCTTCCAGGCGCTGATCCGCTCGCTGATCGGCCGGATGGGCGTCAGGGAGTCGACCTCGAGCTCGACGTCAATCTTCCGCCGGCTCAGGTTGTCCACGATCGTGATGTCGTGACCGCGATCCGATAGGTACAGCGAGGTGGGCCATCCGCAGAAGCCGTCGCCGCCGAGGACCAGTACGCGCATAGGTGCTCCCAATAGCCTTGCCACTTGAAGGAATGCCCGGGGCGACCGCCACGGCCGTCGGGTGGCGCCGGAGGACCGTGCCTCCCGACGTATGCATCCGTGGCAGTGTACCGGGCGATTTCCACCGCGATGGTCAGTTCATGCCACTGTACGGCCTGACCTGGATCGCGGGCCTGTTGGATAAGACTTAGCCTCCAGCATGGCGTGCCGCGTCGGTGCTGGCCATAGCAAGGACCGGATTCGCAGCTAGTCTTCAGTATCTTCTGAGCCAGTTTGCCGCGCTTGCACGCTGGTTGTCGTGCGGATGCACGGGGCGTTCGCATGACTACTTAGTGTGATGGATGGTCGCGCCGCCCGGTCGTGGAAGACTGCTAGTTATGAACCGGCTTGGTGGCGCCACCTCGCCCTACCTCCTTCAGCATGCTGCCAATCCGGTCGACTGGTGGCCCTGGTGCGATGAGGCGTTTGCCGCCGCCAGGGAACGGGGCGTGCCGGTGCTGTTGTCGGTTGGCTACTCAGCGTGTCACTGGTGCCATGTGATGGCGCACGAGTCCTTCGAGGACGAGCAGACCGCCGCGCTCATGAACGAGCACCTGGTTTCGATCAAGGTCGACCGGGAGGAGCGCCCGGACGTCGACAGCGTGTACATGGCGGCCACCCAGGCGATGACCGGGCAGGGCGGCTGGCCGATGACGGTCTTCATGACACCGGAGCGCGATCCGTTCTTCTGCGGTACCTACTTCCCCCGGACGCAGTTCCAGCGGCTCATCCTGGGCGTGGCCAAGGCCTGGGGGGAGGACCGGGGTCAGGTGGCGGCCCAGGCAAGCCAGATCGCCGCCGCGCTGGCCGAACGGGCGGCCGGTGAGTCGGCCGCCACCGGGGAGGAAGCCGGCACGGCGGCCCTCGCCGCGGCGGCGGCAGCGGCGGTCGGCCGCCTGGCCGCTGAGTTCAATGGGAGCAGCGGCGGATTCGGCGGGGCGCCGAAGTTCCCGCCGTCGATGGTCCTGGAGTTCCTGCTTCGGCATGCTGAGCGCGCTCCGGATTCCGGGACCGGGCCGCGCGCCCAGGCGATGGCCAGCGCGACTGCCGAGGCCATGGCCCGCGGCGGCATCTACGACCAGCTGGGTGGCGGCTTCGCCCGGTACAGCGTGGACGCGGACTGGGTCGTCCCGCACTTCGAGAAGATGCTGTACGACAACGCGCTGCTGGCCAGGGTGTACGCCCACCTGTGGCGGCAGACAGGCAGCCTGCTCGCCCGGCGCGTGGCCGAGGAAACCTGCGACTTCATGCTCGGTGAGCTGCGTACCGAGGAGGGCGGGTTCGCCTCGGCGCTCGACGCGGACAGCGACGGCGTCGAGGGCGCGTTCTACGTCTGGAGCCTGGCGGACCTGACCGCGGCCCTCGGGCAGGATGACGCTGCTTTCGCGGCGGCCGTCTTCGGCGTGACCCCCGGCGGGACGTTCGAGCACGGCAAGTCGGTGCTGCAGCGGCCGGCCGGCGAGCCTGCGGGTTCCGCGGACCAGGCCCGGCTCCAGCACGTCCGCGCTGAGCTGCTGCGCGCCCGCGCCTCGCGCCCCCGTCCTGGCCGTGACGACAAGGTCGTGGCTGCCTGGAACGGTCTCGCGATCGCCGCGCTCGCGGAGGCCGGCGTGCTGCTGGACCGGCCGGACTTCGTGGCCGCGGCGACGGCGGCGGCCGATCTCATCGCGCGGGTGCATGTCCGCGACGGGCGGCTGCTGCGGACCTCACGGGATGGCGCCGCGTCCGAAACCGCGGGCGTGCTCGAGGACTACGGCTGCGTCGCCGAGGGCCTGATCGCGCTCTGCGGCGTGACCGGCTCGGCCCGCTGGCTCGCGCTCACGGGACAGCTCCTGGACACCGCGCTGGCTCGCTTCCGCGCCGGAGGCGGCGGCTTCTACGACACCGCCGATGACAGCGAGCGGCTGTTTTACCGGCCGGCCGACATTGCCGACGGGCCGAGCCCGTCGGGCACGTTCGCGATCGGGGGCGCCCTGCTGAGCTACTCGGCGCTGACCGGATCCTCCGTGCACCGGGAGGCGGCGATGTCCGCGCTCGGCACGGTGCCGACGCTCGCTGGCCGGTATCCGCGCGCGACGGGGTGGGGCCTCGCGGTCGGCGAGGCCGCCCTGTCCGGCCCGGTCGAGATCGCCGTCATCGGCCCGGACGGCGTCGAGCGCGGGGCGCTGCACAAGGTCGCCATGATGGCCGCGCCGCCGGGAGCCGTCGTCGCGCTCGGCGATGGCGGTGCGTCGGACGGCGGTGTCCCAAACGACGGTGAGATCCCGCTCCTGGCCGGGAAGACAACCGTCGACGGTTCGCCGGCCGCTTACGTGTGCCGGAACTTCGCCTGCCGCGCGCCGGTCACCGACCCCGGCGAGCTTGAGTCGCTGCTCGGCTGAATCGGTTCGGCTGCGCGTTTACCACGTAGCACGCCGGAGTTCGCCAAGCATTTGCCACGGATGCCTGCTGCTTTGCATGAGCTGTACCAGAATGGAGAACTTGGCGTATAGCCACGTGCGCGCTTGTCGGGCACGATAACAGGCAGGATCGGCGATAACGCCGAACCGGTAGCCCGAGGCGGAGGGAGTCCTGGGTGCGCGACGTCAGCCGCCGCGTGCGCGTGTCCCTCTGGGCAGCCGTGGCTACGGGCATCGTCGCGGCCGTTTCGCCTCGCGTCATTGCACCGCACTTCGACAACCACTCCGCGTCATCGCCGTCCGCGCTGAGCGATCCGGGCGCGGGCGCCGCGGCCGGCCAGGACGAGATGCTCGCGGCCCAGTCGGACCCGGCGTGGGCCGACCTGTCCTTCGCGATCGCGCTGGCGCCCGGCGGGCAGGCCACGGCCGCTGCCCCGGGCGGCACGGCCTCCGGTGGCACGGATTCCGGCGGTACGCATTCGGGCGGTGCGAATTCGGGCGGTGCCCAGTCGAACGGTGCGCATTCGGGCGGTGCGCATTCGGGCGGCGCGCATTCGGGCGGTGCGCATTCGGGCGGTGCGAGCTCAGGCTCTGCGGATCCGGGGGCCGCGGGCTCCGCGCGTGCTGGCACCGGCGGTAGTAGCTCCGGCCCTGGTGGCTCCGGCGGTGCGGGCTCAGCTAGCGGCTCTCACGGCAGCACGCAGCCGGGCGCCGGGAAGGCGGCCGGCAAGAACGGCGGGGTCAGCGTGCCCGCCAGCCCGCAGGCGGGTGCCGGGACCGTCGTCGCGCCGTTTACCGGCGTGCCGTACGCGCCTGCGGCCGCGGTCGAGCCCGGCACCTACCTGCCGGCTGGCTCGAGCCTGGCGGGCATAGTTCCGGTGGCTCAGCTCACTGGCCAGGAGCAGTCCGCGGTGGCGCCGCTGCGCAGGCTACTGGCGGCCGACCTGCTGGTCGTGGCGCCCAGATCACTGCCGGCCACCGCACTGGCCGGCGTGCGCCGGCTGCCCGGTGTGACTGCGGCCGAGCTCCTCGACGCGGCGCGCCTCAAGCTGAACGGCGGCTACATCGCGGTTCTCGGGGTCGACCCATCGCAGTTCCGCGCGTTCGCGGCCAGGCCGACGGCACAGTCGACGGCGCTCTGGCAGAACGTCGCCGATGGCGGGATCGCGGTCTCTTACCTGATGGGCAAGCAGGAGCGGCTGCCATTGAAGGGCACGGTCCAGCTGACCGGCAGCCACACCGAGCGAATCGGCGTGGCCGGCTTCGGCACCGTCGGGATCAGCGGGGTAGACGCGATTGTCTCGACTCAGGTCGCGACATCGCTCGGCGTGCCCACGGGCAACGCGATCGTCATCAGCGCGCCGCGGGCGCACCTGAGCGTGCTGATGCGGCAAGTGCAGCGCGTGCTGCCGCGCGATGCGTCCGTGGTTCCGCTCATCGCCCAGGCGCCGACGCAAACGCTGACCGCGGGGCTGCCGGTGACCGCCGGCTCCGCGGGCGGGTACGGGGTCACGCCGGCTGACGGGCCCGGGCTCACCGCCGCGCAGACCCACGCGTTCCTGACCGCAGCCCTGAGCGTGGTGGGCGATCCTTACGTCTGGGGCGGCGCCGGCCCGAAGGTCTTCGACTGCTCGGGCCTGGTGCAGTGGTCGATGCGGCAGGCCGGGATCGTGATGCCGCGCGTCGCCTCCGATCAGGCGCGCACCGGACCGCTCATCCCGCTGTCCGACCTGCAGCCGGGCGACCTGCTCTTCTATCACACCGACCCGACCGCCCCCAGCTACATCTCGCACGTGGCGATCTACATCGGCAACGGACTGATGGTGCAGGCGCCTGAGCCGGGGATGGACGTGCAGGTCGTGCCGGCGGTGTTCGACGGAAGCTTCGCGGGCGCCGTCCAGGTCTACCCGCGCGTCGCCGAGGCGGTCGCAGGCTACTTCGCCGGCTAGCCCGCTCGGCTCCATCATCGAGCCGACAATTCCGGCTGCCGGTCCCGCGTGACACTAAGGCCCGATTCATCCTTTCCGCTCTGTCTGCGCCAAGCGTCCTACGCCGAGTCGGGTCTGCCGGTGCCTGCTTGCCACGCGGCCGCAGGAGTGTAATTATCATTACATGACTACGAATTCATCTGACGAGCAGGCGGGCGGGAGCCCGGGCGCCACCGACGACAAGCTGCGCGCCTGGTTTGTCGGCCGCCTGCCGAACGACTGGTTCACGCAGGCTCCCGAGGTCAAGGTCGACCGGGAGGAGATCACGATCGTCGGTACGCTCGCCGAGCCCGAGGCCCAGGACGGGGCGACTGAGGCGGAGTCCGCGGCCGCCGCCGAGGGGCGGAGCCGGCGATTCCGCGAGGAGACCAGGGAGCACCGGATCGAGATCGCGCGGGAAGCCGAGCACCGGTTCGGCCGCAAGGTTTCCTGGGGCGTGCGGTGCGGCGCCTATAACGTGATGTTCACCACGTTCTCCGTTCCGGTCATGACGCGCCTCCGCCAGCAGGAGCGGCTCGTGCTCGACACGCTCGTCGACGCGGGCGTCGCGCGCAGCCGCAGCGATGCGCTCGCGTGGTGCGTCCGCCTTGTCGGTCAGCATCAGGACAGCTGGCTGGCCGATCTGCGCGCTGCGCTGCGCAAGGTCGAGCAGGTCAGAGGCGAGGGTCCGGGGCTCTAGCCGGCCCGCCGCGCGCCCGTTCCCGACCCTCACGCGCAGGCCTTGAGGGAGCGGAACGAGAGGCGCGGGGTCCTGCCGGCCCGACCGCCAGTGCGCTCACGGGCCGGCGGGCAGCAACGGCCCGGCAACGCCCGAAGGCTGGTCATCCGCGTCCGCAATCCTCATTACAGGGCACCACGCAGAGTTGATCCCCATCTGCCGGGGTACACTCCCCGAATCCCGGAGCACAGGGGCGTGGCTTCTGCGTTGCCCGGGCACCCCCCGCAGCGGCGCAAATCCGCAAAGCCCTTGAGGAGGACCAGTCGTGGCGCACGAGTGGAACCCGGCCGGTGACCTTGAGACAACACTTGACGAAGCTGGCCTGAAGAACGCCTCCGTGCGCGAGTACGTGCGGCATTGGGCGCAGCACACTGGCGCCGAGCGCGTCGAGGTGATCGGCGCCGCTGACGACGCCCGCCTCATCGCCGAGTCGCTTGCGGCCGGCGAGATCCTCCCCGCCGGCGAGAAGCGTTATTACGCCCGCAGCTACATCAAGGACACCGCGCGCTCCGAGGAGCGGACGGTCGTCGCCACCGCGAACCCGGCGGACAAGGGCGTCTACAACAACTGGCGCCCGTCGGCGGAGATGCGCCCGCTGGTCGAGGGACTCATGAGCGGTGCCTCCGCCGGCAAGACGATGTATGTCATCCCGTACCTGATGGCCCCGCCCGGGTCGCCGCTCGAGCAGTACGGCGTCGGCGTCGAGCTCACCGACCACCGGACCGTCGCGCTGCACATGATCCGCATGGCCCGGTGCGGCGTCGAGTACGTCAACGACATCGCCGACCAGGACATGTTCGTCCGCGGGGTCCATGTCACCGGCGACCTGGAGCACCTGGGCCAGGGCACGCCGCAGGACAAGCGCTACTTCGTGACGATCGCCGATGAGCGGACGATCCTGCACTTCGGCTCTTCCTACGGCGGCAATGCCCTGCTCGGCAAGATCGCTCATGGCCTCCGGCAGGCCTCATATGACGGCTGGGCCTCGGGGGAGTTCCTCTCCGAGCAGTTCATGCTCATCGGCATCACCGACAAGCAGACCGGCCGCACCTGGCACATCTGCGGCGGCTTCCCGAGCGCTTCGGGCAAGACCAACCTCGCGATGATGCTCCCGCCGGACAGCCTCGGTGAGCGGTATCACGTCGAGTTCTACGGCGATGACATCGCCTGGCTCCGCGTCGACCCCGAGGACGGCAAGATCTACGCGATCAACCCGGAGTTCGGCGTCTTCGGCGTCGCCAAGGACACCAACGAGGTGACGAACCCGACGGCGCTCGGCTCGGTCGCGCCGGGCACGCACGTGCTCTTCACGAACGTCGCCTACAACGAGAACACCCAGGAGGTGTGGTGGGAGGGCCGGACCCCGCAGCCGCCCGCTGACCTGACCGGCTGGCGCGACTGGACGGGCCAGCTCATCTCCGAGCGGCCCGAAGCAGACGCGGGGAAGCCGTGGGCACACCCGAACAGCCGCTTCACGACCTCGCTCACCAACGTTCCCAACATCGCCAGGGACTTCGAGAACCCCAAGGGCGTGCCGATCGACGCCATCATCTTCGGCGGCCGGACCAGTGACCGCGAGCCGCTGATCCGCGCGATCACCGATCTGGCCGAGGGCGTCTACGACGGCCTGACGCTCGGCGCGGAGGCGACCTTCGCGGCCGAGGGTGTGGATGGTCAGCTCCGGTACGACCCGATGTCGATGCGTCCGTTCATGTCCTACCCCGAGGGGGCGTACGCGGCGCACTGGCTCACGATCATCGGTGCGGCGGCCGACAAGCCGATCTTCGCGCATGTCAACTGGTTCCAGCGCGACCCCGGCGACCGGCACTTCCTGTGGCCGGGATACCGGGAGAACCTCCGCCCGCTGCTCTGGCTGCTGCAGCTCAAGAACGGCGAGGTCGAAGGCAGGCGCACCGCTGTCGGCATCGTCCCGACCAAGGAAGAGCTCGACCTCGTCGGCCTTGACATCACCGCCGTGGACCTCGACCGGGTCCTCAGCATCGACGCGCCCCGCTGGCGGCAGGAGATGGCTCATCGCGAGCAGCACCTCGCCCAGTTCGATGGCCTGCCCGAGGTGATCTGGGCCGCCCACCGGCGGGTTGCCGCCGCCCTCGACCGCGAAGAGAACTGAGTCCGGCAGCCTCACCGCTCGGGCCCTAGGCGCTGCGGCTCTGTGTTGGCTGGTTGTACCGAAGCTAGCCCAGGCGGCGTGGGGGTGCCGCTTTCAGTCGCGACGATGTTAACGTTCCGTTATGGGGGAGCTACGTTGCGTTGATGGCTCAGTGCTGTCCGTGCTGGCCGTCGCCTGCCGGGACCGCGCAGGCCAGCCGTATGAGATCACGCTGAACCTGGCCAGGGACTCGATGCCGTTCGCGACCGTAGGGCAGCGCTGCGGCCACGAGTTCGCGGTGCTCGCGGACCGCCTGACGAAGGCGCGGCTCGACCCCGCACAGGCCGCCGACTGGCCGGACCCCGACGACCGGTTCCCCAGCCCGTCAGGCCAGCCCGCGGCTGGGCCGGCGGCGGCTCCTGCCCGGCTCGGCGGCTACCTGCCCGGCGAGGCTGAGTACTTCGCCCTCCGCTCCAGGGATCGCGTCGACCTGCCGGGCAGCGGCGAGCTGCGATGCGTACTGAGGTCGGCCGCTGTCTGGGTGGGAGAGTGCGCTGGCACCGGGCACGCCGGAACCGGCGTTCACGTCCAGGCCGGCCAGCACCTCACGCCCGGCCAGCGGCCTCCGGGCCAGCAGGGCCGGCCCGGAGAGCACCGGCCCCCGGACCAGCGGACCTGGCCGGTTGCCAGGGATGCGGCGAGTGGGCGCGGTCAGTGGCGACTATCCCGGCGCGCGGTCGTCGAAGCCTGGGGAACCGGCGGCATCGGGGTGCGTGCTGTCCTAACTTCGGCAGAACTGGTGGCATTCTTGGATACGGTTCTCACGGAGCCGGAAGGCGCCAGCCCGACCGGGGCGGCGATCGCCGGCGGCCAGGCAACCGGAAGGCCGGGCGGCGCAGCCGTACCGTTTTGGCGGCAGCGAGGAAGGGTGCCTGATGGGATTGGGCGATCTCGTCTACCGGCTCTACGAGCGCAGGCTCGAGGCGGCGCTCTCGCCTCAGGCGATCCCCAGGCACGTCGGGGTGATGTGCGACGGTAACCGCCGCTGGGCCAGGTCAGCGGGCCTGGCCGACGTCAGCAGTGGTCACCAGGCCGGAGCCGAGAAGATCTTCGAGCTGCTTGAGTGGTGCCAGGACGCGGGTGTGGAAGTCGTCACCCTCTGGCTGCTGTCCACGGACAACCTGGCCCGGCCAGGGACCGAGCTGGAGCCGCTGCTGCGCATCATCGAGGGCACGGTCCGCGAGCTAGTCACCCAGGACTGGCACGTGAAGCCGGTCGGGGCGCTGGACCTGCTGCCGTCAGACACGGCGCAGGTGCTGAAGGACGCCGCGGAGGCGACGGCCGGGCGGCCGGGGCTGCTGGTGAACGTAGCGGTCGGCTACGGCGGGCGCCGGGAGATCGCCGATGCGGTCCGGTCGCTGCTCCAGGACCACGCCACCCGGGGCACCACGATCGAGGAGCTGGCCGAGATCCTGGACGTGGACCATATCGCCGAGCATCTCTACACCGCCGGCCAGCCGGACCCGGACCTGGTCATCCGGACCTCGGGCGAGCAGCGCCTCGGCGGTTTCCTGCTCTGGCAGAGCGCGCACTCCGAGTTCTACTTCTGCGACGCCTACTGGCCTGCCTTCCGGCGTGTCGATTTCCTGCGCGCGCTGCGCTCCTACGGCGCCCGGCATCGCCGGTTCGGTGCGTGAACAGCTCGTTACGGTACTTCCGCCGTCGGCCCCGCTTAGGTACGGTCTGAACTGACGGGCGGTGCCTAGCCGCCCGCCGGGAAGGCCCTCGACATCCTCGAGCTTCGCGTCCTGGTGCGCAGGCGAGATGAGCAAAGGGCCGGCGTCCGGCCCTTGGCTGGCCGGACCCGGTCCCGCCGACACGTCTGTGTCCGACCGCGGCGCCCACGCGCCCAGGGGAGAGCGAGTGGCCAGTTCTTCAGCCCGACGTACATCACGCCCAGTCAAGTCCGACCCAACCGTTCGCCGTACCTACGTACTCGACACCAGCGTCCTGTTGGCAGACCCGGCAGCAATCGGCAGATTCGCCGAGCACCGGGTGGTCCTGCCCGTCGTCGTTATCACCGAGCTTGAGGCCAAGAGGCATCATCCCGAGCTCGGTTTCTTCGCCCGCCAGGCACTTCGTTACCTCGATGATCTCCGCGTCGAGCACGGCCGCCTGGACGCCGACATCCCGGTCGGGGACTCCGGCGGCAGCGTCAGGGTCGAGCTGAACCACTCCGACCCCGGAGTGCTTCCAGCCGGCTTCCGTCTCGGCGATAACGACACGAGGATCCTGTCGGTGGCGTGCAGCCTGGCGGGCGAGGGCGAGAGCGTCATCCTGGTCAGCAAGGATCTGCCGCTGCGGGTCAAGGCCGCCGCGGTGGGCCTGACTGCCCAGGAATACCGGGCTGAGCTGCCGCCTGACTCCGGCTGGACCGGCATGGCCGAGCTGGATGTCACGGCGGCCGAGATCGACGAGCTGTACGAGAGCGGGCGGCTGGAGCTGCCCGCAGCCAGGGATCTGCCCTGCCACACCGGGCTCGTTCTGGTGTCGGCCATTGCGGGCGCCAGCAGCGCCCTTGGCCGGGTACTCCCGGACAAGTCGGTAAAGCTGGTGCGCGGCGACCGGGAAGCCTTCGGCCTGCGCGGCCGCAGCGCCGAGCAGCGGGTTGCGCTTGACCTTCTCCTGGACAGCGAGGTCGGGATCATCTCACTCGGCGGCCGGGCAGGCACCGGGAAGTCGGCGCTGGCCCTCTGCGCGGGGCTGGAGGCCGTGATGGAACGGCGCCAGCACCGCAAGCTGGTGGTATTCCGGCCGCTCTATGCCGTCGGGGGCCAGGAGCTCGGCTACCTGCCGGGCTCGGAAGCGGACAAGATGAACCCGTGGGCGCAGGCAGTGTTCGACACGCTGTCCGCGGTCACGTCGAAGGACGTCATCGATGAGGTCCTCTCGCGGGACATGCTGGAAGTGCTCCCGCTGACCCACATCCGCGGCCGCTCTCTCCACGATTCCTTCGTGGTCGTGGACGAGGCTCAGTCCCTGGAGCGAGGCGTCCTGCTGACCGTGCTGTCCCGGATCGGGGCCGGCTCCCGCGTCGTGCTCACCCATGACATCGCCCAGCGCGACAACCTGCGGGTCGGCCGTCACGACGGCATCGTGGCGGTCATCGAGAAGCTCAAGGGCCATCCGCTGTTCTCCCACATCACCCTGGTCAGATCGGAGCGATCGCCTATCGCCGCGCTGGTGACCGAGATGCTCGAGGACCCCGCCTTGTGAGCTGAGCCCGCCGAATCGGGAGATTCCGGCGCGCCGAAGACCTGCCCGGCTCGCCGCGAGACCACCGGGGGCGGTACCGTGACCAGCGTCATGAGCGATCTGCCCGAGCCGGCCGGAGCCGTTCCCGCGCCTGCCCCGTCGCTGCTCACGGGCACCGCCGAGCCGGTCTCGGTGGTCATGCCGGTGCGCAACGAGGAGCGCTATCTTTCCGAGGCCGTCCAGCACATCCTGAGCCAGGAGTATGACGGCGAGCTTGAGGTCGTGATCGCGGTAGGCCCGTCGAAGGACCGCACGGCCGAGGTGGCCGCCCGCCTGGCCGCCGCCGACCCGCGCATCAGGGTGGTGGACAACCCGACCGGGCAGCGCCCGGCCGCGATGAACATCGCCCTGCGGACCTGCCGGCACGGAATCGTGGTGCGGGTCGACGGGCACGCCATGCTGCCGGACGGCTACATCCGGACCGCGGTGGCGACCTTGCAGGAGACCGGCGCGGCGAACGTCGGCGGGATCATGGCGGCCGAGGGCATCACTCCGTTCCAGCAGGCGGTGGCCTGGGCGATGACCTCGCCGTTCGGCGTGGGAGCCGCGCGGTTCCACACCGGCGGGCAGCCGGGCCCGGCGGACACGGCCTACATGGGCGTCTTCCGGCGCGAGGCGATCGAGCGCGCGGGCGGCTACAACGAGCAGTTCGAGATCGCCGAGGACTGGGAGCTCAATCACCGGATCCGCCAGGCAGGAGGCCTCATCTGGTTCCAGCCGGCGATGCGGGTCAGCTACCGGCCGCGGGACAGCGTGACCGACCTTGGCACCCAGTACTTCCGGTACGGACGGTGGCGCCGGGTGGTCTCCCGCCAGCACGCGGGCACCATTAACCTGCGGTACCTGGCCCCGCCGGCGACGGTGGCCGCGGTAACCGCGGGCACCCTGGCGGGCCTGGCCGGGCTCGCTGGCGTGGCGGCCGGGGCGACGGGCAGCTGGCCGTCCCTGCTGACCATCGGCTTCGTCATCCCGGCCGGTTACCTGGCCGGCATCGCGGCCGTCAGCGCCCGCGCCGCCAGGCAGTTGTCCTGGCGCACGGCCGCCCGCCTGCCCATGACCCTGATCACCATGCACATGTGCTGGGGCACCGGCTTCCTGACCAGTCCCCGGCGCCTGCTGCCGGCCGCAGGTGAGGCCCGGTCAGTCAGCGGGATCGCCCAGCGTCAGTAGCGCCTCCGCGATGGCCAGGTCGGCGGCATAAGTGATCTTCAGATTTCGCTCGCTGCCCGGCACTGCGCCGACCGGCACGTCGGGCAGGTAGCGCAGCACCACGCCGCAGTCATCGGTCGGCGGGCTGGCGGCAAAGTCTGGATCTGCTGCCGCCAGCTCGTATGCCTGCGCGATGACCGACAGCAGAAAGCCCTGCGGAGTCTGGCAGCGGGCCAGGGCCTCGCGCGGCAGGATCCGGCGGAACGCGCCGTCCGCTAGCTCGACAATCGTGTCGGCCGAGGGCACCACGACCCCGACCGCCTGCCGGGTGTCCAGCGCTTGGACACAGGCAGTGATCGTGCGCTGATCAACGAGCGGCCTGGCCGCGTCGTGGAAGAGGACCTTGACCTCCCCGGCCGAACGTCCGGACAGCCATGAGATCGCACGCTGAGTCGAGTCGGGCCGCCCGGCACCCCCAGTTATGACTCCGGCCAGCTTGGCGACGCCAGAGAGCTGCCCGCGAATCTCGTCTGCTAGCTCGGCGGCGGCAACGACCAGCACCTCATCCACGGCAGGCGCGGCGGCGAAGGTCTCGACGCAGCGCGCCACCAGGCTGCGCCCGTCCAGCAGGCGCATCTGCTTGGGGAGGCCCGCGCCGAACCTGCGGCCGGTGCCGCCGGCCAGCACTACCGCCACTGTGTGCATGGGCGGACCTTACCCGGTCGCATGTCCTGCGCCTGGACGGGCAGCTCTCTGATAGGCGCCAAAGCGGCCTGGATACGCTTGGTGACGCTCTGAATACCTATCGTTATGCGATCAGCAGTTCGGAGGACGACATCTCTGCTGGACTGAACGGGGGTCCGGGGAAGCGCGGGAAGGCCGCCGGGCCGGGGCTCGGCCGTGCCAAGAGCCCGGCAGCGGCCCCTGGTCCGGCAGAGGGAACGACGGCACCGGCCGTCCGCCGGGAGGAAGGCACGGCACCAGGGGCCAAAGGCCGCGCGGAAGGCGGGACAGCCTCCAGTCGGCAGCCGAGTCGTGGCCGAAGGCGCCGGGGCGGATCCTCGCGCCGGGGCGCGGGTTCGCCGCCGTCGGCAGTGGGTCGGGGGCCGGGCGGGCCGAGCCGCGCCGAGGCGAGCCGCCCCGAGGCGGGCGGCCGCGAGCCGGGCGGCCCCGAGGCGGGCGGCCCCGAGCCGGTCCGCGCCGCGGGCCCATCCGCACCGAGCCCGGGGCCGATGCACGACCCGTCCGCCGCGCCCGGCGGCGACGGCGCGGGAACTGGCGGTGACGCACGGGCCGAGGTCGCAGGCACGCTGGCCGGACCATTCCGCGCGGCGCGCCTGGGCGCGCTGCCGGACGCCGCACGGGACCCAGGCGAGCAGCGCCAGCCGGCCGGGCAGGGGCCGGCCGGCCTCGAGCCAGAGCCGGATGGCGTGCCGGATCCGGCGCCGCCGGATCCCGCCGATCAGCGAGACGACGCATCCGATCCGCCGTTCTTCGGCCTGGCCTATGAGCCCGATCAGGCGGCCGGTCCGCCGGTCGCCGACGTGGCGGCCGACGAGGACGAGGCTGCCGGTCCGCCGATCCTCCTCATAGCGCCCGACCGAGACGGTGCCAACGTGCCGCGAGCCGGGCTGACGGCTGAGGGTGCCGCCGCCGTATCCGAGTTGCGGCTGCCCGAGCTGTCTGTCCGGGCCATTGCGACCGACACCGGCCAGCTCGTCGTGGACTGGGCCCGCGGCCGCTCGCTCGGGACGAGTTCGGTCGGCGGCATCACGATTACGCTGGCGGTCTGCAGCGCCGTCTGGTTTAGCGCGGGGACGAGGGCGGACAACCTCCGGGCCGTAGCCGCCCTCTGGGCCAGCTACCTGGCCCTGCTGGCAGCACGCAGCGTCGCGAGCCTGCCGGAGCAGCAAGCGCGCACGAGCGCCTCCGCCATAGCCAGGAGCAAGTGGCTGGCGGTGCTCTGCTGGTGCCTGTCGGAGTGCGGGATCTACGCAGGCCTTGGTGCCGGGGCAGCCGCAGAGCACTGGCCGGGTGCGTGGACGCTGACCGCCGCCGTGCTCAGCCTGGTCGTCGTGCGCGAGCTCATGACGACGATGACACCGCATGCCGGGGCCGAGGAGCAGGCCGGAGGGGTGCGGCGGGCGGCCGACCTGTTCCTGACCATGCCGGTCGGCGGCCGGGTGCTGCTGATCGGGATCGTGGCGCCGGTCTGGGGCTGCCGGACGGCGCTGCTCGCTCTGCTGGACTGGGGGATGATCGCGATCGCCTACGGCATCGCGTGCCAGTGGCCGGCCGCAAGCTCAGCATCGGCAGAGGCTATCGGCAAGGCCAGGCTCCGGCTGCGCGACGACGGCGTGCTCGCGGGGCGGCTGGGCCAGATGGTCCGCGGGAATCTGCTTCCGCTGCCTCCGGCCCTGCTCGGGCTGGCGGCCACGGCCGTGCTCGTCAACCTCGGGCTGCGGAGCCTGCCAACGATCTTGATCATGACTCCGGCACTGGTCATGCTGCTGCTAGCCGCCCCGGGATCCAGTAACCCGCACACCGGGCGGCTAGACGGCCTGGTGCCCGCGGTGCTACTCGGGTGGCAGTTCCTGTACATCGTGGCTGTGGGGCTCGCCGTGCGCGTGCCGGGTCCGGTGACGTTCGCGCTCTGCGCCGCGCTGCTGCTGCGCTTCGCTGACCTCGCGTGTCCCAGCCGTCCCGTCGTGCTCATGGCGCGCCAGACATCCAGGGGCGAGCGGCTGCGTGAGCCCGGCACGGCGCTCGGCTGGGAGGGGCGCATGCTGGTGATCGGCGCGGCGGCCGGTGCCGGGATCGCCATGTACGCCTATGTAGCGCTGACCGCGTACCTCGTGCTGCTCATATGTGCGAAAATCGCCAGGACCCGGCAGACCGGAGGTCCCGCGAGGGATCCGGCGGTCGTCTCCCGGGCTGGCACCGCTCCGGACGGGCGGCAGGGAGGAGACAACAGTTGATCGGCATGGTTCTGGCGGCGGGGGCAGGACGCCGTCTCCGCCCGGACACCGATCACCTGCCGAAGACCCTGCTGCCGGTCGCTGGTGAGGACACGATTCTCGACCTGGCCCTGCGGAACCTCGCCGCAGCCGGGCTGACCGACGTCGTCGTGATCGTCGGCTATGCCGCCGCGGTCGTCGCAGACCGCGTTGGCGATCTTGAGCGGCGGCACGGTGTCGCAATCGAGCTGGTACACAACGACCGGGCCGAGGAGTGGAACAACGCCTACTCCCTGTGGCTGGCGCGCGAGCACTTCGGGGCCGGGGTGCTGATGGTGAACGGCGACACGGTGCACCCGGCCAGCGTCGAGCAGGCCCTGCTGGCGGCGCGCCGGCCCGACCTGGCCGCCGACCTGATCCTCGCCGTCGATACCGTCAAGAAGCTCGCTGACGAGGAAATGAAGGTCATCATCGACGAGCGCGGCCTGGTAGCCAGGATCACCAAGCAGATGGAGCCGGCCGACGCGGACGGCGAGTACATCGGCGTGACGCTCATCGAGCCCAGGGCGGCGATCTCGCTGGCCGACTCGCTCGAAGTCACCTGGCGGCGTGATCCTGGCCTGTACTACGAGGACGGCTTCCAGGAACTGGCGAACCGGGGCGGCGCCGTGGTGACGCAGGCCATCGGTGAGGTCGAGTGGGTCGAGGTCGACAACCACAGCGACCTGCAGCGGGCACGGGACATCGCCGGCCGCTGCTAGTCTCGCCGGTGCCGGGCCGCCCAGACCCGGTGAGGCCCGCTGAAGCCGGCCCGACGCCGAGGGAGAGTCATGCCGCTGCTGGCCCGGATGATCGCGACGCCGCTGTTCATCGACGTGCGGCCGGGCGCGATCGCCAGCCTGGGCGGTGTGCTGGCGGGCCAGCGGATCGCCACCGAGGGAAGGGTCGCCGTCGTCGTGGGGCCTGGCCAGGGGGACAGCATCTGCGCCGAGCTGGACATCGACGGCGCCGAGATCTTCCGGGTGCCGGACGGCAACTACGCGACCGCGGTCGAGCTGGGCCAGCGCCTGCGGGCGGGCGCCTTCGAGGCCGTTACCGGCATCGGCGGCGGCAAGACCATCGACGTCACGAAGTTCGCGGCGCATATGGCGGGCATTCCGATGGTCGCCGTGGCCACGAGCCTGGCCCACGACGGCATCTGCTCACCGATCAGCACGCTGGCGCATGAGTCCGGGGGCGGCTCCTACGGCGTGGTCATGCCGATGGCCATCATCGTCGACCTCGACCGGGTCAGGACCGCGCCGGCCGCACTGTCGACGGCGGGCATCGGGGACGCGATCAGCGACCTGTCCGCGGTGGCGGACTGGGAACTGGCCGCGGCCGATACCGGCGAGCGTGTGGACGGCCTGGCCGTCGCCATGGCCAGGACCGCTGCGCAGGCGGTCTTGCACCAGCCCGGCGACGCCCGTTCCGATGAATTCCTCACGGTCCTGGCCGAGTCGCTGATCCTCTCCGGGATCGCGATGGCCGTGGCGGGCACCAGCCGCCCGGCCAGCGGGGGCGACCACGAGATCATGCACGCGATCAACAAGCTGTACCCGGACACCGCGAGCCATGGCGAGCTGGCGGGCCTCGGCGCCCTGTTCTGCACGTTCCTGCGGGGGGACGCGGAGGAGGCCAGGACCGTCTCGGCCTGCCTGGCGCGGCACGGGCTGCCGCGCACGCCGGCTGACCTTGGCCTTTCCGACGCCGACTTCGCCAAGGCCGTGGCGTACGCCCCGGAGACGCGGCCGGGCCGGTACACGATCCTGGAACGGCTGGCCCTGTCGGAGACCGAGATCGCGGACCGGGTGGCTGCCTACGGCCGGGAGTTCGGCCGCTAGCGGGTGTCCGACTGTGCTGGCCCCGGGGGACGACCCCCGGAACCCCCGCCGCGTGCCTACATGCCCGCCGAGTTGAGGCGCCAGCCCATGAAGCGGTGGTTCTCGGCCGTCGGCGGTCCGAATTCCTTGATCAGGAAGTCCGCGAGCGGAGTGTCCGGCAGGGTGTCGGCCATGATCGCGGCCGGCTTCCACGCCTTCATCTGCGCCTCGATCTGAGCCTGCGTCGGCGCCGGGCCAGCATCCTGGTCGAGCGCCCACAGGTCGTCGAGGTAATCACTGACTGCGGTCTCCCCGGCCCGCCCGGCCCTGGACTGCCGGCCAGACTGCGCGGCGTCGATGAAGTCGCCCCCGATGAGCTGGCCGGGCTCGCCCTCGTCGGCCGCCCACCGCATTGCCCTGGTCAGGGAGCCGTTCGGGACCGGAACCAGCAGTACGCGGGCGCTAGCACTCAGGTGCAGTTCCGAGTACACCTGGGAGAAGCCGCCCGGGACCCGCGGGGTTGCCGCGGTCCGATACGGCGAGGGCACCAGCGGAAGCAAGATCAGGGCGGTCGCGCCCACGGCCAGCGTGGCGGGCCTGCGCCACCAGTCGGCCGTAGTCTCGCCCTGCCGCTCGCGCAGCCGGGCGATCACCCGGTCAAGCGCGAACGCGACGACCACGGCGGCCGCGCCGTCGGCGAGGATGCAGAGCCGGTCGGGCAGCGTCGAGGTGAGCACCGGGAGGTTCTGCAGCCAGTACCAGGGCAGGAACTTGCCGGGCCACGGGCCGATCGGCTGGCCGCCAAGCGACATCAGCTCGAGGACGAGGAAGAGCAGGAACATGACCCGGATGGCCAGGATCCGCCAGAAGTAGATCCCGGCGACTAGCAGGGCGATGATCAGCGGGATGCCCAGGTAGGCCAGGTACTCCGGCAGGGGCTGCGGGTACGCGTCCTGGATCGCGACCGACCCGGCGGTGTGCACCAGCACGCTGCTCGGGGGCACGACGAACGCGTACGGGATCGTGTACAGGTGGGTGTACGCGCCCGCGTGGTTGACGACGTTGTAGGCACCGGACGCGTGGGTGCCGTGGAACTGCACCCACAGGCCCCTGGCGCACAGCACCACGGCCACGACGGCGGCGGCGGCCAGGCCGGCGAGGCCCCGGCGCAGGCTCGGCAGCACCTCCCGCGGCCGGCAGGCAGCCAGCACGACCAGCAGCACGGCCGCGGCGATCACCGTGTCGACGAGCGCTTCCTCACCGATGAACAGCTGGGCAAAGGTCAGGACGCCCAGCCAGATCCCGTTCTTGATCCCGCTGCCGCGGCCGGTGATGATCCGCAGCAGCGCGTCGATCATCAGCGGCGGCAGAAAGGCCAGGACCAGGTGGTAGTGCCCGATCCCGGAGGTGATCATGGCCGGGGAGAACCCGTAGATGGCCCCGCCGATGGCCGCCGCGGTGAGGCTGGCGCCCCACCGGCGCAGGACCAGGTAGAGGCTCGCCGCTGAGCCGGCGAAGCCCAGTACGAGGAGAATGGTCAGGCTCACCTGCGGGCCGAACATGGCCGTGAACGGCGTCATGACGATGCCCGGCAGCAGCAGCGAGGTATTCCACATCAGGTTGACTGTGTGGGGCGAGTTCATCGCGCCCGTGACCAGCGCCGGGAGGTGGAAGTGAACGATCGCCAGCTCGCTGTAGCGCATGAACCAGGTCATCTGATCCACGTCGTGCATGTCGCCGTTCTGGGCCAGGCTGGCCGGATCGGACCACAGCAAGATCGTTACGTAGATCGCGCCCAGCAGGTAGGTGGTGACCACGACGTAGGGCGCCCACGACCGCAGCCCGGAACGCCCTTCGGCAGTCTCCTGAGACGACTTGACCGCCGGCGTGGCGAGTCCCACCTCTACCTCCGTACGTCGGGCGGCCGTCAGATTCTACCGATCTGGTACTAGATCGTGCCGCAAAGATAGCGCAGTCGGAGGGCTCATCCAGCCGAAGGACGGAAGCGCATCCTGCGGAAAACATGAAGGTATCTACCCGGTGTATTGGACATGACCGCCGGGAGACTCGGTGTGAAGTTTACGGTACCGTCATTCGGGTCCGGGCAGATCAGACTGATACTTGGTCCGGCCGGACCCGCATCGGCCGCAGCGGCCCAACGGCCAGCAGCATAGGATTTCTCGGCAGCGGTCGCGGTGAAACCCGGCGGGCTGTGATGGCGGCCCGGCCGACGGGGGCGATGTGTATCGCCGCGTTAGGGAGACTAGGTGCAGGAAACTCAGCTACGCGACATGCCACGGGAAGCCGGTGCGCCGGGCCGCAAGGCCATGTTCGGCCCCGACAGCCTGGCGTGGCTGTATCTGGTCACCGTGCTGTTCGTGCTTTCCGAGATGCTGCCGGCCCTGCTCCGGCTGCCCCTCGGCGCCGATGAGATCAGCTACATCGCCAGGACGAGCGCTCAGGCCTCGGGGGTATACCTGCCGCCGGTCCACGGCCACGGTGCCGGCCTGCTCGCGGCGCCGGTCACGCTGCTGACGACCTCCCTGCTGGCCCTGCGCCTCTGGATGGCGGTCCTGTCCGGGCTGGCTCTCCTGCTGTCCCTGCTGTGCTGGCGCGGCCTGCGACCGGCCTGGATGCTGGCGCTGGCGGGCCTCATCTTCGGGAGCCTCGCGATCACCCAGCTCAGCGGCGTCCAGGTCTACCCGGACCTGTGGGCGGGCTTCGGGTCGCTGGCGATCACCGGCCTGCTGCTCCAGTCGGTCCGGGGCCGGATGAGCCCGCGGGTGCTGCTGCCGCTCATCGGCTTCCTCGCGTTCTTCATCGTCATGCTCCGGCCGCAGAACATCGTGTTTGTCCTCGCGCCGACCTTCGCTGCGCCGCTGCTGGTGCGCGGCTGGCGTCAGCCCCGGCTGCTCATCGCCATGATCATCGGGGCGGCGGCCGGCATGCTGGAGTGGATCGCCGAGGCGTCCCTGTGGTTCGGCGGCCTGAGCAGCAGGATCCACCTGGCTGGCCAGGAGCCGCCCAAGTTCGGCCTCAACTTCTCCCTGCTGACCCAGATCAAGGTGCTGAGCGGACCGTGGTACTGCCTGCCCGGCCAGTGCCCGGCCACCAACGATCCCGAGCTGATCCTCTGGTGGCTGCTGCTGCTCGGGCTGGTCGTCCTCGGCCTGTATGCGACCTGGCGGCTGCCGGAGAAGTCCTCGGCGGTGCTCGCGGTCGTCACCGGCGCCTGGGGGGCACTCCTCTACGTGCTGTTCGTCCCGTTCGGCGCGCCCCGCTACCTGCTGCCGACCTTCGCGCTCTTCGCCATCGTGGCGGCGGACGGAGTCAAGTGGCTCGTCACCGTGCCCAGCTGGCGGAGGGTGGGACTCGCGGCGGCGGCCGTCTTCCTGCTGACCGGGGTGATCAGCCAGCACCTCGTGCTGACCAGCGAGACGGCCAACGAGGCGTCCGAGCGGCCGTTCATCGGCCGGGCCGATGTGCTGAAGAAGGACGGCATCAAACCGCCCTGCGTGATCTTCTCGCCGTCTATCGCTTACTACGTCGGATGCACCGCTCCGTGGAGTGGCGGCACCATCTCCGAGATCCTGGCCCGCACCCCAGGGGGCGCGAAGGCGTGGCGGGAGATCCACGAGCAGGGAGCGGTCAAGAACGTCTGGGTGCGGCAATAGCCGGAGATCCCGGAACGGGCTTGCGCGGCGCCGGTCAGTCGCCGAGCGGGCCGGAGAACGCCCCCTGATCGCTGCAGATATTCACGTTCCCGGTGATCCCGCCATAGGTGGTGGCGAGGCTCGACAGCGCCGGAGGCTTCAGCCCGGTGAAGGCTGAGCCGAGGATCAAGGTGAGCGTCTTGGTCGCGCCGAGCTGCGGATCAAGGACGATGTGAACATGGCTCAGCTGCTGGGCCAGCAGCTCAGCCGCCGGGTACTGGCTGCGCGAGGCGTACTCGATGACCGAGTTGACGTACTTGTCGCTGGCGGCACTCTGCGCCTGGCCGATCACCTGGAAGCCGCGCCCGCCCAGCGCGGTGGCGGCGCTGGTGCCGAGGTTGGTGGTCGTGGTGCCGTTGAACACCTCGACCTGCACCTGAGACGGCTTGGGCGCGGGCGCCTTGCTGTGGCTGCTGCTCGTTGTAGCGCTGCTGGTCGCTTGCGTGGTGGTAGTGGTCGCCGGCGTGCCGCCGGAGGTGGACGCGAGCTTTCGTGACTTCTTGCCATGATGCCGCTTGCCGTGATGCCGGGGTGCTCGGTGCGCGGTCGGCAGCCTGCTGTCATGGGCGATGGCCGAGAACAGGTCGCCCGCGCTCGGCTCGCTCCACTGCACCCAGTTCGGATTGGGCGCATACGTGGTCCAGGGCACCTCGACGAACTGCATGGATCCGGTTGATACGCCGCGCAGGGCCTCGCCAATCTCCAGGAGCCTCGACGAGCTGAGCTGCTCGTCGGTCGTGATGTACCCGTGGCCGGTGACCGCGTCGATCACCCGGAGGATCTTGCCGGGGCTGCTGAGCAGGCCGCTGCGGGCCAGGCCCTGGGCCAGGGACGCCATCAGGTACTGGTCGCGCTGGATCCGCTGCGGATCGTCGCCCTCGCCGACGCCCTCTCTGGTGCGCCAGAAGGCCAGCGCCTCCTTGCCCCACACGTGATGCTTGCCCGCCGACAGGTCCAGGCCGGAGATCGGATCATCGACTGCGGCGGGCACGCACACGTTGACACCGCCGAGGGCGTCGATCGCCTTCTCGAATCCCTCGAAGCTCAGCTCGATGAAGTCGTTGATGTGGATGCCGGTGGTCTGCTCGATCGTCTCCCAGAGGCAGCCGGGGCCGCCGTACGCGAACGTCGAGTTGATCTGCTCGATGGCGGGGGCAGGCTGGGCGACCTGTCCGGTGGTCCCGTCCTCGGGGCCGCAGTTGAGGATCGGAACGACGGAGTCGCGCGGGAAGCTGATCACGACGACCTGGTGCGCGCCTGGCGCGATGTGCAGGATGATGTCGGTGTCCGACCGTGCGCCCGAGATGCCGGCCGAGCCGCCGATCTTGCCGTTTACGCCCTCCCGGCCGTCGGAGCCGATGAGCAGCACGTTGATCGCGTTCGGGTCGGCGGGCGGCAGGTCGGGCGCCTTGAGGTCCTGCGAGACGTCGATGCGCTTGATCGAGTTCCACACCGTCCGGTACTTCATGTAGGCCGCGAGCGAGCCGGCAACGAAGACGAGCGCGCTCAGGATCGCCACCCCGCGGAGCACCAGGCTCTTGGTCGAGGTCCGCCTGAACCAGGCCGAGCTCTGCGAGAGCCAGGACGACGGCCCGCGAAGCGACATCCGCGGGGACGCGAGCTGGCGGAGAACCTGGGTTTTGGCGGCGGCGGCGTCAGGGGTTTTGTCAGCCGGATTGGCTTTGGGTTTGGCCGCCTCCGATGGCGCTGCCTCCGGTGTTTCCGGACCGCCGGGCTCGTCCTGGTGGCTGGTCAACCCAGAACCTCCTGCCGGCGGCCGTTGCGGGGTCCTTTGACATCGGGCTGTACTTAATGTTACGTGCCCGTACCAGGAGGAATTACTCCTCGTAAGTAAAGATCGGACCACTGGGTGGTCACCTTTAATAAAGGTCAGGCCGGCGCGGGCCGCAGCAGCGCACAAAGCGCGGTCCGGGCGCCAGTCGAGACCGTGGCCAACCGCCCGTACAGTTGACCGGTGCGCGATACCGACCGGCCAGACGGCACCGCCGCGAGCGATTCGCGCCCCCCGCCGCCGGACGGGTCGGATGCGACCGCGACGACCGAGTCGACCAAGACGCTCGAGGCCGATGGGCGTGCGGGCAGCGATGAGTCGGCGGGATCCGCGAACGGGCAGGCAGGCAGCGACGGCGCCGCCGGGCCCACTGCGCAGCCAGCGGAGACTGCGCAGCCAGCGGAGGCTGCGAAGCCAGCGGAGACTGCGCAGTCGGCTGAAACTGCGCGACCGGCCCGACCCGGCGCGCGCCTGAAGGTGCCCGCGCTCCTCAGCCGGGCGGCGGCTTCGGTCGGCAGCCTGGCCGGCCCGCTCGCCCGCCGGCGGCAGGCAAGCGCGGCGGGCGGACGCCCGCGGCCGGGCGAGGCCGCCGGAGCGGCGCTGGCCCGGCTCACGGTGCTGCCGGCCGTGCTGATCGTCGCGTGGCTGCTGCCGGGCCTGCCGCTTCTGCTCGGCAGCAGTTTCCTGCCGGTGCCGATGCTGCTGATCTCCGTTCCCCTGGCGGTCGCGCTCGCCGTCAACGGCCTGCGCGTGGTTCCGGCGAGCGGGCCGCGGCCCAGCGCCCGCGAGCAGCCAGCGCAGCGCGGCTGGATCAGCTGGTTCGGGCTGCTGGGCACGGTGGCGGTGGTCGCCGGGCTCATCGCCTGGCAGCTGCGCGAGAGCTCGCAGTCGATCATCGTGGTCCGTGACGCCGGCACCTACCTGCAGGCCGCCTACTGGATCGCGCAGCACGGCCTGCTGGCGATCCCGAAGCAGCTGGCGGCGTTCGGCGGCCCGCATGCCGGCCTGACGTTCACGAGCACCGGATTCCTCAGTCGCGGTGGCTCGCTGTACCCCGCGGTGACCGCAGGCATGCCGATGCTGCTGGCGGCCGGGTTCTGGGCCCACGCATCCGCTGGCGCCGCCGCGGTCGGCCCGATCCTCGGCGGCCTGGCGGCGCTGAGCTTCGCCGGCCTGGTGGCCAGGCTCGTCGGGCCGCAGTGGGCGCCCGCCGGAGCACTTGTTCTTGGCTTCAGCCTGCCGCAGCAGTACGTCAGCCGGTCAACGCTCAGCGAGACCGCCCTGGAGGTGCTGCTGTTCGGCGGCTTGTGCCTGCTCGCGGACTCCCTGATCCTCCGCTGGTCGCAGGCACCCGCCCGCGCGCAGTCGACGACGGCCGAAGCCAGCCAGGCCGGAACTCCGACCACGGATACCGCGGTCCTCGACGTCGCGGTCCCGCCCGATGCTGGCCGGCGCCGGCTGCTCGGCTCGCGGCAGCAATGGCGCCGTCTCGCCACCCCGGCCGAGTGGGCCGCGTGGCTGACCCCGCCGCGCGCGCTCGCGGGCCTGGCCGGGCTGGCCATGGGCCTGTCGCTGCTGGTGAGCCTGGATGCTGCCCTGTACCTGCTTCCGGTCATCCCGTTCGCCGCGGTCCTTATGGTTGGCCGCCTGCCCAGCGGCAGCTCGTTCCTGGCCGGACTCGTCGTGGGCGCCATCTACGGCATCGCCGGGGCGTTCCTGCTTGGCCGCTCGTTCGTCGACACGGTCGGCGTGACCTCTGCCATCGCCGGCGTGGCCGCGGTATGGCTGGTGGCGCTGTCGGTGCTGGCGGCGCAGGCGGCCCGCCTGCCGTCGGTGCGGCGCCTCGTGCCCCGCCTGCTGGCGAAGATCCCGCTGCGCTGGCTCCCGGCGCTCGGCGCGCTGGTGACCGCCGCGGCGCTCATCGGCTTCGCGGTCCGCCCCTACGTGCAGATCGTGCACGGGCACCCGAGCCCGTTCGTGAGCAACTTCATCGCCGGCCTGCAGCGGCTGCAGGGCCTGCCGGTCGACCCCACGCGGCTGTACTCCGAGCAGACGCTGTACTGGACGATCTGGTACATCGGGCTGCCGACCGTGCTGCTCGGCGGCTTCGGTCTGGTGCTGCTGGTGTACCGCTGCCTGCGCGCGCTCCTGACGTGGCGCGATCCGGAACGCAGCTGGCGGATCTGGGGCCTTCCGGTGGCGATCATCTGCGCCGGGTCGGCCACGATCTTGTGGCAGCCGGACATCGTTCCCGATCAGCCCTGGGCCAGCCGGCGCCTGGTCGTGATGGTCCTGCCCGGCCTGATCATCGCCGCGCTGTGGGCCGCGTCCTGGCTGTCGATCCGGGCCCGAAGCCGCGGGGCGAAGCCGGCCACGGCGGTGGTCGTCGGCGTGTTCTGCGCGGCGGCGATGCTGGTGCCGACGGTGGCGACCACGTTCGGCCTGGGCTTCAGCCACGGTGGCAAGGCGGGCGGCCTGCGGCCGGTGGCCCAGGGGCTGGCGTTGCACCGGATCGGGCCTGGCCAGGTCCAGGCGGTCGCAACACTCTGCGCGCAGATCCCGTCCAAGGCATCGGTGATCATCGTCGATGCCAGCACCGCCGCGCACTTCGCGCAGGTCATCAGGGGAATGTGCGGAGTGCCGGTGGCCGCCATGATCGGGCAGCCGGTGTCGGCGACCGATTCGGTCGCGAGCGCCATCTCCGCCGCCGGGCGGCGGCCCGTGCTGCTGGCGTCCTCGCCGCGGCGGCTCGCGAGCTTTGGCGGGAGCGCGGTGCGGATCATGGACCTGGTTACCACCGGGGATCCTCATGAGCTGACGCAGCCGCCGACCGCCCCGCCGAACGTCAAGTACGTAATCTGGATGACCTCGCCGGGCGGCGCCGGGGCTGGCGCGTAGCCTCCGGGCGGGGTCAGCCGCCGTCTGGGCCTTGGTGTCCGCTCGGGCCCAACTTCACCTCGGCGACCGGTTGCCATTGCCACGATCGCCCGACCTGGGTCTGGGCGACGAGGCTCACCGACCGGATGATGATGCCCGCTTCCGGCAGGCGACGGCCGAGGGCCGCGATGGCCGGCGCCATGGGCTCTGTGCCGTGGCTGTAGGCGATCGAGATATGCGGCAGCCACGGGTCGGTGTCGGCATGGCCCGCGCAGCCCGCCCCGCGGGTCGCGGCCGTCACCGCGTCGAGGATCGGCGTGAGGGCGTCCAGAGGTTCGGGCGGCAACACGATGGCCTCGGGGTGGTAATAGACCGGGCCGAGGGTCACCGGGATCGGCCGGACGCCAGCCAGCCGGTGACGGGCATCGCTGGTCATGTCCGCTACCTGCTCCGCGCTGACCTCGTCGGCGAACCCGACGATCAGCGTCGTCAGGTGCAGCCAGGGCAGCGGAACGGGGTCCAGGCCGGGCACGCCCGCGAGCTTGCGCTGGGCGAGTCCGGCCAGTCGGTGCACCTCCGGCTGGCCATGGAACAGCACGTGCCAGTGGTATTGCAGCCGGCCGGGGGAGCGGCCCGGGCGCTGCCACCAGTGATCGGCCATCCGGGTCGGCAGCGGGCTCATGCTGATCCTCCTTGACGGGCGCCGGTCCTGGCGGTGCAGGCGGATCGATTTGCCTCCGGCACCGGGGGCCCATACAGTTAGGTACCACGACGCGGGGTGGAGCAGTTCGGTAGCTCGCTGGGCTCATAACCCAGAGGTCGCAGGTTCAAATCCTGCCCCCGCTACCAGGTCAGAGGCCC
>Ga0209380_10000420_pt1 | contig 29933 bp, 27 predicted proteins | sample HubBroMetageWFT6_FD_188347 | JGI IMG/M metagenome (GOLD analysis project Ga0209380, IMG submission 188347) | Warmed and freeze-thawed soil microbial communities from the Hubbard Brook experimental Forest, New Hampshire - Hubbard Brook CCASE Soil... | ecosystem: Environmental > Terrestrial >... | reverse complement strand
GTCAGCGACGCGATTAATCGCCCCGCGCCACGGATGGTGGACGCCATCGAACGCCTGGCGCACGCGCTGCACCCGGATGCGTTCACAGCGCGCGCGGCGCCCCCTGAGGATAGTGGCACAGGCTTCAGCCTGTGGGGTTTGGTCCTTGCAGACGCGAAATCCCACAGGCTGAAGCCTGTGCCACTAACTTCCGCGGATTCCAATCCCATCGTCGAAGAGGCCTGCGCATGCGACCGCTGACCATCAAGCGATTGCTGTGGACCTGCGGCGGCCTCGGGCTGTTGCTGCTGGCGAGCGTGGTGCTCGCTTTGAAGCTGGGCGCCGTGCCCGTCTCGGTCACCGACCTCGTCCTGGATCTTGGGCGGATCGCCATCGGCCGCGCTGACGAATTGCCGACCGAGTACCGCCTGATCGTTTTTGACTTGCGGTTGCCGCGAATTCTGCTTGGAATCTTAGTGGGCGCGGCGCTTTCGGTTGCGGGAGCAAGTTTTCAGGCGCTGCTGCGCAACCCGCTCGCCGATCCCTACGTTCTGGGTGTTTCGAGCGGCGCGGCGCTGGGCTCGATCCTCGCGCTCATCATCGCGCCGGGATTTGCGCTGGTCACGCCGCTGGGCGCTCTTCTTGGAGCCATCGCCACGATTGCGGGAGTTTATTTTCTGGGCCGGCGCGAAGGCCAGCTCGATAGCACCACGCTCCTGCTGGCCGGCATTATTTTGGCGTCGTTTTTTTCCGCGATCATCCTGTTCCTGATGACGACGCTCACGGGACGCGACCTGCGCGGCATGGCCTACTGGTTGATGGGGGATCTCTCCACGCCGGTGTCGGCCGGGATGCAGTGGATTTTCATCGTGGGCCTTGTCGCTGGCATCGGCGCAATCTACAGCACGTCGGCGGATTTGAATCTTTTGCTCACGGGCGAACGCGAAGCCACGCATCTCGGCGTGAATGTGACTCGCGTCAAATTGGTTGTCTATGTGTCCGCCTCGCTGCTGACGGCGCTGGCCGTTTCCGCCAGCGGCGCGATCGGTTACGTCGGTCTGCTGGTGCCGCACGCGGTACGGCTGATCTTCGGGTCGGATTACCGATTGCTGATTCCGGCTTCGGCTTTGTGCGGTGCGATTGCCATCGTTCTGGCGGACACGCTGGCGCGCACCGTAGTGTCTCCCACTGAATTGCCGGTCGGCGCGATGACGGCCATGGCCGGAGCGCCGCTATTTATCTATTTACTGCGACGAGGGCTGCGATGAGCGCGCCGGAAACTTTCGCGCGAACGGCCGGCGGGCGCGAGGATCATCCGAACCGCGAACAAGCGGTGCGGCTCAACGTCGAGCAAGCGAGCTACGCCTACTCGGCGAGCGTACAATCCGTTCCGACGTTCACCTTGGGCGCGACCAGCTTCCAGGCGCGCGAGCGTGAAATCGTCGCCATTCTCGGCCCAAACGCCAGCGGCAAGTCCACGCTGTTGCGGCTGATCACGGGGACGATCGCGCCGCTTTCGGGGCGCGTGGAACTGGACGGCGAGGAAACCAGCAGGCTGGACGTGAGAACGCGCGCGCAACGCATTGCCGTGGTGCACCAGGAAAGCCCGATCGTCTATCCCGCGCTGGCGGGTGATTTTGTGCTGCAGGGCCGCTTTCCCTACGGACGAGCCCTGCGCTTCGCGAATCCCGAGGACATCGAGGTCGCCCGCAACGCTCTCGCGCAGGTGGGCGCGGAACACCTGTCAAAACGCACGATTGGCGAACTCTCCGGCGGGGAAAAACAGCGCGTGATTCTGGCGCGGGCGCTGGCGCAACAGCCCCGGCTGATCCTTCTGGACGAGCCCACCCTGCATCTGGACATCGGCGCGCAAGTGGAATTGCTCGAACGATTGCGCCAACTGGCGCAGGAGAACCGCTACACGGTGGTGGTCGTGACGCACGAGCTTGGGCTGGCCGCGGAATTCGCCGACCAAGTGGTGTTGCTGCAGCTTGGACGCTGCCTGCGCGTCGGGCCGCCCGCCGCCGTGTATCAAAAAGAATTACTGGAACAGGTGTTCGACGCGCCATTGGACGTGGAACTTGGTCCGGCAGGACGGCCGCGCGTGAATTTGCGCGCTCGCCGTGGAGAGGACATTACGTAACTGGTTTTTTAAGCAGCAGTGCCGCGGTTGCCCGGCTTTGCTTCATGGCAAGGACGGAGCATCCGCTAAATTCGGGGATTTAGTGGCACAGGCTTCAGCCTGTGGGGTTGAGTCCTTGCAAGTATAAACACCCACAGGCTGAAGCCTGTGCCACCCAAAACCCCCGCCACAATCACTGCAGACTCCGTGCCGGGAAGACGGTGCAAAACCGTCGCCGCCGCGCGACTGTAAGGCGGGAAAAATTCCGCGCGAGCCACTGCCCTCGATTTTGCAGGGCGGGAAGGCCGCGCGGCGCAGTTCCGCCAAGCCAGGAGACCGACGGAGTCCGCAACCGCGAAAGCCGGAAACGATCCCGGACACGCGGACAACCTTTACCTCCCGCGCGAGCCGGGAGAGGAGGCTCCTCATGCGCTATTCCGTTCGAGTATTGTTTTCATTTTGTGCTGCCGCTTTTTTGATCGTCCTGCTTGTGGCTCCCGGTTCCAACGCACAAACGCAGACCGCCGGAATTTCCGGCATCGTTACCGACCCGCAAGGATCGGTGATCGTTGGCGCTCAAGTGGGCGCCGAATCCATACCTCCGGCAGGTCCGCCGGCGCGCGGCGTTTCCGCCGGCGATGGGCGATTTATTTTGCCGCTTCCGCCGGGGCGCTATCGCGTCACGATCGCGCGCGATTCATTTGCGCCGGCCGGACAGGAAACTACGATCGCCGCGGGAGAAATGCGAGAGTTGCAGGTTCGCCTGGCGCTTGAACCGCTCTCCTCAAAAGTGGTGGTCACCGCGCAGGCGCTGCCGCTCGATGCGGACGCCTCGCCCGCGCCGGTCACCATTCTTACGCGCGAACAGATCAGCCAGCGCGGCGCAACTTCGCTGCCCGATTTACTGGCGACGCAGCCGGGCTTCAGCCTTGGGCGCACGGGACCCGAGGGAGGACAAACGTCGCTGTTCCTCGACGGCGGCAACTCGAACTACACCAAAGTGCTGGTGGACGGCGTGCCCGCGAATATTCCGGGCGGCCTCATTGATTTCTCCAACTTCACGCTCGACAACATCGACAAAATCGAAGTCGTCCACGGAGCGGAGAGCGCGCTCTACGGTTCGGACGCGATGGACGGCGTGATTCAAATCTTTACCCATCGCGGGACGACGCGCGCTCCGGAATTCACGGCGTTCGCGGATGGCGGCAACTTCTCCACGGGCCGCGGCGGCGCGGAGCTTTCCGGCCTGCTGGGGCGATTCGACTATTCCGCCGGAGTTTCCGATCTCGAAACGGCGGGCCAGGGCCCGAATGATGCGTTCCGCGATCGGACGCTCTCGGGAAATTTCGGCTGGCGCATTTCCGACACCGCGCGAATCAGCCTCGGCCTGCGCGATAACGACAGCCGGGCAGGCACGCCGGGGCAGACGCTCCTGCAGCCGGCGAATCTCACTGACACCATCGCTCTGCACAATCTCAGCGCGGGCTTGCGCGCGGATTTTGCAACGGGCTCACGGTGGCATCATCAATTGAGCGGCACGGAAATGTATTTTCGCGAATTTAATTTCGATCCCTTTTTTCCATCGTTCTATCAATACAATCGCGCCGGCTTCTCCGGGCAATCGACGTATTTCTTCAAAGGATTCGGGCTTACCGCGGGATACGAATACGAAGTCGAAAACGGATTTCTCAGCGCCGCGGCAAATGGAGGTCAGACCCTGGCGGTGATTCACGCGCGACGTAATAATCAGGCCGGCTTCCTGGATATCCGTTGGCAGCCTATCGCGAGGCTGACGCTGAACGCCGGGGCGCGGGCCGAGGATAACGCCGACTTCGGAACGCGCGTCGTGCCTCGAGCAGGGGCCTCTTATGCTTTGCGCGTGGCGCAGGGCGCTCTCGGTGACACGCGCCTGCGCGCGTCCTACGGGCAGGGCATCGTCGAGCCCAGATTCGACCAGACCTTTGGGACCGATCCATGCTTCCCTGGCGACCCTAACCTGCTTCCTGAAGAGAGCCGCACGGTGAACGCCGGCATCGAGCAGAAGCTGGCCTCGGATCGGCTGCTTGTGAGAGCGGATTACTTCGACAGCCGCTTCCATAACATCATCAGTTTTCAGTCTGTCACGCCTTCGGCCGCGTGTTTAGCCATCCAGGATCCTTTTGGCGCGGGCACATTTTTCAACACCAACCTTGCGAGCGCCCGCGGGGCAAATTTCTCCTCCGAAGCGCGTCTCACGCACTGGCTTTCGGCCTCGGGCAACTATACGTATGATTCAACACGCGTGCTCTCCGCGCCCAATAACTCAGACGCGAATTACATTGTTGGCAGCCGGCTGATACGGCGGCCGGTAAATTCCGGAAACATCGTGCTGAACGCGGCATTCCGGCGCATGAACTGGAATCTCACCGGATATTTCACGGGCCGACGCCGCGATAGTGATTTCCTGGAACTGGGGTTGACCAACAATCCGGGCTATGCGCGGTTTGACCTCGCCGGTTCGTACAACCTGACGCACGGTGTCAGTTTCTACGGGCGGATTGCGAATCTGGCGGATAAGAAATATCAGGACGTGCTGGGCTATCCCGCGCTCGGGCGCGAGTACCGCATCGGCGTGAAATACACGACGCGCCATGAGTGAGGCTCGCGTGCCGGAAGACGTGCTCTTCTGCTGGAGCGGGGGGAAAGACAGCGCGATGGCTTTGCACGCGTTGCGGGCGGCGCGCGAGTGCCGCATCGCTGCGCTGCTCACCACCGTCACCGAAGAGTACGACCGCATCAGCATGCACGGCGTGCGCCGCGCGCTGCTGGAACGGCAGGCCGAATCGCTGGGCCTGCCGCTTCACGCGGTCCTGATTCCTCCGCAATGCATCAACGCAACTTATGAAGAGCGAATGAAAGAGGCGCTCGCAAAACACTTTGCGCGGGGCGTGCGGCGCGTGGCGTTTGGCGATATTTTTCTCGAAGATCTGCGCGCCTACCGCGAAAACAATCTCGCCCAGATCGGCATGCAGGCGCTCTTTCCCATCTGGAAGCGCGACACGCGTGAGTTGGCGCGCGAATTTGTCCGCCAGGGCTTCCGCGCGATCACTGTCTGCGTCGATCCGCGCGTTCTGGATGCGTCCTTCGCGGGGCGCGAACTGGACGCAGCCTTCTTTGCCGAATTGCCGCCCGGCGTGGACCCTTGCGGCGAGAACGGCGAATTCCACACATTCGTTTTCGATGGTCCTGTATTTAAGACGCCGATCGCGTTCCACACCGGCGAAAAAGTCGTGCGCGACGGTTTTTGCTTCTGCGATCTATTGCCGGCATGAAAGGAGACAGCCTTGCAATCGAACATAGAAACGAACAAGGAAAATGGAAACTCGATTCATCCCCGCGTGGCGGTGATCACGGGCATTGTTCTTGCCGCGGCCGCGCTTCGCATCGTCCCGCATCCCATGAACTTCACGCCAATCGGCGCCCTGGCGCTGTTTGGCGGAGCTTATTTTTCAAGCAAGCGCACAGCAGTTGCCGTCCCGCTTCTCTCGCTCGCAGCAGCGGATATTTTTACCGGCTTCCACCGGCTCATTCCCTACGTGTACGCGAGTTTTCTGGTGAGCGTTGCTCTTGGATTCTGGCTTCGCCGGAAGAAGTCCGCATCCCGCATTGGCGCAGCCACAGTGGCGGGCGCAATACAATTTTTCCTGGTCTCCAATTTCGCGCTGTGGGCGTCCTCGATTGGAAACTATCCGAAAAATTTGGGCGGCTTAGCCGAGTGCTATATCGCGGGCCTGCCATTATTCTGGAACACGCTGGCGGGTGACGCATTCTACGTCGCGCTGCTGTTTGGCGGCATGGCTTTGGCGGAGAAGCGATTCCCATCGCTGCGGGAACCGCTCGTCGACGAGGCCGGCCAGAAATTGTCCTACCAATAATCTGAGGCGGGAGCAGTTTTACTTCAGCTTGTCGGCCACTTTCGCGATGCCGGCGTCCGCGCAGGCTTCGTCCTTATCGCCGCCGGGAGCGCCGCTGACGCCGATGGCGCCAATGGTCTCCATCCCCGCTTTGATCGGAACGCCGCCCTGCATCATTACCGTGCCTGCCACGTTCGGCGGCGGCGACATCGCCCCAAAGGCCTTGGCGGTTTCACCCGAATTCCTCCGGAAAAACAATGCCGTGTAAGCCTTGCTCCGGCTGAGATCGGGCGTGCCCGCGCCGGACCCGTCATCACGGAGAAAGGCCTTGAGCAGGCCGCTATTGTCGAGAATCGTTACGCTGACGCGATAACCATTGGCGCGGCACTGCGCGATAGTTGCTTGCGCCATAGTTTGCGCCATTTCCATCGAGATCACTTTCTGCGTGAGCAGGTCCTGCGAAAGCGCGGCCATCGAGAAAGCGCCGGCGAGCACGAACGCGGCAACAGCCAATACTGAGAAACGAATGTGCGACATTGGAATTTCCTCCAGGCATCGGCGATGCGATGAGAACCGCATCCTACAGGCATCGTCAAACCCAAGTCAACCGAGCCCTCGTCGGGTTAACAATTTCTTGCGTTTAAATCGGCGCGGAGGTACATAAGCTAGGCAAGATTCAATGGGCGCCCCACTCGTTTGAATACTTGCGATTTTTCATGGGTCAACCCCTGGTTGGATTCGATACGCACGCGAGGAAACCATGAGGAAATATTGCCGCATCGGTTTTTTGCTGACAATCGTCATTGCGATTTCGGCATGCCAAAACACCCAAACGACTGCTCCCGCGAACCCGCCGCCCGCGGCCGATGCTGCACCCGCGATGATCATGACCGCTACGGTTCCACTTGAGGGCGTGAAGGGGCGCTTCGATCATTTTGCTTCCGGCAAAGGCAAAGTGTTTGTTTCGGGGCTGGGCAACAATTCCGTGGAGATCATCGACCTTTTTCAAGGAACCCGCTCGCACGAAATCACCGGGGTGCCGAACCCGCAGGGCGTGGCCTTTTCTCCGGAGGCCAACAAGCTGTTTGTGGCCAGCGAGAAGGGCAAGCTTTACATCTACGACGGCGACTCGTACAAGCTCCTCTCCACGTTGGATTTTGAGGGAGGCGCCGACAATCTGCGCTACGACGCGGCGAACAAGCGCGTCTACGTCGGCTGTGGGGATGATGAGAAGAACTCCGCGATTGCCGCGGTGGATGCGATGACCAACAAGCGTCTCGATGAAGTTTATAAACTCGGCGGCGAGCCGGAATCGTTCCAACTGGAAAAGAACGGCCCCGACATTTACGTGAATGTCCCGGATTTGAAGCAGATAGTGGTAATCAACCGCACCACGAAGGAACTCACGCGCTGGCCTTTAACCGTGGGCCAGAACTTTCCCATGGCTCTCGACGAGGCCGATCACCGCGTCATCGTGGGCACGCGGGAACCGGCGACGCTCTCCGTGTTCGACACGGCAACGGGCAAAATGGTCGCCTCTGTTCCGACCGTTCAGGACACGGACGATCTGTATTACAGCGCCGAACGCAAGCGCGTTTACGTGCCGGGGCGCGCGGGCGCCATCTGGGTTTATCAGCAGGCCGATCCCGATCACTACAATATAATTTCCAAGATTCCCACCGTCGTGGGGGCGGGCACGGCCGGATACTTTGGAAGGCAGGGGAAAGGCTTCGACCGTTTTTATCTGGCTGTTTCCGCGGGCGCCAACACCAACGCCGAAGTAAGGATCTATACTTTGCAGGATTGAAGGGCATAAGCTAATCAATAAGGTTCGAGGAAGAGTCATCTAAAAAACGCGCAGCAGCAATATTCGATCGACGTCATATTGACAAGGGAGGATGAATCATCATGCGTCACAGAATCCTGGCACTCATCATAGGCGCGACCCTGAGCCTCGCGGTTATTCTTCTGCTGGCCGGATTCGCACGGGCCTTGCCTGCAAATCCCGATTCCTCCGGCTATCACATCGTGAAAAAAATCACGACCGGCGGGACGGAAGGTTGGGACTACATTTCGATGGACCCTGATGCGCGGCTCGCCTACATCGGGCGGGAGAATCACGTTGACGTGGTCAATGTTGATACAGGCAAAGTCGTGGGGAAAGTTTCCGGACTGGAAGGGACTTCCGGGCTGATTCCTATCCCCGAATTTGGGCGCGGCTACGCGATGAATGGCGACGCGGGCTCGGTAGTCGTCGTCGACCTGAAAACATTGGCGAAAATAGGAACCGTCAAAGCGGGGAAGGATCCTGATTCCTTTACCTACGAACCCGTCACCAAGCGCGTTTTCGTCATGAACAGCTCGAGCGCCAACGCCACGGCGATCAACGCCAAAGATGGCACTCTTGCCGGCACGGTCGTGCTCGGAGGTCAGCCGGAGGCCGCCGTTTCCGACGGCAAGGGCAAGGTCTATGTCAACCTCACCGACAAGGACGAAATTGCCGAAGTCGACGCGGAAACAATGAAGGTGACCCATCACTGGCCGCTCGCGCCAGGCACAGGGCCGTCGGGCTTGGCGATGGACCGGAAGAATCGCCGCCTTTTCTCCGCGTGCGATAACCAAAAAATGGTCATCATGAACGCGGACACCGGAAAAGTGATTGCCGCGCTGCGCACTGGCGCGGGCACCGACGGCGCCGGTTTTGACCCCGAAACAGGGAACGCTTTCGCCTCAGCCGGGGGCGCGGGAACTCTCACCATCATTCACGAGGATTCCCCGGACAGCTTCAAGGTACTTGAGGAACTGGATACGCAATCGGGCGCCCGGACCATGACGGTAGACTCGAAAACGCACAACGTGCTGGTCATCACGGCGAGGCACGGCCACGGCGCGACCCACGATAAGGTCCTGCCCGATACGTTCGTCGTCCTGGTCGTTGGTAAGTAGCGGTAGGCTGGCCGCACCTTCGTTAGATAGATGCTCTTGGCCCGGCTCAGAAGACTGTCGCTTCGGGTAAGCCTTGAAAATGCTTGTCGGATGTGGCGAGGTGCGCCCCGGCGATCAGCGCGGCTGCGTAGATCATCGCGTCGGCCATGGCCAGGCGGCGGTCCAGGCTAATCCGCGCCGCGAGCAAGGCCAGCCGTTCATCAACCGGCACGACGCGGGCTCGCAAAGCGGCGGAAAGAAACCTGTCGGCGGCCCTGGAACCTCGTACAGAAAGTAGTTTCTTGTAAACCTCGTAGAGCACAATCGCGGGAACAATCAGGCGATCCTCGTGCTCGAAAAATGGAGCAAACTTTTCCGCAAGTGGTCCGTCTCCCAGAAATTCGATCCAGCCTGAGGAATCCACCAGGAAAAATTCAGAGCCTTTCGGCATGATCGCGGTCGCTTTCATTCCACTGGAGGCCTCGTGCCAGGCCGCGAAGACTCTTTGGTCTGTGCGAAATCTCGAGGCGAATTTGCCCCTCGATTTCGTAGATCACCAGGTCCTGCCCCGGGCGGAGTTTGAGCCGCTCGCGCAGCTCTTTGGGAATGACCACTTGAAATTTCGGGGAAACCCTAACGGTTTGCATGTTCTTGTCCTAGAGCCATTCTATCGATATACAATTAGTATGTCAATGTAGGTATCGATCTATTTATCGTATTACGGTAACGCATGCTTCGAAAATGAATGACAGCACGCGCGTTGGCAGGACGGCGCTCCCAAGCCAAACGCGTGGTGGCAATCCTGCTCTCTCGTTCCGCGTCTGAATTTGTCCTTCCGTACAGTAGTTACTAAACTTGCGCCGAGGCATAGTCCCCTTCAGGCAATCCAGACACCTGAGCACCGCGCTTTCTGAGTGCCTTCTTATGGTCAATCGGAAGAAATTCGCTTGGCGACATGATCTGCTTTTTGTGATTCTGGCGGCCTCGGCGCTTGCGGGTTGCACAGGTACGACGAAAAGTTCATCGCTATCCAACGCGGGCACGCCGCCTTCAGGATCGAGCGTGACGGTTACCGTCGCGCCGCCGAGCGCCAATGTGCGGGCAGGGGCAATGCAATCCTTCAGCGCCATTGTTAAAGGTTCATCAAACCTTTCCGTAACCTGGCAGGTGAACGGCGTCGCAGGCGGCAGCGCCGCTACTGGCACAATTAGCTCGTCGGGCGTGTACGCAGCGCCAAGCACGGTGCCCGGCTCCAATACTGTGACTGTGCGCGCCGTAAGTTCGGCCGACTCCACAGCAACAGGAAGCAGCGTTGTTACATTGCAGAATCCGGTGCCGGTACTCGCCGGCATCGCTCCGCCGTCGGTTCCCGCCGGCGCGTTCGCGATCACGGTAAACGGCAATGGATTTGTCAGCGGCGCGCAAGTGCTCCTCGCAGGCTCGCCGCTGGCAACAAATTTTGTATCGTCCACGCAGCTCACGGCGGCGGGCAGCGAAGGATCGGCAGGAACATTTTCCGTCGCGGTGATGAATCCCAATCCGGGAAGCGCGACTTCCGCTTCCCAAAATTTGCAGGTGACTTCGACGAGCGGCGGAAATCTTCCGCCGAGCTGCAGCGGGATGAGCCTGGGGCAGAGTGCCGGCCTGAACGGATTCGTGCCCTTTCCAGTGGACAATCTTTGGAATAAGGACATCTCTTCCGCTCCCGTGGACGCGAATTCCGCCGCAATCATCAATTTCATCGGCTCCGGCATTGGCCTCCATCCGGATTTCGGCTCGGGTCTATATAACGGGCAGAGCATGGGCATCCCGTATTTAGTTGTAGGTTCGCAGCAGGGGCCCGTGCCCATTGTTTTTACGGCTTACGGAGACGAGAGCGATCCGGGGCCGATGCCGATTCCCGTGAGCGCGTTGATTGAGGGGTATCCGGCTCCCGGCAGCGGAGACCGGCACGTACTCGTGCTCGACAACAACAATTGCTGGCTGTACGAGCTGTACAGTTCCTATCCTAACGCCGCGAGCTGGAGCGCAGCCTCGGCAGCCGTATGGGATCTCACTGCCGACGAACAGCGTCCCTACACGTGGACCTCGGCCGACGCCGCCGGTCTGCCGATTTTTCCGGGACTCGCGCGTTACGATGAAGTCGCGGCGGGCCAAATCAATCACGCGCTGCGGTTCACGTTGCAATCGAGCCGTGCGGCGTTCGTGCCGCCGGCGTCGCACTGGGCCGCGAATTCCTCGAACGCGCTGGCCGTCCCGATGGGCATGCGCCTGCGGCTCAAGGCGAGCTTCGATATTTCCTCGTTTTCCGCGGCGAACCAAATCATTCTCACGGCGCTTAAAAAGTATGGAATGATCATGGCCGACAACGGCTCTTCGATGTACATCAGCGGCGCGCCGGACGCTCGCTGGGACAACAGCGACCTGCACAATCTCGGCAGCGTTACTGCGGCGGATTTCGATGTCGTGCAAATGAATCCCATCTACACGGCCGCCAATATGCCGAGCGGAGCAAATCCCGTGATCGCAAGTTTCTCCGCAAGTTCGCAGGCGGTCTTGGCGGGCACGCCCGTTACTCTGAGCTGGAACGTCACGGGCGCGTCCTACTTGATCGTTTCGCCGGACATCGGTGCCGTGCGCGGAACAAGCGCGGTGGTCTCGCCAAGCCAGTCCACCACGTACACGCTGTACGCCACGAACGCTTTTGGAAGGACCACGGCCACTCTCAACATCACGGTGCATTAGTAGCGCGGGCTTCAGCCTGCGGGGTTTGGTCCTTGCAAGTACTAACCCCCGCAGGCTGAAGCCCGCGCCACTCATCAGTGCGTCATGGCGTAAATCACATAATTCACGCCGAGGCGCATGCCTAAATCAGAAAATTTTTGCGGATAGCCCGGCACGTTCGACCACTCCCAAGAATCGCCGACATCGGAATTGAATGAAATCGCCACCATGACGCGCCCATGATCGTCGTAAATCCCCATCCAGTGCGCGTCCTTGCCGCCATTCTTGTAGCCCAGACCCAGGTGCTCGGCCCCCGTGATCCGGTAACGGTCGTCCAGGTCGAACATGGTGTGAAAAATCGGATCGTTATTCGGAATTTCCACAATGGGGCGGTCCGGAAAAGTCTTCTTTATACGTTCTTCAAATACCTGCCATTCGGTCGTCCCATGGAAATCATCGGCCATGAAAAATCCGCCGCGCAGCAGATATTCGCGCAGCTTCAGCATCTGTTGATCGGTCGGGCCCCATTCGCCGACCTGCACGGCGTACAGGAACGGCCAGTTGTAAACCTCGTCGCCGTTGTCGAGATTCACGCACTCTTCGACGGACCGCGTGTGAATGCGCGTCAAGCGGCGAACCGCCTGCGAGAATGCGCGGTCCGCTGGCGGATAGTCTTGCGTCCAGAGAGAGAGTCCCAAGCGCCAGTCTCCGTCGAAACGTCCGCGATAGCCGTCATTCCACCCCGGCGGATACATCATCCGCGCAAAAGCAAATTCCGTTTTTTCCTGATAGTCGGGAGGAAGCGGCTGGATGCCGTACTCGACGGAAGGATATTCGCGGAACGGCGCCTGGTAGGCATAGGCCACGCCCACCAAAGCAAACGCGCATCCCAACAGCCACCAAGCCTTTATGATTCGCATCACTTGTTCCCAGACGCGAGGATAACACGGGTGCACGCGCCGCGGACACAGCCTACGAGCCTGAATTTACGCTCGCGACCGGCGTAGCGGACTACGTGGCGTGGCTCAGGACCAGCGATCCTGAGTAGGACGGGCTTCGGCCTGTCGGTTTTCATCTACTCATACCAGTTCAAAACCGACAGGCTGAGGAGTCTGTGTGAGGACTCGGTTTTGTTTCATCTAGCACCCGCCTTCGGGCGGGCATCTGCTTGATTCCAATCGCGCCGCACCAGAATTTCCGTGTGAAAAAATCTCCTGGTCGCAAAAACAGGAAGGCCCACCCAGCGCTCGTCGCCGTTGGCTCTCGCCATAATCAGGGAGGAAAACGACAGCTCGGAAACGTCAAAGTCCGCGAAGCGCAACTACATCCAGCAAAGTTCCGACGGATGGACCACGCTGGGAACCAATTCGATTCCGTCGGCGCTTACCTGGCCATCGAGAACGAGCCACGTTCACGGATTCGATGCCATTCCGATGCTGAGTCGAAGTTTCATGAAGGAATGTCTCTCTTAAGCATTGCATAGCACGGGCAAGAGTGCCTGTGCTACGAAGACCCGCTAATGACAGCCCACGCTTCGCACTGTACAACCATCGTGCCCGCGAAATGGTCATAAAACATGGTGTGCCGCGCCGGACGCGATTGAGGATCGGGAAACATCACCACCCACTCTTTGTTGACCTCCGCGCGAATCTCGGGCCGCTTGATCCACACAGTCACGCGGATCACGTCCTCGGGCGATGCTCCCGCGGCGGCAAGAATGGTGCGCAAATTCGCGAACATGCGCGCGCACTGCACCGTAACGTCCTCGGGAATTTTCCCCGTGCTCGTATCCGTCCCGGATACGCCGCCCGTCGCCACGATGTTTCCGATGCGCGAAACCGCGGGGATCGGATTGGCGTGGCCCAATCCCTCAACATCGAACGACGTTCTTTTGCTCATGGCGGCGCAATCCCCTTATTACGCGAATTCAGTCGCCGGCCAAACCGGTCCGCGGAAGAAAGCATCGCTGAATTTCGGATCGTTGGAGACGAGGGCGCTATTATGGTGTCAAAGATTGAACCGACGCAACCGCGCTCCTTCTGCGGCATCCTTCAGCCTCGCCAAATTGCTACACGCCACGATTGACATGCCCCCTAAAGGCGAGGAGAATTTGCGCGACGCAAGTCAGGGGAGGACAAAATGAAATTTCGTATCATCCTATTCTCTTGGGGACTGGCAGTAGCCGGCGCATTGGGGTTTGGCGGCGTGGCGCTCGCCCAAAACGTGCCGGAGAAATTCGTCGTCAGCGGCAAATACGCCGAACAGATTCAGGATTTCTCCACCGTCAACCTGGCCACCGCGGAGAGCCTGGCCAACTCGTGCGAGAAGGCCGCCACCGAACAGGGCGTGCAGATTACCGTCATGGTGCTCGATCATGCCGGGAACCATGTCTACAGCGATCGCATGGACGGCCAGGGCTATCTCAATATCGTGACGGCAGAATGGAAGGCGCGCACCGCCTTAGTGGGACGCGAACCCAGCAAGGTGCACATGAATGCCGTGATTAAGAATCCGGCCGAGGAGGCTCACCAAATCCAGCTCGGCTTCTTCGCGAATTCCGGGGGGCTTCCCATTGTCGTCAATAAACAATTGATCGGCGCAATCGGCGTCGGCGGTTCCGCGCCGCACGTGCCCGTTTGGAGCGACGAGATTTGCGGTCACAAGGCGCTCGAGACAGTCATCGGGCCAACCGTTGCGCCCCTGATCGAAGACCTTCCTCCGCGCCAAGCTCCCCCGGGCAATGTGCCGGTTCCGAAATTTGCCTCTGCCACGGTGCCGAAGACCTCCCTTAACCCGGATTGGGTTGTGGGAGGCAAGGGTGCGGCCAACGTCTTTGACGCCAATCAGATTTCGCTCGCCGCAGCGAAGAAAATCGGCAGCGTGTGCCGCGACTGGGCCGCGTCAAAGGGCGGGACGATGTCGCTCTACATCCTCGATAATGCGGGCGAGTTCGTCCACATGGAGCGCATGGACGGCCAGAGGTACGTCAACATCCACACCGCGCTGTTGAAGGCGCAGACGGCGCTGAAGTCGCGCGCGCCAACCTCCATCCGGGCGGCGCAGCTCAAGAACAATCCGGACGGCATCACGCGTTCGGTCTTTTTAAATGATTTCTACGGGGTCTCAGGCGGCCTTCCAATCGTGGTCGACGGCCAGATGATCGGCGCCATCGGCGTCGGAGGCGGCGCGGGCGGCGGCGATGAGAATTGCGCTATCGAAGGCCTGAAGGCCACGTTCGGCGATCACGTTATGCTGCCGGAGTATCCGGCCGCGGCGGCTGCGGCCCAGTGACCGAGTGAGGGATTGCGTATCCGCAGGCCGCGAAAACACACGGCTGACTGTCATTCCGGGCGAAGCGAGGAATCTCTCCTGGGTCTAACCCAAGAAAAGAGAGATTCCTCGCTTCGCCCGGAATGACAATATTGGATTTTTTGGCGACCTCTACAGTTGTCTCCCGAAAGTTCGTGCTCTGTGAAAACCCCGGATGAGCCGTTTTGCCTTGCATATTGATAGAGCGAGAGATCAGCATTTCTTTGCTGGTTTTTGGGAGAACGAATGGCTTCCATCGTGGCCGGGATCGGCGCGTCGCACTCGACCATGTTGATGGCCAGGCTCGAGGACTGGCCGCACTTCGCCCAAGTGGACAAAGAGCGCGCGCGTCGCCTTCGTCGCTACCCGCGGCCTCAGCCATTTTTGCCTGGACGAAGAGTTCGACCGCAACTTCATCGCCGCGATGCGGATTAAAGACCAGAAAGTGATTGCCTCGGTGCCTCCCGCAAAGTTGAAATCCGGCAGCGCCGAAATCCGCAACTGGATCGCCCTCGCCGGCGCCATGGAATCCTTGAATTTGAATTGGTCGGACTACATCCCTGCTATCGCTCTCCCGCCGGTACTGGCACGGGCATCGCCTTCGCTATCTGGGAGTGAAGGAATTGCGACCGCAGCTAAGAGGAAGAGGTCCGGCCCCCCGCATATACATGGACAAGCGCGATCAGGCCTGCTTTCAATTGAGTCCGCAGCATTTCTTGAATTTTTTGCCGCTGCCACATGGACACGGCTCGTTGCGGCCAATTTTAGGTGCGGGGCGACGTATGGGTGTTGGAATCGATTCGCTCGGCAGAAAGTCCAGCAGGTCCTCTTTTGCATTTCCTGGCGGCTCATCACCGGTTTCGGCCCTATGAAAACATTGCATCCAGCCCATATCCTCCGATAAATCCGTAACAAGGGGTTTTCGGTACTGCGCATGCTTGATGGCCTCTTGTTTGCCTAACGCCAAAGCGTCTTCAATGTCATCCCAGCAGATGCTTCCTGGTTCTATCAGGCCCTCATCGTAGGCGCGCCGGAGTTCTTCGATCGCTTCATGCGGCCAAAGATCGGCGCAGACATTTGCGAGCCCGTCCCACTGTGCCCCCGGCGTTCGCTCCAGCTTTTGGAATAGCTGGAGAAAATAAGCCATGGTCTCATTGCGTGTCCGCTCACCGATGGTTACCAGGGAAACGATGCCATCCATTGCGACGGCCCGGACATATTCGTTAGCCGTCTCGTTCTCGATGATCTCGGCCATTCCGCTGGAGTCCCCGCCTGACACCGACGCCAGGATGCGGCCCAAATCTTGAGTGGCAACATCGCCCGCCAGATCGAAGGGGAATTCGCCAGGGCGGGAGAAAATTCGTACCAGCAGAGGATATGCGCGAGTTTCCCGGAATATTGCGAGCAGATAAATCGCATAGATGTGGGCCATGCGATCCTGATCCGCCAACCACGGTTCTGGGTCACGATCGATATCTTCGAGAGTTTCCAGGAGTATCGGGATGACCTCCTCCCGTCGAACGATCGCATCCGCAATGAGGTTCTCAGGGAACGAACCGTGGTGTTTATCCAGACGTGCAAGAAGCTCTTTGGTCTCCATGGCCGGTCCAAGAATAGCATTCCGAAGAGTCCACAATCACTTTCCTTCAGCCGCGAAGCTCGGTCGCAATCTTCGCCGGTCGCAGGCTCTGTACTATCAGGGTTCCCGTCCGCTTTGGCGTCCCCCCGGTAATCACACTGATCGCGTTGCGTCGAGCGGTCTAAGTAGGACGGGCTTCAGCCTGTCTGGTTTTGATTTTTCCTCACATGCAGAAAAGCAGACAGGCTGAAGCCTATCCTACTTGAGCTGGTTGCCGTGCGCTCAGAGCGGTGCGATAATTCGGCGTCGAGAGAGATGCTCCGCGGGTGGAGACTCTTCAGGGGGAATCGATGGGAGTGCGAGACGCTTGGGTTGAGAAGCGGTTGGCGGAAACGGCGGCGGCCAACGGCACAAGAAATGTGTCGCAGATGCACTACGCGCGCAAGGGAGTGGTTACGGAAGAGATGGACTACGTGGCGCGGCGCGAGAAGATCGAGCCGGAGCTGGTGCGCAGCGAAGTGGCGCGCGGCCGCGCCATCATTCCCGCGAACATCCACCACAAAGCGCTGGAGCCGATGGGCATCGGCATCGCCTTCAAGTGCAAGATCAACTCGAACATCGGCAACTCGGCGACGACGTCACACATTGACGAAGAGCTGAAGAAGCTGCATCACTCGGTGCACTACGGCGCGGACACGGTAATGGACTTGTCGACGGGCGGGGACATTCCGATGATTCGTAAAGCGATCATCGCGGCGTCGCCGGTGCCGATCGGGACGGTGCCGATTTACGAAGCGCTGTCGCGGGTGAAGCGCACGGAAGACCTGAGCATCGGCCTGATGCTGGAAGTGATCGAGGAGCAGGCCGAGCAGGGCGTGGATTACATGACGATCCACGCGGGGGTGCTGCGGGAGTTTGTGCCGCTGGTGCGCAACCGGATTACGGGGATCGTGAGCCGCGGCGGGGCGCTACTCGCGCACTGGATGAACACGCACAAGAAGGAAAATTTTCTGTACGAGAATTTCGAGGCCATCTGCAAGATTTTCAAGAAGCACGACGTGAGTTTTTCGCTGGGCGACGGATTAAGGCCGGGGTGTCTGGCGGATGCCAGCGACGCGGCGCAATTCGCGGAGCTGAAAGTGCTGGGCGAGTTGACGAAGAAAGCGTGGGAGCACGACGTGCAGGTGATGATCGAAGGTCCGGGTCACATCCCGATGGATCAGATCGAGCTGCAGGTGAAAAAGGAAATGGAGCTGTGCCACGAAGCTCCGTTCTACACGCTGGGTCCGCTGGTGATCGACATCGCTCCGGGGTACGACCACATCACGAGCGCGATCGGAGCGGCGATGATCGGATGGCACGGCGCGTCCATGCTGTGCTACGTGACGCCGAAAGAGCATCTGGGCTTGCCGAATGCGGAGGATGTGAAGCAGGGCGTGATCGCGTACAAGATCGCAGCGCACGCGGCGGACGTGGCGCGGCACCGCCCGGGCGCGCGGGACCGCGACGATGCGTTGTCGTACGCGCGCTTCCTGTTCGACTGGAACAAGCAGTTCGAGTTGTCGCTCGATCCGGCGACGGCGAAGGCCATGCATGACGAAACGCTGCCGGATGATTTTTACAAGGATGCGAAATTCTGCTCGATGTGCGGCCCGAAATTCTGCTCGATGAACATGACGCAACTGGCGGAAGCGGCCGGCGGGCAGGATCAGTCCGAGCGCCAACAGAAATTCGTGGAATTGCTAGCGAGAATTGAGAAGTAGCAGGAAGTGGCGCATGCTTCAGCTTGCGGGGTTTCGTCCTTGCCAGGACCAAAACCCGCAGGCTGAAGCCCGCGCCACCAAAACCTATCTCCCCGGATCCAGATCTCTCATCACCACGTGAAGGACTTGCGTGGCGCGCCGCGCATCGCGCTCGGAAATCGTTAATTGCGGGTTCCCGTTCGAGTCGCTAATCTCTTGATACCTCCGCGCAGCTTCCGGCAATCGGGCGCATCCACCGCGAATCAGCCCCGCCCTCTCGGCAACGGCGAGACGATCGATGAACGTCCAATCCGCGATCTTTCCCGCAGGGACTCCGGCGGAAACCAGCGCGTCGATCCCTTTGTATTCCAGCGCATCCGTCACAATTGCTTCCAGAATTCCGCTGAAGGTTATCAACGCCTCTCCATAGCTGCCTTTTTCCAGCGCGTCCCGGCTGCCGGCATATGCCTGCTCGAGAACTGGCCGGAGCTCGACGTTGTGAACAAAATCGAACCGGTGGGGAAGCGGCGCGGCCACAGGCGAAGTGGATGCGTTCTCTCCGTCGTCCATGCGTGACAACGAAAGAATCGCTTGATCTAACACTCCGACCAGCCGCTCGACGATCTCGTCCGGCGCAGCGGTTTCGATGACCTGGCCGGGCACTGTTCGCAGCAAAAACGCTTCGCTAAACGCCCGCGCCAGCCAATGGGCCTTGCTGCCTCCGGAAAGTTGATGGATCGCTACGCCACAATCTTGCTGCCAGGCGCGGTTGGCCACGAGTGCGGATTTGCTCGCGGGATCGGTTGCCAGAATTTCGCGAATCTGCCGTCCGCGGCGAATCAAGCTAACAAGGTGCGAAAGATTTGAGTCGATTTGCGCACGCAGGCTCTCGTCCATTGTTGCCTCTCCGGTTACTTGGCGGGCGGGTTCGGACCCTTGTGCGCGGGCACGTGCAGATCGGCGATCTGATCGATGTGGTGGCGCATGGCTTGCGAAGCTCCCTCTCCATCCCGGCGGCGCAGCGCTGCCACCACGGCCTCGTGCCCGTCGATGGATCGCCCGGGACGGCCCTTCTGCCTCAGCGATTGCGTGCGAGAATCCACGAGCAAATCGTTCAGTGTCGCCATGATGCTCATGACCACGCGATTGCGCGTGGACCGCGCCATGATCGCATGAAACGCCGTGTCCTCGGCGATGGCCGATTGGCCCCTCTTCAGCTTTTGCCGCTGCGTTTCCAGGATTCGTTCCAGATCGGCCAAATCTTCATCGGTCGCTCGCATGGCAGCTGCACGCGCGACGGCGGGTTCGAACATCCGGCGCACATCCAGCAACTCATCTTGCAAATCCGGCCGGTAGGCCATCACCGAGGCCAGGGGAGCCACGAGGCGGTCCACCGAAAGCTCATGGGGAAATGTGCCTTGCCCGTGCCGCGTCTCCAGCAGTCCAATCGTTTCCAGCGTGCGCAGCGCGTCGCGGATCGACCCGCGGCTTACTCCGAACCTCTCGGCCAGATGGCGTTCCGAAGGCAGCGGCTGGCCTGGCGGAAACGTACCGTCCAGCATTAATACCCGGATGCGGTCGGCTACTTCTTCGGCCACACGCGTCTTTTTGATTGGGGTGATAAGGCGCGACTCTTCGCCGGAAGGCTGCACGTAGCGCTTGACAGCGTTCCGCGTGGGTGCTAAAGTTTCGTTGGGAAGTGGTTCAATCACTGGTCCACTGTACCACAGATTGCCATGAGTGAAAAGCTTTTTGAGTTCGTGACCTCTGGCTCCCCTCGCGCCGTCTCTGGGGCGATTGAGCAACTGGCTGTCGGACAGGGCAGCCTCACCGCCATTATCGTGCCCTGGGAGAGTGATCGTACCACGTTATGCATGGCGGTGGCTTCAACGCAGGGAGAGGGCTGGGCCCTGGAGCATACCAACTTGGGAACAGTCCGCCTGACCGACCTGGGAAACGAAACCACCCGCATAGAGGTCCTTGCGGACATTCAGCATCATCCGGATCATCAGAAACTCGCCAAGCTCTTCGCTCGATTCAGCAGTCAAATCCAGTCGCAATTCCAGGTGGCGCAGTGACGGAAATCGTTTCACCCTCACCGGCGTCCACGCTCGCGCTGCGTGTGGCAGAAGCGCGCGTGGAAGATGTGGGCCGCGCCATTGCGCGCCTCGCGCCGGCCGACCTGCAGCGCATTGGCGCTCGCGCCGGCGACGTCGTGAAAATCACCGGTGGCACGTCCGCCGTCGCGCGCGCCGAAATTTCCGACGAATTGCACGAAGGCATCATTCAGATCGACGGCACGGCCCGCAGCAATTGCGGCGTGGGCTTGCAGGAACAAGTGACGGTTGCGGTTGTCGAACATTCGCAGGCCGTGGCCGTGCGGCTCTCGCCCATGTGGGTGGGTGCCGCGCCGGCAATCATCGCGCCTGAACGGATCGTCGAGGATCTGACCGGCGTTCCTGTCACGCAGGGCTGCGTGGTGCGCGTGCCGACGTTTGCCAAAGCGGTGAACTTCCAGGTGGTGCGCACGATTCCTTCGGGGCCAGTGGTGATCGGACCGCGAACCGACATCCGGATCGTGGAGGGCGAGCAGACCGCGACACGCGCCCCCGCGGTGTCCTACGAAGATATTGGAGGTCTGGAACGGGAAGTGGCGCGCGTCCGTGAAATGGTCGAGCTGCCGCTGAAGCATTCGCGCATCTTCGAGCGATTGGGAATCTTCGCGCCCAAGGGCGTGTTGTTGTACGGACCTCCGGGCACGGGAAAAACTCTTCTGGCTCGCGCCGTGGCGGCGGAAAGCCGAGTGCACTTCATTCCCCTGAACGGCCCGGAAATCATGCGCAAGTTTTACGGCGAGAGCGAAGCCAAGCTGCGCGAGGTCTTCGAGGAAGCGGCGCGCCGCGCTCCCGCGATCCTCTTTATCGATGAAATTGACGCGGTGGCTCCCAAGCGCGCCGAAGTTTCCGGCGAAGTCGAAAAGCGCGTGGTGGCGCAACTGCTCAGCTTGATGGATGGTTTCGTGTCGCGCGGCCAGGTGATCGTCATCGGCGCCACCAATATTCCCGAAGTTCTGGATCCGGCGCTGCGGCGTCCCGGGCGTTTCGATCGCGAAATCGAAATCGGCGTGCCCAACACGCAGGCGCGGCTCCAGATCCTGAAGATCCACACGCGCGCCATGCCGCTCGCGGCGGACGTCAATCTCCAGGAAATCGCCGAACATTCGCACGGTTTCGTGGGCGCCGATCTGGAAGCGCTGTGCCAGGAAGTGGGCATGATTGCCTTGCGCGGATTCCTGGCCACCGCCCCGCTCGAAACCGACGGCGCTCCGCCCGCCGACCTCACCGCGCTGCAAGTGACGCGCGACGATTTTCTCGCGGGCCTCAAGGAAGTCGAGCCCAGCGCCACTCGCGAATTTTTTATCGAGAAGAGTTCCTCGACATTTGCGGACCTCGGCGGCCATGCCGATTTGAAGCGCCTGCTCGATGCCGTCGTCGAGCATTCCCATGTGCACGACGATATCTACGATCAAGTGGGGCTGGCGCCGCCGCGCGGCATTTTGTTCGTCGGACCGTCGGGCACGGGCAAGACCGCCATGGCCCGAGCGCTTTCGGGCGAAAAGCAGATTCCGCTCATCGCCATTGACGGCCCGCAACTCTACTCGAAGTGGCTCGGAGAATCCGAGCGCGCGCTGCGCGAAGTTTTCAAAAAAGCGAGACGCGCCGCGCCCTGCATCCTGTTCTTTGACACCATCGACGCCCTCGCGCCAAAGTTCGGCGCCGACCATCTGGGCTCCGACATTTACCAGCGGATTCTCAGCCAGCTCTTGCGCGAAATCGATAACCTGCGCGACGTTAAAGGCGTGCTCCTTCTGGCGGCCACCAACCGCCCGGAGCGCGTCGAACCCGCGCTTTTGCGCAGCGGAAGATTTGATTATATCCTTCCGTTTGCTAAACCCGGCGCAGCGGACCGGGCCGCGATCCTGCGGCTTTGTTGCCGGCGCGTGCCGCTCGCGCCCGACGTGGATCTTGACGAGCTGGCATCCCAGACGGAAGGGTCGACGGGCGCCGATCTGGAAAGCCTGTGCAAGAAGGCGACGTTGCTGGCCATTGCAAAATATCAGGACGGCGCGCAAGCGGCTCCATTCGTCGTTCGCGCGGGCGATTTCCAGTCCGTTTTGAATTCCCATCGCGGCAGCCCGCTCCCGATGAAAGATCCGGCTTTGCGATCCGGCAATACCGAGGAGTTTACCCTGGCGGCACATATCCACTTAGATGACAAAGAGGGCAGATCATGAGCTATACGGAACTCACCGTCTGGACACGCGGCATCATCATGGACAAAGAAGGCCGCGACATCGTCAATTCCATCGCCGCTTCGGCCCGCAACGAGGGCAAGTTCTCCCAGGCCATGGAAAATTACGTGGACAACCCCGATCGCACCAACGCCCCGACGCGCAAGTACCTGCGCGTGAGCGACAGCGAGATCGAGAACGCGCTGACCTACGAGAACGAGCATCCCAACATCGTCGTTCTGGTCGAAGGCACGATGGTCAAGGGCTGGGACTACATGCGCGGAATGCCTCCAGGTGGAACGCTCATCATCAACACGCACTACACGCCCGAGTACATGATCCGCTTTGTGCCCGGCGTCGAGCGGTTGTCGCAACTGGTCTGCGTCGATGCCGCCAAGCTGGCCGACCACAAGTGGCTCTATTACCGCCTGGGTGAGCTCGGCCTCGACCGTCTTTCGACAGAAGGCGCTGCCGAACGAAGCAAAGCGGTTGCCCCGGACATTGCCGCCCCGCTCATCGCGGCGGTAATCAAAACCACAAGCATCTGCAAGATGGAAACGATCGAACCCATGATTGCGAACAAAACGGCGTTCCATGCGGCGCTCAAGGAATTGCACATCATGCCGCTGAAGCCGGTTGCTGCGTAGACTGAATTTTTTGCGGGCGCGGGCTCTACTGGTTCACTCTGAATCCAGAAGGGAAGCTTGCCAGAATGAGGGCTAAAAATGTCGACTAAAGGAACGCGCATTCCCGATTGGCTCAACGTGCCGTTTGCCGGAATCACCCCGGCTCCGTCACAGGAGAAGGGCCAAGATCTTTTCCCCACCGGCAATTGGCGCTCGATCCGGCCGGTCTACCGGGACAAGCTGCCCCCCTGCAACAACGCCTGCGGCACGAACGAAAAAATCCAGGGCTACCTCGACCTGGTGAAGCGCGGCAAGTATGTGGACGCCTACGCTCTGATCAAGGAAGACATGCCGTTTCCGTCGGTCACGGGCCGCGTGTGTTACCACCCGTGCGAGCAGGCCTGCAACCGGGGACAGTACGATGAAGCCATCTCGATCCGCGCGGTCGAGAGGTTTCTCGGCGACCTGGGACAGGCGCTGGCGCGTGACGTGGTCAAGGCCGGGCCGTCCAACGGTAAGAAAGTCGCCGTCATCGGATCGGGTCCCGCCGGCCACAGCGCCGCGTATCAACTGGCGCGCCTCGGCTACAAGGTGACCATCCTGGAGAAGTCGCCCAAAGCCGGCGGACTGAACCGCGGCGGCATTCCAGACTGGGTGCTCCCGCAGGCGGTGCTGGATCGAGAAATCGAACGCCTTGTCCAGCTGGGCATTGAGATCAAGACCAATGTCGAAGTCGGGAAAGACGTCACCCTAGACGATCTGAAAAAGAATTATGACGCCACGGTGTTTGCGGTGGGGCTAACCGAGTCCAACAGCGCGCGAGCCGAGGGCGAGAACAAGGCCGGCGTGGTTTTCGGGCTTCCATTCCTTCGCGACATCGGCATGGGCACGTCCAAAGTGAAGCTTGGTCCTCGAGTTGCCGTGATCGGCGGCGGAAACACGGCCATCGATTGCGCGCGCGAAGCCCTCCGGCAAGGCGCCGTCGAAGTGACCATGATCACCGTGGAAGCCAACCCCCAGGAAATGCCGGCCTCTCCGGAAGACCTGCATGACATGTTGGAGGAAGGCGTGGAATTGATGCACGGTCTGGCCATGACCGCTGTGCTTGGCGACGGCAAGGTCGAAGCATTGCAACTGCATCCTGCGCGCTTCACCGGCAAAATCAACGCCTCGCCGATCGCTATCGATCGAGAGGCCCCGGCCAAGCGCTTTGCCGTGGACAACGTGATCATTGCCGTGGGGCAAAAAGCCAAGCTCGATTGGATGCCCGCCGAGTTCAGGACCGAACGCGGCACGATCAAGATCGACGAGTTCGGGCGCATCGGCAACACCAACTTTTTCGCCGCAGGCGATGTGGTGCAACTCGGTTCCGGCCAGCCGCTGATGGTGGTGAATGCCGTCGGCGACGGCAAGCGCGTGGCATTCAATCTGGACAAGGTGCTTCGCAAGATTCCTCTGGAACCACGCACGGTTCCCATCGATGTGATCGTCGATCTGAACCGCATGAACATGACCTATTTCCCGCACTTCCCGCGCGTCAAGCAGACGATGCTGGCGCCGGTGGCGCGGCGCAGCACCCAGCAGGAAGTCATCCTGGCCTATTCGGAAGAGCAGGCCAGCATGGAAGCGAGCCGCTGTTTCAGCTGCGGCACCTGCAACGCTTGCGATAACTGCTACCTGGTCTGCCCGGAGCCTTGCATTGTGCGCTCTACGCGTTCCAATGGGCTTTATAAGATTCTGGTGGACTACTGCAAGGGCTGCCGAGTGTGCATCGAAGAGTGCCCGACGGGGTGCTTGGAAGGCGTGCCCGAACTCGATTTCGATACGGGCGTCATTCGAATGGACACGGCGTTTGCGATTACGCAGGGGCTTCACGGGCGCCAGTCGGAAGAGCTAATCAATCTGGGAGACCGTCCGGCGAAGAGTATCTAGATTTGGTAGGACAGGCTTCAGCCTGTCGGTTTTGGTTTTCGTTCACGATGAAAAGCGACAGGCTAAAGCCTGTCCTACTAGTTAGCGTCCGCCAATAGGTGGACTGCGCGGAGCGAGACATGGCAACGCTTGTCGAAGCAAGAAAGAAGACAGTTCGCATCAACGGGTGTGTGGCTTCGGCGCAGGCGGCGAAATACGCCGACGTTGATGTGATTACCGCCTACCCCATACGCCCTTATACGGCAACGATGATGGCGCTGGCGCAAATGGTGGCCAATGGGGAGATTGACGCCGAGTACATCGTGGCCGACAGCGAGCACTCGCAATTGAGTATCGCGCACGGAGCATCTTCGAGCGGCGCGCGCGTTTTCACGGGCAGCTCGGGCGTCGGCGTGCAGTACGGCTACGAGCTGTATTCGCCGATCTCAGGCAGCCGCATGCCGGTGCAGATGATGATCGCGGACCGCACGCTCGATCCGCCGGGCGATTTCGGTTCCGAGCATACGGACGCGCTTTCGACGCGCGACATGGGCTGGCTCATGGGCTGGTCGTGCGATGCGCAGGAAGCGTTTGACAATCACTTGATCGGCTACCGGATCGGCGAAGACCCGCGCGTCCTTTTGCCCCAGATGGTTTGCCAGGATGGCTTCTTCGTTTCGCATATCGTGTGTGATGTGGAGTTGCCCGATCCGGGCCAGGTAAAAGAATTTCTACCCCCCTACAAGCATCCCTTCCCGCTCGATCCGCGGCATCCGGTGTCGCACGGTCCGCAGATCATGCCTGAGCAGGGGCCGCCGCTTCAGTTGGAGAGGGCGCGCGCCATGGAAGGTTCGATGGCGGTCATCGAGCAGGCCCACGATGAGTTCGCAAAAATTTTCGGGCGGAAATACGACCCCTGGGTCGAAGAGTTCATGACCGATGACGCCGATGTTGTCTTTTTCCTGCAGGGCGCCCACGGAGTGACTGCGCGCTATGCGATCAAGCACATGCGCGATCGCGGCGCCAAGGTCGGCATGGTGCGGCTGCGGACGATCCGGCCCTACCCAACCGATCGCGTTCAGGAAGTCCTCAGCAAGTTCAAAGTGGTCGGCGTGATCGAGACCAACATGGGCTTGGGCAGCGTGAGCAGCGGCGGTTCGCTGTACGCGGAAGTTTGCGGCGCGCTGTACGAAAGCCAGAAGCGCCCCCTGGTTGTCTCTTTCATGGCTGGAATGGGCGGCGAGGCCATCGTGCTGAAGGAATTTTACTGGATGACGCAGAAGATGCTCGAAGCGCAGAAACGCGGGCGCATCGAAAAGCGCACGCATTGGGTTGGGTTTGAGGAGTAATTAATTTCGAGGAGTAGCCGTTCAATGTTATTCATGAGACGGGCTTGAAGGCATGCACTAAAATAGTTGCGGTGCCAGGTTTTGGCGCCGCCATCCGGAGGATCTAAAATGTCAGTCATTGAAATCGAGCGACAGATATTGCCGATGCTGGGCAGCCCGAACCAGGGAGCGCGCTTCTACAACCCAGAATTGCCCGCGAGCGAGCCCTTTGTTCCCGGCCACCGAACGTGCGCCGGCTGCGGGCCGTCCATCCAGTACCGGATGACCAGCAAAGCGTCGGGCGACAACACCATCCTGGTCGGACCGACCGGGTGCATGTACGTCGCCAACAGCTCTTACTTGTGCACGCCTTACAACGTGCCGTGGGCGCACACGCAGATCGGCAGCGCCGGCAGCTTCACTGCGGGCATTGCCGCCGCCTACGAAGCGTTGATCCGCAAGGGCAAGTGGAAGGGCGCCTTTCCGAACATTATCTGTGAGGCGGGCGATGGCAGCGCGTCCGACATTGGCATCGGTTCGATTTCCGGCGCGCTATATCGGAACCACGATTGCCTGATCATCTGCTACGACAACGAGCAGTACGCGAACACCGGCATTCAGGCATCTTCGCGCACGCCCTACGGCGGCATGACCACCTTCTCGCCGCCGGGCCCGAAAGTTCCCGAGGCCAAGACTTTGTTCCCCAAGGACCTCGCCCGCATGATGGCGGCTGGACATCCCCACTGTTACGTGGCGACGGCCAGCGTAGGGTATCCGATCGACCTGATGAACAAAGTGCGCAAGGGCCTGAACCACAAGGGCGCATCGTTCCTGATGGTCTACACCCCCTGCCAGAAGGGCTTCGTGTACGAGACGCCGCGCTCGATCGATCTCGGCCGGCTCGTCGTCGAATGCGGGCTTTATCCAATCTGGGAGTGGAACAACCAAAAGCGTGAATACGATTACAGTTTCCGCCCGCAAACAATGCGGCCGGTATCGGAATACTTGAAGCTGCAGGGCCGCTTCGGCCACTTGCACGCCGAGCACATCGCCACGCTGCAAAAATTCGCCAACATGCAGTGGCACATGATGGGCGTACCCGTTCCCGAAGCCTTGATCAAGGCCACCGATGCGAAAAACCTGGTGAACATGGGGGCTGCCGAAGCCGCGGCCACCGTGGCGGAGACCGTATGAGCGCCGACACTGCCAAACCCAATCCTCCCGCCGCGACGGGAGTGCAGGATTTGTATGCCGTAAGCGAAGGCAAGAAGCACGGGGCGACGCGCGAGGTTCGGCCCGAAGCAGCCTTCGACAAATACTATACGGTCACGCGCGTGCACGGCGGCGACGCGATCCTCAACGACAACTGGCATACCAACGAAGTGTACAGCCACACTCGGAATAATTTCGAGGGCTACACCTTCGCCATGCGCACGCTGGAAGCCTGGGGCGCGGTCGTGCAGAGCGACCACCGCGCCTATTACATTGCGGGCGGCCGCGTCTGGGTTTTGGATCTGGAACCGTCCGCGGGCAAGAAGCCGAGATTGCCCGGCAACTACGCCACGAAGTAGCGTTCGTTTGCCGCGCATACTGCTCATCGACGATACGCCCGAAATCGCCGAGCTGTTGTCGTTCGCATTGCGTGATCGCGGCTTCGAGGTCTTCGCCTCCGGCTTTGCCGACTCCGTGAACGAGATGCTGGCGGAGCAGCACGCCGACGCGCTGGTGCTCGACTGTTCCGTGTATAACATGAGCGAGTCGCTCTTCGACACCGTGCGCAATGATCCGAATCTCGCCAACCTCCCCGTTGTCATCATTAGTGACACGCCGGAGGAGGCGGACGAAAGTCTCCGATCCCGCGACGCCCAAAATGTCATGCTGGTTCCAAAACCATTCACCGGGGCGCAGGTCGCCAGAGCGCTGACTGAACTGCTCGGCCCTTAGTGGCTCAGGCTTTAGCCAGCGGGGTTTAGTCCGCGGAAATTCCAAAACCCGCAGGCTGAAGCCCGCGCCACCGCAACACGGAGAGAGATCGCTATGGCATCCTGGAGCATGGACAACTGGCGGTATGTCGAGCGCCAATCCGTAACCGACCCGAAAGGGAGGCAGTGGTCCGTGGCGCTGATGGACATTTTGGGGCAGGAAGGAGATCCCGAGATGCCCAGCAAGCTGCTCGAGCTTCAATATTCCTCGGGACGATATTTCACGCTCATTTATTCTGCTAGCGGTGTCGTGGTCTGGGAACGCGGCTACACGTCGCTGCCCGAGGCGACGACCGTTTACGAACGCCTGATCGTGGACGTGATGGACGGCGCACTCGATCCATCGCAGCCCACGTTTCGCGAAGATTTGGAAGATTGAGGATTCGTCGAGTGCTCGCCAGCGAAGCGCCCGAGCACAAGATTCCGGCCGAAGTTCTCAAGGAGCCTTGAATATTTCAGGCAGCGCATCCGCTGCGCGGCCCATGGCGCGAGCGAGACTCAGCTTTGCGACGTTGAAAGCGAACACGCCGTTGATGAAATCGAACTCGGCGTTTGTCACTTCTTCCTGCGCCTGCACATAGGTGACGTTGTCGATCACTCCCACTTCCACTTTTTGCCGCGTGAGTTCGAGCGCTTCCTTGTTGACCTGCACGTTTCTCTGCGCGACTTCCACCTGGCTCGCGGCCGCCTGCAAATCCAGGTAGGCGCTGCGGACGTCGCTCTCGATCTGGCCCTTCAAGTCTTCATATTCGGCGCGACGTTGCGCCATCGCGGCGTCGGATTGCTGGATGTCTCCTTCGGCTTTCCCCCCTTGCCAGATCGGAATTTTCAGGCTGGCCTGGGCTGTGTAGGTCGTCTCTATTTGGTTGGGGTTTACGCCGATGCCGCCGTAGTCGGCGGTGACTCCGAGCGATGGGTAGCGTTCGGCGCGTGCGGCGGAGTGGGCGCGCTCGGCGGCGCGCACCTGGGCTTCGGCGGCCTTTAAATCCGCGCGCTGCTGGAAGGCTTGCGCCAGCGCTTCTTCCATGGTCAGCGGCGCCGCAGGAGCGAAGGGCACTTCGTCGGAGAGATCGTATTGATCGTTTGCCGGCAGGCCGATCATGCGCGCGAGATTTATTTTTTGTTTGGCCAGATCGTTTTTGAGGGAGAGCAAGCGTTGCTGGTGCGTCAGCGCCTGCACCTCGTTCCGGTCGGCGTCCACTTTCGCGATGAGTCCCTGTTCGAGCTGCTGCTTGCTCTGGTCGAACACGGCATTCGCGCTCTGCAGCTGGGCATCTTCGGAAGCCACGCGCGCTTTCGCCGCAACCGTTTGAAGATAAGTTCCGCCTACGGCAAGGACGATCAGTTCACGCGCGTCCTTCGCCGAGTAGCGATTGGCCCTGGCGACATCGCTCGCGGCGCGATAGTTGTTGATCGCCGCGTAATCGAAAACGGACTGCGAAAGATGCGCGCGAAAATCGATGTAATTGAATGGGCCGATCACCGCGGGAATCGAGAATCCCGGAAAACTGAACCGGAAACC
>Ga0209380_10000419_pt1 | contig 29949 bp, 27 predicted proteins | sample HubBroMetageWFT6_FD_188347 | JGI IMG/M metagenome (GOLD analysis project Ga0209380, IMG submission 188347) | Warmed and freeze-thawed soil microbial communities from the Hubbard Brook experimental Forest, New Hampshire - Hubbard Brook CCASE Soil... | ecosystem: Environmental > Terrestrial >... | reverse complement strand
CCCTCTCCACTCTGAGAACCAAGCTGAGGGCGAAGCTCGCCTCCCCGTTCCGCGCGCAAACGTTTCGATCTTTCGATCGTCAGTTGCCATTGAGATATCGGCTCGCGGGCGAGCTGCCTGGCGCAAAAAAGCACCAGTGAGAACATCAGCCGTTCGGGAATGCTATTCCGGGCGGAGGAAATGATTCGATCCGACGTCCAGATCGAGATCAACCGGGTGTTGCCAGCAGAAATTGCGGGGCTGTCCACGGCCGAAGTTCTCTGCCGGGGCGAGGTTGTTCGGCCATGACGCCCGAGCCACCTCTAATGAATCGCTTTCTAGCCGCGGAGCTTCTGCGCTATCAGTTCCACCAGGGGGCACAGCAGCCACCGGGATAACCCCGTGCAGTGGGCGGGCAACTCGGTCTGGCGAAATGTCGGAAAGCAACGGCAACTCGTCTTCCCGCCAGGAGCCGAATCCAGCCAAAAATAGGCAGCGTCTGCCACTGCTCCTCAGTCCGGAGGTGACGCCATCTTTACAGGTCTTGAGGCGATGCGAAAATTGGTGGTTATCCACAAGTCCTCCAGGGCATATACTTCGCCCGGCGCCAAATCTGCGCCGGAGGCCTCCCCCATGAATCGCACAGCTGAAATCCTGCTAGTCGCTTTAGCGCTCACTGGAATGTATTGCGCCATTCCGAAGAAGTCTGACCCAGTCGGTAATCCTGCTATTCGAGCAGAACAGATGGTATTGGTTGCTGATGGTAGCGACCCCATGCCTTTGTGCCGCGGGAAGAGCTGCAAATAATATAAAGATGAGCGGATAATTGGGCGAACCGGGCGGCCACGATAAAAAGCTTGCAGCGCCGCCGAGGGAGAGGTATGCTTCTCGCCTTTCGGGAGGGCCGAAGCGATGCACTGGCTAATCTACGTAAGCTGGCTGGTGGGTCCGGTGCTGCAGATCACTCTCCTCAGCCTCATGATTCAGCGCAAGCTGCATGTGGTTTTTCCACGATTCTTCTCCTACATCCTCTTTCAGATCGTCAAGTCCGGAATTCTGTTTGTCATCTATCAGTACTATGACGGAAGCTACTTCGACGCATACTGGACTGGGAACGCGATCAGTGTGCTGCTGGCTGTCACAGTAATGGATGAAATATTGCACAATCTCCTGAGAAAATACGGAGGTATTCAAAGCTTAGGATCCACCATATTCCGGTGGGCCTGCGGACTGCTGCTTTTGCTTTCAATTGTGAGCGCGTTCTCCAGCCAGCAGACCAGTGCCGACAGGGTGGTATCGGCCGTACTGGCGTTTGACCGGAGTGTGCGCGTTACGCAGTGCGGGCTCTTCTTACTTTTGATGATTCTTTGTCGGTTTCTCAGAAATTGCTGGCGGCAACATGTATTTGGAATCGCTCTTGGCTTCGGAATGTTTGCAAGCATCGAGCTAATTCTGGTCACCATCATGATGCACTACGGCGATGGTTCGGTTGCGATCGTCAGCATAGTGAAGAGTGCAGCTTACAATGCTGTGACTCTGCTCTGGATTGTGTACCTAAGAATTCAACGCCAATCGATGGTGGAGATAGACGCGCCTCCGCAACTTAACGCGCTGAATGCGGCTTTAGTCGCGTCGACTCAAGGAGGGGATAGCGGTTTCATTTCGATGGTGGAGCAATCCGTGGACCGCGTCTTGTCTCGTGGCTCATGGCCGAGACCGTCGGTCAAGGGGTCTCAAATCATCGGCCGCAAACCCGAACCAGAAGAACGCAATTGAACCTAACCGCTTCCCGGTGTCAACAAAATGAAACGCAACGCAGAGCAAGTAGGCAGGGGAGCGACCTGGCCTCCGGACGAAGGCCAAACCCTCACATTCACGTCCCGCAGCGGTTTGACAACAGGTATCCTCAGAGAGGTGAGGTGGGGACTTGTGTGGCGAGATTTCATTCTCGAGGATGGGCGAGTGATACCCGAGCACAAAGTTGTAGGTTGCCCGGAGCAGCCAGTCTGGCGCAGGGCCGACGAGGTAACGCAGGATGAGCGAGAGTCCTGGGAGAGACGGCTCGTTACGATGGCCGAAGCCGGATTGGATCCCCGGGACCAGGAGCAGTCATTCTGGGCCGAGCTGAACCAGTATCTGGCATATACATATCTCAGGTTCAAGCGAGCCGAGGGTAACCCGTCTGATGTTGAGTGACGAACGGAGCTCAGGGAGTAACAGCCAAGTCACGATAAGAACGGGAGCGTAGAGGCGTGAACCGAACGTATCAGGAATCCGAAAAGGAACGGGTTTGGAAGTTGCTTTCGGAAGCTGGTCTCATCGACATAACTCCCGATGAGTTTCCAGGGCGGGTGAAGGAAGCTAAGGATCTTGTCATGGGACGGCTGGGTGAATTGTTAGAACGGACAACTGATATTCGGGAGCGCGAATCCGCAGCGTACTCGCTGGCCACGTTAAAGAGATTAGAGACCACACTGGAGCGAGGCGAAAAACGGCACAGGCACGACTGAGCCGGGTCACAAACTGCGTCCGGATGTTGTCATCCTAACTGCTCCCGAGCGGTTTCGCACCGTCTCCTAATTGCCGCTGATTCCCGGTTCTCTGGTGCGGTTGCACGACCCTGGGGAGGTTCGTCGTTCCCCGTCGTTCTTCTGTTTTGGGCACTCGACAGGTTGAGCCGAGAGGGCATCGTAAGAACCACCGGATACCCACACCGGATGGAATTCGAACTGTCCCCAGCCGCATTTCACCAGCTGCTTGCATTATTGGGATATTGGGTTCACCACAGCGCCCCCCACTTCCTAGCGCGATGTCCACCCGCATTCCCAAGTTTTGGTCTCCGCTGACCCTCAGAGCGGTTTCCGTGCCGTATCTTTCGGATGAACATATCGAGGACGTTCGCTTCGCAGCTACGGTTTGGAAGTTTGGAATGCCCACAGAATATTCGCCGCGAACTCCTTCTGCGTTTAAGCCCTTGCGAATCGCCTCCCGATTTTCAGAGGTGGGATGCATCCAGCACCGTCTGCTGGGCGCCCGTGCGTCGCCCAGGCCTTCTATTACCGTTCTGTGAAATGATGGCCGTGACGCGCTCCGGGCGCGCCATGTCCAGGCGAAAGCCGGTGGGAGCACCGTAGTCGAAGACGTATAGTCCAGAGGACTTGAGACCGAGCGCGTCGGTGAACGCCAGCATGGTCTGAGCTCATGCGTCGAAGGAATATTTGGTATTGGCGCTGCTCGAGGACATCCGTGAACCCGAATCCCGGAAGATCCGGTGCAATTCCGCGATAACGGTCAGCGAGACGAGCAATCAAATGCCGGTCCTCAGGGGTCACGCCAAAAACGGCCAACGGTGGTCGGGGCAAAACCAGCCAACGGAACTGGCCGGGGACTCAGGTGTTTTAACCTGCTGCCTCCCGGTGGAGGCAAGTCTAATTTTGTGCGCCAACTCCGCCGGCCGCACTTCAGTGCGTGGCCATGATGGAAGAAACGATCGAGCCCGGCGGTTGCGTCCGCGCCGTCGCCCAAGAGTTTTCCCCAGTCCCCTACGGGTCGAAGTCAGCAAAGTACTGGCGCGCTCATACCGTCGCATCACGATTTCCAGCAGATCCTCGGCGGCGGTAACGGGTAGCTTGCGCATTCCCAGATCATCGATGATGGGCAGCGGCGCGGAGACCAACGGTTCCATGTATTCTTTGCGGGGTGCATCGATGGTGGCTTCGGCCAGGTCATCGAGCAGTTTGTGGGTTTCGCGATCGCGCACGCGATAACCCTGCTGAATGGCCGCTTGTCCGGTGGCCTGCGCCACATGAACTTTTCCCAGTACCCAGGCGCTAAAGGTAGGGACTTCTTCAGCCTTGCACGCTATGCGCCTAGAAGATCCCGAATGTTTCCGGTCGCGGTGGGATGACGCGATGGCTCAATCATGAAGACCGAACCGAGCGAGCATTTCGCGACGACCGTGTTTGGTGATGGTCAGAGCGCGACTGTCGAGATCCTGAATTACCCATTTTCGCTTTAAGGCGAGGTTCAGCAACGCCGCGCCGACTGCGCCGCCAATATGCGGCCGCCGCTCACTCCAATCCACGCAGGCATAGGCAAGACAGCGGCGTTGCTTCCGAGTAGCCTCGACGTCAATGCCAAGTGCCTCAAGCGCCTCAGTTCCGCGCACGGTGACCTGGTATGCCTTGTTACTTACTGTACTGTCTGATAACCATCCCAGCTCCCTGAAGCGCTGGTGGAGGCTCACACCGAGGACGCCCGCAATATGGTCGTAGCAAGTTCGCGCCGTGCGCAGCCGGCTTGGTGTGTTCGGTACGAATACCTCCCGTGATCCACTGGTAAGGACGCTCAAGGCTTCCAGCGCAGCGGCGACATTAGCCCCGCCCAGACTGTAGTAGCGATGCCTTCCCTGCGCGAGCACCGTCACCAATCGTTGTGTCCTAAGTCGCTGGAGGTGAGCACTCGCGGTTGCCGGGCTGATATCAGCCACAACCGACAGCTCGGTGCTCGTGCGTGCTCGCCCGTCCACCAGGCAGTACAGCATGCGAGCCCGCGCTGGCTCGCCAATGGCCGCGGCAATTTGCGAAACCTCATCATCAACGCGAGATTCGACATCCATACTTCGATGTTAGACGAAGTATAGCTGCTCGGCAAAATGTAGATTTCGAGAGAGCCGTATTTTTCGCGCTGATCGTTGCCATTGGATACTTCTCGTGCCGCGTATTCGCCATTGTGTGGAATGCCCGAAGTGCCATACGCTGTATCTCATCTCCCTTAGCCCCTATCGCAATGGGTCTTACCTCATCCCCACGCTGGATGGTTCTTCGCGAGAGTATGCATTGTATTGTTCTTGCAGGACAGGTAGCGCGGTTGGGGTGTGGAGATGGAGCGAGATGAAAACCTGTGAGGTCTCGAAAGCGGCTTATGATCGTGGCTACGGAACACTCGACGAGGTAGTGTCGAGCGATGCTCGGCCGCAGGATGCGTGGTCATTTGATGTTTCCAGGTGCTTTGATGATTTGAAAGCAATGAAGAAACGGAGAAGTCCGCGTTGAGCCAGAGTCGTCCTGGTGCGATGCCCTGCGCCTCAACAATGAAGGACTCAAAGATGAGGAGCCATTTGCGAGAAGCTCGGATGGTGTTCGTATCGCTGTTGGTTGCAGCGGTTTTGCTCCCCCCAGGTGCACTCGCCCAATCCCCCGAACCTGAGCACTATGTGTCACCGTGGAAGACACCGTGGACCTACGAAGGGGCCAACCGTTGGAGTGAACTGGACCCGGGCTATGCCGTCTGCAACCTCGGCAAGGAACAGTCTCCGATCGACATTCAAAATGCGGAGAAAGCTGAACTCCCGGCCCTACGATTCGAATACAAGAGCGGCGCGCTTAAAGATGTAATCAATAATGGCCACACGATCCGGGTGAACTACCACGACGCCCAGGGAAGCGGCAACTTTCTGATGGTGGGAGACGAGCGCTACCAACTGACGCAATTCCACTTTCACCGTCCCAGCGAAGAGTACGTTCACGGTAAGCCATACGATATGGTGGTCCACTTGATGCACCAGACCAGCGATGGGAAGGCTGCCGGAGTCGCGATTTTTCTGAAGGCCGGCAGCGTGAACGCAGCCGTTCAGCTGGTATGGGAACATATGCCTAAGACCGAGGGCCAGCAGGATGTTGCCGGAGTCGAGCTTAATCCCGCCGGCTTGTTGCCCCACACGACCGGCTATTACACCTACAAGGGGTCTGAAACAGCTCCGCCGTGCGCTGAGGGCGTCACGTGGTTTGTGCTGAAGACTCCGGTTGAAATCTCAGCAGAACAAGTCGACGCGTTCGCCAAGCTTTATCCACACGATGTCCGCCCTCTTCAGCCGCTCAACGGGCGCACCGTGAAGGCAAGTCAGTAGTAGCGCGAATAAGTTATGCGTGAGATCTGGCCTTTGCATGCCTTGGTCCCAGTAAGCCTGAGCTGGTTAGGCCGTGAGCGGCACTCTTTCGGCTCTTCGCGGCTCATTTCTCGCGTAAGAGACGCGCGAGAAATGGGGCACCCGGTCGTCGTCGCGCACGCCGGGTTTGGAACAGAATCAAGACCGAGGGTTGGAGGTCCATGGTACCCCACCGTTCGGCTGTGCTCAGCGTTAGGCCCTTTGCCAAGCACGCAAAAGATGAGGTACCCGGACTTAACAGCGCCACTGCAAATGCCCTTATTGACGTTCGCAGGTCACATTGTTGTTCCAGTCGACGAACGCACCCTGGGGGTTGTCGCGCCACGCCCAGACGTGCAGCTCGAAGAAATCGGCCAGATTAAAACGATTCGGTGCCGGGACGAACTGAAAATCCTGGCCATCGAGTGCGGGAGGCGTATTGTTGTTATTCTTCAGCCATGTGGCCGCGTCGACGATATACTCGACGCCCACCAGCCTGCGTTTATTCCCCACTGGTTCGTAGATCAGGGCTTCGGGGTGGGCGACATCGATTAGGCCGTCGACCACCAGAGTGCCGTTGACATAGTGAATGCCCATGGCTCCGTGGTCGGGACCGCTGACGCATCCAAACGCGGGCCCGTAGCCGGCCGGGCCGGCGTTGTTGACGTCAAGGAACTGCGTGGTCGCCTCGCGAACATCTCGAACGAGCTCGGCCGACGTCGCATGACTCGAGTGCTCGGAGTCCTGTGCGAAGAGCGGCGAGGCCGTAGTGAAACTAACCATCAGCACTAAGGGCAGGATGGTTTGGGTAGAGGTGTGAATTAAACTTGTGATTCGGGGCATAGTCTTCTTCTCCTTTTCGTATTTTGTTTTTGAAGTGTTCTCTCGTCCTCCATTCCACAGGGGACACTTGCGGGGCCCTGGCAAGGCTCATCGCTTTGCCGATTTCGTTCATGGGGTTGAACTGATGCGCGGAGTTAGAGTCGTTCCGCGTTTACCGAGACCGGCACCCCATTGGTCAGCGAATCGAACACCGGAGAATGCCCGGTCCCCAACTCAACCAGCTCCTGCAACTGCTCGTCGGCTACGTCAGCCTTGATCTTGAAGTTGACTCGAATCCCCTGGTATCCCTTGCGCACGCTTTTGTCGAGATCCAGAAATCCGTGCAGGTCGAGATCGCCTTCGAACGAAGACTCGACTTCTTCGATGCTGATCCCACGCGCCGCCGCGTGATAAACCATGGACGTGGTCAAACAAGACGCCAGTGCGTGGAGCAGATGTTCGACGGGATTCGCGGCCGCATCTTTGCCCAGCAGAACGGCAGGCTCATCCGCCTCCAATACGAATGGCTTCGGCCGCGATAGCTCCTGACCCGCGCCGTAAAACTCGCTTACCGCCGAGCGATTTTGACTGGCTCCCTGCCATTGGTTGTGAATACGAAATTTGAATTTCGCGACGGCCGGCGTGATCTTGATGGCGTCGATAGTCGCAAACAGATCGTTAACGTTGACCCCGTTGACAATTTTGGGAAGCTTTTGTGCGGTCGCCATGGGTGGTGTTCCTCCATTTTCCGTGTAATTTCATCGAACCAGTCGCATTCGATGGTTCAAAATAGCCGCAAAATGGACTTGCAACAAGATGGCAGATATGCCATTGTAGGTGGGCGTTTAGGCCATTAGTGATTTTTGATGATTCCGAGGAGCAGCCATGAGAGAGATTACAGTTCTTCTTCTCGACCAGATGTTTTCCTCGACTGCCATCGGGCCGATGGAAGTCTTCCGCCACGCAGGCTCGTTGTGGAACGTTCTCACGGGAACGGCGCTTGCTCCCCCCTTCCACGTGATCACCGCGTCGGCCGACGGACGTCCGGTCCGCTGCGACGGAGACATTCAGATTCGACCGAACGTCGCTTTGAAAGATGTGGGCAAGACCGATCTCATTTTTGTTCCGACTACGGGACTCAGCGTTGACGATGTAGTCGAACGCAACGCGACGATTGTGCCCTGGTTGAAGTGCCGGAGTACAAGTGGCGTCGCTGTCGCGAGCGTTTGCTCCGGAGTGGGTTTGGTCGCGGCCGCTGGGTTACTCGATGGCAAGCGCGCCACGACTCACTGGGGACTAGCGGAGCGGTTTCGGGAAAAATATCCCAAAGTGAAGTGGATGCCGGAATTAATGGTGACGGAGGACCGGGGCTTCTATTGCGGTGGTGGGGTGAACGCCTCGCTTGACCTCAGCATCTACCTGGTGGAGAGATTCTGCGGACACGAGATTGCGATGCAGACCGCTAAGGCGCTGCTCATCGAGACGCCGCGAGCCTGGCAGTCTGGATTCGCCATTGTTCCTTTGAAAACTGACCATAGCGATGACACGATCTCCAGCGCGCAAGAGTGGATGCATAGGAATTTCGCCAAGACTTTCCCGCTGGAAGAGCCAGCGCGACGCGTGGGTATGAGTGTGCGCAATTTCGTGCGCCGTTTTAAACATGCGACCGGAGACACTCCGTTGATCTATTTGCAGAAACTGCGGATCGCCGCGGCCAAGCGCATGTTAGAAAGCAACCATCGCACCATGCAGGAGATCAGTGATGGCGTTGGCTATCAAGATGTAGCGTTTTTTCGCTCGCTCTTTCAGCGGCACACCGGCGTGTCGCCGAGCGCATATCGCGAAAGGTTCGGGGTGTAGTACTTTGCAGTGCCCAAACTTGAAAGAATCATTTCCTTTTTCGGAGGTCTTATGGATAAACCTGTCCCGGATATTCGATCGCTGCAGAAGCCATTGAAGGAACAGTATCGGCGCGAGCCGCAAAGCTCGCGTATCACTCTGACGGCCAAAGGTGGTGAGACGGATACGCCCCTCTCTTGTTCCGTAGATATCGGCCGTGCCATCTATCAGGCGGAGGCCCACAAAGGAGTGGGGGGGGCAGGCACCGCGGCCTGCTCTGGCGATCTTCTGCTGGGGGCCTTGGCCGCCTGCGCGCAGCTCACTTGTCAGCTGGTTGCCACGGCGATGGGAATTCAAACCCGACATATCGAAGTAACCGTCAACGGGGATATGGATTTGCAAGGAACATTGGGTATCTCCAAAGAAGTGCCGGTGGGTTTCGACGCCATTCGCCTGCAATTTAAAGTTGACGCGCCACAAGCGACTCCAGATCAGTTGCGTTTGCTGCAGGAAAAGACGGAGCAATATTGCGTGGTCCTCCAAACCATGTTGCGCCCGCCGAGGATTGACGCTCAGTGGAGTGCCGCCGGTTAACGCTGGGCTGTCGAACCTTTCGCCCGCAACGGCTGAGGCCGTCTCCCGGCGTCAAGATTCGGATGACTTGGTTGCGGATCTAGCTCAGGATCGAAGTTAGCTGTTTCGCTAGCCGAGAGTGATCAGGGGAAGTCCGCATAACGCAGCGATGGAGCGCTGCGCCACCCAAAATCCGAGTTGGCCGCAGCTTTTGAGGCTATGGGACTGGATGCTTTCGCCGCTCCAGGGCGCAGTTCTCGCCTGGGGGAATGACCCTGTTCGCGATTCTGTTTGTGCGAGGGAAAGGCCCGATTTCTCGCGGAAAAGGCGCGCGAGAAATGGAGCACCCGGCTGTTTCGGGATTGGTTATCTATGCCGTCCCTGATGGGACCCGGTTCCTGTTTCGACGCTTACCCAGCCCTTTACGTCCTGGGCTAAGATATGCCGCCACTGCGGAGGCTGTTGCGTGGAGGACGCGGCGTTATCTTCTCCAAGCGAGCCTGGAATGTTTGGTGTCCAGCCGTCTCGCGATGGAATACCCGAGCCGTCTCGTGATGGAAACAGTGTCGGGGAGCATGCAGTTGGTTAGGCTGCCGCTTTTTTGTGAGGCGGTCCGTTCTGCTGCTGCGCGTCTTTCTCGGGCGTTGCGTTTTTCTGATCACTTTCTTTTTCGGACGTTGCCTTTTTCTCCGAGGTTTCGCCGGTGGCTCCGGCGGAGGATTCGGGAGCTAGTTCCGCACTCTTCAGGGCGGGTGGGGCGGGGGGTTGCTCCGGAGGCTTCAAGGCAGAGGAGATGAGGGCGGCAGTCCTAACGCGGACGCCGCGCCATCTGACGTTGCTTGCGTTGCCCGCTTGCTCAAGATATGGAGCAAGCTCCTCATCGGTGGCTATGCCTTTGGCTTTCAGGAATTGAAGCAAGGCCGCGTTCTGGGTTTCAAGGGGCTCGAGCGAGGAAAACAGTTCGTCGAAGATCTGCTGCAGAATTGCTTGGTCCATTTCAATCACCTGCGTCCATTACGATCGCGTGCCAAAGAGGCTGCCGATTTGCGGCCGAACTTGCGAGTGTTGTCGGGAGAGATCTGCGCGCTCGGGATTCGGTTCGGGAGGGAACTCAGGTGTTGCCACGCGACGAGCGGCTTTCTGCCCCAAAATCTGATTGGGGCGACGTGAGACAGGTGAACCGCGACCGAAGATCTATCGGGCGGCGGTTCTGGTTGGTGTCGGAGGCACCGTGAAATAGCGCACGGTGACATCGTTGCCGATGTGCGCGATCCTGCTCTCGGAAACCCGCGCCCGTTTGACTGCAACTTTGTCCGAGAAAGTGCGGACGGTCACATCGTCGGCGAGGTAATCGACTTCATTCGGTCCTACCCGGACGCGCTTAAACGCGGTTCTGGCGGGTCCTGCTCCTTTCGCTGGAATTGTCGCCGTATACGCGCCGGACGTGCCTTTCCCAGGCAGCGGCTTCGGGACGGGTGGCTGCTGATTGACAGGGGCGGATTTCGGCAAGGTGGCAGATTCCAAGGAGCCAGACGGTCCACGATGCCGGTAGGCCATCGTAGCCGCGAATGCGATCACAACGGCAACTGCCGCGACGGCGAATGTCCGCGAGCGGTTGGGCCATTTGAAATGCTTCGCTTGGCGCGTGAACGTCGCGACGAACAACGCGGCGCGCTTAGAGACGGACTGCAGTTCCTCGATCGCTGTCGGGACTGAATTCCGCCAGCGGTTCGGCCAAGTTAGAGCTTTCGCCCGCGGCGCGAACGTTCTGAGTGAAGCTCGTAGTCTGGACGCTGGCAACTGGCCGGGGGTGGCCGGAACCGAACTGGGCAGGCGCCTGGGCCAATTTAGGGATTTGGCCCGGCGCGTGATCGTTGTCGCGAGCACGGCTGACAGCTTAAATGCTGGCAACTCCTTCATTGCCGCGAAAACGGCTCCCCAACGCGCGTAGAGCGAGTGCTCGTTTTCAGGGAGCATGCCAAACTCGGGCGGAGGTACGAAGCTCTCGTCTGGAAATGCGTCTTCGGTAAGAGCGTTCGAAAGGGCCGAAGTCTGGGCGGCGGAGGCTTCTTCTTCTTCCAGTTTGGCGACTTGACTGATGGCCGCTTCGATCTGTTCCGCCATGAGCCGGTAGGTGGACACCTCGTGTTCCTGGAATGCGTGCGCCTCCCTGAACAGGACTTGGAGAACTCCCGCTAAAGCGCGATCTTGGTAGATCGGCAGGATCAGAAGAGAGTTAGCGTCGAACTGGCGGCAAATGGCAGCTTCGATCCGACTATCGGTCCGGGCGTCCTCAACCCGAAGAATCTCACGGTTCGTGTTGGTATTTGCTGAAACTGTAAGAGAAGCCGTCATATGGCGCCCGATATAAGCGGCGCTGGTTCCGCTTCCGGCGCGGTAGAAGAGTTGGTCGCGCTTTAGCAGAGCAATGGCGACGCCGGAGGCATTGGCGACGTTGCGAGCAGACTCGACGATGCGACCCATGGCGCCGTCCAAGTCGAGCTTTCCGCTCGCAATCGAACGTTGCAGATCCATGATGTCGGAAAGACATTCACGACTGATGCGACTTTGCTGAACGGCAAATGCGCTCGCCAAGAACTGCTGAAAAGTTTCGCGACTGACGCTGGAGGGAGTATTCATACAGACGCTCTACAGCCAAGCAGCCTTTGGCGGGCGAGCGGGCCGAACCACTCTGGAAGCTGGCATTCGAAGTTTCTCATCGCGGGAATCGACTGTCAATACCACAGCAGTACACACCATCATGGTATTAACACCCGCTCAACATTCGAGGAATCAGGTGAAAGCAGTATTCACGACTGGTCTGTGCGCGAGACCAGTTAACGCGCACTCTCAGTTCTTTCGCGCCGCGATGATTGATAAGGCATCAGCCGGGACAATTCCTGCCCTCACGGAGTGGAGACGGTTGCAGTGAGCGGCAAGTCCCGACAGGAGCGGCCGACCAGCAGTTTGCGCGGACCGGTGGATTTGATCCACTGGCCCTCGGCCGTCGACCAGTATTCAAACCGGCGCAACGGCAGGTGGATGGTGACCGATTGTGTTTGACCGGCCTTCAGGTGAATTCGTTCGAAGGCCGCCAGAGCGTGCACAGCAAAGTCGACTGCTTTCGGCTTGTCGACAGGGGCACCTAGATAAATTTGAGCTACCTCGTCGGCTGCGACTGTTCCTGTGTTCTGCAGTTGGAAACTGACGTCGAGACCGCCGTCAGTAGAGGGAACAGTCTTGAGGTCAGAGTAGGAGAAAGTGGCGTAGGACAAACCGTAACCGAAGGGAAACAGGGGAGCGATCTTTTGCTTATCGAACCAGCGGTAACCGACGTTGAGCCCCTCGCTGAACGTGGTCGCTCCGTTGACCCCGGCCGACGAACGCTCGGGATGCGCGGGATCAGTCGCCGGGTAGTCTTCCAGGCGCTTGCCCCAGGTGAACGGCAAACGTCCCGCGGGACTTGTCGTCCCCAGCAAAATGTTGGCAGTTGACCATCCACCTTCGTCGCCAGGCCACCACATTTGCAAGACCGCCTTCACTTTGTTCAGCCACGGCAAGGCTACCGGCTGGCTTACGTTGAGCACGACAATCGTGTTGGGATTCACGGCTGCAATCTCGTCGATCAGCTTGTCCTGATTTCCTGGAAGAGCGAAGTCGGGACGGCCTCGCGTCCAGGCGAAGACTACGGCAGTCTTGGCTGCTTTGGCTGCGGCAATTGCGGCCTCATGATCCGCCTTTCTCTGGCTGGGAGTCATCCAGGCGAGCCGTATCTGTTCGGGATCGTTTGAAGTGTCGCCCGCAACCGTGACTGCGAGAGAGTGAGGGCCGGCGGAGAGATTGACGGCGGAGCGCAGGTTGTCCAGTCCGTCGGTGGTGGGCATCAATCCGTCCTTGCCGGCGAGTACGGTGTCGCCGTGCACTGCGCCGAGCATGCCGTTCGCTCCGGCTACTTTCTTACCATCGATGCTGACGCTTCCGGCTGCGCCGAGTAATTGGAGGTAGATCCAGTAAGAACCGGCAGAGGGCACCGTGAGCGTGCCCGTCCACGAGGCTTCGTGGTTTGTGGACAGGGGATGGCCGCTCTTTTTGGTGAAATCCAGGATTTGATCCATGTGAGTGGCCCCGCCTTTGTCGGTGCGCAGCAGGCCAGGCTGTCCGACATGAGATAAAGCGGAGGCGGGAATTGGCGCGCCGGTCATGTCATCTTCGACCGCATAGGTGATTTTGGCGTCAGGAGCAAATTTCTTGAGCGCCTGGTACGGTCCGACCTGTCTCTCCGGGAAGCCGAGAGACCGTTCGCCGGCAACGCCGATGGCGACTACCTGTCCGCCGCCGGGGCCGATCATGGCGAGCGACGCCAGGTCAGCGGGCTTGAGCGGGAGGGTGTTTCCCTCATTCTTCAGAAGAACCGCCGCATCCTCTGCCGTTTTTTCGATGATCAGCGCGTTGGCTTCGGTTGAGTGCGGCTGCATCCGATGGCTCGGGGGATGATCGAGATAGCCGAACTTGGCCATCCGATCCAAGACCTGCCCAGCGGCTTTCGTGATGGTCCCTTCTTTGAGCTCGCCGGATTGCATCAGGGTCCAGAAATTTACGCGTGCATCTTTACTCGTTCCAAATGAAGAAAGATCCAGCGGCTTTTGATGAGGTTCTTCGGGCAAGTCTCCATCTTGAAATCCTTCGAGCGCCGAGGTGTCCGGGTTTTTATCCGGCGGAGGTCCGGGCTTCTCGGCGCTGAAGAATGTAAAGAGTAACGAATTTATGGCGCTATCTTTTGGTCCAGGCCCAGGCATTTCCATGTCGAGCCCGTGATTGATAAATGAAGCCGCGTGGGTGGCGCCCCAGTCGGACGTGACGAATCCTTTGAAACCGAGTTCTTTGCGCAGAATCTTGATCAGCGTATCGGAATTACCGCAGGCGTAGGTGCCATTCACTTTGTTGTACGAGCACATGATGGAGGACACATCAGCCCGAACCGCATCGACAAAAGGAGCAACGTAGATTTCGTGGAGTGCCTGTTGATCGACCATGACGTTGGCGGCAGCCGTGTCATAGGCGACATAGTGCTTGGCCTGAGCCATGACGCCCTGCTCCTGAATGCCTTTGATCAGACCGGCTCCCATGACGCCCGTTAAGACTGGATCTTCTCCGTAAGTGTTGTAGCCGCGATCGAAGGTGATATCGCGATCAATATTGATGAAGGGTTCGAGCACCAGGTCGATACCGAGGGACTTTGCTTCGCGTCCGATCACAACGCCGTTGTCTTCGGCATCTTTGGCGCTGAAAGTGGCAGCGAGGCCCATGGTTGCGATTTCAGCCTGGGAGGGGACGCGCGTGAGCACGCCAGGAGGTCCGTCGGACAGGCGGATAGGGGGAATTCCAAGACGAGGGACTCCGGTGAGATATCCAGCCTGCCCCTGGTTCGTGGTTGGATCTTCGGAGGCGCCACGAATAAGCGCCAGCTTTTCGTCGAGAGTCATCTGGCTCAAGAGCTTGTCGACGCGAGCGTCGCCGGTAACGACCGGAACCGCGCTCTGCGCCACGGCGGTCAGTCCTCCGACGGCTAGAACGGTCAACACAAGGGCAGCCACAAGGACTTCCACTCGATTGTTACGGTTCCAACGCATCTTGATCCGAAGGCGTTTCATAGCCAGACTCTCCTGCTGCAGGCTGGATCAGAAAACGATCCACTGTACGCCTCCGAGCAACGACATAACAATCTCTTGCGATGGGAAGGGATGGGAAGGGGCGGAGTTGCCGTTACATCAAGGCGATTCCGGCTCGGGCGCGCTACAACGCGGAACATCGGCTGGAGGACTTTCGATTGAATGCCTCGCGGGAACGGTTCGACCGTGCGGTGGTGCTGATTGGACTTTCGGAGGCTGCACCTGACGCGGTAGCGAATGCGTCGGTGGCATCGGCGAAACAGGACTGCTTCGCACAAAGTTCCATCACCTCGGAAATATGCCGGCTTTCGTGTTCAGGAGCTTTGCCGCAGGGGATTTGACATGGTTCCAGTCAATCCCAGGGCATGAGAAGCTTTGGGGCGACGCTGCTTTGCGCGCCTGCTAGACATCCAGCCAACGATCGACGCGGCGCTCCTGATAACTTCGCCGGCAGTGATTGAGCCCGTGGTCGAAGATTGCGCCTAGGCCGCATTCTCTGGGTCTGGAAGTATGGCGCGGCCGGTCAAGGGGGGTAGTTCCAAAGCCGTCGAGTTCTGCCGTGCGCGTGGCATTCAGGTAGTACGCGGCGAGTGTCCCTTCATGTTTCTGCGGAATGGCGGATTCATCCGAAAAATTACGGGGAGCTACCCGCGGCGTTTCGACGCGCGGACCGGATGGGAGCTTTCAGGAGAAAATCCGCATGAACCCGGTCGCGTGCAGATCGGGAGACAGAAATCGCCGCTTCTGTCCCGCGGCGCGCGCCAGCGCTTCCGCCGCCAGATATCCGCTGCGCACTGCACCTTCCATGGTCGCGGGCCAGCCGGTTGCTGTCCAATCTCCGGCAAGAAAGACGCGAGACCAAGCGGTGGAGGCGTCGGGACGGTGGCTGTCGATTCCCGGACGCGGTGAATACGTAGCGTGGAGTTCTTTGATGACGGTCGACTTTACGAGATTGGCTTTACGAGCGGCTGGGAAGAATTCGCGGACCTCACCGAGGGCGAGGTCGACGATCTCGGCGCGGGATTTATCGATGAGTGATTTCGAGGAGCTTACGACCAGTTCGATGTAGCTGCCGACCTCAGGGGCTGAAGCCCGATCCACATGCGATGCTGTAACGGCACGACTGAAGCCGTGCTCTTCCCGTTCGTTTCTCGTGTGCGTGCGCATGGGCTGAAGGCGGGATTTGTGAAACATCCATTGGATGGTGCGGTCGAGGAGTACGGCATGGTCGAGGTCGGAGATTTGTCGGTCGAACCATAAATGGATGCCGGTGATGGGTGCCGTTTCGAAGTGGCTGAGTTTCTCGCGAATGGGAGCGCTTTCTGGGGCGTCAGGAAGAACGCGGTCGAGGCTATCGAAGGGCAGTGCGAGGATGAGATAGTCAAACTGTTCCGCCTGACTTTGTTCTCGATTCTCTCCTTGTTCCCTCACGCGTATTTGCACCTGCGAAGAATCGGCGGTGAAGGATTCGAGCGGACGGCGGAGGTGTAGCCCGCCGCCGCGGGCACGAATGTATTCGCCGGCTTGATGGTAGAGGTCGGTGAGAGGGACGGTAGGAACGCCCATGTGGCGGGCGGCGGGAGACTTCATCGACTCGCGCACGACCTGCGCGGCTGCAGAGACGGAAATCAGGTCGAGGTCCTCGCTGAGTGCGCTCACCAGAATCGGCCGCCAGAAGCGATCGACTGCGTTCTTCGATTGGCGGTGGTGATCGAGCCAGTGCTGGAAGGATTTGCCCGTGTCGCGCTGTGCGGTGAGCGTCAACGGAACCAGAGCGCGGGCAATGCAAAATTTGTCCGCCGCACTCAGAAATGAAAAGTTCAGAAACGATGGAACAGTGTGCAGCGGGGCCGGAAGAAGCGATGATTTCATCACCGAAGTGCGGCCGCCCGGCTCAATGAACGTCATCTCGTCGTACCAGCGAATTTGGTCGGCGACACCAATGCGGTGATAGAACTCGATCAGATTTGTGCACACGCGGAACAGGACATGCTGACAGTTGTCGACGACTTCGCCGGTGCCAGGGTGTTCCCACGACGAGGCTCGGCCGCCGAGGAAGGGGCGCTTCTCGAACAGCGTTACGCGGAAACCCGCGTCGGACAAAGAACAGGCGGCGGCGAGGCCGGCCAGGCCGCCTCCGGCGACCGCGACTGTGGGTTGAGATGAGGATGGGATCATCAGATCGGGATGGTCCAGGTGAAATCCCCGCCCTCTCGCCAACGACGCGAGCAGGACGGTCACCCACGTCAGGTTATGCGCTTGAGGAAACCTTTCGCGAGGATGCGCAACTTTTCCGAGGTGCTTAAGCTGATCTTGGCGGTGAAAACGTCGTATTGTTTTTCTGCGATTTTCTCGAGCAAGCTGCGGTAGATGGTCACGAGAACCCACAGCGCGGGCTGGCTGTCTTCGGCGACGTAGGGAATCAGCGCGTCGCCGGAAGAATAGAACTCGCGTGCCCGGTCTGCTTCGAGCGCGAGCACTGGACGGAAGCGGGCAGGATCAGGCGTCGTTAAGAGCTCGGAGCCAGAAATCTGAAACTTCGCGAGGTCTTCTTCCGGAAGATAGACGCGGCCCAGGCTGGCATCTTCTTTCACGTCGCGGATGATGTTGGTGAGTTGGAATGCCAGGCCGCAGCGCTCCGCCAAAGGCTCGGCGGCAGGATCGCGGTACTCGAAGATATGGATGCAGACCAAGCCCACGACGGATGCGACGCGATAGCAGTAGAGGCGAAGGTCTTGGAAGGTTCGGTATTGAATGGTGAGGCCGGGAGCACTGGTGGTTTGCGCGGAGTTCTCTTCCTGTTCAACGTCCATGGCCGTGCCGTGGGCGAGCTCGTCGAGCAATCCGGCGGGAATGGCGAACCGGCGCTGGGCATCGGTCAGAGCAAGAAGAATGGCGTCATCGGTTGGTTCGCCTTGTTGCGCGCGATGAAGAGCGTCCAGCCAAGTATCGAGTTTCTGACGGCGGTCGGACAGCGCGAGCGTGGGATCGTCGGCGATGTCGTCACAGCGACGCATGAAGGCGTAGACGGCGCATAGCGCTTGGCGCTTGCGGCGGGGCAGGACCAGGAATGCATAGTAGAAATTTTTCGCTGACGTCCGGGTGATCCCTTTGCACACGGAATACGCCATGACGAGCTGAGGTGGAGCAGGGGTCCAGGGAATCGGCACCTGCTGCGTGCCCGCGCTCATCGGTTTCCTCCAAAAGCGCTTGCCCTGAGCTTTCCGACTGCGGCGCGCGCGACCAGGGCCAGCTTGCGTGGTTTCGAGATCGAGGGACGATTTCCGAGAACCGCGTAGCCTTGCTTCTCGATCGCGTTCAAGATTTCTTGTCCGCCACGACTGAACAAATCCAGATCGATGGCCAGTTCGGAATCGACTCTTCCAATCAGCGGCAGACCCTGTTGGAACCAATCATGGGCACGCTCGACCTCGAATTTCATCATCGCGCAGAAGGCGAGAGTGTTCTGGCTGCGCGCGATGTCGTCTTCGGTGACATTGAAGCGACGAAGGTCTTCGAGCGGGAGGTAGATGCGGCCCTTGGCGTAATCGGGGGTCACGTCCTGCCAAAAGTTGGCCAGTTGCAATGCCGTGCAGGTGAAGTCTGACAACTGCTGGTGTTCGGCGTCGCGATATCCGCAGAGGTAGAGGACGAGATGGCCTACCGGATTCGCGGAGTAGCGGCAATACCTCAGCAGGTCATCGAATGTATCAAAGCGGGTGACGGTCTGATCCTGGCGGAACGCGCGGAGCAGGTCAGAAAACTCGTGTTTGGGAATATCGAACCGGCGGACGGTTTCAGCCAGGGCGACCAAAACAGGATGTCTTGGCACACCGTCGTAACAAGCGTCGAGCTGGCGTTCCCACTGCTCAAGCAGTTCGAGGGAGGTGGCGCTGTCGCCGACTTCGTCGCCCAGATCGTCGGAGATGCGGCAGTAGGCGTAGACATTGAAAAAATGCTGACGAAGGCGGCGGGGAAGGAACCAGCTTGCGACGGAAAAATTTTCGTAGTGCGTACGAGCCAGTCGGGCGCAGTATTCGCGGGCTTCAGCTGGGGTCGGTGGAGTTTCGGGGATCGCGTAATCGGCGGGCAAGCGGCTCCAGCCAAGCGCGGCGGAGGCCTCGAGCGGCGGATTTTGGGTGGCCAGTTGAGTCATTCAAGTTCAGCGCGCAAAGCCGAAATCCTTCAAACCCCTGCAGCGTCGTGAGAATTCCTCTTCGCGCTCATGGGAGCGGAGACAGGCGAGGTATCCTTCGACGCCGCTCCATGACAAAACGCTCTGCCTTATCCCGGCCCCACTTCAGTGACCGGGGATGATCGCGGTCTTGATGTCGCCGCCGCGGTTCAGCATGTGTCGCAGAACCTGCTGCAGGCGCGATAGGGGCGCCTCGCCGGTGATGTAGTCCGTGGGGCGAATCTTTTTGGCCGCGATCAATCCGAAGGCGCGGCGAACCGTTTCCGGCGTGTGGTGGAACGTCGCTTTCAGAGTGATTTCGGAGTAGTGCAAGCGATTGGTCTCAAGTTGCACTTTGGTTCCGCTGGCGCAGCCGCCGAAGAAGTTGACGGTGCCGCCTTTTCGCACCATGTCGACGGCCCATTCCCAAGCTTCGGGCCGGCCGACGGCTTCGATCACTACGTCACAACCACGTTTCTGCGGGGAAAGCGCGCGGACGGCATCGACGACGTTGGGTACCTTTGTGGTTTGGATGATTTCGTGAGCGCCCATATGCTTGGCGGCTTCGACCTGTCCGTCGCGCTTGACGACAGAAATTACGTTGCAGCCGATCGCGCGAGCTACTTGCACGAACATAAGACCGATGGGGCCGCCGCCGAGGATGGTGACCGTGTCGCCGATCTCAACGCCGGTTTCATGCAAGCCGCGCAGGACGCAGGCCAAAGGCTCGGTCATGGCGGCATCTTCGACGCTGACATTGGGCGGGATGATCAGCATGTTCGCCTCAACGATGCGGCGGGGTACGCGAATGTATTCCGCATAGGCGCCGTTGTTGAAGAGGAGATCTTCGCAGAGGTTCTCCTGATGCTTGGAACAGTAAAAGCACATCTGGCAAGGAGCGGAATTGAGTGCCACAACCCGCATGCCCTTCTTGAAGCCGTTGACGCCGGCTCCGACTTCCTCGATGACTCCCGCGAGCTCGTGACCAAACAGAGCGGGAGGAACGATCATGCGGGCGTGATAGCCGCGCTGGTAGACCTTGAGATCGGTACCGCAGGTCAGGGCAACTTGCACTTTGACCAGAACCTCGCCATCACCCACGCGAGGGATGGGTACTTTTTCGATCTTGAGGTCTTCTTTGCCGTACAAGACGGCTGCGGTCATTTTTCCGTTCACTGCTGGCTTCCTTCCCAAATACTGCCGGGCTGAATCATGATCTTCATTGACGAAGGTTTGGGGTGGGCAGCCAGGTCCAAGGCTTGCGGGCTCTCGGAGAGCGGGAAGCGATGACTGACCAGCCGTTCCAGATCCATTTCACGGTTCATAACAAAGCGGACCGCCTCTTCCTGTAAATCGACCGATGCACTATAGGACCCCAGCAAGGTCTTCTCATCGACACAGATGGCTGCGGGATCAATCACGGTCTCCCCATGTTGCGTCTGCGCAAAAAGCAAAATCCGGCCACCGGGGCGGGCGGCGTCCATCGCGGTTTGAATCAGGGAATTACCCCCCACCGCAAGTATTACCGCGTCGGCGCCCCGCCCTTCGGTCAACTCGCGGACACGCGTAACTACGTCTGCCCTCGAAGCATCAATTGTAAGGTCTATTCCACAACTTGATCCTATTCTAAGCCTCTCGGGATACAAATCGGAAGTAATTAAGGTAGCTCCGGCCCGCTTGGCGAGCACGCTCAATATAATGCCGATGGGCCCCTGGCCGATGGCCAGCACGGTTTCTCCCGGGCGCAGGCCCACGGCCTGGATTCCCTTCATGCAGGTGTTGACCGGTTCGACGAAGCAGGCCTGCTCGAAGGAGACATCCTCTGGAATGCGAACTGTGCCGTGCTCGACAATCCAGTCCATAACGCGAACGTACTCGGCGAAACCGCCACCGGAAGGCTCGAATCCGGCCGTGCAGCCGACCTTCTTATAGGTGGAGCACTGTGCAAAGGTCTTGTTCTGGCAGTAGAAGCATTGGCCACAAGGGATGTGATGGAAGACCATGACGCGGTCGCCCGGGCGGTAATCGCGGACGCCATCGCCGACCGCCGCTACCACCCCTGAGGTCTCGTGTCCAAAGATGCGGGGAGCAGGGTGGGATCCGGTTGCAATCTTCTTGAGGTCGGTGCCGCAGACGCCGCAGGAATGAACGCGGACGAGCATCTCCGCGGAACCAATCTTAGGAACGGGAACGGTCTCCATGCGGACATCATTTACGCCGCGGTACACCGCCGCCCGCATGGTCGCCGGCAAGGAGCGCGCGTCCGCCCGAAACGCATACTGCCCAGCAATCGCCATCAAGATATTTTAGATGATGTTGGCTGCTTAGATGATGTTGGCTGTGAATTCGTTTCAAATCAAGGGCATGGCATCGTCTTGGGTAATGGCGTACAGCGATGGTGCGGTGCCGTACGGAGCAGCGCTTTTTGGAACAGCAAGGACCTCGAGGTGGAATAACGGGAGTCCGAGGGCGCGTCGCTCCTTGCTCCTTCGACAAGCTCAGGACGGTCCCTCGGTAGCGCTACCGTCTTAGGGCGCTAACCTAGGCCTAGGCTACCTGGGCGCTACCTAGCGCGGTACGGGACGGCCAATTGCTTTCATGCTATGCTGCCGAAAACTTCGGGTTTTCAGGATTGAACCGTGCTGATTGAAATGCGGCTGGAGAACTATGCGGTGATCGACAACCTGGTGGTGGAGTTCGGGCCGGGGTTGAATCTGCTGACCGGCGAAACCGGGGCGGGAAAGTCAATCCTGGTGGATGCGCTGGCGTTGTTGTTGGGCGACAAAGCTTCGAGCGACGTGATTCGCGATGGGACCGAGCGTGCTATGGTATCGGCGCTCTTTGAGGCGGAGGGTGCCGCTGAGAAGCCCCTGGCCGCAATTCTCGAAGCCAATGGGTTAGACGAGTCGGACGACGGAGCGCTGATTCTGCGGCGCGAAATTGCGGCCAGCGGAAAAGGCCGGGTGTTTGTGAACAATCAGCCCGCAACCGTAGCTGTACTGCGGCTGCTGGCGCCTTATCTGGCGACGATTCACGCTCAGAACGAATCTATTTTGTCTTTTGACGGGCCGGCGCGTTTGGCATTGCTGGACGCGTTTGAGGGCAGCGAACTGGAGGCCGTGGAAAACAAATTTGCGGCGTGGAAAGAAATTCGCACGCGAATCGAAGACCTCGAGCGGGGAGAACAGGACCGGTTGCGGTTGGTCGATCTCTGGATTTTTCAGAAACGTGAGATCGAGGAAGGACGGTTGCAGTGCGGAGAAGATGAGCAGCTGGAGACGGAAAAGCGTGTGCTTGCGAACGCCGAAAAAATCTACAACGCGGCGATGAATGCGTTCGATCTTTTGTACGAGGGTAACGGCTCGACCGCGTCGTCACTGCGCGCGGCACAGAAACAAGTCGAAGAATTGGTGCGGTACGAGCCCAAGTTTCAGGATGCGTTGGCGGCGCTTGAGACCGCGCGCATCAGCGTGGAGGATGTGGGAGCCACGGTGCGAGATTATGCCGGTGGAATCCATGCCTCGCCGGAACATCTGGCGCAGGTCGAGGATCGACTGGCGCTGCTGGACCGGCTGAAGCGTAAGTACGGGCCGACTCTGGAGGCGGTGATCCAGTTCGGGGTGGATGTCTCGCGCAAATTCTCTGAGGTTGAAAACAAAGACGAGATTCTGCGCGGGTTGCGGAACGAACTGGCGAAGGCGGCTGGCGATTACCTGCGCGCGGCGCGTCAGTTCTCGAAAAAGCGGGCAGACGCGGCCCGCAGGCTCGAGAAGTTGGTGGAGGCGGAGATCAACGATCTGGCGATGAAGTCCACGTTTCGCATCGAGATGACAAGTTCAGAGGAGGAAGGGAACTGGACTCCATCGGGTATCGATCAGGTTGGGTACATGATTTCGACCAATCCGGGAGAACCGTTGCGGCAACTGGAACACATCGCCTCGGGGGGCGAACTATCGCGGGTGATGCTGGCTCTGAAGGCCAGCGTTGAGGCAGAATCGCCTCGTGCCAGGGCGATTGGAGCGAAAGACCCCGCTTCGCGCAAAGGACGCGAGAAATGGGGAACCCAGAAGACAATGGTGTTTGACGAGATCGACACCGGGATCGGTGGACGCGCCGCGGAAGCAGTCGGAAGGAAATTGAAATCGCTGGCGCGATCCAGCCAGGTCTTGTGCGTCACGCATCTGCCGCAGATTGCCACGTTCGGCGATCATCATTACGTGATTGAGAAGAAGGCGTCCGCCGGGCGTACTCGCACGAGTATTCGCCGCGTGACGGGCGAGGAGCGCACCGAAGAGGTAGCGCGCATGCTGAGCGGGGCGAAGCTGACGGAGACTTCGCGCAAACATGCTGAGCAGATGATCAAGGCTAACGGCTGAGGATTCGGATGCCGTCGTATCGGCTGTCAGCTAAAGTCGTCTTTGCGGAACCGTCCGATACGTTGATCGTGAAGTTGACGGTGATCTTGGCTTTGGTTTCCACCGCTTGGCCATTCTGCAAGACCGGCTTGAAGCGCCATTCGCGAACCGCCTGTTGCGCGGCTGCGGCGAGGATCGCGGGACCGGCCAGCACGCGAAGATCCTGAACGACGCCGTCGGCTCCGATGATGGCCTGCAACACCACCGATCCCTGCACATTCATGTGCTGCGCCAGCAGCGGATAAGACGGCGCAGGCGGGTTCGCATCGGCGATCCGTTCGCGCTCGGCTGCATTGTTTGCGACACCCAAGTTCCCAGTGGGCTGAGTCTGGGAGTTTGCTTCGGAATGCGTAATCTCCAATTTTGAGGAGCCGGTGGCGGGATGAAGTTTCCGGTGCGTGTCGCCAGCGATCACTTCAACGTCCATCGGAGGCAGGACAGTTCGCGTCGTTACGACAGCGGGAGTCTGCTCGGTTTTGGGTTGGGAAGAGGGTGATGCAGCAAGGTGCTTTTTCGCCGCGATCGCGGCCGCTGGTGCTGGTTGCGACGGATTCGAAGCGGGCGGAGCCGTCTTCGCACTTGGCGCTACCTCCGTTTCACTACCATCGGAGTCTAAGATCAACTGGCTCGAGCCAAACCAAAACTGCCGATCGGTCACGAGAACCACAAGCAGCGCAACCAGAAGGAGCGCGAGAGCAAGAATAAGTTTGCGAGGTTGCGAGCTTTCCAGAGATACCCGGGCCTGTGAGGTTGGGACGGTCGGTCTGGGTTTGAGCTCAAGCATTTGCGTTGACCCGGGGTCTGATGCAACGACAATATATTGCGTCACGCGGGCTGTGATCACAATGGCACGCGGCGGGGGGTTGGGGGCACGAGTGGGCCATGCAGAAGGCAGGGGCCTTGGTTCTCGGGTGGGGAGCCCTTTGATTATGATTCACTCCCTGCGATCGCCTTCGGCGTGCGGTACAGGCACGAGTATGAGCCCACAAAAGGCACGACTTGGTCCGATAAGGGCGGTCCGGCAAGAGGTCCCGGGCGTTCCCATTCGACTCGCAGATTTCGCTGTTCGCTGCTAATCCCAGCGCTTTCTGTGGCTTACGTTGACCATCCCGGCACTTTCCGCTACTTTATGAGTATCGCCGGAATGGGGATCGTGTACCCTGAAGGTAGGGGTTTCGTGGGGTTTGTGCATCCCATAAATTGAGAGCAGATTCCTAGCTTGGCTCGGAATGGCAGCCGGGATTTTCCGGAATATCAAACGAGTGAGGCTGCGGGAATTTGAGGAGTGGGGCTTACATCGTGGCTGGAATTTTGACAAAAACTGACGGAAAGACCTTACTTTTGCTCAAGCCGAGAGGATTCTGCGCAGGCGTAGTGCGTGCCATTGACGTGGTGCGCATTGCTCTGGAGGCGTTTGGGCCGCCGATCTACGTGCGCAAGGAGATTGTTCACAACAGTTTTGTGGTCGAGGAACTTCGCGGCAAAGGCGCCATTTTTGTAGACAGTGAGGACGAGGTGCCGAACGGGGAGCGCATCATTTATAGCGCGCATGGAGTTTCCCCCGAAGTGCGCGAACACAGCGCGAAACGCGGGCTGCGCGTGATTGATGCCACCTGTCCGCTGGTCACCAAGGTCCACGTGGAGGCGGTGAAGTTTGCGAAGGAAGGCTATTCGCTCATCCTGATCGGGCACAAGGATCACGATGAGGTGATTGGGACGCTAGGCGAGGCGCCGCTCGTGACGCAGGTTGTCGGCTCACCAGAACAGGTGAAGTCGCTCGACGTGCCTGACCCGAATCGCGTGGCCTACTTGACCCAGACGACCCTTAGCCTGGATGAGACCAAAGACATCATAGCGGCATTGAAGAAGAAGTTTCCCAATATCAAAGGACCGGCAGCACAGGACATTTGCTATGCCACGGAGAATCGCCAGGTTGCCGTCAAGCAGGTGGCTTCCGACGCCGATTTATTGCTGGTCGTGGGATCGGAAAATAGCTCGAATTCCAACCGGTTGGTGGAAGTGGCGCGCAATCTCGGAACCAAGGCACACCTTATTGATAGTTGCAGCGACATTGAGGCGGAGTGGCTGAAGGGCGTTAAGACGATTGCGCTGACGGCCGGCGCTTCTGCGCCGGAGTGCTTGGTCGAAGAGACCGTTAATTTTTTACGTGACAAAGGGTTCGATAACTTGCAGGAACTGGAAGTGATGCCGGAAAACGTGCGCTTTGGGTTGCCTCCGGAGATTGTCGAGGCGATCGCTGCCGCTCCGGTCAATGCGACTGCAGATTAGCGGATGATGGAGCCGCAATTCATGAATATTGACTCCCCCGAGTCCAACGTAGCTCCCCTACCTCTAGGTTCGAGTCCCCAACTTCGCTTTGGGAAGATTGAGGAGTTGGGAAGCCGCGTGGGTGCAGCCGTCGCGGCGGCGCGCAAGTATCTTTTTTCGCAGCAGCATGAAGAAGGGTATTGGTGTGGGGAACTTGAAGCCGATACCACGCTCGAGTCGGATTACATTCTGCTCCATACGCTGCTGGGAACCGGGAATCAAGAGAGGTTCCAGAAGGCGGCCAACTGGATTCTGCGCCACCAGAATGACGACGGCGGATGGAGCATTTATGCCGCAGGGCCTTCGAACGTCAGCGCTTCAGTAAAGGCCTATTTTGGATTGAAACTGGCGGGATATACCGCCGATCATCCGGCGTTGCAGCGCGCCCGCAAGAAGATTCTGGAACTGGGCGGCGTCACCGAAGTCAATACATTTACCAAGATCTATCTGTGCTTCTTCGGGCAATATGATTATGACGCGGTTCCGGCGATTCCGCCGGAGATCGTGCTGTTTCCCAACTGGTTCTGGTTCAACATTTACGAAATTTCTTCGTGGTCGCGCGCCATTCTGGTGCCCCTGTCGATCTGCTACGCCAAAAAGCCGTTCAAGAAAATTCCCCGGGAAATGGGGGTCGAAGAGTTGTTTGTGGGCGGGATGCAGAAGTCGCGGATGCACCTGCATTGGGCCAAAAAATTGGTGTCTTGGCGAAACTTCTTTCTGGTTTTGGATCGCATGACGCATTGGCTGGAGCGCGTCCACGTGCGCCCGCTGCGCTCGATTGCGCTGAAGAGCGCAGAGAAATGGATGCTCGCGCGCTTCGAGATGAGCGACGGACTGGGTGCGATTTATCCCTCGATGATGAACGCGATTATTGCGCTGCGGTGCCTGGGATATTCCCTCGACGATCCGCAAGTGATTCGAGCGCTGGACGAATTCGAGAAGTTGGGGATCGAAGAGGAGGACACCTTCCGCATGCAGCCTTGCATGTCGCCGGTATGGGACACAGCGTACGCTATGTTTGCGCTGGGCGAGGCTGGAGTTCCGGCCAACGATCCGCGGATGGTGAAGTGCGCTGACTGGATTCTGCAGAAGCAAGTGCGTAACCTCGGCGATTGGAAGGTGAAAAACAAGGAAGGACAGCCGGGTGGCTGGTACTTCGAGTTCAATAATGAGTTTTATCCGGATGTTGATGATAGCGCAATGGTTTGCCTGGGCCTGAGCCGGGTCGAACATCCCAATGGACGTTACCAACGCGAGTCGGTGCAGCGCGCCATTGACTGGATTTTCTCGATGCAGTGCAAGAACGGTGGTTGGGCGTCGTTTGATAAAGACAACGACAAGATGGTGTTCGAGCATATTCCATTTGCCGATCACAACGCCATGCTCGATCCGGCGACCGTGGATATTACCGGGCGCATTCTTGAGATGCTGGCGACCTACGGGTACGACAAGGAGCATCGTGCGGTGAAGCGGGCGATCCAGTTCATTCGCGACCAGCAGGAACCCGACGGAAGCTGGTTCGGGCGCTGGGGCGTGAACTACATTTACGGCACGACCCTGGTGCTGCGCGGTCTGGAAGCGATTGGTATGGATCTGCACGAGCCTTGCGTGCAACAGGCGGCAGAGTGGCTTCGGATGGTGCAGAACGCGGATGGCGGATGGGGCGAAACGGTAGGGTCCTATGATGATCCGAACTTGCGTGGGCAGGGCGACAGCACGCCGTCGCAAACCGCATGGGGAATCTTGGGCCTGCTGGCCGCCGGCGACATTCGCAGTGACTCGGTGGCGCGCGGCGTGGCTTACTTGCTGCGAACGCAGAAAAAGAATGGGTCATGGGACGAGCCGTTGTTCACGGGCACCGGATTTCCGCGCGTGTTCTATCTGATGTATCACCTCTACCGGGATTACTTCCCGCTGCTCTCTCTGACGACCTATGCGAAGGTGATGGAAAAGAACAGCAATTAGCACTTGGCCAGTCACGTCAGATGTCTTGCGCAGCGTTTTCTACCTGCACTCTAAAGGGCTAAATGCCAATTGCTGAAATATGAAAGCTTTTGTTACCGGCGCAACTGGATTTCTAGGATCTCACGTCGCCCGCGTTCTCGGAGAACAAGGCGCGGATCTGCGGTTGTTGGTTCGGTCCACAAGTAATCTGCGCAATCTTGAAGGAATCCAGGCGGAGACTGCGACCGGGGATCTCCGGGACTCCAGTTCGCTCGAAAAAGGCATGTCGGGTTGCGACACGGTTTTTCATGTCGCGGCGGACTACCGGCTCTGGGTGCGCGATCCGGCAGAGATGTATCGCTCGAACGTGGATGGGACGAAGGCGATTCTGGATGCGGCGCGCAAGCATGGCGTTCGTAGGGTGGTCTATACCTCGAGCGTTGCGACCGTGGGATTCACCGGCAATGGACATCCTGCCGACGAGGATTCTCCAGTTTCGCTCGCCGACATGATTGGTCCCTACAAACGTTCCAAGTTCCTGGCCGAACAGTTGGCGATGGAGGCCGGAGGTAGCGGGATGCAGGTGGTGGTGGTGAATCCGACAACGCCGGTTGGGGAGCAGGATGTGAAGCCCACGCCGACCGGGCGCATCGTCGTCGATTTTCTCAAGCGCAGATTTCCGGCCTATGTGGAAACCGGATTGAATCTGGTCGACGTCAGGGAATGCGCGCTGGGGCACGTGGTCGCCTTGGAAAAAGGCAGGCCCGGCGAGCGCTACATTTTGGGCGGAGAGAATCTTACCCTGAAGCAAATTCTCGACAAACTCGGAGAGATCAGCGGGCTGCCGTCTCCGAAGGTCAAGTTGCCTTATGTTTTCGCGTTCGCGACCGGGATCGTAGATGAAGCGATCACCGGGCGTTTGCTGCACCGCGAGCCTCGTGCCACGGTCGACTCCGTGCGGATGGGCAAGAAAAAAATGTTTGCCAGCTGCGCGAAAGCCGAGCGCGAACTGGGTTGGAAGATTGTGCCGGTCGAAGCAGCATTGCGACGGGCCGTCGAGTGGTTCCAAGCCAACGGATATGTCTAGAGTCGCCATTGTGGCCGCGCTGGAGCGCGAAGTGCGTCCCCTGATTAGGGAATGGCGTACGACTGATAGGGAAATAGACGGGCGGCGCTTTCGGTTTTTCGAGAAGGATGATGTCGTGCTGATTTGCGGGGGGATTGGAGCAGGGGCGGCGCGACGAGCCGCGGAGGCGGTGATCGCGATTTACGCTCCCCGCCTGATCTATTCGGTAGGCTTTGCCGGCGCTACCCATTCCGGGCTGAAAGTAGGCGACATCCTGCTTCCGCGACGGCTTGTAAATGCGGGCGACGGCAGCAGCGTGAACCTCAATGAAGGTGAGGGCGTATTACTGAGTTTCGAATCGGTGGCGAGCCCGGAGCAGAAGGCGAAGCTCCGGGATTCGTATGGAGCCGAGGCCGTCGACATGGAAGCTGCTGCGGTGGCGCGCGCGGCGGAAGCTCGAGGAACCGCATTCGCGGTGGTGAAGGTAATTTCCGACGAGTACGATTTCAGCTTCCCGTCCACCGAGCGCTTCGTTGATGCCAACGGACAGTTTCTCGAGAAGCGATTTGGATGGTTCCTGGCTTTGCGGCCCTGGCTGTGGCCACAAGTTGCGGGGTTGGCACGGAACAGCAAACGGGCTTCGGGGGCTTTGAGCGACCGGCTGCGAACCATGATCGCGGCCCACGGTGCCACCTCTTCTGAGGGGACGCAGTTCACGATGACCAACGGCGATTCGCGCTCGAGCCAGTGAGGCGAATGCGCCGCCGCCAATAATTTCATTGGCAGATCGGGTACGCTCAGCAAGCCGCGTCTGCTAATTCATCTATAATCGCAGGAGGTATTTTCCAAAAAAAGATGCATTTCTTCCCCTTGCTGGCAATATTCGTCGGCGGCGAAATCGTCGACATGATCTCCAACACTGGAGCGGTGGCCAAGCTGGTATTGCTTGTGCTGCTGGCGTTCAGCCTGCTCTCATGGGCGATCATCCTTACCAAGTGGAGTTTATTACGACGGGCGCGGACGCAGAGCGGAAGATTCGTGCGCGCGTTCCGTAAGGCCCAACGACTGCAGGATATTGCCGCAGTTGCCGACCAGTTCAAGCCCAGTCCGCTGGTCGGTGTGTTCGAAGGCGGATATGAAGAATTCAGGCGGCAGACCGGGACTCTGGGAGCACTGCGAAATCTGGTGACCATCCAGCGCGGGATGCAGATCGG
>Ga0209380_10000418_pt1 | contig 29963 bp, 29 predicted proteins | sample HubBroMetageWFT6_FD_188347 | JGI IMG/M metagenome (GOLD analysis project Ga0209380, IMG submission 188347) | Warmed and freeze-thawed soil microbial communities from the Hubbard Brook experimental Forest, New Hampshire - Hubbard Brook CCASE Soil... | ecosystem: Environmental > Terrestrial >... | reverse complement strand
CAGATCGATAACCGGATAAAAGGGGTTTGAAAAGATGTCGCCCACGATGACAATGTTCGCAGGATCCAGGTAGATGATTGAGTCTCCGTCGGTGTGAGCAGATCCGTAATTTACCAAATTCAGCTGCTGGGATCCTTGATGCAGCGTTAGAGATGACGAATAGGTTTTCGCCGGAAGCGCCATTTCCGGATAGTGGCCATCGCGGAAGCCTACGAAAGACACACTTTGGACAGAAGTCAGGTTCTTCTTTACATTCTCTTGCGCGATGATGGTGACACCTCCTGATCCGAAATAGGGGTTCCCTCCGGTGTGATCGAGATGCCAATGAGTGTTTATGAGCCGCGTGACGGGCCGAGCCGTGGCTTTGTAGATGGCTTCGCTTAGCTCGCTTGTTCGTGTCGCCATGCCGCTATCAACTAACAGCGTTTCGCCTTCTCCAACAACGGCCACAACATTCCCGCCATCTCCGGAGAATAGGAATATGTGGTCGCCTAGGTTCATGACTTGTAAGGGGGTCGTCTCGAACTGCTTGATTGCTTTCTGCTCTACAGTTTCGCTGGATCCGGATTGAGCGAGAACTCCCGAAACCGCTCCCCCGGCCAAAAGGGGCAACGCAATGATCTGAACGAATTGCCATTTATATTTTTGAATGAATGCCATCATCATGGATCCTTTTCTGCGACAAACAGTGGCAAGTCGGGACCAGATCCTCATAGGGCGAACACCAGCGCACCGATGCACCGGGGACCGCTTCGATGTTAAGGTCATGTCGGCACGCTCTGCAGTTGGCCCGTTGCTCGGGGCTATTTTTAAGCGGACGAATGGATCCGCAGGATCACTCGACTCGAAAACCACGTCACCGCTGACACGAGCCGAACCGATCCCCACTGCATTCGATCCGGATCCCACTGACAGGCGCGAAACGGAATGCGTTGTCAGGTGTCCTCGGCACGCACCGGCATGGAAGTGAAAATCACAGTGAGCACACCCCCGAGACAAGCGTAATCGCTAACCGCCATTCCCTCCGGGATTCGGAGTTGCTTTCACACGGAGTTAACGCACGCGGAATACCAAACCAAAAACACTGGTCGGCTGCGTGGGTTCAGCGAGATGGAAAGATGAGTGAAAACAGGGGTCGTGCAGGTCGTGTCGAAAGATGAACTGGTGATGGCCGACCGACTCAGAGTCGGACATGTCAAATTGCCCCGGCCTCGTTCGATGCGGCGATCCTTCGTGCAAAACATAATCACCCGAGCCCTCTCGCAGCAATTTGCCTTCATTCCTTGGTTTTTGGTTGGGAGCGGGGAAGGTTGCGGGCGATGTGCTCAATAAAATCGCACAGAAGCATCATGCAAGCCCGAAGCAGGTGGCCCTGGCGTGGCCGCGACGGCGGTCTCGCGTTGTGCTACCCATCCCTGACACGAGTTCGATCCAACATCTCGAAAAAAACGTTGCGGGCAGGTTCGTTGCAGCTCACTCGCGAGAAATACGAACTGCTCGCCGAGGTTCCAGAGTGGTCGCATCGCGGTAGGTTTCAGGGACGGGCCCTCAAATTTCGTCACCGGCGATGCTTGAGGGCCTTCGCAACCGTTGGTAGTTGCGCAATTTTTGCTTTTCCCGTGTCGAGGCCGACTTCTGTTGCGCCGCTCACTACGACGTTTCATCACTCCGTCGGGCCATAGTACCCTGTTCTGGCCTGGACCCGAAGCGTTGGGAGACCACGAGGAACGGCCAACCTGACGTTGATTTTTCTCCACTTGCCATCGTGCCGGGAGCCATCGGGGCTATAGCCAAGGATGTACTGGTTGCGCAGTTCGCAGGCGATGTGTTGGGCGATGCGAGGAAGATAGTTGGGATTGGCGAGGGTATAAGCGCTGGCTCCTGTCAGACCACTGATGCCAGCCAGAAGTCCTGGCCCTAGTCGTTCTTCCAGTGTCTGGAACTCAGTATCGAAAATGCCAATCGAATACACCAGTACGTCTGCTTCTTTGATCAGTGACTTGACGTCTTTCTCGGTATAGCGGCTCCGATTGTCACCCCCGTCGGAGATGATGACCAGCGCTTTTCGTTGATACCGAGCCTTTCTCATCTGGTTGACTGCCAGGACGATCGCGTCGATCAAAGAAGTACGCCCCCTGGCTGACATAAACGGCAACTGGCTTCGAATGTCGTCCACCTTCGGCGTGAAGCCTTGCACCAGCGTAGGTTGGTCCGCGAAGGTGGTCAGAAAGAACTCATCCTGAGGATTGGATGCTTCCAGCAACGCCACAACGGCGTCCCGCGCACGATCGATCTTGGAGTTCATGCTGCCACTTACATCGAGCACGATTCCGACGGAAACGGGTGCATCCTCTTTCCAGAAATGTTTGATTGGCAGTGGATGCTTGTTCTCATATAGCTGGAAATTGCCCTGCTCGAGCCCGGTGACGATTCGATTCGAATCATCCATGACCGTCACTGGTACCAAAACTAGTTCAACGGTCTTGCGAATAATTCCGGTGGCGGTTTTCGTCAAAACGCTCAGAGAGCCGGGTTGAGCAGTTTTCACCCGGGGTTGAATGTGGACCTCATCCATGATGCTTTGTGCGCGCGCGGAAGAAAAGGTCATCATCACTGCAACTGCAACGAACCAGATTCCGGGAAAGAATTGATTGCCCGCCTGCATGACTGCTTCCTCACTTCCTGTTCGGTCTTCCTGCCATATCGGACAAGAAACTGAATGCAAGCAGGTTTCCAAACCAACGGCCATGCCGTGCGTCCCACCGTCAAGAAGAATCAAGCCAATGCGCGCTCTACAATTGTTGCATCGACGCGAGGAGAGGAAAGAGAATGGTCGGCCGCTCGTCGCATGTCGGCATGCCGACATAAGTGGTCAGAAGATATTGCTGTCGCCGAGATAGGAAAAACCGGCCTAGTCGGGCCCGGCTTGCGAGGAGGGTTTTTGGGCAGCCTGGCGTTCCAGAGTTCTTAGAACGTGAGAGTTCTTTTGAACTGAATCAACCGTGGCGATGGCGCGGAAATCACCGATGAATATCTCGGAGTATCTCGGAGAAAAATGCCCATGAACGCGAAGATCGTTTGCATCTTGCTCTGCTGCTGCAGGTAAGACAATTCCGGGCTTATTCGCTGGCACAACCGGCGCAGCGGAAGCCCAGCTGGTCTGGCGAGCGGCAGAGTGGAAACTCACCGGATTTCACCAACTTGTGAGAGACCCCGCCCAGATCAGGCAGTTACATGACGTCGTTCCGATTGACGGTGGAACATTTCTGAGTGGCATGAAGACCTCGCTCAATGGCCTGCAGTTTGGATTTGGTATTCCTAAGGAGCAGATCAAGGCGGTCGGAGGACTGCATGGACCGGCCCACATGCTCAACTACGACGACCATATCTGGACGTAGTAACTTGGCGAATGGCTAAACGGAATCGAAATATTTTCTATGGCAGCAAGAATTCACCGGGACAATTGTCGGAATCCATCGATCCGGATGACGGGAACTTGCACGCTCTGGCACTGCTCCAGGCTCAAGCCACTACACCTAGGTTTCTGGGCAGCGGTCGCACTGCATGGCTTGCCATCAAGCGCTGGCTCTGCTCTTTGTTCACGGGATGCAGGCACGAGGCCGTTAAAAGAACATAGCCCCACTCAATTCAAGCGGCAGCCTTTATATCGATGGGAAGCGTGAACTGGAAAGTTGCTCCGCGTCCAGAGTTGGCACTAGCCCACAAGCGGCCGCCGTGCGACTCAATGATCGATCGACTGATCGAAAGTCCCATACCTGTGCCGTCGGGTTTCGTGGTGAAAAATGCATCAAAGATCTTGTTGGCTTGGTCAGAAGGTAGCCCCGCACCGCTATCACTCACCGAGATCAGCAGTTGACCTCCGGGATTGGGTTGCGACCTGATCGTAAGTTCTCCTGCACCTTTCATATCTTTAATGGCATCGATGGCATTGAGCATAAGGTTCATGAAGACCTGCTGCAATTGCACCCGGTCTGCGTTAATAATAGGCAGGTCCGCTGCGAGCTCGGTATGGATTGCAATTGAATATAGTCGAGCCTCGCCGCGCAGCAGGACGATCATTTCACGAATGACCTGATTCACGTCGATCAACTCTCGTTGCGGTTCTCCCTTTTTAAACAGCAAGCGAATCCGATCAATGATTTGAGATGCGCGAGTGACATCCTGGACAATCCTTGAGGCGGCGTGACGCGCCTCTTCAACATCGGGCCTGTCGCGCGCCAGCCATTCCACACAAGTTCCGGCGTCCATGACCGCCGCCGAGATCGGCTGCTTTATCTCGTGTGCCACGGAAGCGGTTAGCTCGCCCATCGTTGTCACTCGGTTTATGCGTGCAAGGTCTGACTGCAATTGACGCAACCTCTCTCGCTCGTCTTCGGCCCGCTTCCGCTCCGTGATGTCCACCACTGTACCGACGTATTCATGGACTTCTCCAGCTTCATCAAAAACCGGATGTCCTATCAGGTGGAGGTGCTTCAGAGTTCCATCGGGAAACACAATCCTATAGTCGGCCGCAAAGTCAACTTTCTCGCGCATTGCCTTCTTGCGTAGTTGGTCAACTCTGTCGCGATCTTCCGGGTGGATGATTCCAGCCGTATATTCACTATCCGGTATACCCTGCTGAGGATCTAATCCAAGAATGCGGAACGTCTCCTCGGACCAATACAGCACTTTGTACGCGGAGGCGTCCTCGGCCCAACTGCCGGTGTGGGTCAGCCTCTGCGCTTCCGCCAAATAAGCTTCACTGCGCCGCAGCGCTTCCTGTGCCAGCTTACGTTCAATGGCAACACCCGCCAAATGACTGATCTGTTCGATCATCTCCTGGTCACGGGCACTTGGGCGCCGCGGCTCGCGATAGTACATGCCACACGTCGCGATCACCTTGCCTTGCGACGAGAAGACCGGCGTGGACCAACAACTGCGCAGAGAGTGGGGCAAAGCCAGATCGCGATAAGCCGCCCACAAGGGGTCGGTTGCGATGTCCTCCACAATCACCTGTTCGCCACGATACGCGGCTGTCCCGCAAGAACCCGCTGACGGTCCAATCACAGCGCCATCAATGGCATTGGTATAGGCCTTTGGGAGGCTAGGCGCGCCACCATGCCGCAAGCGATCGCCGTCCAACAACAAGATGGATGCCAGGACGCCATTCGCTTGTTCCTCCACGAGCCGGCACAGACTATGAAGTATTTCGGCGAGCGAATCCCCTTTCGCCAACATCTCAAGGACTCGCTTCTCCCCGGCAAGCAGGGATTCTGCCCGCTTTCGGTCCGTAATGTCGATATTGGAACCGATATAGCCCGCGAATTCTCCGCCCCCGGTGTATCTCGGAATGCCACTTTCGATGACCCAGCGATATTCTCCATCCGCACGCCTGAGCCGGTATTCCATCCTGAACGGTTTTCGGGCGTTGAAGGCCGGCAGGAAGCAATCGAAACAGCCTTGCACATCGTCTGGATGCACTCCTTCCGTCCATCCTGTGCCCACTTCCTGCTCCATGGTTCGGCCAGTGAAATCGAGCCACGGTTTGTTGAAGTAGTTGCAAAGGCCATCCGTTCCGGTCATCCAAATCAAGACCGGCGCCTTATCGGCCATTACCTGAAAGCGAGCTTCGCTTTCACGAAGCTGCTCTTTGGCGCGCTTCTGCTCCGTGATGTCGCGATATATGGCGTAATTCACGATCTGTTCCCCGGAAGTCGTTGTGACCGGAACCGCGAGAAGGGATACGTAGACCTCAGTGCCGTCCTTTCGTTTTCGAACGGTCTCGACCGCGACCCGGCGACCCTGCTTGAGTTGAAGCGTGTATTCTCGGGAACGCTCAATCTCCTTCTCAGGAACGATAAGATCGTTCACGGGATGCTGTAGGACCTCGTGGGGTTCGTACCCGAACAGACGCGTGAATTCCTGGTTGACACGAACGATGCGGTCATCCGTGCTCAGAACAGCAAGAGCGTCGGGGGCCTGTTTGAACAATTCGTCCAAGAGAGAAGTCTGCGTGAGCACTTCTTCTCGCGCTCGTTTTAGCTCTTCGATGTCCGTGTTCGTCCCGTACCACCGAACAATTCGCCCGTCAGACTCGCGTAAAGGCACGGCCTGAATCAAGAAGCATCGAAAGGAGCCGTCGACGCGGCGCACGCGGGCTTCCGCTTCCAATGCACTTCCTTGCGTCAAAGCTGCTCGCCACTTGTCCATCAAATCGGGTCTGTCCTCAGGGTGAATCGGTGCTGCCCAGTCCGGCGCCGCCCTCAGCTCATTCAAGGTCATCCCGGTGTAGTCAAGCCATCTTTGGTTGCAGAACTCGACGACGCCATTCGGACGGGCACTCCAGACCATCGCTGGAATCGTATCCATCACCTTCGACAAGTAAAATTCACTTGCCTGCGGATCGTCAGGAATCTGAGTGGATGCGGGCCATGGCTCGATCCCCTCGTCGGTCTGGGTAGGTGTTTCATGAATACTGGATCTCGATGGTTTCATCGGACTACCCCTTTTGGCGATCGCGGCTAAAGCTCAGAGAGAGCTGAGGACCTGACGTTGTTGAATCAAGTGAGCCGCCGTATTGACGCGATGACAGCGTGAGCGTATCCTACTGCAAAATTGGGGTGCTTTTCAATTCGCAACGGCATTCAACCGCCATAATCATCGGCCGACCGAGCTCACAGTCGTGAGGAGGGAGCAAAACATGCTTAACAGGGATGAATGGTTGCCCCTCGCCCGTAAGCTCGATTGGGACTACTCCTACGTGCGGGAAGAGGAAGTCTTTCCAGAGGTGATCAGCGGGCGTCCCTGGCTCCCTCATTCAGAATGGAAGGACTGGGAAGAATCCTTTAAGACCTCCTATCGCGAATATGTCGACAATCAATACGAAAAAGATATGGCCGTCTATGCTGTGCGCGATGCTGTCGGCCGCATAGAAAATGTCCAGAAGTTGGCTGCGCCGTGGATGAACAGTCTAAAGGTACACGCTGCGGCGTTACCGCTTGCAGAGTTCACCGGGGTTATCGGCAATCTGCGGGGCGCGAGATTTGGCCGGGACAGCGCCTGGCGGACCATGGCAACCTTTGGAGCGCTTGATGAGTATCGCCACACCCAGATCCCCCTGCTGCTCTTCCATGAATTGGTAAAGTTTGATTCCCAGTTCGACTGGGCTCACAAGTTTTACCACACCAACAATTGGTTCGCGATTGCGGCGCGACACTTCTTCGATGAGTTAACGGTGGGGCAAAATGCGATTGAGTTCCACATCGCCACCAATTTCATTTTGGAAACCGGGTTCACGAATTTGCAGTTTGTTGGACTGGCATCCCTGGCTCGCGAATCGAATGACCACATGTTTGAGAGGATGGTCACCAGCATTCAGACCGACGAGGCCAGGCATGCGCAGATCGGACATCCCGTACTCGAAACTGTTATGAAGCACGACCCCGAGTACGTGCAGTATCTGGTCGACAAATGGTTCTGGCGGAACTGGCGCCTGTTTTCGATTCTAACGGGATTCTCGATCGATTATCTGACCGCATTGGATCAACGCCCGTATTCATTCAGAGAGTTCATGGAGGAGTGGATCATCGATCAGTTTCTGCGCACCCTAGAAGAGTTCGGACTCCAGAAGCCGTGGTATTGGGATACTGTCATGGACGAACTCGACATCTATCATCACATGATCTACGCGAGCGCTTACAGCTATCGGGCGACGTTGTGGTTCAACTTTGTGATACCGAGTCCCGCAGAGAGGAAGTGGTTACGCCAGAAATATCCCAAGTATTGGGATGAGATGGACGCCGTTTGGGAGCAAGTCAGCGAGCGTTGGAGAACGGTGGGTCCGGGAGCGGCAAATGAGTTCGCCGTGCACGGGACTGTCCTGCCAACCTTCTGCGATTTGTGTCAGATGCCGCTAAGCGCTGGTACGCCGCGTAAGAATAGTGCGAGGGTCCTCGTTCATGAAGGGCGCAAGTGCATCTTCTGCTCGGAGCCGTGTCAGTGGATTTTTTTGCGGGAACCTGAAAGATATGCCAATCATAAGGGTCTGGTGAAGCGCGTGCTCTCAGGAGAAGCTCCATCTCAGCTCCCCAATTTGTTAACAGAGTATTTCAGGCTCACCCCTGATACTTGGGGCAAAGATGTGCATAGCGGTGATTACGAGTGGCTCGGACCCCGAAAAACGTCGGCCGCGTAACTTCTTGGAAGGTCGTTTATGCCTATGCCTCTCTATGGTTTCCTGCAAGGTGACACACTCGGCCTTCTGATTCTGGCCGAAGAAGGCGACACGGTCGAAGCATTAGCACGAAAACTTCAGGATGCCGCCAGCCTTCGCGTCGCAGGCAGAAACCAGATCCGGGTAGTTCACAACGAAAAAACAATAGATCCAGCGATCACAGTTGCGCAGGCAGGACTGCAGCCATTGGATCGGTTTGATGTAATTTCAGGCTAGCCGCGATGGGTTATCAAAAGATTGCCAAAATAGAAGATCTGTGGAGTGGTGAGATGGTGGGTGTCGAGGTGAGTGGCGAGCAGATTTTGGTCGTCAACGTTGATAACCACATCTACGCATACGCTGATGCTTGTCCTCACCAGAAGAGTCGTTTGAGTGAAGGCACTCTGACGGAAAAGATTCTTCGTTGCGCGAGGCATCACTGGGAATTCGATGTTTGCAGCGGATCTGGAGTCAATCCCCAGAATTGCTGCCTCAGAGTGTTCCCCAGCAGGGTCGACGGAGAAGACATCCTTGTCGACCTAGATGGCGTTAGGACTTCAGGCGCTGCCGCCGAAGGAGGGGGGAAGAACGATGGCGGGAGAGATTGCGGAGGTCTATGACCGGGTCGGCCCTGTTCTTCAGTCGGGAACGGTGGCTAATGCTATAGTTGCAGCGATCAAGGACCTGAACCAAGACGTTTTGGTCGTTGACCGCGGTGCCTATGTGAGAGTGCTGGTTCCCAAATGTTGTGTCGTAACCCGCTCTGCAATCGAAAAACACTTAGGGCGCCCGTTTCGTTTCCCCGGTGAGCTGGAGACCGTGATGTCTGCCTTCAAGGGATCGCTTCAGTTGAACCAGGACGATGCAGCGTGGCGATTTGGGCGGCGGCCTAGCACTGCCATCTGAACCACGACGTTTGCTTGTTTCTCCGGGAGAGCACCATGGCTCAACAGAAGACATACTGGCACCTGTTGCCGCAAAAGCGGATGCCAACAGAATATGAAATCGTGACTTCAAAACTCCTCTGCTCGACAGGCGAGGGCTTCACAGGAAAACGATTCGAGCTCGATGTTCCGCTAAAAGACTGGTACCGCCGGTATCAGGTGGAGTCCCCGCTGGTATGCAGCTCGTGGGAAAAGTTTCGCGACCCACGAGAAACCACCTACACGAAGTACACCCAGTTGCAGAGAGAAAAGGAGATCTTCGTGGACGGGATCCTGGAGGAAATCGAGCGTACCGGCTACGATGCCCATCTTCGCCCTGAATGGCTGCACATGATCCCAAAATTGGTTGCGCCGCTTCGGTATCCGGGACATGGTTTTCAAATGATCGCATCTTACATTGGCCAGATGGCTCCCAGCGGGCGCATCACGATCGCGGCGGCACTCCAATCGGCCGACGAGATGCGTCGGATCCAGCGTATCGCTTACCGCATCCGGCAACTTCAGCAACTCTACCCAGGACATTCCGCCAATAGCAGGACGTTGTGGCAGACGGACTCGGTGTGGCAACCCCTGCGTGAAGTCGTTGAGAAATTGCTCGTTGCCTATGATTGGGCGGAGTCCTTCGTCGGACTAAACCTGGTGCTCAAACCGCTCGTCGACGAGTTATTCATGAAGTACGTGAGCGATCTGGCTCTTCGTCAGGACGACTACTTGCTCGGGCAGATATTTTATTCGTTAAATGAGGATTGTCAGTGGCACCGGCAGTGGAGTGTGTCCCTGGTGCGTATGGCGGTCGAAGATAATGCCCGCAACAAACAGATAATTCTTGGGTGGATCAATCGGTGGTATCCGATGGCGGCGCGTGCGGTGAGTGCGCTTGCGTCGATTCTTGCAGACCAATCAGAACAGACGGAGACACCCCCGATCCAACCGGTAGAAGAAGCGATCGATTGCTATTATCGCGATTACCTTCGATCAATGAACCTGGAAGTTGCTTGGTGAGTCATTGCAGCTCCGCATGTTCCCTTGAATCCGGCACTCCCGAAAGGGTCTTGCAGTCTGTGCAGGCAAGTCGTTGCGTTGCCGTTGTGGTGGTTATGTACGGCTTTGCGTGTCCTGTCGAACGAAGGCGAGATCATTGATCCCGCTGCAGCTCCGAGTTCACCCAAGAGCATATAGCTTGTTTGTCCTTTACCGAGAGCCTCGCTCGGGGATGCATTAGCGTGTATGATCCAGGCGGCATTCTGCCTGTGTGGATAATTCCGCAGATTGATTCCAGTTCACTGCGCCTCTTGGCTGCAGAGTAGGTTTGCCAGTCAGAGAAATTCAATTGACTTTGACCCTGGCGGACATGGCTGCGTATCCACCCGGAAACCGGCACGACATGGCTATACCAAGGCCAAATTGTCTGGTTCGAATGGCAGTCTCCGCAAGCTTGTTGCAGTTTTCCGCCGACTTGTTCGCCGCGAAAAGGTTCGGGATACCGGTGTTCATGCGCTGTGTCGATTTGCTTGTACGGCAGGAATTGTAGTAGAGCCAGGACGACTGCCATCGACGCAAGGAGCGAGGCCCGTCCCTTCATAGCGGAGTTCCTACCGATTTTGCCCAAGCGGTTTTAATACCCAATGCCACCCTGTCAATGCGATCGGAAGAGTTCATCGGATTCCGCTCCACGAGTACGCTCAACTAGCGGAAGCGGCTTTTCCAGTCATCGCCCAATCAAGATTCCGACGAAGTGCGGTCATGGCCTTTTCGTACTCCGGTTGAGAGATTCGGTTTTGCTTGTGTTCGACCTCCAGCCGGAAAAGCTGCTCTTTCAGGTCGTTGAGAATCAGCTTGCTCTCATCGACCGGCTCTGACATTGCCTCGCTCACAACAACTTTATTTTGTTCGGGTAGGACAGGGTGGGGCACTCTCCGCTTGGTTGAGCGACGAGCAATCGATATCGTCCCGGCTGCCAGCAGTACCCCTAATCCTCCGAGTATGTACCATTGAACTTTTCCCGACGGATCGGGAGTGGCGATAGGCGCCGCCGCACCGACGGCGGCTCCCGGGTCCCGAACCGTGCTGCCGCTCTTGAAAGTACTTGCCGACTGCACGTTCCCCAGATTGTCAGCTTTGGTTTCGGCAAGGGCGCCCGCGCCCGATAAAGTAAACGTCAGCGGCTGACCCACCGTCGTATTGGACGCTACCTGCACAATCGCATCGCCCTGCCGCGGGTCGCTCATGGCTTGGAACGCAGCGCCGGGAGCTGCCGTGAAATGCATTTTCTTCGGCAGCATCACGACGAGGTGGTCTACCGCGTACACGGGTCTTGGATTAATGGTGGCTGCGCCGTTGTACGGCATGTGGAATAGCACTTGGAACTGAGTCTCACCGGGACGAAGTGGAAACAGAAAGGCGTAGAGATTCTTCTCTTTTTGAGGCAACGGGAATGTTCTTACGGGTTGTCCACCCGCACTGCGAGCCATGCAGTGATCGATCTGTGCCCCTTCGGGTAGATAGAATTCGAAGTTCCGCTCACTCATTTGTGTTTGGGGCGGGGCGGAACTATTCTTCACTGCGAACAAACGGACGGCATGCAGAGAGTCCCCCTTCACTTGGACCCGAGTGACGTCGGCGGTTACAACGATGCCTCTAACTTTTTTCGATACGTCGTATACATCCACGTGAACTGAACTCGAACCCGCTGGCGCAAGTTTGTAGTAGGTTGCCCCTTGATGAATCACCCGCAACATTCGTGGCTGCCTCGAATCGTCGAGCTTAAAGGTAAACCTTCCGTTTGCATCGGATCGAGTGCGGCCCACTTGCTGCATGCCGCTGGAAAAATCGAGCAGGACGACTTCATCAGCGACGGCTGGTTTCTCTGTGGTCGCGTTGGTGACCGTACCCGTGAAAGTCTGAGCAAAGGCAACCGCCGTCAAAACCTCTAATAAAATGCTCCCGAGAACGGTGGAGAATCGCATTGGCCGCCACACCATCGTTTGCCTCCAGTTCATTGCATCCCTCCTTCCTTGTTTACGCCGGGCACCGCCGCGGAACTGTGGGAATCGGTTCGCATGACAAGGCGACCGATGATTCCCACCTAATTATTTCGAAGCAGTCTCATTGGCTGCTCGGGTCGTGAACTTGTGTACGGCACTTGTCGACGGATCGGAGTCGCCATTCGCCTGCGCGGAGAAGACCCGGTAGTAATAACTTGTTCCCGGCCGCAAATCATAGACACGTACGCGGAAAATCATGTCACTGCGGGCCGGATTGATCCTGGTAGGAGACTTTGCCGTCCGGTCAAGATGGTCTGGATCTGTGCCGTATTGCACGATCGCGTAGTGCAGGATAGTGCCGCCGGGATTTGGAGTGACCCAGCGTATAAAAGCTAAGGTGTCTGATACGGACTCAATCGTCGGGTCGAGTTGGGTGGAAGCTGAACCTTCGCCCGCAAGAGCGGGTCGAGCCGAAACAAACAACATGCCGACGGCGATCACGACAATTGCAATCTTCAGTTGATCTCTTTCGATCGAAGCCATATATCAACTCCTCCGAACCGTGGTGTGGATGTAAGAGCGAAGAGGTGTAAGAGTCGGGGCGGACCGGCTCGTCCGCCCCGGTTGATGTCAGCGGTTCTGGTTTAGGGCTTGAAACCGTCCACCAGCGTCTGGAGGAAAGCGACAATATCATTTTCTTCCGCGGAGGTTAAGCCAAGGTGACCGATCGTGGTGTTTTCGTTGTTGGGATCCTCGGGCATTGGCCAGCAGTTCACTTTCTCCACAGTGCCTGTCGGACAATGTCCAGACAATACGTTAAAGGGATACACGTCGCGGGTGTTGTAGAAGTGCACGACCTCTTTCAGGCTCGTGAGATAGCCATTATGCATGTAGGCTTTCACGAAACCAGCGTAGGGGATCTGTGCCGCATTGCGCGCGGTCGAGGTTTGGAATTTGCCCTCGAATTGTGGCAGCAATACTCCCCAGTCCAGGTTCGGAGGAGCACCGTAGTAGCCATCGAGGAACAATCCCATCCCCTCGTCGGTAAAGCCAAACCCGAGCGGGTTGCCGGTAAATCCCCACTGGTCCGGCGTATCCTCCGAGTACCAGGGAAGCTTTACGTTCTTCGGGAGGCCGAGATTGTTGTAGGTGGTGTCGGTGAACAAAGGCTGAACGCTGGCCGCCTGCCCGGTGTCGGTTCCGCCGAGTTGGGTGCTCGATCGTCCGTCCAAGTGGCAGGTGTTGCAGCCGCCCTTGCCACGGAACAAGTCATAGCCCCTTTGTTCCTGCGCCGTCAATTTTACTTTGGAGTTGGGGTTCAGGGAGTAGTCGAACTTGGAGGTGAAGGGGCTGACGCTATCGGAAGATTCGTAAGCCGCAATAGCCTGGGCAAACTCATCGAAGTCTTTCGTGGCGAGAGTGCGATCGGAAGTGCTGAGAACCAAAGGGGTCGGGTTCCCGCCGAGGCTCGCAGCTCCTTTCGGGGTACTACACACGGTCGCGACATCGGGAGGCCAAGCGATGTCCAGCGATCCAGCGCCGAATATCTCCTCAAAAAAGGCTTTGTACTTGCCTATCGAGAGCTTCCAGACTACGCAGGCGGGGTCCGGATTAGCCATCTCCTCGGGATCGAGCGGAGGATCCTGGGCTTGTTCCGCCGCGGAATTCTGCAGCTTGAATCCCGTCGCACGGCCATCCCAGAAATTCCCTCCATAGAAATCCGCCTGACTTTGGTTGAAATGGAGAGGCGGGAAGTAGCTTGCGTAAACGTAGCTCTGAGGATTGCGCTTGGCAATGCGGTTATTCGGATAGGCTCCGTGTACGGTGATCGGCACCGAGCCCGGATTCGATCCGCCGGTGTATACGCTCAAGATCGAGATGCCGTTCGCATAACCTGCGGCCGGGTCGTGGCAATAGCTGCACGCGATATTACGGTTGACCGATAAGGTGGGATCGAAGATCTCCAATTTTCCGAGAGTTTCCACCTGATGGTATGGATCCAGCTTTCCCGACTGCGCCGCGGCCAGAGCCTGCGCTTCCAGCATTGCTTCTTCCGCCCGAACTCTCTTTGCATCCGGATCGTTGGCAATAATGCACTGGAGATTCAGTCGGTTGCCTGACAGGATGCATGGTTGGTCGGCTGGCGGAATTTGAAACCCGGACGGGAGTGTAAAATCAACAATTGGTGGTGCCGGCGTACTCTGTGCCGACATACTGGGGACGAAGGCTAACGTACCCAACAGCGTTAACCCGGCAATCGTGCGCGATGAAAATACTTCGGACAAACTTCTGCAATTCACAATCCCTCCTTGCTACTTTAGATTAGGGTTTCTTCGATCTCTCGGGAGCAGGCGCGCGGTCGGGCACACGACCCCAAACGCAGCTCTTCCTCCAGTTAGAGTTCAATCTTTCAGTTGTTTGGAGAAAGCGGGTGGCGAGTAGAACCCTTAGGGCGTACACCCAAAAAAATCACCCGGTTACACGGTCAACAGGTGCCACTGGCTTGCGAAAACCAGCGTGCCCGTAAGACGATTTACAAATAAGACCCTTTACCGTAAGACCTGACAATACGGGTCTTTCTCGATAACCTAGCTGACTGGAAATTACGTGCTGTCTGCTGATCGTAGCTTTCATGCTCATAATTGTTTCGACACTTCTCATGTCGGCTCTCGACCCAAGCCTTATATCCCAGCGCCAGATCTAGCGTCATGGCATGGGTGCAGTACATCAGCCAGATACCAGTGATAAATTGGAACAGTCCTTTCCAGTAATAACCGTGCAACACCAAGACCGGAGCGCCGGTCGGGCAGGCGCTCCACCTAGACGACCGACTGAATTTCACTTCGGCCCTGCTCGTCTTAAGCAATTTTCATGCCGTCCCATATTCCTTGTTTTGCGACATGGGCGGCGGCCTTGGCCGTTAGCGAGTCCTTTCCCTTCAGGCGAGTGTCAATCCGCGGACGGACACACACGCCAGGATATGGACATGTGCTTTTTGCGTTAAAGTCATTTCGCGGGTCTTCTTTGGGATCGAAACGTAGATGGGTTATGTACTCATTCAGGCCGTGCGAGTGTGGCCGTTTTGTTCTAAGTCGCAAGGTGAGCAGGCCATGTCTTTCCGAAGACGTGACGTGCTGAGCAACGACAATTGGAGTTCGTCGTGCGTGAACGACAACGATTCTTCTCAACGGCCTCCAGATTCAATCAACTGATCCCAATTCGCGCAGCGCCATGGAGAACCGACTCTTCTCTATTTGCTTGTATCGATGCCTGGGTTCTTGTTCGCGTTGACCGGATAATGAAAACCGGACTTTGAAAAGTTGTATTGGAAGTATGCGTACGGGTAGGAAGAATCGTGCCCTGGCGTGGTGGTATTGAGAAACTGTCCAGCAAACAGGCGAGCGTAACCCACGCCAAAAGTCAGTCCTGGGTTCAACAGGTATTCCGCCACCAGATCGAGTTCATTGCCGACATGGCGGCTCGCGCCGGGATGGGCGGGAATCGCAATGGCTCCGCTGCTGGCGTAGAAATTGTCATTGGAAGTGGCCAGCCAGTACCCTTCGAATGCCTGTTTGACCTTCCATTTCTTGGTGAGGTCTTCTTCTGCGCCAACTCGGAACTGCTCAAGATTTCGGCGGCCGATCTGATCCTCAAAGCCATACTTGTCATGATTCGAAGGATAAAGCTGGTCAAACGTGTTCCAGTCACGCCCCACCGGATTTTTCGTACCCGAGGCGTAGTTGCCCTCGATAAAAGCCCGCGGCGACGTGGCCACATTGCGAAACGTTTTCCCAACGCTGGCATAGCCTGCCCAGGCGCGTATGGAGGATGCGCCGAGCGAACCTGTCTGCCCGTCAAATTCGGTGTCGTAGTCGAAATCGGCGGGAAGTGTACCTTTCCAGTGGAGACCGGTGGTGACCTCATTAAGGTGTCCACGCCCGAGCGTCTCCGCAAGGGCAGAGCTCGAGGGTGCGACGCGCCAGAGAACATAGGGCTCGAAGTCCGCCTTGGGAACCACGTTCTTGAAGCTGCCGTAGACTCCGTACAGGTTATTGCCCGCGAGTGCGTTGTGTAAGTCACTGCTGTCGCCCGGCACCACGGAAGCGGCGAACACGCTGACCCGGTTGTTCGCGTGATGAAGGTCGAGGCGCGCGACGTTGAAAGTGCGACCGACATTGAGCCAGTCAGATGGCCCGATCACGCGCTCTTCCCCGAATACGAGAACCTGGCGGCCCGCCAGTACATCCACCCAACCTCCGGGGCCACTGCCGACTTTAGCGTAGCCCTCCCAGAGGGTCCAACTGTCCTCGTAAGGATTGCCATTGGGAATGTGGTGATTGAAAAAGATACGAGAATCCTGAACTTCACCGTGGAAAGTCAGCCACTCCTTGGGCTGAATGTTCACCCACATCCGCAAGCGATCCAGCAGATAAAAATCACGGGTTCCGGTGTAGCCGATGCCTGACGGACCTTCGACACGATTACGATATTCGCCGCCGATACGCAGCCAACCAGGCAAATGGTCGTTGAGTTCGACGACAGGAAAGAGCCATACTGGCGTATCGGCGGCGGTGGATGGGTCGCGTGCAGCGCTGGACGCTGTAGTTGAGTCCGAGCTCGTTTGGGCGTTGACCCATCCTGGAGTGATGCTCAAACCAACCAAGAGGACCAGCGCCAGGAGGGCATTCGTTCTCATCGAAATCGTTCCTACCACAAGAAATATCCACTCCGCAGGCGTAATCGCGAGTGCGACCCAATGGTGTTCGTCTCCGTTCTTCCGCGGGATCAGTCCGCGACCGGTTACGAATTCGGGAGCGCGGAATTCGCAATCAGGCCGCAGAATCGGGCGCAGATCGGGGACACGTCTATTTGCGCTGCCTAGAAAAAGAGCGGATGTATGCTGCCAGCGAATTGATCTGAGCCTCTGACAGATTGCCTTTAAACGGTGGCATATTGCCTTTTCCATCGCTGATGATCTGTTGCAGTTCTATGTCCGTGTGTTTCTGCACGTCCGTCGAACCCAGGTCAGGAGCGTTCAGGCTCTTTCCAACTGCTGTAGGAGTGCCGTTTTGGCTGTGGCAAGAGGCGCAAGTGCTGTTGAACAGAGTCTGTGCACCTTGAGCTTTGGGCGCTGCCAGAGCCGTGACACAGTTAAGCACAATACAGAGCATCGTCACTGCAACGACCCGCCCGCAAAAGGTCGTGCTCTTTTCAGATATCCTAGCAATTTTCATCATCCAATAAGCCTCTCTTTCTTCTCTCTCCGGGAGCACTTGGTGTGCCACTTCTCTGAGCGCCGGTGGCAACCATAAACGATTGATTGTGCAGTCACCAATACAGTCGGCATTAGTCCGCATCCCGACACGTGTCCTGCGACCGACGCGAGATATTAGTCATGCCTGCACTCGCCGCTTGCGTTGATTGCAGAACAGAAGCAGTTGCGCCAGCTGTCGACTAGCAAGGTTTGGAGAGAATCTTGCTAGTGCTCAAGCATGAATACAATTGACGCAAATAAAACCAAGCTTGGCTTGGTGGGAGTTGGTGCGATGGGCAGTCGCATGGCGCGGCGACTCCTTGCCAATGGCTTCAACGTAGCCGTACATGACCTCATTCGCGCAAACGCAGAAACCTTGATCGCTGACGGCGCAACCGTGCCTAATAGTCTCGCAGCGCTTGCAAGGACAGCAAAAGTCATCTTGTCCTGCCTGACCGACGATGCAGCGGTGAAGAGAGTGTACCTGGCGACTGACGGAATTCTTGCCAATGCCGCCCCGGATACCCTCATTCTCGAAATGAGCACGATTCGTCCGGAAACCAGCCGCGAATTGGCTCATGAGGGTGCGGATCGCGGCATGCATGTGCTGGATGTCGCAATTTCCGGCAGTACTCCTGTGATGGAACAGGGCATGGTCACACTGCTTTGCGGAGGCGAGTCAGACGTCTTTGCGGCTGTTGAGCCCATTTTCCAGACCATCGCTAAACAGTACTTCCATCTTGGTCCAGCCGGGTCCGGAACGGCGGCAAAGCTGGTAGTCAACGCGCTGCTCGGCGTCGGTATGCAGGCCATTGCGGAAGCTTGCGCACTGGGGGAAAGGCAGGGACTGAATCGTGAACAGCTGCTGACCGTACTGTCGAAGACGGCGGTCGTCTCTCCGGCCCATGTAGGGAAGCTACTCCGAGCCGTCCGCAACGACTACGGTCCGCAATTTCCCTTACGCCTGATGAACAAAGATTTTCGCTTGATTCTCGAAACTGCTTCGGACTTGAACCTGGAATTACCGGCAACGGAGGCCGCCTTCCAAGTCAATGACGCAGCACTCGCGCTAGGGCCGGACCAGGATTTCTCAATCGTGATTCGGGAGATGGAATCGCGAGCGCAGGAGAAATCCGCAAAAGCTGTAGTCGCGGACTAAAAGACGAGCGGCCATCAAGCGCATCGTAGCGGAGTGTAAAGGCTTACTTCCATGATTCAGCTGACCGTGAATGGCACCGAACGGTCGTTCGACGGCGATCCAGAGATGCCGCTTCTCTGGTATCTACGTGACATTCTGGGACTGACCGGAGCCAAGTTCGGATGCGGCATTGGGCTTTGCGGCGCTTGCACCGTGCACAAGAACGGACAGGCGGTTCGGGCCTGCATTACACCGATGAGTTCGGCAGCGGGAGGACAGATCGCGACCATTGAAGGCATTGGAGCACAGGGACTCCATCCTGTCCAAAAAGCGTGGATCGAAATCAATGTCCCCCAGTGCGGCTATTGCCAGCCTGGCCAGATGATGCAAGCCATCGCGTTATTGGCCGGCACACCCAAGCCCACAGATCAGCAGATCGACGAGGGCATGGCCGCGAACATCTGTCGCTGTGGAACGTACCAGCGGATTAGAGCTGCAATCAAAGCTGCTGCCGAGGAGCGCCCATGAGCTCCATTACTAATGTCAGCCGCCGCGGATTCCTGATCGGACTGGCAGGAGCGGGAGCGTTCGTATTGGGGGTGCGATATCTGCCCCGAATGGTGACCCAGCATGACTCGCTGGCGTACCCAACAGAAGCGGATCTTGCCACACTGCATCCCAATGCTTTCGTAGGTGTCAACACAGACGGAACTGTGTTCATTGTCGCGCATCGTTCGGAAATGGGGACGGTGATTCGAACTACGCTCCCGTTGGTAGTCGCCGACGAGCTCGATGCCGACTGGAAGCGGGTGAAAATTGATCAAGCTATCGGCGATAAACGCTACGGTGACCAGAACACTGACGGCTCGCACTCAGTCCGCAGTTTTTACGACGTGATGCGGCAGGCGGGCGCGACCGCTCGCCTCATGTTGATTCAGGCGGCCGCCGCACGGTGGCAAGTGTCGCCCTCAGAGTGCAGGACCGATCTCCACACGGTTGTGCATGACGCAACCGGCCGCCGTCTGGGCTATGGCGACCTGGCCGGCGCAGCCTCGAAATTGCCGGTGCCTAACAGAGAAGAGGTGCCAATAAAACCAAAGACCAACTGGCGTTATATCGGAAAGGGAATGGATAGCTATGATCTGCCAGACATCTGTACGGGCAGAGCAGTGTATGGCATGGATGCGCATGTGGAGGGCATGGTCTTTGCGTCGGTTGAGCATCCTCCTGTTTTTGGCGGGAAGGTAAAGTCTTACGATGCACAGGCGCCGTTACAGATAACCGGGGTACACCAAACTATCCCCATTGATCCTTTTCAGCCACCCTGCGCCTTCCAGCCTCTGGGCGGCGTAGCCGTAATCGCTGACAACACGTGGGCGGCGTTTCAGGGTCGCAAAAAATTGAATGTCGTTTGGGATAACGGATCCAATGAAAGCTACGACTCCGATGAATATAAGAAACAATTGTATGCAACAGCACGTCAGCCGTGCAAAGTTGTTCGTGCTCTCGGCGATGTAGATTCTGCATTTGCCAAAGGCGGCCCGATCTTCGAGGCCGAATATTATGTTCCGCTTCTAGCGCACGCCAGCATGGAACCGATGGTGGCGCTTGCGGAATTCAAAGACGGCAAAGTGACGGCATGGGCGCCAACCCAGAACCCACAAGCAGCACAAGACATCATTTCGAAGGAACTTGGCATTCCCAAGGAAAATGTGATCTGCCACATCACGTTTTTGGGCGGTGGCTTTGGCAGAAAATCCAAGCCTGATTATGTCGCTGAAGCGGCGGTACTTTCGAAAAAAGTCGGGCGCCCGGTGAAGGTTGTCTGGACCCGCGAAGACGACATCAAGTTTGATTATTACAACGCTGTTGCCGGAATGTACATGAAGGCCTCGTTGGACTCGAAAGGGACGCCCATTGCCTGGCTACAGAGATGCGTCTTTCCGCCCATAACTTCTATCTACGACGTGAACGCTGTTTACGGCGATCCCGGGCACTTGCAGCAGGGCTGGACCGACATTCCCTACGATGTGCCTAATCTGCGGATAGAGAATGGGCCCGCCAAGGCGCACGTTCGCATCGGATGGCTGCGATCGGTGGCGAACATCTATCACGGCTTTGCGATCCAAACGTTCACAGATGAGCTGGCGCATCGCTCTGGCCGCGATCCGGTTGAATATCTCCTTGAATTAATCGGACCGGATCGTACTATCGATTTCAAAGGTGTAGACTACCCGAACTACGGAGCCTCTCTGGACTCGTATCCTTGGGAGACAATGCGGTTGCGCCGGGTGACTGAGATGGTTGCCGAAAAATCTGGGTGGGCAAAACGGAAGCTGGGCAAAGGGAAGGGAATCGGTATCGCCGCGCATCGCAGTTTTTTGACCTACGTTGCCAGCGTAGTCGAAGTGGAAGTCTCTGATGATGGCACGATCAAAATTCCGCGGGTAGATACGGTGGTGGATGCGGGCCTGGTGGTTAATCCCGAAGCCACGCGCGCGCAGTTTGAAGGGGCAGCAGTGTTTGGAACCAGCGTTGCTCGCAGCGGCGAGATCACTGCCAAGAATGGAGTCATCGAGCAATCCAACTTTTCCGATTACCCGGTCGCGCGTATTAACGAGGCACCTTATCAAACGAATGTATACCTCGTCGACAGCGACGCCCCACCCGCAGGAGTGGGAGAACCTGGGGTTCCGCCTTTCATTCCGGCGTTGTGTAACGCAATCTTCGCTGCCACCGGAAAACGGGTCCGCGAGTTGCCGCTGAGCAGAACAAACTTAGGCAAAAGTTCGTAGAGAGACCGCTCGTAGCGAGGTGAGACCGATGACCACCAGGCGACGATTCCTAGAGGTTGCCGCAGCTACCATGATGAGTGCAAGTCTTGGTGAACCCACATTTGCGGAGACAAGAAACCGCATCCCCTACCGCATCCTCGGGCGGACCGGAGAAAAAGTCTCCGCCATAGGCATTGGCGGATATCACCTTGGCAGGCCAGATTTGGAAGCGGACGAAAGCATCCGTATTGTGCGCAGCGCCCTGGATGAGGGCATCAACTTTCTCGACAACTGCTGGGACTACAACGGCGGTGAAAGCGAGATTCGAATGGGCAAAGCGTTGCGCGATGGCTATCGGCAGAAGGCATTCTTGATGACCAAAATCGATGGCCGGGACAAGGCGACCGCCACCAGTCAGATCAACGACTCGTTGAAGCGCCTCCAGACCGATCGTATTGATCTGCTGCAGTTTCACGAAGTCATTCGAGAATCCGATCCGGATCGCATCTTTGCCGCTGGAGGTGCTTTAGAGGCGGTCCAGCAAGCCCGAAAGGCGGGGAAGGTGCGCTACATCGGATTCACCGGTCACAAGAGTCCCGAGGTCCACCTGAAGATGTTGGCTACGGCGTCATCTCATCAATTCAGATTTGACGCGGTCCAAATGCCTTTGAACGTAATGGATCATCATTTCAGCAGCTTCGAGACCGAGGTGCTTCCCGTTTTGCTCAAGGAAAATATCGGTGTGTTGGGAATGAAGCCGATGGGAGACCACTTTATTCTCCAGAGCAAAACTGTGACCGCCGTGGAATGCCTGCACTATCCCATGAACCTCCCGACCAGCGTCGTGATTACGGGCTGCGACTCGCTTCCGATTCTGGAGCAGGCTCTGAATGCGGCGCGCAGCTTTCAGCCGATGAGCAAGGAACAAGTCGCCACCCTGCTCGCGAAGACCGCCGAAGCCGCCCGGTCTGGAGAGTATGAACTCTATAAGACCAGCCACCACTTTGACGGTACCTTCCAGAACCCGCAGTGGCTGGGGTAAGCGCTCCCAAGACTTCGAATCTCGCATGTAGCGCCCGAGTGGAGCAGGTGTTCGGCAGAAAAACCGATACCGGTGCCAAACAGGTCGCCCCCACGAACACACGCGCCTTGCTGCCTACTTAAACAGGATCTTTGCCATCATCCCTTTGTCTTCGTGATTCAGCAGATGGCAATGGAACACAGACATGCCCCTGATGACCGGATTGGTGAAGTCCAGAATCACATCAGCCGAACCACCGTAGGGAACATTCACAGTGTCCAGCCACGCCGGCTGGGGGAGCGGGTGGCGGTTTTCCGCGTATGCGAGAAAGTGGACCTGGTGTATGTGGAAAGGATGCAGTTCCCCGGTTGCGTTGACAATCCGCCAATGCTGATACGTACCAACGCGAGCGCTCGTCATCGGGCTGGCATCAGCTGCAAACTTCCGTCCATTGATGTAGAAACCGTTCTTGTCTTCCGTGAAAAGGACAGTAAAATCCGGTGCAGTTTGTTTCAAACGCTCAACGTCGGTCGGACTGTAAACGGGCGGGCGCTTATCCACAGCTTGGGTTTGCTTGGGCGAAGCATCTGACTCGACTTGAGCAGAAGGCGGTTGTATATCCGCCAGCACCATCCCTGGATTCGGATCTCCGGCAGGACCGGTATTCACACAAAGGGTCCGCAAAGCAGCGTGAGCCCCTTGCGGGGGACCGGTGACGATGGCTTCGAGACGCCCCGCCGGTGAGAGGAAGAAATGATTGGCGGTGCGTGTTGGGCTTTTGGGTTGGTGGTACGCAACGGGCATCCCATCGAGCGCCACGATTTCAAAAGTCTGTCCATCGACCTGCAGATCCAAGTAGCGGTCCGCTGAGGCGTTCACGATCCGCCAGAATTGTCGTTCATGGGGCGCGATTTGAATGCGCGGGCGAATGGCCCCATTCACGGTCATGATTTCCTCAGGTGCCTCGGACTCTCCACCACAACTCTGTGCTGGGATTTCCACCTGCTGTCTGAGTTCGGCCGCATTCGGATCGTGCTCAATGGAGCGCCCTCTCACAACGATCACACGTTCACGAAGCCTTTGTACTTCAGGAACGTAACGGTCCATTCCTTCAACGATAATGGCTCCCGACATTCCGTCCAATACTTGCCGGTGACTCTCGCCATGGGGATGAGTGTGGTACCAGAACAGACCCGGAAGATGATCGCCTGGGATCTCTACGGAGTAATCGAGGACCTCACCAGGCTGGGCCATCATCCCGAGTACATCATCCTGAGGCGCGTTCGGCGAGACCGTTAGTCCGTGGAAATGCAGGTTCGTCATGTCCATGCAAGGATCCACCGCGCACTTCTCCGGGGATTTGGCAGGAAGATCGTTAACGTAGTTGATCTTTAGGGCTTCCCCCGGGGAAACGCGGAGTACCGGGGCCACCATCGCGCCGTTGAAAGCGAAGGCGTCCCGGCCGTCCTGATGCACGGCGTGCAGCGTGAGAGCTACAACGTGACTCTTTGCTCGCACCTGTGGAGGCTCCGGCAACCAAGACGTCTGCGCGCAGCCCAGAACCGCGAGAAACATCTGCATAGCGGTGATGAGAAGTCGGATGCGACTACACATTCTATTCCTGCGACTGGCGATAAAAAGTTCCATTCCCCCGGCTCGAATTAGCCGTGCTCTTCGACGAGCGCGACAAGTGATTCAATGTACGCAAGCTTGCCGAACGCGACCAATGGCATTCTAAGAACTCCACCTCAGCTTCCGGTACCAGCACTAGATCGCTCCTGTAATGACATCCCCGCCAATGTCCCGATTAGAACAGAGGGATACAGTTGCCCGGCCAGTGCCTTGCCGTTGCCAAAGATCGCGCAATACGATGTACAGAGTAAGCGTCGCCATAGCCGACACTGGTTAAGGTACAAAAGCTGAAATCGATCAAATAGGCGGCGACTCCGCCCATCACCCGGTGCAGGCTGATGGGCCCTGGGCGAAACGTATGTTTCAGGGTCATCACCACCAAGATGGCGAGGCCGGATATCTTGAACGCTGTATCCCAGCCCCAGTGGCCAAGCGATGGAATAAATTTGACGATCAAGTCCGCCGCGAACTCTAAAACGGTGACCGCTATGACCAGCACCGTTAGCGTTCGCTGACGAATCCTCGCGACGGCACCTGAGAAGAGCATGAGCGCGAACATCAAGCCGACTCCGATGCGCCCAAATCGTGACCAGCGAATCATTGGAACAAAAATCGTCACGAGAACGAGAAAAGCGAGAAAGAAGCTCAATCCCCGATCTTCGACCCAAAAGGAAATAACAGAGCCTCCGTGCGTTGGCGTATCGCGTGATTTTCTTTCGGGTTCATGTTCTGGAATAAAAACATGATCCCGGTGCGTCGATGTCTCACACCGGGATATGTGTTTCACACGGAGAAGCGTGTTCAGTAAGCGAGTGGCCGACACAGTTAGCTCACGCTGCAGGGTGCCACTTCGAACCGGTACGGGCTTTTAGCTGAGGCGCGACCGTCGCTGTGCCGGGCCCAAGGTCCTTTTCGTACACCAACCCACGCTTGGTGACTACGAAAGTCATAACCCCTGATGACTGGTACCGTGCGGGGTACGAGACCAAAGTCAAGCCTCCGGTCTTTCTGCCGCCCGCACTGGCCGCTGCTGCGGAACTTTGCGTCACAATTCGAAAATAGTACCCATGGAAAAGAGAGGGTTCTTTGCTGTCGGGACTCGCTGCTCCGGTTCGGGTCAGGCGTTCGGCGAATTGTGTGATCGGGTCTTCACTAGTTGCCTTTGCGTCCCTTTCGGTGTTTGCCATCGCGAACTCCTCACACACCTGAATTGCGGTGGCCTCATTCTCTCCGATTGTTCGGAACAAGATCTCCTGCTTGCCGGCATTTGAATCGAAATGCCACGTGCCCTTCGAGGAGACCAGCGGGATCGGAAATGGCCAGTTTTCTGCGCCGATGTACAAGATCGTCCTCCCGTCGGCTTCTTGGACCAGACGGTGCATCTCCTCATATTTCTGGCTGAATCGTTCGTGTTCGAGCTTGTCCTCAGCTTCATCGTTCGATGCACTGACTTCTTTTCCGGTTCCGAGGATTGCATCTACCCCCTGCTCATCTTCATTTTTGACAGCCTGACTCAGGGCCTGACAAGCCTCTGTCGGGGATGAAAACGTCTTTGGTTCCGACCCCTGAGCGAAACCAGCTTGTGCGCAGCCGACCACTAGCAACTGAAACACAGCCATCGCTACCATGCCGTGAAGTCTCGATCTAAGTGTTCCCATCTTCGTATTCCTGGTACGCATAAGTTCATTCTCCATATCGTCAATTGTCATTTCTTTTAGTGCTGAACCGGAATTAGCGGTGACCACCGCCGCCACCATGAAAGCCTCCGCCCCCGCCGTGGAAGCCTCCGCCGAAGCTCGACTGTCCGCGGGCGGAAAAGCCTCTGGTCACGCCTCCATGATTCATGCCGCCAAAAGCCCCTGAATGATTGCCGGCGAATCCACGCTGCGGGGCCGCGCCGTGAAATCCTCCTCCGTGGAAACCAGCGCCACGATCGAATCCGCCTCTTCCACCATTGAAGCCGCGGTTCGCGAAAACTCTGCTGTGAGACACCCAGCCGTGGTGGTCGAACATAACACCGTGATGCCAGTCCCATCCCCAGTGCCCCCAGCCCCAGCCAAACCCCCCGAAGAAGCCAATTCCAAAACCAAGACCGAATGCAAGTCCAGGCCCGTTAAGGTATAACCCTGGATACCAGTACCAGCCTGGCCAGGCCACCAGAGGCCCTCCATAGACCAGCCAGGGATCGTACTCCGGCACGTAAACAACCTCCGGATCGGCAGGCTCGATCACAACGGTTTGCCCTTGCTGCGATACTTTTTCCTGTTGCGTGCTTTTTAAGTTGCCCGCCTGCTGCGCGCGCTGGCGCATCACTTGGACTGCGTTCATCACGTCCTCCGACTGGTTGACGTAAGCATCGCCCAGTGAAGATGTCCAAGAAAGATTTTTGTCCATGTTGGCGAGCACGGTAGGAAACTCCGCGAGCGCCTTGACACTGGGATCCCAAGGTTGTTTATCGACTTCTTTGCCCAGCTGTTCTCCCTTCAGATCGGGATGCGCTTGAATCCAGCGATCGGCTTCGACAACCTGGTCAGGATAGGTGGAGGCCGCAAGGATTTGAGCAACCAGAGCATCCGGGTATAGCGCGATCGGAGCAACCAGTTGGTCGAGCTGTTCCGGCGTCTGTCGCGATGCCTGGATCGGCATTTGTGGGGCCGGCTGTTGTGTCTGGTCAGCAAACCCCGCTGGTACAGTAGCCAAAACAAGACAATATGAAAGAACGACTGACAAACTCTGTTTTATAAACTTCATAGTGAACTCTCCTGCGGCGACGCCGCATCAGCCAACGTTGCTACTCCCCGTGGATCCTAGCGAGCCGGTCGACGCCAGCTCCGTCGTTATCAATTGATCAGCCCGCGGGCATTCTGACCCAGGAACTGCCTAGGAGTCAGCCGGATATTGCAGAATGGTCGCACTGGCACGCGATCTCGACGTCATCGCCGCCCGCGTCACGGCATGACTGTCCGCAGTACTCCTGTCCGTTTGCTACATTGCAAAGACATGGAATGTGCGCCCATTGTTTCGTCATTCGATTCGCCATTAGCAATTCTCCAGTCGAGAAAGCGCTGACCCTCTACCGACTGCACGCGGTTCTCCAAAGGCAGGCTTCTCCGCAAGCGCAAGGTTTTCAGGAACTTGGGATCTGTGATAGGAAGACCTGAACTGAGCCACGTGTCGACCGAAGGCGGACGCGTCGGCATTTGGACAAGGCATTTGCTGACGAACAACAAGCCTCAGCTGCTAAACGACAGAGACGCACAACGATCTCTTGGCATGAGCGAAATCGCCAGAATCATCCGAGCGTTGCGTTAAGAAGTTTTGGCGGCAATTGTCCCGCGTCGTCGGGCAAAACTCCGGCGCATCGAGCGCGTGAGTTTTGCGCGTGCGCGCGACAATTGCGCTTTCACGGTGCCCACTGGCACTTCTAGAATGCTCGCTGTTTCTTGGATTGACATGCCCTGTAGCTCATGCAGTTGAAATGTTCGGCGCAAGACCGGCGAGAGTTCCGCCGCCAACTGTCTCAATCGCGACTTTCGTTCGTTCTCTTGGCACTCATCTTCAGGATTCGCGCGGTTGTCTGCCAACCGTTCTGACACCGAATATTCCTTTTCCTTACCGATTGGCTCGTCTAGAGAGAGGTGTAGGCGGCGCGGCCGCCTGCGCAACTGCATCCGCGCACAATTTCTCACAATGCTGGTCAACCAGGTCGACAACTGTGACTGCCCCCTAAATTCGTCCAAGTTTTTATAAGCGGACAAAAGTGCGTCCTGGACTGCATCCTCGGCATCGGCTGCGTTGCCCAGAAATCTGTAAGCGGTTCTGTAGAACGAGGGCAGACGGCGTGACAGGACGTCCTCCATCGCGTGAGATCCGATCCTGCGGACATCGAGGATCTGCTCAGATGGGATGCATGCTTCTGTTTCTTCCATGCGTCTTGCCTCCTATATGTGAGGGGGACAGGCACGCTGCTTTCCAATCATGAGGGAAAGTTGGTATGGGCGCATCTTCAGTCGTATGTGTCGCCCGGAGTGGGGAAAATGAGCTTGCGAAAATCACAACACCGTCCTGCAATTGACAGATGTCGGGATTTCGACTGGGGTGGTGAGTCTTGGCGAAGCGAATTCCACAGGACGCGCTAGGTTCGCTATTCCTGGCGCAGATCATCGCCGAGTATTGTCCGCGAGCTTTGACTCTAGCAGAGGAGGGCCAAGCGCCTTCGCAGTGGAACGGGCGTTATATGGAGGCAGGACTACGAAGGCGACTGACGCTCCTGGCGAATTGCCATTTTCGGTTTTGATGCCGCGGTTTTGAACTTGGTTTCATTTTAGCCAAACAGTTTCTGCCCGCTAACTCTTTTCGGTTTGGAACCAGAAATGCACTTCTCCAGGATGCGATGCGCGATCGTAAAGCAATCACTTGAATCGGCGAGGTGAGTATGACGTTCACTAGGTTGAGCAATGTCAAAAGGACGACAGATGTGGTTTCCGGCATTTTGAACTGGATTTGCCCCGAATGCGGCGGGAGGATGGGCGGTCGCGGAACCGAGTTTAAGTGCCAGGGCCAGTGCCAGACGGACTGGCGTGTGATTTGGGAGCGTCTTTCTGCGACTCGTGGCTGACGAACCTGCAGGTGTGCAAGCGCGATCGCAACCGTCTCGTAGCTGGAAGAAGAGGGAGCGCGTGCTTGACCGGATTGCACTCTAATTATGGGCACCCAAACGACTGGTTGACTGGAGCGCAGACCAGGACGCAACTTCACTAGGAACGATGGAGACGAAAAGGACAATGGTGAAAGTTGCTATCGACGGCGCCGTTCAAGAAGCCGAACGAGAGGAACTCCTGATCGCGGTGATCAACCGTAGCGGAGGGTCGGTTCCTCACGTCTGCTACCATCCTCAGCTCGGCCCGGTTCAAACGACACGTGCACGGTTGAAGTGAATGGCCGCTCGTGCGGGCGTGCGCGACCGGCGTCGCCGATGGAATGCAGATCGCTACCAAGTCAGCCAAAGCGGCGGCGGCCCAGGTTGAAGCATTCGACCGCATCCTCAGCAACCACACGCTCCATTGCACGGTTTGCGACAACAACAATGGCAACTGCACAGTCCATAACACGACCAAGTTGCTGGCGATCGAGCACCAAAAAATCCCTTTTCGGCCAAAGCCGTACGAGGTCGATAGCACGAATCCGTTTTACCGATACGATCCCGATCAATGCATACTCTGCGGGCGCTGTGTTGAGGCTTGCCAGAATGTCGAGGTCAACGAAACGTTTTCCATCAACTGGGAAGATCCTAATGCCCGCCTGCTGTGGGATGGCGGTTCAACGATCGGAGAATCAAGCTGCGTCTCCTGCGGCCACTGTCACCGTGTGTCCCTGTAACGCTCTCATGGAAAAAAGCATGCTGGGCCACGGCGGTTTTTTTGACGTCTCTCAAGAAGTCGGCGCTTAGCGGCATGATCGAAATAGCCAAGGGTATTGAACCAGAGACCGGCTACGGAAGCATTCTTCAATCGGAGGCCGAACATGCGATGCGGGAGCATCGCATCCGCAAGACAAAAACAGTTTGTACCTACTGCGGAGTGGGCTGCAGTTTCGACGTTTGGACCAAAGATCGACACATTTTCAAGATCGCGCCCGAGCACGGTCCGGCAAACGGAATATCCACCTTTGTGAAGGGTAAGTTTGGCTGGGGCCGCATCAATAGCGACGACCGCCTCACTACTCCACTGATTCGCGAAGCAGACAAATCTCGCGCGGCCAGCTGGGACGAGGCCCTCGACCTGGTCGCCCAAAAACTCTCAGGTCTTAAGAGAACGAATGGCCCCGACTCAATCGCATTCATCTCTTCCTTTAAGTGTACGAATGAAGAGAGCGACCTGATGCAGGAGCTGGCGCGAGCTGTGATGGCACCAACAATGTCGACAATTGCTCACGCTATTGCCAGTCGCCTGCAACCCAGGGGTTATTCCGTACCGTGGGCTTGGCCGGCGACTCGAGTTCGATT
>Ga0209380_10000416_pt1 | contig 29996 bp, 27 predicted proteins | sample HubBroMetageWFT6_FD_188347 | JGI IMG/M metagenome (GOLD analysis project Ga0209380, IMG submission 188347) | Warmed and freeze-thawed soil microbial communities from the Hubbard Brook experimental Forest, New Hampshire - Hubbard Brook CCASE Soil... | ecosystem: Environmental > Terrestrial >... | reverse complement strand
GGCTTCGTCGTAAAAAAAAGCGCTTCCGGCCGTTGGAACAACTTCGTCCGGACGTCGTCGCCAAGCGCGAAGCATTCGTAAGGAAGATTCGCCGAGTACCCGCCAAGCGACTCGTCTTCCTCGACGAGTCGGTGCCGGCCCGGCTGCACGAGAATGAGGTGGCAAAAGCCCACCTTGCGGCGGCCGTGGTGTACGTCGCCCGGCTGGGAGGCCGGATCGTCGCCCGCGGCATCGACACCAAGGCAACGGCCACGGCGATGGCCGAGCTTGGCGTCCAGTACGGGGTCGGTCCCCACCTGGCCCACCCGCTGGTCGTCGATGCCGAGATCGCCGAGCCCATGGATGAGGTGATCCCGGTGGCGTGGTTCCAGCGCCGCGAGGTCCGAGTCTTCCGGGAACGTGGCGACACGCTGAGCGCACCGATCGAGATGACGCCACTGCCGCTGCCTGGCGCCACCATGCTCGACGATCGGAGCTTCGCGCGGTTCCTGGTTGACGCCGCCCGCACCCTTCAGGCGGAACACGATCCCGAGCGGATTCTCGAGATCGCCGCGGAGCGGCTCGGCCAGGTGATGGCGTTCGATCGGCTCGCGATCTTCGAGGCGGACTGGGAGCGGCATCGCTTCCGGCCGCGTGTCCTCGCCGGTCCCGGCACCGAGGGGTTCCTCGCGATGGAGGTGACCTTGAACGACGGCATCACCGGGTGGGCGTTTGGGCGCGGTCAGCCGTACCGCTGCGGTGATACCGACTCGCACCCGGCCGCGTCCACCATCCCGGGCACCGCGCGCGAGCCCGAGTCGCTGATCGCGATCCCGCTGGTTGCCGGTGACCAGCGCCTCGGTGTGCTCGACGTCTGGCGCGACAGCCTGGACGCCTTCACCGAGGAAGACCTCGAGCGCTGTGCCTTGCTCGGATTCATCACCGCGGCGGCGTGGAGCAACGCTCAGATGTACGGCGAGCTGGAGCGACGCGCGCTGACCGATGCGCTGACCGGGCTGTTCAACATTCGCTGGTGGCGGGACATGGGCCCGCGGGTCATGGCTCAGAGCCTCCGCACCGGGGCCGGCGTCGGCATCCTCCTCATGGACCTCGATCACTTCAAGCAGGTCAACGACAGTGCCGGTCACGCCGCCGGTGACTCGGTGTTGCGTGCGGTTGCGCGCGCGATCCGTCGCGTGGTGCGTGACAGCGACTACGCGGTGCGCTACGGCGGCGAGGAATTCCTCATCGTGCTGACCAACTCGACCGTCGACGGCGCGATGCGCGTGGCTCAGGCGCTGCAGAGCGCAGTTGCCGAGTTGCGGGCTCCCACGTCGGAGATCGAGCGGGTCACGGCATCGATCGGTGTCGCCGTCTTTCCCGACCACGGGCTCGAGCTCGACGATGTTGTTGCGGCGGCAGACCTCGCCATGTATCAGGCCAAGCGCGATGGCCGAGATCGCATTGCGGTCGCTCCCATCTCGATGCGCGAGCTGTCGGACGACGATCTGTCAGGCGACCGGCTTTCCTGAGGGAGCTATTCCGAGGGCGTCACTCCATTTGACTCGGCCACCCACGCGGAGCACCGAGTTGCGATAGATGCGCCCGGCGAGCGCAGCGAGGCCTGCGATCGTAGCGATCACGAGGACGACGCTGATCGCGACCTCCCAGAAGGGCGCAACCCCCGCCGCGATGCGCACCGGCATGATCACCGGCGAGAGCATCGGGATGAACGAGAGCACCGTGGTCCCCGTGCCCCCAGGATCGGGTGCGGCGACCGTGATCGCCAGTATCCACGCGGCGACCAGCACGCCAATGACGGGCAACGCCACGCTGGACACTTCTTCCTGGCGCGATACCATCGAGCCCGCAGCCGCAAACAGCAACGAATACATCAGGTAGCCCAGCACGAACCACACCATGCCGCTGATGACCACGTCGACACTGAGCGTTGGGATCGACACCAGCTTGGTGGCACTGGCGAGCACCAGGGCGACCCCCGCGACGAGCACGACCTGCACCAGGGCGACCAGGCCGATGCCCGTGATCTTGCCTAACATCAGCTGCCACGGTCGGACCGTCGCGAGCAGGATCTCGACGATGCGATTCGACTTCTCTTCGATCACTCCGGCCGCGACGAACTGCCCGTAGGCGAGCAGGGTGACGTAGAGCGTTCCCGCGACGAGGAGGCCGATGACGATCTGCTCGATGCGCCCAGCGTTGACGGGCGAGAGCTCATTGATGCCCACCGAGAAGTTGAGCTGGCCCAAGAGGTCGCTCGGAGCAAGGCCGTGCTGTGTCAGGTATTCCGTCAGCACCTGCTGGCGTGTCTGGTCGTTGAGCACCGTCTGCAGCGTCGGGTCCACCGTCGTCTGAACGAATACGGTGGTACCGGCTCCGGATCCGCTGACCAGTGCGCTCAGAACGCCGCTCTGCACATCCGCCTTACCGGCCGCTAGCGACGTGTATGGGTGAACGGTGATCGTGACGCCGGCACCCGCCGCCTCGGCGCGCACCGGCGCCGAGATCGACTGCGCCGTCCCAACGAATCCCACATCGAGCGACGTCGTGGTCGATTGGTTGAACACATACGCCTGGAGCAGGATGTAAGCGCCGATCCCGATGAGTACGAGCACCGTCGAGATCGCAAAGACCCGCGTTCGAATGCGCGTCATGAACTCACGCGCGGCGATCACGCGGATCAACGTCTGGCTACTCATCGACCGCTTTCCCACTCATGACGTCTCGGAACAATTGGGTCAACGCCGGTCGATCGCGACGGAACTCGTGCACCGGGCCGGTGGCGAGCGCCGTCCGGAGCACCGCTTGCTCATCTGCACCGTCGTCGAGTTGGAGCAACCAGCGCGAGCCGTCCTGTTCGACAAGTGACGTCCCGGCGACGTGGTCATACCAGCCTGCGGCCGCGGAGGGGGCGTCCACCCAGAAGCGCAGCGGACCGCGGTCGGTGAGTTCGGTGACGGTCCCGAGGGCAACCATCTGGCCGTGATTGATGATCCCCACGCGGTCGCAGACCCTTTCGACGATGTCGAGCTGGTGGCTCGAGAGCACGACGGGTTTACCCGCATCGGCTTCCGCTCGCACGATCTCGGTCATCGCATCGACGGCGACTGGGTCGAGTCCTGCGAACGGCTCGTCGAGGACGAGCAGGTCCGGCGAGAACACCAGCGCCGCGGCAAGCTGCACGCGTTGCTGGTTGCCGTGGCTCAGGCTCTGGAGCTGGCTCTTCGCGCGATCGGCGAGTCCGAGCCGCTCGAGCAACGTGGTCGACGCCTCGCGCGCGGCCTTGCGGTTGAGCCCGTGCAGCTGCCCGAAGTACACAAGCTGCGCGATAACGGTCATCTTCGGATAGAGCCCGCGATCCTCCGGGATGTAGCCGATGCGCCGCCGGGTCTCGAACGTGATCGGCGATCCGTCCCAGATCACGCTTCCGGAGTCGGCCTCGAGCACACCGAGCACCACTCGCATCGTGGTGGTTTTGCCGGCGCCATTTGCGCCGACGAATCCGAAGATCTCACCCGGCGTGACGTTGAAGCTGAGGTCGTGGAGCGCCTCGAGAGCGCCGTAGCGCTTGGTCAGGTGACTAAGCTCCAGCATCGTCGTGGATTCTCGCGGATTTGCCCCGCGCCTGCTCCGCAAGGTGCCCGAGGTCACTCCCGGCTTCTGGGTGACCAAGGTGCTGACCACCGGGATGGGTGAGGCGACCTCGGATACGCTGGTCCGTCAGATCAGTCCGGTGCTCGCCGTCGCCCTGGGTTTTGTCGGACTTGTCGTCGCGCTGGCGCTGCAGTTTGCCGCGCCGCGATACCGCCCATGGATCTACTGGCTGGCCGTGGTCATGGTCGCCGTCTTCGGGACCATGGCCGCCGACGTCCTGCACATCCAGCTGGGAGTTCCGTATTTCGCCTCGAGCATTCTGTTTGCGGTGGGGCTCGCAGCCGTGTTCGCCGTGTGGTACTCCACCGAGCACACGCTCTCGATCCACTCGATCAACACGCGGCGACGCGAGACCTTCTACTGGCTCGCGGTGATGGCGACCTTTGCCCTCGGCACCGCCACCGGGGACATGACGGCAACGACCTTCCACCTCGGATACTTCGTCTCCGGGGTGGTGTTCACGGTCCTGATCGCGATCCCGGCGGTGGCCCACCGGTGGTTCGGGATGAACGCGATCTTCGCCTTCTGGTTCGCATACATCCTCACCCGGCCGCTCGGCGCGTCGTATGCCGACTGGATCGGTGTGTCACACGCCCGCGGCGGTCTCAACTGGGGCTCGGGCAGCGTCAGCATCGGCATGACGGCACTGATCGTCATCGCGGTCGCGACGCTTGCAGCAACCCGAGAGGGCGCGCCCGACGATCAGCCCTAGCGCGGCGACGTCGTCTGGAGTGGTGGTGCGGGTGCCTGCGGCGTGAACGCGGCGATGTCGACGGGCTCGCCCTGACGCCAGAGTGTGGACGGCCACCAGTTCCTGCGTCCCAGCAAGACCACGATTGCGGGAACCAGGATGGTGCGCACCACGAAGGTATCCATGACCACACCGAAGGCGACGCCGTAGCCGATCTGCTGGATTTGCGATCCTCCCGACGCGCCACCGCCGGCGAAGGCGAGCACCGCGAAGGTGCCGCCGAGGATGAGTCCGGCGGTCGTCACCGTTGTGCCGGTGGCGCCGATCGCCTTGCGCACTGCGTCGCGCGTGCGCAGGTGATGCGACTCCTCGCGTATTCGCGTCATCACGAGCACGTTGTAGTCGGATCCCAGCGCCATGAGGAACACGAACATCAGGAACGGAAGCACGAAGTTGATGCCGCTCTGGCCACCGAAGTGGACGAAGATCAACGCCGTCAAACCCAGCGCGGCGAGATAGGAGAGCAGCACGCTCGTGACCAGGTAGAGCGGAGCCACGAGGCTGCGCATGACGATCGCGAGCAGGATCGCGATCAGCACCGCGACCACCGGAATGATGTGCCACAGGTCGGACGACGAGAGCTTGTTCACGTCGTACGCGAACGGCTGAATGCCGAAGACGCCCTGCGCCGTGGCATGCACCGCCGCGCCGGCGCGGTCCGCGAGCACCCGCAGCGCCGGCACCTGGGAGATGGGCGTCGCGGCACCGCCATGCTCGACGCCGATGTACTGTGCGGTCCGCCCGTCGGGGCTGACGAAACGCGCCAGGGCCGCAGCGGCCAGGGTGTTGCCACCCGCGTGCACCGCGATCAACTGCGAGGGGGTCAGTGCCTGACCCGAGAATGCCAGTGGCCCTTCGACAGTGGCGAACCCGGCGCCCGATTGCAGGGTTGTCTGGATCGTCTGGAGGTCGTCCGCGTGTGACCATATCGGGGTCGCGAACTTGAAGAGGAACTCGGTCGCATTCAGGTTCGCGCTTCCGTAGTGCGCGGAAATCAGTGCGTCACCGGCAGCGGAATCGGTCCCGGTCGGCGCTGACTGATCGGCGAAGCCGGCGGTGGTGGTGCCGACCTGTCCGAGTGCGATCGCGCCGAAGATGATCGCGCCGGCGATCGCGACCGGCATCGGGCGTCGCACCACCACGCCGGCGATGCGTCCGTAGATGTTCGCTCGCGGGTTCTCGTCCAGCCGCGCTTTCGAGGGCCAGAACACGGCGCGACCGAAGATCGCCAGCAGCGCGGGAAGGAGCGTCAATCCGGCGATGAGCATCAGTGCGATGCCGAGCGCCAGCGCGGGACCGAGTGACTGGTAGAAGTTGAACTGCGCGATGATCAGCGACATCAGCGCGGCCATCACGATGAGCGCGCTGAAGGTGATCGACTCGCCGACCGTCGCAACCGCGCGCCGGACCGCATCCTTTGGTTCGAGACCCCTTCTCAACTCCTCCCGCACGCGGAACACGAGGAACAGGCCGTAGTCGGTGCCGGCACCGAGCACCAGGACGATGAGGATGAACTGTGTGATCGCTGAAACCTGCACACCAAGGTGGGTCGCGCCGGCGATGACCGGACTGGCAAGGGCGAGCACCAGAGCCGCCGGGAGGAGCGTCACCAGCGGGGCGAGCAGTGCGCGGAACGCGAGGAGCAGCAGGACGATGATGAAGAGGAACGAGAACTTCTGCACGTCTCCCTGCGAGCTCTTCGACTGGCTCTGCTGATCGACGAACCCCGGGATGGTTCCCGTGAGGTGGAACTGCACTCCTGACGAGTCGCCGGGAAACGTCGCGCGGATGTTCGCCACCAGCGATACCGCATCGCTCCCCGCGCTGAAGGGGGGAAGGTTGGTGACCACCTGCGCCTGTTCGGCGTGCTTGTCGGGCGACAACCCGAAATCCTGCACGCGAATGACCTTGGAAAGGCCGCGGACCCTGGTCTCGATGCTGCTGATCTGCTGAAGGTCCGCGGCCGTGAGCACGCCATCGGCGCGTGCGGCGATCAGCGTCGCGACCCCGTGCTTGGAGTCCTGGAACGGCTGCGCCAGGTTCTCGGCCTGAACCGACGGCGAGCTCGCCGGCAGGAAGCTGCTTTGGGAGTCCTTGGCCACGTCGGACAGTCCGGGAAAGACCTTGACGGAGACGATCGTTATCAGCACCCACCCGATCAGGACGGGCCAGCGGTACCGAACCGAGAAACTCCCGATCGCGGCGAATAGCCGGCTGGTCATGCGCCCACCGCGCGAGGCTCCTTCACGCCCCGGATAGTACACGCCATAAAGTTTTCGGGCGTTCCAGACCGGTTACGAGAGATCAGGAGTCGAAGCCGAGCCCCGCGAGGTCGAGCGCCCTGAGCCAGAGATTGCGATGTCCACCGCTTCGGTCGGCGCGATCCAGCGACCAGCGTGTGAGCTGGACCACTCCGTAGCGGAGCGGCTCCGGGGGGAACGGTATCGGGCGGGTACGGACCAGGCGCAGCGCCGTGCGCTCGGTGCGTCTGCCCTCGAGCAGGTCGAGCATGACCTGAGCGCCAAAGCGAGACGCGCCCACCCCCAGACCCGTGTACCCGAGGGCGTAGGCGACCCGCCGATGGTGGCTCGTTCCCCAGAAGACGCAGAAGCGGCTGCACGTGTCGATCGCGCCGCCCCAGCGATGCGTGAAGCGCACATCCGCGAGCTGTGGGAACGTCGCAAAGAAATGGTCGGCGAGCTTGTCGAAGGTCTTGGCACGCTGCTCGAGCTCGACGTCGACACGGTTGCCGAAGTGGTAGATGGCATCGTAGCCGCCCCAGAGGATTCGCGAGTCCGCCGTGAGCCGGTAGTAGTGGAACTGATTCCCGCTGTCGCTGATCCCCTGGCGATTCCTCCATCCGATGGAGGAGACCTGCGCGGATGTGAGTGGCTCGGTGACGAGCACGTAGTCGTACACGGGAAGGATGAAGGGACGAACGCGTGCCAGCAGTGGGCGATCGGCGTTGGTGGCAAGCGCGACGCGCCGGGCGGCGACGCTGCCGCGGACGGTCGTCAGCCGCATGCGCTCTCCGTTCGGGGTGAGTCGCAGAACGGCGGTGTTCTCGTGGAATCGCACCCCTGCGTCAAGGCATGCCTGACGCAGGCCCCAGGCCAGCTTCGCCGGATTGACGATCGCGGTCCGATCGTGGACACGTAATCCGCCTCGGTACGACGGCGACGCGACCTCCGCGCGCATGGCGTCGGAGTCGAGCGCGTCAACGCGATAGCCGTGCGCGCGCATCGCCTCGGCAACCTCGACGAGCTCGGTGTACTGCCACGCCGCGGTGGCTACGTCGAGCATGCCGGTTCGCTCGAAATCGCAGTCGATGCCACGGTCGCGCAGCGTCATCTCGATGGCATCGAGGTTCTCGACACCGAGCCGTTCCAGGAGGTCGAGCTCGGTGGGAAACCTGCTGAGGCCGTTGGCGAAACCGTGGGTCAGGCTCGCGTCGCAGAAACCCCCGTTGCGGCCGGACGCGGCCGCCGCGACGCGGCGTGCTTCGAGAACGACGACATCGAGCGACGGGTTCCGTTCCCGGGCGAGCAACGCCGTCCACAGACCGGTGAACCCTCCGCCGACGACCACGAGGTCGCACTCTATGTGTCCTTCGAGGCGTGGCTCCGGCTCCGGCGCCCCCTGGGCATCGAGCCAGAACACGGCCGGCGCGGCATCGCGAAGCGCAGGGTGGCGCGGCGCATTGTTCACGAACGGCATCTTCCCAGAGCACCACGCGCGCGCATGTGCCGACCTGCCGGCTACCGGATTCCCGCTGCGGCGAGGGCCGTGTTCTTGACCATGATCACCGCGAGTCCGTCGTCGTAGACCTTCGTCCACTGCGGGTCGACCTCGAGCGCCAGCACCGCAGGAGCGCCCGGCACGTCGATGACGTAGTCGATCCCCCACTCGGCGAAGATCTGCTGCCAGTCCGCATTGCCGGTTTCCACGTCGATCACCTGCTGCATCACCTTGGTGCCGAGCAACGTCGCTTCTCCGAACGAGAAGACCCGGCGGTTGGGGTCGGGATAGAAGCGGCTGATGAGATATCCGCCCCAGCCGTACTGATCGAACATGCGGGTTCCCACCGTCGGATGCGCCGCCAGCCAGTCTGACGCGCCCACCGGGAAGTTGGCCGCGGTGGCGCGCGCTTGATTGGACAGTGTCGAGTGCACGAAGTACCCGGTGCCCAGAGCGGCGATGACAAGGATCGCGGCCGCACCGGCGAGCAGGTCCCTGGAACGTGGCACGACCCACGCGCGCACCCGCGCCGCCGGCGCCATCCGCTCCCAGCCGGCGGAGAACGACCAGATCAGCAAAGGCGTTTCCGCCGCGATGAAGAGCGCCGCGTGACGCACCGCGGACAGCGCCAGGTAGGAGACAGCGACGGTCAGGCACACCTCCCACAAGGACGGCCGGCGCAAGACGAATGCGACCGGCACGAGCAGCAGCATCGCCTCGAAGCCGCGCTGCTCGAGAACATGGAAGTTCGGTGATTGCCACTCGGCGATGAAGTTCTGCTGCACCGCCGAGAATTGCGGTTGGATGACGTAGCTGTAGAGATGGATCCCATTGGGATTCACGAACGCTGCGACGACGCATGCGACGAACACCAGCAGCAGGTTCCGGGTCCTTCGCTTGTGCTCATCGCCGTCAACGCGGCGCACCCAGTGCACGGCTTCGACGAACGCTGCGACACCCACCGGCACCAGGCCAAAGAGGAAGCCACCGTGGAGGTTGGCCCACGCGATCATCACCAACGGCAGCCAGTAGATCGCGCGCGATTTGCCGCGCAGGTACCGATCCAACCAGAGCAGCTCCAGGCCGGTCAGCGCGAAGGTGATCATCTGGGGGCGGGGTCCCCATACCGCGGCGCCCGCCAGACCGGCGACGCCGATCACGATAGCGGCGATGACCGGATTGGCGTTCTCGAGCCTGACCCGCCGCCAGATGAGCAGGAAACCGACAAACGTCACCGCACCGAATGCGACTGACACGAGCGTCAGCCCGCCGAGCTTGAAGATGAGGTACGCGATGACCTCGGTTGTGTACTCCGGGTCGACCCACTGCTTGCCGGCCACCGTGAACGTGAACAGGTCATGGGAGACAATCTGGTGGTGATCGACCATCCACTGGCCGGTGACGAGGTGCCAGAAGATGTCCGGATCACCACCGCGCCGTACGAGCACGCAGAGGATCACGACAAACGCGGCGACCACCAGGAGCTGCCCGGACGTGATGCGTCGTAGGCGATGAGTCAGGGCGGCGGACATCACGCCGAAGGGTACTCAGTGCCGCGGCCAGCGCGACCCCGGGCTCCGGTGTCACAAATCCGCCGCTCGCGGTGCTTCACATGATGTGGTCGAGTCCTCCGCCCTCCAGGCTCTCGGAAGTCAGCGTTTGAGCGACCTCTCCCGTCCGACACCCGAGGTGGGCGTGACGCCGACGAGCTTCGACCGGCTGTTCGACGAGGAATACGCCCGGGTCGCGGCGATCGCACGGCGCGTGCTCGGCGATCCCGCGGCGGCTGAGGATGTCGCCCAGGAGGTCTTCCTGGATCTCCACCGGCGATTCGGCGACAACCCTGGTGCCAAGGCGCCGGCGTGGGCGCGGACCGCCGCAGCACACACGGCGCTCAACCTGATCCGGACCAACCGGCGCCGCGCCGTTCGCGAGGAGCGGTTTGCCCCCACTCCCAGCCTCTCGAACGACCCGGAGGCCTCGGTTGAGGCGGCCGAGACCACCCGGGCGGTCCGGGCGGCCCTTGGCAGGATCCCGAGACGCCAGGCAACGGTCCTGGCGCTCCGGTACAGCGGTTTGAGCTACGCCGAGATCGCGTCGTCGCTCGGGATCGGGGTGAACGCGGTGGGAACGAGACTTCGGCGCGCAGAGGCGCGCCTTCGCAAGGAGGTTGGCGATGCATCCGTCTGACGGCACCCTGCGCCGCTCCCTCGACGAACCGGTCGCGGTCGATCCGGCGCGTCGGGAGCACATCGCACGCTGCGCCCGCTGCGCCGAGCGCGTTCAGCGCATGGGCGCGGACGCCACATGGGTCCAGGCGATGCTGACTTCGTCCGATCGTGCCGTCGATGTGCCTTCGGCTCGCGCCCGGCTTGCGGGAACCGAGATCGCGACCCCCGAAGGTGTTCGGGCGCGTGGGTCCACGGGCCGCCTGCGCTCTCGGAACACGTTGGCGCGCCGGGTGATGGCCGGGGTCGCGGTGGCCGGCGTGGCCAGCGTGGTGCTGGTGGCGACCGGAGGAGCCCAGGACTTCCTCAGTCTGTTCCAGCCTTCGCAACTGGCCCCGGTCCCGGTGACCGCTGCGGACGTCCGTTCCCTCGCCGGGCTTGCCAGCTACGGGACGGTGACCGGCGGCTCGTCGATCGCGTTTCTCCCCGAACCGGACGCCGCCGCGGCCGGCGCTGCTGCCGGTCTTGCCGCCCCGGTGGTCGCGGAGCTGCCCGCGGGGACGCCGGCGCCGAAGTACGCCGTGGTCTCGGGTGGGGTCGTCACCTTCACCTTCAACGCCGACCTCGCGAGGACGGCGGCTGCCCGGGCCGGTGGGCAGCTGCCGGCGATGCCCTCCGGGCTCGACGGCAGCATGCTGTCGGTGTCGATCGCGCCCGCGGTGGTGGTCTCGTACGGCGTCGACCCCGCCGCGTTACTCAATGGTGAGGGCGTGCCTTCCGGGATTGCGTTCATCGTCGTGGACACCCGGACCCCGACCGTGTCCTCGACCGGCGTGACCGCCCGGCAGCTCGAGGACTACCTGCTCTCCGTGCCCGGCATCCCGACGGGCGTGGCCTCGGAGATCCGAGCCATCGGCAACCCCAGCCAGACCATCGCCGTCCCGATCCCGGTCGATCTTGCCACCGGCTCGTCGGTCACCATCAACGGCGCCCGCGGACTCCTGATCGGCGACTCGACGGGGCTGGGCAGCGCGGTCGTGTGGCAACACAATGGCGTCGTGTACGCGATCGCCGGAACGTTGACCACCAACCAGGTGCTGGGCATCGCCCGATCGACGCATTGAAGCCTGCCGCCCCCGCCCTGCCTCCGGCGTCCGAGGACGGGGCGGCGGTGCGGACCCTCGAGCTCACCAAACATTACGGGGCGGCCGTCGCGCTGTCCGGCCTCACCATGGTGGTGCCCCGAGGAGAGGTGTTCGGGTTCCTTGGACCGAACGGGAGCGGCAAGACGACGGCGGTCAAGCTGCTCCTCGGCCTCAGCCGCCCCACGGGCGGCGAGGCGTGGGTGCTCGGTCGTCCGGCGGGCGATCGCCAGACCCGCAGCAGGGTCGGGTACCTCCCCGAGCTGTTCCGCTACCAGGGGTGGCTCAGCGCGGCCGAGGTGCTCGGGCTCCACTGCCGGCTCGCGGGAGTCGCCCGGGGCGAGTGGCCGGCGCAGATCTCCGGGGCGCTGACCACGGTCGGGCTCGCCGGGCACGCCCACGCCAAGGTCGAGACCTTCTCCAAAGGGATGCAGCAGCGTCTCGGGCTCGGAGTCGCGCTCCTCGGCCACCCCGAGCTGGTGATCCTCGACGAGCCGACCTCCGCCCTCGACCCCGTTGGACGGGCGGACACGCGGACGATCATCCGCCACCTTCGGGATCGTGGATGCGCCGTGTTTCTCAACTCGCATCTCCTCGGTGAGGTGGAGCAGATCTGCGATCGCGCCGCGGTCGTCTCGGACGGCCGGGTGCTGGCCATCGGGGGCCTCGATGAGCTCCTCGGCAGCGGCGGCGTGCGCATCCGGCTCACCGGGTTGAGCGAGGCGGGGCGTGCCGCGCTAGCCCGCCGAGGTGGACTCTCCGAGCACGAAGGCTGGTTCATCGTCAACGGCGTCGAGTCCGAGGCGGTGCCCGAGCTGATCGCCGACCTGGTTGCGAGCGGCGCCAGGGTGTACGCGGTGGAACCGGTGCGCCAGACACTCGAGGAACGGTTCCTGGCCCTGATCGAGGCCGAGCAGGCGCGATGGCTGCGCTGACCATCGCGCGGCTCACGATTCGCGAGGCCGCGCGGCGAAAGCTGCTGCTGGCGCTCGCCATCCTCACTGTGATCGTCATCGGTCTGACGGGGTGGGGGTTTCAGCACCTGACCACGCTCACCAATCCGGATGGGACGCGTATCGCCGCCAGCGAGCTCCGCCTCGCGACGTCGCAGGTGCTGGTCCTCGTGGAGTTCATGTTCAGTGGCGTGCTCGCGCTCAGCGCCGTCGTGGTCGCGTCCCCGGCGATCTCGAGCGAGCTCGAGTCCGGCGTCGCGCTCTCGATGCTCGCGCGCCCGGTGAGCAGGTACGAGGTGGTGCTCGGAAAATGGCTCGGCCTTGCCGGGCTCATCGTCGTCTACGTCGCCGCCACGACAACTCTGGAACTGGTGGTGGTGGGGCTCACCACCGGGTACGTCCCACCGGGGCCGGTCGGACTGGCCGCGTACCTGAGCGGGGAGGGGATCGTGGTGATGTCGCTCGCGCTGATGATCAGCACCCGGCTCTCCGGGATGACCGCCGGCGTGATCAGCCTCGTCCTGTTCTTCCTCGCCTGGATCGGTGGCGTTGCCGGCGCGATCGGTGACGTGTTCGGCAGCTCCGCGATCAAGAACGCCGGCACCATCAGTCAGCTGCTCCTGCCGACCGACGCCATGTGGCGTGGGTCCGTGTACGAGCTCGAGCCCGTGCTGTACCGGGACGTGCTCGGGGCGACCACCGAGCGTGCGGGCAATCCCTTCTTCGTGCAATCGCCGCCATCGATGGGATTCCTGGCGTGGACGGTGTGCTGGGTTGTGCTGATCGTGGGGCTCGCCGTCTGGAGCCTCCACCGGCGCGAGGTCTGACCCGGAGCCTCTTTCGCTGACCAGGGCCGGTTGGCTATCCTGCGGCGGCGATCGTCTTTGAGGCAGGGGGATGTGTGACTGACCGGTACCCGGTTCTAATGCATAGCCGGCGCTCGGCCCGGACTCCGCTCACCTCGGGCCTGCGTCGCCTGTTCGCGCTCCACGAAACCGCGCAGGCTCGTGGACTTCCCGTCGACCGGCTGCTCGAGGAGCTGGAAAACCGCGCGGCGGCGGAGCGAAGCGTCTCTCGCCGGCGCTTCCTCGGCGGTGCAGCCGTCGTCGGCGCCGGGCTCGCACTCGGACCGGCGACGACCCGCGCGCTTGCGGCCGCGCGGCGTGCGTCGTCAGGGCAGCAGCCGAGCATCGCCGTGGTTGGGGCGGGGCTGGCGGGCCTGCGCTGCAGCCACATCCTCTGGACACGTCATCACATTCGATCAACCCTCTACGAAGGGCATCCACAGCGAATCGGCGGCCGCTGCTGGTCGCTGCGCGACTACTTCTCCGACGGACTCATCACCGAGCACGGGGGTGCGTTCATCGATTCGAACCAGTACGCGGCGCTCCATCTTGCCGCGGAGCTCGGGCTTCAACTCGAGGACTACAACGGCGGAGAGCTGATCGGACTGCCGGAGGTGTACTGGTTCAACGGCGGGTACTACACGTACGCCGAAGCGAGCGCGGATTGGGAGGCCTTCGGCTACAAGGCGTTCCACGCCGCGGTCAGCGAGTCGAACACGGCTTCCGGGCTCGCGCGTCTCGACAGGCTTTCCGCACCGGAATGGCTGGACAGCACGCCCATCGGTACCTCATCACGGTTCGGCAAGCTCATGCTCGCCAACACGGTCTCCGAGAACGGTGGCGATCCCGGTGACCAGTCAGCCCTCGACCTGATCGGTCTGACCGGCGTCAATCCACGCTCATCGCTCGATCCGCTGCCCGGTTACGACGAGAAGTGGCACATCGTCGGTGGCAACGATCAGCTCGTGCGCGGCATGGCAGCGCAGTTGCCGCCGGCCACGCTGCAACTCGGCCACCGGCTTGTGGCGCTTCGCCAGAACAGTGACGCCACATACACGTTGACCTTCGCCGTCGACGCGTCGACGACCGAGGTGGTCGCCGACTACGTTGCGCTTGCGCTGCCCTTCACCCTGCTGCGCGATGTCGACCTCAGCCGGGCGGGCTTCAGCGCAGCCAAGCTGCGTGTCATCGAGACGTTCGGCATGGGATCCAACGCCAAGATCCACATCGAGGTTGCCGAGAAGACATGGGCGCGTCACGGCTTCAACGGGGTCGCGTATACCGATCACGACAGCTTCGACGTGTGCTGGGACGATTCGGTGCCGCTCGGTCCCGACGGGGCACCGGCGCTGCTCCTGGCGTTCCCCGGAGCGACGGCCGGTCGCAGCACGTTGACCGGCGACGCGCATGGCCCGTCCCCGGTCAAGGACGTGGCCTGGTTTCTGGACCGCATCGATCCGATCTTCCCGGGTACCCGCGCCGCCTTCACCGGTGCGGCGTATGAGGATCACTGGGTCCGCGATCCCTGGGTCAAGGGGGCGTACTCGTTCTACAAGGTCGGCCAGTACGCCACCTACGGGACCATCGCTTCGGCCGCGCAGGGCGGGGTCCACTTTGCCGGCGAGCACACCTCGATCAACAACCAGGGCTTCCTGGACGGCGCTATCGAAACTGGGGCTCGAGCCGCGAGGGAGATCGTCGCGCACCTCTAACCGGCGTCACCTGACAGGTAGCGTCGCCGACCCCGCCCGCTGTCGGACTCGGTAGGTCCGTGCCTTCTCGCGAGACCCACAGCTGCGCATCGAGCACCAGCAGCTGCGGCCGTTTTTGGAATGGTCGAAGTACGCCCAGCGGCAGGAGTCGCTCCGGCACACCTTGAGGCGGGGCCAGGTGCCGAGGAGGGTCGCCTCGACGATCGCCGTCGAGAGCATCCCCAGAAAGCTGTCGATCCCGCGGCAGTTGACCGTGAGCGTTGCTCCGTCCGCGCTGAAGACCGGACGGAGCGGGGCGCGACCGAGCAGCCGCTCCAATCTCACAGCCACGGCCGGATCGACGTTCTCTCCAGTGTGTGCCTCGAGAAGATCGCGCATCGCTTCGCGAGTGGCGATCAGCCGCTCCCGATCCTTCTCGGACACGGTCAGGTCGACCCCGATCGTGTCGCGCAACCAGCCGCTGGCCAGTTGCGCGGTCCGGAGCTCATCGACGCCGTCGGGCATTTCGGTGCTGTTGATGAACTTCTGGACGATCGCCAGCGAGCCTGGTGCGGGGGTGCGCGGGGCGGTCTCGGTCATCTCAACTGGGTCCGATCTTCATGGTCCACGTCACCAGTATACGCATTTGACAAGTGATGGTGGATGCGGTAAGCTATCACCAGTGAACCACGTTAGATGGTGATTCAAACGGAGGAATCGAAATGTACGGAAATCTGATCGTCGAGATGGCCCAGGTGGCCGAGCAGGAGCACATGCGGGAGGCGCTGATGGCGCAGGCCCGTGCCCAGGCGCGCAGGGCGCGCCGCCGCGAGCTCAGGCCCGGACGGATCGGGCGTGCCTGGACAGCGTTTCGGGCGCCCCGCGATGTCGTCCTCGTCTACCGCCGCGCCGCCGACGGTGCGCCCGCCGACCTCACACCGTGCGTCGACTGCTAGTCAGCGCGCGGAGGACCCGCGGTCCTGGTCGCGATCGTGACCCGGGAGCCCTCGGGGTCGACCTCGTCGGCCACTGAGGGTTCCCGTCAGGCCCAGAGCACCGAAGAAAATCGCGACGGGAGCTCGTCGACATCGACATTCGGCCACGTCCCGGGTGGAAACAGCCCGCGCTCGAGGTACTGCCAGGCCACGGTGTGGTTGGCACAACCGGGAACGTTGGGCCCGTAGTGCGGCCGACCGGATCGGCGCGGGTCGCTGCCTGTGTGCTCGGGTTCGCTCGAGTAGAGCATCACGCCTTTGACCGCCGCGGGATCGCTGCCGGCCAGCGAGCAGTACGCGCCGGCAAACGAGCCGTTGATCGGATTCTCGTAGAAGCCGGCAACGTACCCAGAGCCGCCGAAGGTGGCGGTGTATGCGGCGATATACGTCGACGAAATCGGGTCGCTGGTCTCCACGTCTCGAAAGATCGTGACTCCGTGTGCAACGCCGAGCGATCGTGCCTGCGCGATCGCCTGCTGTGCGTCGATCGTGCCCGATGTGAAGGCGCGATTCGGGTCATCGATGAGCAGAATCGAGAGACCCTGCTGGTGGATGTACCTTGCCTCGGTGCTCGAAAGCCTGCTGCTGTAGATGAGATATCGACCGACGAACTGGGGTGCGCCGAGATCAGCCCTGGTCTGCGCGATGATGTTGCCCGTCTGAACATTGTCGACGGTGTCGATGCCCCACCAGGCGCCGCGGGTCGTCGCTGCCGCGAGCATGCTCCGGTGCGACACGTCGGGCGCAGCATGAGCCGGCTGCGCGTTGAGCAGTGCAACGGACACGCTCATCGCGAGCGCAGTGCCCCCCATCCGCGCGGCACCGTGAGCCATCAATCGCCCTCCTCAACGCTGGACGCGCCACCGGTGCGCCGTTGCTGGACGGCCATGCTACCAGCGGTGCGTTGGAGCGCCGTCACGCGACGGTAGTCACGCGCGTGCCGGGTACGATCGCCGCGTGACCACCTCGCCCGTTGAAGTCGCGGTCCGGGAAGCGGCACCATCGGACGTCGAGGCCATCGCCGCTTTGCACCTCGCCAGCTGGCGGGTCGCCTACAGAGGCATCGTCCGCGACGAATTCCTTGACGGCATCACGCTCGAGAGCCGGGTCGAACGGTGGCGACGAGCACTCTCACCATCGGAGTCACCGCTCATCGAGACCACGGTTGCGCTCCACGGCGGCGCCATCAGGGGTGTGTGCAGCTTCGGCCCGGAGCGTGAATCGCCAACGCGGGGTATCGGTGAGGTGTACGCGCTCCACGTCCAGCCCGAGTCGCGACGCCGGGGTCTGGGCAAGCTCCTCCTCGACGACGCCATCGGGCGGCTGAGGGCGCGCGGGTTCGGCGCCGCCGTGCTCTGGGTGCTCCGCGACAACGCGAGCGCACGACGCTTCTACGAAGCGCAGGGTTGGTCGGCCAACGGGGAGGAGCTGATCGAGGAGCGAAGCGGCTACGTGATACCCGAGACGAGGTACGCCATCACCTTCCTCAACTCACGGTGACGTCAGCCGGCGCAGAGATCGACGTGCTTGGCGGTGAGAATGTTCGCAACCGCGCCGATCAGCCTGGCTCGGCCGAGCACCCCGGCGTTGACGGCCGCGACCAGCGCGGCTGCCGTTGCGGCGGTCAGCGACGCCACCTGCGCGGTCGCCGCCGTGTACAGGACAACGTCCGCACCGGCGGTGATCGCGGCCACCACCGCCTTCGGGACTGAGTAGCCGATCTTGACGAGGGCTCCGGCGGAGAGCGAGTCGGTCATCACCAGCCCCTGAAAGCCGAGCTGCCGGCGCAGCACCGTGGTCATCACCACGGGCGAGATGCTTGCAGGCAGGGTCGACAACCCCGGTACCGTGGCGTTGGCGATCATGACCACCGGCGCGCCGGCCGCGAAAGCACTCTCGAACGGGACGAGGCCGGCATGTTGCAGCGGCGTCCACGGCTGGGTCGTGGCGGGCGCGACGTCGGTGTTGCCCGATGCCTGGCCGAGCCCGGGGAAGTGCTTGACGACCGGCACCACACCGCCTGCCTCCAGTCCCTGCACGAAGGCCAAGCCGTCGGCCGCGGCAACGCCGGGGTTGAGGCCGAATGACCGCGTGCCGTCGGGGTCTCGGTTGTTCGGCCCCGCGCCGTTGTCGAGATCGAGCACGGGCGCCAGGTCCATGGTGATCCCGGCGGCGCGCATGCGCTGGGCGACGCCAGTGACCAGCCGGCGGATCTGGGTCGGCGACATCGACGCGGCCATCTGCCTCGCGGAGGGCAGCGACCCAACCAGGTTCGCCATCCGTTGGACGGCGCCCCCTTCCTCATCGGTCATCACGAACGGCGCGATGCCTCCGGGCGCAGACGCGGAGAGGTTGTGCAGGGTCGTGGCCAGGTTCGCCGGTGCGGACGACCCGAAGAGGATCACGCCGCCGGCGCCCGCCGCAACCTCGGCGGTCACCGCGGCGACGTCACTCTCGCTCACCGGCACCACAAGGGTCTGCTCCGCGAGACGGGTGAGGCTCCAGGTGGCCAGCACCATCGCATTGGTGCAGACGTTCGGCGTCGCCGTCGGCGCCGGCGAGCTCGACGCCGTCGCCTTCGGGAGCGTCGACGCGGTCGGGCTCGTCGAGGTACCGGGAAGCGCGCAACCAGCGAGAATCGACGCTGCCGCTGCGACGGCGAGGAGTCCGCGTGTTGGGCGTGGCATACGCGTTAAACGTGCCGCGACGCGAAAAGGAGCCGCGCCGCGATCGTGGGAGGCGGCACAGTGCCGGCAGGAGTCACGGAGCGAGAGGATGAAGTTTGGAGTGGTGCTCCCGGGTGGGACGGCGACGCAGCAACTCGACCAGGCGATCGTCGCAGAGGAGTCGGGCTGGGACGGCGTGTTCGTATGGGAGGCCGCGTACGGCGTCGACGCGTGGACGCTCCTGGCGGCGATGGCCGCGCGGACCTCGCGGGTCATGCTCGGTACCCTGCTCACCCCGCTGCCCTGGCGGCGTCCGTGGAAGGTGGCGAGCCAGGTCGTCACCCTCGATCAGCTGTCGTCGGGGCGCGCCATCCTCGCCGTCGGGCTCGGCGCGGTCACCACCGAGCTGCCGCTCACCGGCGAGGTCATCGATCTCCAGATGCGAGCCGAGTATCTCGATGAGGGTATCGACCTGATCAGGACGCTGTGGGAAGGCGGGACGAAGTACCACGGGCGCCACTACCACTACGAGACCAACCGAACCGATCTCAATGAGGTCGCCCAACCCGTTCAGGAGCGCATCCCGATCTGGGTGGTCGGCGTGTGGCCGAGGCCGAAGTCGATGCGCCGCGCGCTCCGATGCGATGGGGTGGTGCCTCAGATCGAGATCGCCGGACGTGCGGGATCTCCCGCGGACGTCCGTGACCTGCGCACCTGGCTGGCCGAGCGCGGCCGCGAAGACATCGACGTGATCATCGACGGTGAAACGCCGGCGGGTGACCAGGCGGCGGCCGTCGCGAGCGTGCGACGGTGGGCTGACGCAGGCGCGACCTGGTGGCTGGAGACTCGGTGGGAGATGCCGCACAACAGCGACGAGCGCATGCTCGACATCCGGCAACGGCTCATGAGTGGACCACCCGCGGCCTGAGGCGTGAGCCACTCCGCGTCAGCGACCCGCGAGTCTGGTCAGGGCGTCGAGAGCTGCGGAGCCGTGGTCGATGTCGTGGACTCGCCCGAGACCTCGCGGAGTGTCCGGCCGCTGGCGCGCACGTACAGCCAGGCGGCAAATAGGACCACCACCGACACAAGCAGGACGATCCCGATCGCGAGCGTGAGAACGTTGACCAGCTTGAGCCCGGACACGAGCAGCACCGCGGCGAGCGCGCCGCGAAGAAACGCAGTCGGCGCGTAGGACGAGACGCTCGCACCGATCAACACGCCCGGGATGCTTCCGATGAGGATCGACAGCGTCAGACCGAGCTTGAAGTCTCCGAACATGATGTGCGCCAGCGCCGCCGCGCCCACCATCGGGATCGCCTGGGCGAGGTCCGTCCCGACCATCTGCGAGCCACGCAGGCGCGGGTAGAGGAAGAGCAGCAGGATGATCACGAGCGTCCCGGACCCGACCGAGGTGATGCCGACGATGAAGCCGATGGTTGCACCGATCGCCAGCGTTGGCACCCGCTTGACGCGCAGCTTCTCGTCGACTCCGCGCGAGGTGCCGCCGCGATGGTCCAGGAACATTTTCACGAGCAGTGCCACGACTGCGAGCAGGAGAACGGCGCCGAGCGCCACGCTCACGACCGTCTGCACGCTGGTGCCGTGGCTGATTGATTTCAGGAAGACGACGCCGAGGAATGCCGAGGGGACCGAGCCGAGCGCGAGCCAGCCCGCCAGGTTCCATCGCACCGTGCCCCGCCCCGCGTGGACCGCGGCACCGACCGGCTTCATCACCAGTGACGCCACCAGGTCACTGGAGACCGCGGCCAGCGGCGCGATGCCGAAGATCAGGACCAGGATCGGGGTCATGAGCGCGCCCCCGCCCATGCCGGTGAGGCCTACGGCGAAGCCGACGATCAGTCCTGCCAGCGCAACAAAGAGATCGATGTGCACCGGTCGTCCCCCCTCATTCCCTGCCGCGTTTGACGCTATCAGGTACTTTGCGGGATGAGGGCTCCGGGCGTCAAGTTTGATCGGACAGGCTGCCTCAACGCCGCCGCCATGAGCGGGATCAGCCCCAGACCTCTGCGGCGGTCTCGACGATGAGACGGAGCTTGGCGACCTCCTCCTCGTAGGTCAGCGTGTTGCCCTCGACGGTGGAGGAGAAGCCGCACTGCGGCGACAGGCAGAGGCGCTCGATCGGCATGAACCTTGCGGCCGCATCGATCCGGCGCTTGAGCTCGTCCTTGGTTTCGAGGGTGCCGCGCTTGGTCGTCACCAGCCCGAGGACCACGTACTTGTCGTCGGGGACATAGCGCAGCGGCTCGAAGCCACCGGAGCGCGCGTCGTCGTACTCGAGAAAGAACCCATCGACGCCGAGCTCACCGAACAGCGCCTCGGCGACGAAGTCATAGCCGCCCTCCGCCGCCCACGAGGAGCGAAAGTTGCCGCGGCACATGTGGGTCGTGATGCGCATGCTCGCGGGTTTGGCGGCGAGAACGCGGTTGATGTTGTTGATGTACAGCTCGTGCTGGTGCTCGCGGTCTCCGCCGAGCGAGGCGATCAGCTCGCGCTGACGTGGGTCATTGAGGTACGCGAGGCTGGTGTCATCGAGCTGGAGATACGTGCATCCCATCTCGCCGAGGCGGCGCACCTCGTCGGCATACGCGGCGATGAGGTCGTCCCAGAAGCCGGCCATGTCCGGGTACACGGATCCGTCGATCGCCGCCCGGCCGCCCCGGTAATGCACCATGCTCGGCGAGGGAATCGTGAGCTTCGGCGTGACGCCGTCGCCGCAGTGATCCTTGAGGAACTGAAAGTGGTCGGCGAATATCGTTTCGCCGAGCCGGATACGGTCGTTGATGCGCAGCGCGGCGGGTGCGAAATCGAGGGTGCCCGAGTCGTTGAAGAACTGCACATGCAACTTCTCGTCGGCCTGGGTGACACCGCCGAGCTGGTAGATGAAATCCATGTGCCACGCGGCGCGGCGGAATTCGCCGTCGGTGGCGGATTGCAGTCCGGCATCGTGCTGCATCGCGATGACATCGAGAATCGCCTCGTCCTCGACCTCGCGGAGCGCAGCCGCCGTGATCGCACCCGCGGCGCGCTGCGCACGCGCCCGCATGAGCCGCGCCGGACGCAGGAGGCTGCCAACCTGGTCGGCCCGGAAGGGTGGCTCTGTTCGTCTGCTCATCGCTGCTGCTCGTCGGCGGCTGATCAGCGCGGTAGCGTACCCGATGGTGCATTCCATGGTGCGCTCGTCGGCGGCGGCGGTGTGGCAGGCGGAATTCCCTAGGCTTTCGCCGTCGATGTCCGAACCACCGCCCGACCACGGTCCGAAGAGCGATGCGTCCCGCAGGGCTGACGAGCGGCGCATCCGCAATCGCGCGCTCACCATCGGAGCGAGCGTCACGCCCTTCGGATTGTCCTTCGGTGCGGTCTCGGTTGAAGCGCATCTGAGCCTCGTCCAGGTCTGCCTGCTGTCGCTGGTGCTGTTCTCCGGGGCATCGCAATTCGCGCTCGTCAGCATCATCGGCGCCGGTGGTACGTACTTCTCCGCAGTGGGAACGGCGCTGCTGCTCGGTGTGCGCAACGGCCTCTACGGGGCGCGCATCAACGCGCTGCTCCGCCCGACCGGATGGCGCCGGTTTGTCATGGCGGAGGTCACGATCGACGAGAGCACCGCGATGGCGGTGAGCGAATCGCGATCCGGGCGCTCAGCGCGAGCGTTCTGGTCCACGGCGCTGAGCGTGTACGTGCTCTGGAATGTGTCGACGGTGGTCGGCGCCCTGGTGGGCAACGCGCTCGGCTCGCCGGCGACGACCGGTCTCGATGTCGCGGGACCGGCTGCGTTCATCGCGCTGCTCGCCCCACGTCTCACCACCGCGCGCATGCGTCTGGTCGCGCTTGGATCCAGCGCGATCGCGCTCGTCACCGTCCCTGTCGTGCCCATCGGCGCGCCGATTCTCATCGGCGGGCTGACCGCTGTCGCGCTCCTCCTGGTGGTCGACCGGTGAAGCTCTGGTTTGGCGTACTCATTGCCTGCGCCGGCTGTGCTGTTCTGAAGCTCGCCGGCTTTGTGGTGCCGTCGCGTCTCCTGGAGTCAAGCGTGGCCCGCCGGACTCTCGAGGCTCTGCCGGTCACCCTGCTGAGCGCACTCATCGCGGTCTCCGTGTTCGCGACCGGCAATCACCTGACGCTCGATTCGCGTGCGGCCGGTCTCGCCGTCGCACTGATTCTCGTCGCGATCCGGGCACCGTTCCTCGTCGTCGTTGTCGCGGCGTGTGCGACCGCGGCAGCCGCGCACGCACTCTGATCAGCGAGCGCTCTGAACCGCGCTGAAGGTATTGCAGCGTGTGAGCTGCGTGCATGATTGAGGCGTGGATGCCGAGGGATGGCGAAACGCCATGCGCGAGTGGGCGTTACCCGACGCCATCCTGGAAGCCGCACCCGAGTCGCCGTGGGGGTTTCCGGTTGAGCTCTTCAGATCGCGCGCTGAGCTCGCGGCGCCGGGAGTCCTGACGTTTGCAAACCGCCGCGCCCGGGACGCCCTGCCCGCCGGCGGGAGCGTGATGGATATCGGGGTCGGTGCGGGTGCCGCGTCACTCCCGCTGCATCCACGATGCTCGCGGATCATCGGTGTCGACTCGTCGGTACAGCAACTCTCCGAGTTCCGACGCCAGGCACGCCGTGCGAAGGTCACGGTTCGCACCATCACCGGAGACTGGCCGGCGGTGTCGAGGCAGTCGCCGGTCGCCGACGTGGTCGTCTGCAACCACGTCGCCTACAACGTCGCCGACCTCGCGCCTTTCGTGCTGGCGCTGACGGCCCACGCGCGCCGGCGTGTCGTCATGGAGATGACCAACCGGCATCCGACCGCATGGATGGCAGACCTCTGGTGGTGGTTTCACGGCTTGGACCGCCCGGCTCGACCCGACGCGAACGACGTCGTCTCCGTGCTCCGCAGCCTCGGCCTGAAGGTTCACCGGCACGCCGAGGTCACGCCCGGCCGCGCCGGTGGTTTTGCGCGCCAGGAGGATGCGGTCGCATGGATACGCCGCCGCCTCTGCCTTGAAGCCACCCGCGATGGCGATGTGGCCGCGGCGCTGGGCGAGCGTCTCGCCCACGACGGCGCCTTCTGGACGGTCAGGCCACCGGTTGAGCCGGTGGTCACGGTGTGGTGGGACGTGCGGCCGGAAGGTGCGGAGTAGGGTGAAGTGGTGCACGACCACGGGCCCGGCGCGACCCACCCACAGCACATTCCGGGCGATACAGACCAGGGACCGCTGGTCGTCGCCCTCTGCCTGATCGGCCTCTTCATCGCGATCGAGGTCACCGTCGCGGTCCTGGCTCGGTCGCTCGCGCTGCTCTCCGACGCGGCGCACATGCTCACCGACGTCGCGGCGCTCGGCGTCTCGCTGGTCGCACTCCGCCTGGCCGAGCGGCCCCCGAAGGGTGGCTTGACCTTCGGCCTCAAGCGCGCCGAGGTGCTCGCCGCGCTGATCAGCGGCGCCACGCTGCTGGTGCTCGCCGCGGTGCTGGTCTTCGAGGCGGTGCTCCGGCTTGCGGCGCCTCTGCCGGTGCAGGGAGGTGCAGTCATCGCCATCGCCGTTGCCGGCATCGTGGTCAATCTCGCGGTCACCCGCCAGCTCTCCCACGCAAACCGGCGCAGCCTGAACATCGAAGCCAGCTTTCGCCACATCCTCACCGACCTGTACGCGCTGACCGGGACCCTGATCGCGGGGATCGTGATCGTCGCGACCGGGTTCGAACGCGCCGACGCCATCGCCTCGGTGGTGGTGGCCGGCCTCATGGTCTATGCCGGCGTCCGGTTGCTCGGCAAGGCCGGCCGGGTGCTGCTCGAAGCCTCGCCGGCGGACCTCGATCCCGAGGTGATCGGCAGCGCGCTTGCCGCGCATCCCCACGTGGTGAACGTCCACGATCTCCACGTCTGGGAGCTCACCTCAGGTTTCCCGTCGCTCTCCGCGCATGTGCTGGTCCACCCCAAGGACGACTGCCACGCGATCCGCCTCGACCTGGAGCGTTTCCTGGAGGAGCGCTTCCATGTCGAGCACACCACACTCCAGGTGGACCATGCCCCGGCCGAGTACCTGAGGGTCGAGCGGCTGGTGCCGGATCGAGACCGGTCAGCCCACTGAGGGCTCGGGTGCCGCGGCGATCGCGGCGCAATCGACGCAGACGCCGAGCACCGCGAAATGGTACGGGCGCAGCTCGAACCCGAGGCGTCGCTTGGCGCCCTCGGCCATCGCGTGAAACAGGTCCTCCGGCGCCTCCATGGTCGCTCCGCACACCTCGCAGACGAGGTGCCCGTGCGCCTCGGTGGCCAGGTGGTAGGTCGCCGGCCCGTGGCCCAGATGAGTGTGGACCACGACCCCCAGCCGCTCGAGCTCCTCGAGGTTGCGATACACCGTGGAAGCATGGACGTCCGGCGCCAGGGCCCGGACGGCGACGAGCAATTCCTCGGCGGTCGGATGGGGTGCCCCTTTCACGAGCGCGGTGAGCACGAGTCGCCGGGCGGTGGTGACCCGCGAGCCGCCATCGCGGAGTTGGGCGACGAGTTCGTCAACCGTGCTGCTCATGCTTCAAGGATAGCCGCGCCCGGCCGCCATCGCAGGGACGAAGCACTTGGCTACTGGACGCTGTTGCGTGCTGGTCGCGTTTTGATACCCTGGGTGCGCTCCTGACGTTGAAGGAACATGAGGAGGAAGCCCATGGCCGCGACGGCGTCTCGCTTGGCCCGTATCCGCGGCGCGCTGACCCCTCGGGAGTGGGGACGGGTCGGCGGCATGGCCGGGTTCATCATCGGCCTCTACGTCGTCGGGTGGGGCGTTTTCATCATCGCCATCCTGCCCGAGCACTCCAAGTTCCTGGGCATCGGGGTCGCGGTGACCGCGTACACACTCGGTCTCCGGCATGCCTTTGACGCGGATCACATATCGGCCATCGACAACACGACCCGCAAGCTCATGTCCGAGGGCAAGCGGCCGCTCTCGGTGGGCTTCTGGTTCTCGCTCGGCCACTCCTCGGTGGTCTTCGCCCTGGGAATCGGGCTCACGTTTGCGGCGCGGGCGATCATCGGCGAACTCAGCAGTCCGAACGCGACCGTGGCGACCTTCGGTGGCATCATTGGTACGCTCGTTTCGGGCACGTTCCTCTACCTCATCGCCATCCTGAACCTGGTGATCCTCGTGGGGATCGTCAAGGTGTTCCTCGAAATGCGCCGCGGCCGCTACAACGACGAGGAGCTCGAGCAGCAGCTGAACGCGCGCGGACTGATGACGCGCTTCTTCGGCAAGCTGATGCGGTCGATCCACAGCCCCTGGCAGATGTACCCCGTGGGAGTGCTCTTCGGGCTCGGGTTCGACACCGCGACCGAGGTTGCGCTGCTCGCCGCCACCGCGGGCGCGGCCACCGCGGGGCTTCCCTGGTACGCGGTGCTGAGCCTGCCGATCCTCTTCGCCGCCGGCATGGCCACCCTCGACACGCTCGACGGCTCCTTCATGAATTTCGCCTATGGATGGGCGTTCTCCAAGCCGGTTCGCAAGGTCTACTACAACATCACCATCACCGGGCTGTCGGTGGTGGTGGCGCTGCTCATCGGGACAATTGAGGTCTTCGGACTCCTGGCCGCCAGGCTCAATCTCTCCGGTGGTTTCTGGGCGTTCATGTCGAGCTTCAACATCAACGAGGCCGGCTTCATCATCGTCGGCCTGTTCGTCATCACCTGGGCCGCGGCGCTCGCCATATGGCGATTCGGACGCATCGAGCAGCGCTGGGAGCGTGCCGCGGCGCGGCAGCGATCGCGCTGACGAGCGCTACTCGGTGGTGATCGCGCGCAGGATGTCGACGCGTGATGCGCGAATCGTCGGGAAGATCGCGGCAACGACGCCGAAGACTCCAGCGATGATCGCGTAGAGAATCAGGTTCGTCCCGGGGACTGCGATCTCGGTGATACCGAGGTCGTGCAGCGACCCGCTCACCGCGACGCCGAGGCCGAGGCCGACGCTCAGCCCGAGCACAGCACCGAGGAGCGAGATGATCACCGATTCCCAGCGCACCATCGACCTCGTCTGCGACCGCGTCATCCCCAGTGCTCGGAGCAGGCCGATCTCGCGAGTGCGCTCGAGGACACTGAGGATGAGCGTGTTCGCGATACCCAGCACGGCGATGATGATCGCGAACGCCAGGAGCGTGTAGATGAGGTTGAGGAAGCTGTCCAGACCCGCGCCGACGAACGCGCGATACTCGGAGCGGCTCATCGCCATCAGCAGCGGAAACGCCTTCACGTCCTGGTGAAGCGCCTTCTCAGCCTGAGTCGGCGACACACCGTTGGCGGCGTTGGCGAGGACGATCGTGTCGCGCACCGTGGGCACGTTCGGCGCCATGGTGGCGAGCGACACCACGTATCCGCTCACCAGCGCGTTGGCCGTGTAGATGCCGCCAATACGGATGGGGACGCTCGCGCCCTGCGGGAAGTTGAAGGTCACCAGCTGACCAAGGTGCACGCCGGAGGCTGTCGCCTCCGTGGAGTCGACGATCGCCGTATTCGTCGACGCAATCGCCGATGCCGTCCCCGACACCATGGTGAGCGCCAGCACGCTGCCGAGGTTGGCCGGGTCGATGGCCGCGATGCCCTGGGAGCTCCCACGAATGAGCACCGATGTGCCCCGCACCTCGGTCACGTCACGCAGGCTCGGGTCCTGCTGCAACGCCTGGGCGGCCTGGGTGTTGAAGTCGGGGCCTTGTGTGAACACGATGAAGTCCGCTCGAAAGGCGCCTTCGATTGCGTCGTTGGTGGACACGCGAACCGAGTCCGTTAGCACCGCGACGCACGTGACCAGTGCGAGCCCGATCATCAGCGCCGCCGCGGTGAGCGCAGTGCGGCGTGGATTGCGCCTCGCATTCTGACCCGCGAGTATTCCCGCAGCTCCGCGCGAGTGCGCCACCGGCCATCCGAGCACGGTCGCGACCGGCACAACCAGCACAGGGGCGAGCAGCGCAACACCGAGGAACACTCCAAGGAAGCCGGCCCCGATGAGCTGCAGCTTCGACCCGGCCGACGTGAACAGCCCGATCACCAGTGCGGCGCACCCGAGGACGAAGATGACCAGACCGATGGCGATCCGGCGTCGCGGCAGCGGCTGGGTCTCGGGGAGAGCCTCTGCCAGGGCGGCGACGGGCGCGATCCGCGTCGCGCGCCGTGCCGGCAGCGACGCAGCGATGACGGTGACGATCGTGCCGACGAGCACCGCGATGATGAACGTGCGGGGGACCAAGGTCACGCCGCCCGTGGACGCCGACCCGAAGACCGACAGCAGGGCTCGTGCAATCAGGATGCCGACAAAGAACCCGAGGATCGACGCCACCAACCCGGTCACCGCCGCCTCGATGAGCACCGACGTCATCACCTGGGCTCGAGTCGCACCGAGCGCGCGCAGCAGCGCCAATTCGCGGGTGCGCTGCGCCACGAGGATGTTGAAGGTGTTGATGATGAGGAAACTGCCGACGAACAGCGAGATGAAGGCAAAGACAAGCAGCGGGGTGCCGATGAAGGTGCTGATGGTCGACTCGGTGCTCTGCTCCGCTGCAGCCGCCGCCTGCTGACCGGTCTCTGCCACCGCGTAGCTGGGCAGCGCAGCAGCGAGACGCTCGCGCAACACCACGTCGGTGACGCCGCTCTGCGCACTCACGAGGATGCTGTCGTACTTGTTCTGACCTTCGAGGACCCGGTTGGCGGTGGACTCCGTGAACAGCGCGATGGTCGCCCCGGCCAGGTTGTCCGAGGATCCGTAGCCCGCGATACCGGTGATCGTGAAGTGCTCTTCGACGCCTCCGAGAAACACGATCGGCAGGGACTCACCGACGACCAGGTCGTTTTTCGTTGCGGTGCCCGCATCGATGACCACGTCGGTAGGCCCCTGCGGCGGCGTGCCCTTGCGGAGGTGGTACGGGGATATGTTGGAGTCGGTGATCCAGTTGGCACCGAAGGTCGGTGGCCCGTTGCCACCGATCGGCTTCCCATCGTGGCCGATCAGGGTGGCGCCTTCCCTGAAGATGTTGCCCACCGCATCCTTGACGCCGTCGACACCCCGCACCGTCGACAGCAGCGAGGTTGGGATCGGATGATTCTGTCCGCCACCGATGCCGCCGGAGTCACCGGCGATCGGGCGTCCGTGGACCGTCACCGCGACACCGGCGTTCGCCGTCGCGAAGATGCTCGTGAATGTCGCGTTGATGGTGTCGGTGAGGATGAAGGTGCCCGCGACGAACGACACGCCGAGGATGACCGCAATCGTTGTGAGCGCCAGCCGGAGCTTGTGCGAGAGCAGGCTTCGCAGGCTGATGCCGAGCACGCGTCAGCCCTGCACGAGGCGGTCAGTCACCAAGGTGGCGCATGACGTCGAGCACGCTGTCGGCGGTCGGTCCGTGCATCTCGCTCACGACGCGACCGTCCGCAAGGAAGACGACGCGATCCGCGTGCGCCGCGGCAAGCGGATCGTGAGTGACCATGATGATGGTCTGCCCCAACTCCGCGACGGCGTGTTGAAGAAAGTCGAGGAGATCCGTGCTCGCGCGGGAGTCGAGGTTGCCGGTGGGCTCGTCGGCGAAGATGATCTCCGGCTGGCTCGCGAGTGCCCGCGCCGCGGCGACGCGCTGCTGCTGTCCTCCGGAGAGCTGATTGGGACGGTGTTTCAGCCGGTCGCCGAGACCGGTGATGCGCACCACTTCGGCAAGCGCGGTCGCGTCCGGCTTCTTTCCGGCGATGGTCAGCGGCAGCACGATGTTGTCGAGCGCCGAGAGCGTCGGGACCAGGTTGAACGACTGGAAGATGAAGCCGACCCGCACGCGGCGCAGCATGGTGAGCTGGCGATCGTTGAGGGTGCCCAGCTCCACGTCGCCGATGTGGACGGTTCCCGAGGTCAGCCGATCGAGCCCGGCGAGGCAGTGCAGCAACGTCGATTTGCCCGATCCTGACGGGCCCATGATCGCGCTGAATTGACTCTTGTCGAACGCGACGGAGATGCCGTCGAGCGCACGCACCATCGCGTCGCCCTTGCCGTATTCCTTGACGGCATCGGTGGTGCGAGCGGCCACGGGGCGCGCCTCCGACGACATTGTCGTTGCCCCTGCCGTGGTGATCGCCGCCATCGGGTGTCAGGGTAAACGAAGTTCGGGTTGGCGCCGACCGCCCCGGTACCATGGAGGACAGTGGCTCAATTCGAATCGAGATCGATCCTCGTGGCCGAGCTTCCCGTCGGCGAGCGGAAGGCGCGAGCGGTCGAGGAGATGTTCGACCGGATCGCGCCTCGCTACGAGCTGGTGAACCGCGTGATGACCCTGGGGCTCGACGCGGGCTGGAGGCGTCGAGCGGTGCGCGAGTTGCAGTTGGAACCGGGTGCGCGGGTCATCGACCTCGGGTGCGGGACGGGCGA
>Ga0209380_10000415_pt1 | contig 30056 bp, 25 predicted proteins | sample HubBroMetageWFT6_FD_188347 | JGI IMG/M metagenome (GOLD analysis project Ga0209380, IMG submission 188347) | Warmed and freeze-thawed soil microbial communities from the Hubbard Brook experimental Forest, New Hampshire - Hubbard Brook CCASE Soil... | ecosystem: Environmental > Terrestrial >... | reverse complement strand
CGGATTTAATATAGAATCCGGGGCGAAAGCAGACAGGAAGCAGGCGCCGTGAGGGAGCGAAGGCGAGGTCACGGAGAGGACTTTCCGGCTACATGAAATCTTCCAAGCAAAAACCGGACGCCAACCGGCGGCCGGCTGTCACGCTCAGGTCGGTGGCCGAACTCGTCGGGCTTACCGCCAGTACGGTCTCTGCCGTTTTGAACAGTTCATCAGCTTCGCGTTCCGTTCCCGAGCACACCAAGAAGCGAATTCGTGCCGCGGCTCGCGCTCTTGACTATCGCCCCAATTTCTTCGCACGTTCCCTGCGGGCCAAGCGCACCTACATGATCGGTGTGATCGTGGAGGAGATCGGGGACGCCTACAGTGCTCTGGTGATCAGCGGCATCGAACGTTATCTTCGCGAGCAGAACGTCTTCTTCCTTACCGTGGCGCACCGTCACGACAAGAAACTGCTCGAATCGTACTCTGCCGTACTTCGCGAAAGAGGGGTCGAGGGCTTTATCACAGTGGACACCATACTGGCGGAAGAACCTCCTTTACCAACCGTCGCGGTTGCCGGGCATCGAAAGATCAAGGGCGTAACCAATATTGTTCTGGACCACCGCCGCGCCGCCTCGCTCGCGTTGACTCATTTGGCGAACTTAGGTCACGAAAAAATCGCGTTCATGAAGGGTTCGGAGTTAAGCGCTGATTCCGACGACCGCTGGAACGCGATCTGCGAAATTGCAGCGAAATTAGGCATTCGTATGCGGCAGGAATTGGTCGTCCAGCTCATTGGTGTTGATCCTACTCCCAATCTAGGCTACCCATTTGCCAAGCAATTGCTCGCCCGCAAGCAGCCGTTTACTGCGCTGTTTGCCTACAACGACATCTCTGCCATCGGTTCCATCTGCGCTTTCCAGGAAGCTGGTCTGCAGGTACCCGACGATATTTCGGTGGTGGGCTTCGATGACATTCAAAGTGCTGCCTACATTACTCCACCCCTCACCACCGTGCGACAGCCGCTGCTCAAGGTGGGAGAGATCGCTGCGCGTTCCCTGCTAGACCGCATCGAAGCACGGACGAAGTACGTTTCAGAGATTGTGATCGAACCGGAGTTAATTGTGCGCAAATCAACCGCGCGTCCACGGAGTTGACGGCCGGCTGAAAAGCGAGGCCTAGAGATGGGCAGCAGTTCGCGCGAGGATTCCTGAAGGCAACGTCTGTCGCAAGGGCCGTTTTGGCAGTTATCACGTGGATTCGTTTTCTGCGCCATTCCAGCGCCAGTCAACCACAATCGTTCACTTGCCCACTTCTTCAAACCGCAGGTTTTCTCATATCCACGCCGAGCACTTTTCCCGGTCCGGCCTCTTGAACGAAGACGACGAACCGAGTGTTCTTTGTATCGGTGCCGCCTTTCACCTTTAACTGGACGTCTTCAGCGAAGCTCTTTCCCTTTGGCAGGCTTCCAATTTTTGTGAGCTGTTGCACAACCGCAACGTGAGTCAAATGACGACTTTTGTTTTCGCCCCGAAGCACTTCGGACTCCACTCGATTTAGAGCCACAGCCACATAGACGTCAGCGTCTTTGTTGTCATCTTTTCCGTCGATATCGATATGAGCGCGTAGAGTTGTGGGATTCGCCGGATCGACGGTTACTTCGCCGATGTGCACGGGGATGTCAGACATCACGAGCGCATTCTGAAAGACCTTCATAGCCTCTTCCGGATTTCTGATGAGCATCTCAGCGGTTCCGTCCACGATGATTTGTGGCGTGTAAGCTGTCTTTAATCCCAGGGCCCGAACATATGCAGCTTGGCGCTCGGTCAGGGCATGGGATGAATTTGGATCTCTCCAACCATCGTGATCCCAATAATCCACGTGTTCACTGAGCACAATTAATTGCGCACCAGGAACCGGTTGGGAGGTGTCCATGTTTAAAAGAAGAGCGTCCGCAGGTGGACAAGTAGAGCAACCTTCGGAGGTGAAAAGCTCAACGAGAATCGGGTGAGGATCCAGTGAGTGTGCAGTATCTGAGACAAGTTCGTTGTCAAAGAGCACCGTCGCCTTCGCTACGGTATCGTCTGTTTGCCACATTGCCCCGACATAGAACAGGCCCGCACATAGTAACCACCGGATTGGGAAGTAACGAAACATGTGATTATTACCGATTACAAGTGTCGTGCAATACAGATTCGAAGAACCTGTACCCTGTGCTACAGATCGCTCACAGGCTACAAAACGGGGACAATTCCAGATTGTCCCCTCCAATCGTCCACGTCGACAAGCCGTTTGCGAATGGCACGCACACCGTGATTTATTATTTCGCCCAATCGTTTTTCTAATCCGACGACTGGTTTTTATCAATATCCACTTGCGGCTAATCGAGCATGACCATTACGATTTTGCAGAAGTGATGGAAATTTCTTCTATGACTTGCCTGATCCTTCCCGGTCGAACGCTGGCAGACCTTGCTCCCCGAGCCGCTCGTCAGCTCGTCAGTTCCGTCAAAAGCGTTGCGAAACATAGAAAGATGGAACCTGCAACCCGAACCACGCCCTCCCTCACCCGATGCTCCACTCTGGCAGCCCGCGAAAAAAATGTGGCCATAAGACGCGGCCGGGGAGCTTTTTGGGGTGGGCCAAGGTTGTGTTCCGGCAGTTCCCTTTTCCCGTCTGGAACAGCCTGCTCACACCACAGTTCCAGAACGCGAAATCACTTGACTACGGGAACCCAATGGTCCTCGATCAGTTGCGCGATGCGATTGCGAGTTGCTTGCTCACTGCGCGCGGAGCCCCCGTTAGGGGAGGCAGGTTATGGTGGCCACCGGTTCTCAGCAAGGTGCCTGGCGTCAAGCATTCTTTCCGGTCGTGTTGCCCATCAGCAAGGCCTCGAAATGAGGGCTCAGGGCTTCCACTGGGAGTCAAAATCGTTTCCTCCCGCTCACTTGTGAAATGGATGTCTGTTAAGCAATAGGCTGCGCTGGTCCGCGTTACAATCCTGGCTGATATTGTTCAAGACCGCGCGGGCACAATCCAAACGAAACGAGGGTTCCTGCAATGGGGTGAGTGACCCTGACGTTCGAAAAAAAGTATTTGGACCTAAGTGGCTTCAGCTTCAACACGAGTTCGAAAAACAGAGCTGGCCATTGTGGAAACGGCTTATTCACCGTCTGCAACGCTGCCCCATTTGCAAGCCAGGCGTTGAAGGTGAGGGCCGCAAGACTCAATGAGCGTTATGGCTGTTCTATAAGAGCAGCTGCCCGCGCGCCCTCGTCGGGGTCACTGGTGCCAAAAACTTGTCCTACCGCCTCCAGTTCTGTGAGAGGGGTCTGGGATCGAGTTCGGCAAGCTAAGGCCGACTTCCAACTGATGCTTTTGCTGCCCGGATAAGAGCAGGCTCCGGTACCGGCGATCGCTGCCGCATGCGGCGAGGATTGATGTGTGGAACAGCGCGCCTTAGTCGGGCGGAATGGTTCGGGAGCCTGGCGCAACGGCCGCTCGACCGGGGCGCATCTTGTCGCCTGCAGCGCGGAGGCGTAGGCTCAGGCACAAAGGCGAGAGGGGCGAAAGTTCGGCAGGAATCAAAGCCAGCGGCATGGGTAAGGGTAAGGGTGAGGGTGAGTATCAAACCTGTCAAACGCACGATGTCAGCATCCGCCCGACGCAAGATTGCGGCGCTGGGCCAAGGTTAAGGCAAAGAAGACAGCGTAGTTTAGTCCGACTGAGGTTTATCGAGAGATGGGTACGGAGACATCTCCGATGATCGGAAAATACTGCTTATGCCTGCAACAAACTCAACTTCAGAACAGCCATCCTCTTCCCTTCTTCCTCGGGCCCTATACGGGATGATTGGGAGGGTACGGATCGACTACATCCTGACAGGGGAGCAGCAATTAAGCCAAGGTGCCGTCTGGTCCGGTTGACTCCTGATGGTGCGAATATATGCGAATATACAGGAAATATTGCACGATTCAGTCCGGAAGAGACTCGATTTCTACCGCCTTCCCAGAATGACTCCACAGAGATTTTGGAACGCCGCTGAGCGATCCTGCGGACGGCTCCTAATTCTAACCCCTGTTTCTTCGGCGATCGCCTAGCCGCGAAGCCCCGGAATGCAGATCCGCATTGGCGGTCAAACCCGAGCTAAGAACATGCCTGCGGCGCAGCGCCTAGAAGCCGCAAGGCGTCGAAAGCTCCCGCGGAAGCGCGTAAACTGAGTACGAAGTCAAAGACAGCAGCGACCGCGACGAAGGAAGGATCTAGCGGTAAGCATGCGTAAGCGCCCGATTACAACTTCTTCTAACGAGCGCGCGCCTTTGACCAACGCTCTGGACCTGGGTCGCTTTGGCTTGAATTGAGATTTATTGGTCACACGACTGTAGCGAGGGCCGCCCATCCTTAGCAAGTTTGCGTGTGGCTGGGCTGGGCGGCATCCCCCCAGACGCTCTCCTAGAGAAGAAAGCAGGCTGAAAAATGACGGATGTTGTGGTGCGTTGCCCGTATTCCCTTTTGGGTGATAACTTTCGGCCGATGTTGCAGCGACCGCAATGGTTTCTTTGCGAGCAATGCGGCCACAAGATGCTGCCCTATGACCTAGGCTTCAAGTGTTCTTGCCAGAAGTGCGCGCAGTCGAATCGAGCCGCGTGATTCCATGCCAACCCATGAAGAACGCATCTTAGGCATTCTCGGCAAGGCGGTTGAGCCTCTTTTCACGTCCGAGATTACAAAACGTCTGAATCACGAACTTGGCGGCAGGGAGTCTTACACGATGAGTGAGATTTCCACGCGCCTACAAAGTTTGGGTGCGCAGGTTGCGCAATTAACTGATGGGCGCTGGAAATTAAAGCGTCAGACGGATCAATAGATTCGAGCATATGGATCGGAAATCCATCGAGCGCCTAGCCAAGGATCTGCAGGCTCGCCGCGCAGAACTTCGGCAGCGGATCGCCCAGAGTCAGGCAGAAACAGCTGGAGAGAAGCTCGACTACGGGAAAGACGAAGGAGATCGCGCAAACGCATCGCTGTCCAGGGAGATCGATCTCGGGCAGAAATCTCGCGACCATGGCCTTGCTCAGCGCGATCGATGCGGCACTGGAGCGGATTCGTCTCGGCACATTCGGGGAGTGCTTCAATTGCGGAACCGAGATCGGCGTCAAGCGCTTAGACGCGATTCCATGGGTTCAGTACTGCATCTCCTGCCCAGAACTGATCGCCGAAAACCATTGAGAACACTCGCAATGGTTCCAACTTTGAGGGCTTCGCGCAAGAACATCAGGGCGCACACACTCAGCGTGATTATGAGAATTCCACCGTTGAGGGGATGCGATAGAGGAATGAACGAATTAACCCGGCTGTTCCAAGAAGCTTTAACGTATTAGAATTTCGGGCTGGCGATAATGCTCCCAACCATGGCGTCGTAATTCCGGATCCGTGTGCTGCTCTTCGGGATAGCCCATGCAAAGATACGCAATAAATTTCCAGGCGGAAGGAACGGCAAGTGCCTTGTTGACCTCGATGGGATCAAGGATTGAAATCCAGCCCATTCCTAGTCCGTGTGCCCGGCTGGCTAGCCAGAGAGTGTGGCACGCGATCACAGCGGAATACTCCCGCATCTCGGGCATCGTCCTGCGACCCAAGGCATGCCCCACCGTAGTCTCCATATCGCAGAACACCGCGAGGTGTTCCGGCGCCGTGTCTAAGCCGGCCAACTTTAGTCCGGCGTAGAGTCGAGCCCTCTCCCCTTCGTAAGCATCCAAAGCTGCTTTATTACAGGCGAAAAAATTGCTTCGGATGGCGGAACGGCGGCTTGCATCTTGGATACGCATAAACCTCCAGGGCTGGCTGTATCCTACCGAGGGAGAAAATGAAGCAAGGTTGATCAGCGCGGTGAACAGCGACTCTGGAACGGGGTCGGGGCGAAAGCGCCGCACATCGCGTCTCCACTTCACCAGGTCCGCGAAGTTCCTTATGAATAACTCATCAAAGACCGGGGGGGTATTCTCCATAAAAAGCACAAGATCAGGTACGCGCACGTCCTCAGCCCATCCATTTTACACGCGCGAGATTGCTGACATGGCATCGAGGTAGGCATCCGCGTCAGAATCTCATTCTGAGGCTCAAATCGCGCTCTCGTTTGACCAATGCTGGTCTGACTAGTAATAATCCAAATGCTAACCCGAGGAAGGCGCACCGTGCAGATCTGTTCATTTCTTCCCTCCGCGACTGAAATTCTTTATGCGCTCGATCTAGGTGATTCGATCGCGGGTGTGACCTTCGAATGCGATTATCCCCCGCAAGCTCGGCAGAAGCCCATCGTGGTAAACACGATTCTCAATCACGAACTTTCTCCGGCAGAGATTGATCGGGACGTGACGAAATACGCTTCTCACGGGGACAGTCTGTATACCGTGGACACTGAAATGCTGAAGCGCATCAAACCGGAATTGATCGTGACCCAAGAGTTGTGCGACGTGTGCGCGGTCAGCACGTCGCATCTTGCCAAAGCGCTGCACGCGGTTTCTCCTCAGCCCGAAGTTCTTTCACTCACTCCGCATACCCTGCCCGATGTGTTTCGCGACATCGAAGCAGTGGGCGCTGCGACCGGAAAACAGGATAGAGCCGCAGAACTCGTGGCAAGCCTGAAACAGCGGATAGCCCGGCTTCAGGCAAAACCAAAACTTAAGTCCAAAGTCGCTTGCCTCGAATGGCTGAACCCCCTTTTCAACGCGGGACATTGGGTTCCAGAGATGGTGGAACTAGCGGGAGGGATTGACCGGCTAGGAATTCGCGGGGAATACAGCGTACGAATTGAGTGGCAGCAAATCTTCGATCTCGACCCCAACGTCATCGTGATCATGCCGTGCGGATACGACGTGGAGAAAGCTGTGCAGGAATATCGTCAGACAAAGTTCCCGCCCGAATGGCGTGATATTCAGGCCGTGCAGAACGGCCGTGTCTACGCTGTCGACGCTTCCGCGTATTTTTCCCGGCCAGGTCCCCGTTTAGTGGATGGCGTGGAGATCCTCTACTCCCTGCTCCATCAGGACTTTTCGTCGTCGTTGCCCGCCGGCAGCTGGGCTCAGATTTAATTAACGCGAACTCCATTCAGCGAAAACAGGGCAGGTTCACAATCGCTGCTTGTTCCAGGGAGTTCTAGGGACGAGGCAGTTGACACTGTTCTTTTACCGCAGTATAAATGGCGGTACCACTTGGTGTCGGGAAGCGCGGTGAGAAACCGCCACTACCCCGTAACTGTAAACGCTGAGAGTAGGGCATGCAGAAATGCAGCCACTGGGACTGTGATTTCCTGGGAAGGTCGCCCGCACTCGTTGAAGCGTAAGTCAGGAGACCGGCCAAGTGCCAACCTTGGCTTTCTTGACCTCGATGGGAGGGTCAAAGAACATTCTTCCCGGTTCGGACGACCGTGCAGAGCAGCCGCCTTTTGTAATCCCGCAACCTGGAATAAGGCGCGCGTGTGAGTTCCCCCAAGTCGATCACCCTGGTTCTCGGTGGTGCACGCAGTGGAAAGAGCCACTTCGCGCAAAAGCTCGCGGCGCGACATTCTCCGGTTGCTTTCGTGGCCACAGCCCGGCCCAGTGACGAAGAAATGAGGCGAAAGATCGAACGCCACAAAGCCGATCGGGCCGCCGAGTGGGTCACGATTGAAGAACCCGTGCTGCTCGACCGAATCCTGCGGGATCGAGCCTCGGAGTTTCGCTTGCTGCTCGTCGATTGCCTCACCCTATACGCCTCGAACTTGATGACCGCGGAGAAGAACGATCCGGAAGCAGCGCTGCTGCATGCGGATCGCCTCTGCGCAGCGTTGCAATCGATTGAGAGTTCAGTGGTGTTGGTCTCGAACGACGTTGGCAGCGGCGTGGTTCCAGCGTATGCCAGCGGCCGAATGTTTCGCGATCTGCTGGGCGAAATCAACCAGCTCGTGGCAACGGCCGCCGATAACGTTGTTCTCATGGTTGCAGGCTTGCCGCTTTTGCTGAAGGGAGAACTGGAAGTGCGGACATGAAGGGCTTTCTGATCGCGAGCACCGGCAGCGGCGTTGGTAAGACGACGATCGCCCTTGCCATAATGGCCGGCCTCCGCGCCCGTGGACTCGTCGTGCAGCCCTTCAAATGCGGTCCGGACTTCATTGATGCGGGCCATCATTCCGCCGTCTGCGGTCGCGCATCTCGCAATCTCGATACCCGGATGCTCTCCGGCGAAACCAACCGTCAAGTGTTCGCCAACGCCTGCGCTGGGGCGGATGTAGCGGTGGTTGAGGGAATGATGGGCTTGTTCGACGGGGTATCCGGAGGGAACGAAGAAGGCAGCAGCGCCGAGATTGCGAAACTATTGGATCTTCCGGTGGTGCTGGTGCTGGATGCCGGAAATAGCGTGCGAAGCGTTGCCGCGGTTGCACTCGGCTTTGAGAAATTCGATTCCGCGTTGCGAGTGGAAGGATGGGTTCTCAATCGCGTTGCCGGCGAGCATCACTTTCGCATGCTGCAATCTGCCATCCGTTCCGCTACTACGGTTCCGATTCTCGGCTGGTTCCCTCACGACCCTGCCGTCGCAATCCCAGAGCGCCACCTCGGACTTCACACGGCGGCTGAGGAAACCGGAATGAGCGGAAGACTTGCCGCACTGGCGGCGCTCGCGCACCAACAACTCGACCTCGGCCTGTTGATGCAGTTTGAGTCCTCTCCCTGTCGGGAGAGTCGCCCGGTAAGCCGTGTGGACGCACGCGCCACAGATCCCGTCCGAGTGGGAGTTGCTCGCGATCAAGCATTTTCGTTCTACTACGAAGACAATTTGGATGCACTTAGGGAATTGGGCGCGGAAATCGTGGAGTGGAGTCCCTTGTACGATAAAGAGCTGGCCGCAGACATCGATGCCTTGTACATCGGTGGCGGGTATCCAGAACTTTACGCCGAGCAACTGAGCGGCAATAGAGATCTCCGAAAACAGGTAAGAGCGTTTTCACAGACCGGAAGGCCGGTTTATGGGGAATGCGGCGGGATGATGTATCTGGCAGAGGAGTTGCGCACCTCAGATGGTTTGTCATTTCCCATGGCGGGCGTGCTACCGCTGTCCGTGGAAATGACGGAACAATTAGTGCACTTCGGCTATGCCGATGTTCACTTCCGGGAAGATTGTCTGTTGGGAACAAAGGGGACGGTCGTGCGTGGCCATAGCTTTCATTGCTCACGGGTCAAGGAAAATTCGCCGATCGCTCCAGCCTACTCCGTTCATTACTCGCTTTCTGAAAAGCAGACGTTGGAAGGCTACAGCAGGAACAATGTGCTGGCGAGTTACATCCATCTGCATTTTGGGTCCAATCCGGTCTTGGCGCGAACGTTTCTGCGCAGAACGCGCACCGCAAAACGCCGAACCATGGTCGCATCATGAAAACACTCAGCTACATTCTGCTGCTGTTCGCGGGTTCCGTCGCTGGTTTTGCGTCGCGTACGCTCACCGACGAACTCGGACGCACGGTCACCCTCCCGGACCATCCTCATCGGTTGATTTGCTTGGTTCCAAGCGTAGCAGATGACTTATATTCCCTGGGTGCGGGGCCCGATGTGATCGCGGTAAGCGACTTCACAAAACATCCAAAGGAGGCATCTCTTAAGCCGAGCATCGGAGTGCAGATGACTCCGTCGATCGAGAGGATCGTTTCGCTTCATCCCGACTTAGTCATAGGGAGCGCCGACTCGAATCGCGAGGAGACCGTTCGTCAACTGGAGCAAGTTGGGATTGTCGTTTTCATGCTCAATCCGCACGGCATCGAAGGCATCCTGTCCTCCCTTTCAAGACTCGGGAAGGCCATCGGTCGCGAGGATGCCGCAACCCTGCTCGCCTCTCAATTGCGGGTTCGACTAGAGGCGGTTCGGGCGAATGTCAAGGACAAGCCTACGGTAAATGTCTTCATGCCGATCTGGTATGACCCGATCATCACCATTGGGAAGCGCGCGTTTATTACGGAGATGATCGCCGCTGCTGGCGGCAGATCCATCACGGATGACATGTCCCCGGAATGGCCGCAGATCAGTCTGGAAACCGTCGTCGAGCGCATGCCCGAAGCCCTGCTGCTGGTGCAGGGCTCCCGACTGTCCATGAAGGATGTGGAGAATCGGCCGGGGTGGAACACTCTGCCGGCGATTCGGAATCATCGCGTGTATCTCGTCGACGAGCGAATCGAACTGCCCAGTTCTGGCGCCTTTGATGCACTGGAAGATTTAGCAAGACAGCTACATCCCTGAGACGGATCTCCCATCTCGCAACCATAACTCTAACCGGCAGGGTGTTCGGGAAGCGCGGTGAGAATCCGCCACTACCCCGTAACTGTAAGCGTGGAGAGCTTGGCCATTGCAGCCACTGGACGATCTGTTCCGGGAAGGCGGTCCGAGCTTGGTGATGCGCAAGTCAGGAGACCGACCCTTCCGACTCTTCCGAGGGGAAAACTGTGCTTGCATACTGCCCTCCGCTGCGTTCCTTACGCTTGTACTTGCTGTGCATCAGTTTGCCGATTACTGTCTTGGCTGCCGACCATGCTTCCATCCACGGAACGGTCACAGACCCGCTCGGCGCCGTCGTCGTCGACGCGAAAGTTGAATTGGTTGAAGGCGCCGAGGTTACAGCTTCGGCAAGCACAGACCGGGGCGGGCAATATCGCCTGCCACTCACCAAGGGCAAGCGTTATCAAATCCGCGTTCTGGCACCCTCGTTCCATCCCGTCACGGCGGATGTTCCCTACAGTTCCGGCACCGACGATACTCGCGTAAATGTGATTTTGAGCGTGGAAACCCTGGCGCAGCGGATTACGGTGACCGCAACGGGTACGCCCACTCCACAGGCGCAAGTGGGAGCAGCGGTGTCCGTGCTCGGCCAGGACAAGTTTACATACGCTCATGATGTGCAGGAGACGCTGCGGTTAATCCCCGGACTGCAAATCACGCAGAGCGGCCAGCGCGGGGGGACCACGTCGCTGTTTGTCCGTGGCGGGTATGACAACTACAACAAGGTTTTGCTGGATGGGGTTCCTGCGAACGACATCGGCGGCCAAGTGGAATTCGCCAATCTGGCTTTGGCAGGCATCGACAATATTGAAGTGCTGCGCGCGCCGAACAGCGCCCTATACGGCGCCGACGCTCTCGCTGGAGTGGTAAGTCTGACAACAACCCGTGGTACGACCCCGTTGCCGCAAGTGACTTACAAGGTGGGGGGAGGCAACTTTGGAACCTACGAGCAGGAAGCAACGCTCGGCGGGGCCTACAAGCAGGTCGACTATTTCTCGGACTTCTCAAGATTTGACACCGCGAACGGCATTCCCAACAGCGCGTTTCACAATGGCACATATGCGGAAAACTTTGGCTGGCGGCCGCTGGCCAATACAACTCTCCGAACCACAGTTCGCCGGATTGCAGTCGCGGACGGCAACCCCAACGCCACTGAGTTGTACGGAATTCCAGACGACGCGGTGCAGAAAGCCCAAGATACTCTAGTGGGAGCCACGCTGGAAAATCAGACCACCGATACCTGGCACAATCTGCTGCGATACAGCGGACTGCGGCTGCGGGGGCAGTTCACGGACTACGCTCCAACCGGGCTTCCCTACGATAGTCCGGTCCTCGGTAATCTGTATATTGGCGCTCCGGTGACGATTCGTGGTGCCAACGGATACAGCGTCAGCGGGCAGGCGGAATTCCAGTTTCCTGGAACTTATCCCAATCAGTTCCTTAACTCCACCGATCGCGATGTTCTGTATGTTCAGTCGGATTACAGGCTCAATCCGCATACCATCGGACTGGTAGCCTTCAAATATGAATATGAACGCGGCTACACGCTGTCCACCGGATTCGCAAAATCGGCGGTGGACCGAACGAACTACAGTTCAACCCTCGAGATCAATGGAGATTTGCGGCACCGGCTTCATTATTCCGTTGGGACTGGGATTGAAGACAATGCGGTTTTCGGGATCGCGGCCACGCCCCGTGCTGCGCTTGCCTATTATCTTGTCCGGCCCGGAAACACCAACTGGCTCAGTGGAACCAAGCTGCGCTTCAGCTTCAGCAACGGTATCAAAGAACCCAGCATTTCTTATCAAACCAGTTCACTGTATGGGCTGTTGGCTGCATTGCCGAACGGATCGGCGTTGGTCTCGCAGTATCACATCACGCCCATCGGAGCCGAGCGAGCCCGGACCTTTGACGGCGGAGTCGACCAACAACTCTTCGCCGGGCGAGGCCGGCTTGCCATTACCTACTTCCATAACAACTTCAGCGATGGCATTGAGTTTGTCCCGCAAACAGGACTGGTCGCTCTGGGAGTGCCGGAAGCGGTGGCGCAAGCAGCGGAATTTGGGGCAGCCGTCAATTCTCAAGTACTCCGGGCCCAAGGAGCGGAGGTCGAGCTCGAATACAAATTAGGAGAGCACTTCTCGGCGCGCGGTGGCTATACATACCTGGACGCTGTTGTCGAACGCTCGTTCTCGAGTGATGCCCTTTCTCCTTCTTATAATCCCGCATTTCCGTCGGTCCCGATTGGCGTTTTTTCGCCGCTCAGGGGAGCGAGACCGTTTCGTCGCGCTCCGCATTCCGGGTATTTCGGTGTGTACTACAGCCGCTCGCGCTGGCTGCTTTCGCTTACCGGAACCTTGGTCGGCAGGCGTGACGACAGCGATTTCCTGTTTGATAAAGATGGCGGTCCGAGTTTGCTGCTGCCAAATCGCAACCTTGACGCCGGCTACCAACATCTCGATGCGAGCTCCAGCTATCGCGTAAACGGCGTTCTCTCTTTGTACAGCAGCTTCCAAGACGTGTTAGGAGAACACTCCAGCGAAGCTTTTGGGTTTCCGAACCTGCCATTCACCTTCAGCTCTGGAATCAAGATTACCGTGGGAGGCGAATCGTGGAAGTTGAAGTAGCTGAGCCGAGGATCTTCACACCAGTGGTATCGAGTCGGCATACCGCAAATCTCGGCGCCATCTTGTGCATTCTAACGGTCGCGTTGTTGGCTGCCATGTTGTTCTCCATGACGGTAGGCGCTGTGCATGTCTCGCTGCGCACCATTCTCGAGGCAGCTATGGCACAACATTCAGTTCCCGCGAGCGATGCGACCATCCTGCTGCAGGTTCGGCTTCCTCGTATTATCGCGGCAGCGATTATCGGCGCGGCACTTTCCATTGCGGGCCTCCTGTTCCAAGGGCTGTTTCGCAACCCCATGGCCGACCCCTACGTGATTGGTTCTTCCGGCGGGGCCGCCCTGGGGGCCTCGGTAGGCCTGTTCCTACTGCCTCAGTTCAGCATGCTGGGTTTCAGCACTATCTCGCTGTCCGCCTTCGCTGGATCAGTTGTGACCATCGCTCTCGTCTATTGGCTCGCCCGCACAGGCGGACGAACGCAGGTAGTCACGCTCCTGCTCGCAGGCTTCGGTGTGAGCACCATGCTCAGCTACTCGACCTATTTCATGGAACTCCTGAATCAAAATTACGGACTCGGCATGTCGGTATTGGTGTCCTGGTTTCATGGAACCATTGATGTCCCGCGGTGGACGCAATTGGCGGTCGCCGGAGGGATGGTCTGCGCAGCGGGCTCGATATGCCTGCCGCTGGCGCGTCGACTCAACACGCTGGCCCTGGGAGAGGAGTATGCGCAACAGCTCGGAATCCACTTGGAATATACGCGGATCGCCATCATCGTGACCGGATCATTGCTGGTAGCGGGAGCCGTTTCCCTCGGAGGGCTGATTAGTTTTGTCGGTTTGGTGGTCCCCCATTTGGTGCGGCTTGTGATGGGACCGGACAACGTCCGCCTTCTTCCGGTCACCGCCATTGCCGGGGCGCTTTTCCTAGTACTTACCGACACCGCGGCGCGTACGCTGCTCGCCCCCACGGAGGTTCCGGTCGGAGTGTTGAGCGCATTTATTGGGGGGCCTTTTTTCTTGTACCTACTGCGTCGAACGAAACGGGAGTACAAGCTGTGACAACACTACTTCAGTTTGAGAACGTTTCGTTCGCTTTTGGTCAACAGAACATACTCGACGGCGTGTCGTTCCATTTGGAAGAGGGCTGCTGTGCGGCGCTCATCGGACCAAACGGGGTCGGCAAAACGACACTGCTACGCCTCTCGGCCGGTCTGCTCCGCTGCTCCTCGGGTTACATTTCCGTCGGCGGCCAGGCAGTCACGGGGCTGAGGCGCCTGGAGAGGGCACAGAGGATCGCGCTTGTGCCCCAGCAGGTCGAGGTGCCATTCGACTTCAGGGTCCAGCAGATCGTGGAACAAGGACGTGCGCCCTATCTCCGTCTGTTCGGGGGTCCTACCCGAAAAGATCAAGTCGCGGTCGAACGAGCCATGGCTCTTACCGATGTTGCACCTCTGGCTCACCGCGTCTTTAATGAGCTGAGTGGAGGTGAACGACAACGCGTGAAGATCGCGCTCGGACTTGCACAGGAGCCACAACTCCTGCTGCTGGATGAGCCCACACAAAACCTCGATATCGGGCGCCAGGTTGAACTCCTGGATTTGGTTGCCTCGCTTCGCCGGGAAGGGATCACTATTCTGGCCGCAATCCACGATCTTCAGTTGATCCCGGAAGCGTTTTCATCCGTCCTGTTACTCACTCCAGAACAAAGGCTGATTCACGGCCGACCGCAAGATATCCTGCGGCCCGAGATCTTGGAAAAGGCTTTTAACTGTCCACCCCGGCGCCATCCGGTTCTGGTCCACCAGAACCTAACGTTGAAGGCGAAAATCGTATGAGTCCCAGGTCAGATCCGGCAGTGACCGAAATCAATGCGGAAATCGCGACGCTCGATCCCGAGTGGTTGAAGCGTGCTCGCTCTCATCTGGACCGGCTGACGAAACCCCCAGGGAGCTTGGGGCGCCTGGAGGAACTTGCCGCACGCATAGTCGCCATCCGGGAGCAAGAGGTTTCCTGCCCGCTGAACAAGGCCGTTTACGTGTACGCGGCTGACCATGGCGTCGCTGCGGAGCGCGTGAGCGCTTACCCGAAGGAAGTGACCCACCAAATGGTGTTGAACTTTCTTTCCAACGGAGCCGCAATTAATGTGCTGGCGCGCCAACACGGTGCCGAGTTGGTGGTGGTGGACGTGGGCGTGGCCGCAGACTTTGCGGACGTGCCCGGCATGCTGCACCGCAAAGTGCGGGCAGGCACACGCAACATGATGCACGAACCTGCGATGTCAGAGGAGGAAGTCTCCCGTGGGTTGCAGGTCGGCCTGGACTTGGCGGCAGCCGCTCATGGGGAAGGTCGCGCCCTGATTGCAATCGGTGAGATGGGGATCGGCAACACGACTGCGGCGAGCGCAATCACTGCTGCACTCACGCAGCAGCCGGTGGCGGCGGTAACAGGCAAAGGAACGGGGCTGGATCCGCAGGGACAGGCGCACAAGGTGGCCATTCTCGAATCCATCATGAGAAAGCACTTTGCCGATGGCCCAGGGATGCTCAAAGCGACTCCGCTGCAGATCCTGCAGCGCGTGGGCGGGCTTGAGATTGCCGCCATGACCGGTATGGTGCTGGGCGCTGCGATGCATCGGACCGCCGTGGTCATCGACGGATTCATCTCAACCTCTGCTGCCGCGCTGGCCTATGCCATTGCACCCCGTGTCAAGGATTATCTGTTTGCCGGCCATCGTTCGCAAGAGCCGGGACATCGCTTCCTTCACGAATACATCGGGTTGGAGCCGATTCTGGCACTCGACATGCGACTCGGCGAAGGTAGTGGAGCGGTTCTTGCAATGTCCATCGTCGAATCCGCGGTGCGGCTGTATGAAGAGATGGCGACCTTTGCTCGAGCAGGAGTAAGTGTGGCCAACGGATGAACCGTCTGCTCAAAGACTTGCTCGTGGCGTTTCAGTTCCTAACGCGAGTGCCGTTGCCAAGTATCGATTTCGATCCCGACTCGCTTTCGAGGTCCGTGAAGTTCTTTCCGGTGGTTGGATTAGCCATTGGCGTGTGCGGGGTTTGGCTGCAAAGACTGCTTGCACCGCACTTCGGCCGCTTATTGGCAGCATTTCTGGTGCTGCTCTTTTTTGTCCTGGTGACCGGCGCACTTCACGAAGATGGACTCGCCGATTCCGCCGACGGATTCGGGGGAGGTTCGACTCGGGAGCAAATGCTCGCCATCATGCGCGACAGCAAGATAGGCGCCTTTGGTGCAATTGCGCTTGTGCTTTCCTTATTGGCGCGATTCTTACTCCTTTCCAGCCTTCCCTTGGATCGCTTTGCTCCATACGTCATCTCAGCGCACGTTCTTTGCCGCTGGACTGCCTTGCCCCTCAGCTATTTTGTCCAACCTGCGCGTCCTCAAAACGGACAGGGCGCACGGCTCGCGCAGAAAACTTCACCAATCTCGCTCATCGCCGGAACCAGCATCAGCCTGGTGATGGTTGCCTTTCTTCTGCGAACCGCATGCTGGATACCGATACTGAGCGCGAGTGCCGTCACGCTCTTGAGCGGTCTTTATTATTTGAAGCAGCTTGGCGGAGTTACTGGCGACTGCTTTGGAGCGACCAATCAACTTACCGAGATTGCGATTTATTTCTGCGGAGTTTGGGGCGCATGAAGCAGTTCATCTTTATCCGGCATGCCGCGACGGACATGGCTGGCACACTGTGTGGCCATTCTGATCCCGAACTGAATGAGCTCGGGCGCGGCCAACTCGCCGGTCTAACGAATGGCCTTTCAGGCTACCCAAGCGAGCGAATCTACACGAGCGATTTGCGTAGGGCGCAGCAAACCGCGGAAGCGATTGCCCACCATTTCCGCGCCGAAATCTGTTTGCGGCGAGGATTACGCGAGATCGATTTCGGCCTGTGGGACGGACTTTCCTGGCAAGAGATTGAATTACGCTATCCAGCGATCGCACGGAATTGGATCGAGTACTATCCTCACCTCACCGCGCCGCAAGGGGAGACGTTTAAGGCGTTTCAGCAGCGGGTTTGGGCAGAAATCACGTCCTTGATCGGTGAAGCACGTGGACCTAATGTGGTGGTGGTCACACACGCCGGATTCATCCGTGTCGTGCTTACTCTCCTTTGCGGATGGCCGGAGCCGGACGTCTTGAAACGGACGCAAGGATATGCGGCGGTTGTAACCATAAGCGAGAATGAAATGAGGAATCGCTGACAAATTGGTAGCAGTTGGAACCCTATTCCTTACTGCCGACACCCAGCACGCCAAAGCGTCCGGCTTCGTTCAAGCCGGCTTCTCAGTACCTATTCAGATTCGGATTGGCGGCTTCCGGCAGTGACTGGTATAAGCTGTCGGGATTGTGATGAAGCCTTTGATCTTTGCTCTCTGTGTTTTGTTTGCGTTTGGCAGTCTGAGGGCGCAGAAGCCTGTGTGGCAGCCATCGCCGGGACATACGCAAGTGCCGATTTGGCCGGGGAGAGTGCCCGATCCCCAGCCGGTCGCGGGGCCGGAGTTCGCTGAGATGACGGGGAACGAGTGGCTCAATACCGGCAGGCCGGCGATGGGGGTGAGCAACGTAACGCGGCCTACGATGACGGTCTATTCGCCAAAAGGAAAGAATACGGGCGCAGCGATCGTCGTCTTCCCTGGTGGGGGCTATCAGGGTCTGGCCATCGATCTTGAAGGCACGGAGGTCTGTGATTGGCTCACGCCCAGGGGGCTCACGTGTGTGCTGTTGAAATACCGCGTGACGAATGTGGGGCCTTATCCGAAATCGGGGCCTTATCCGGAATCAGCGATGGCGTTGGAAGACGCGCAGAGGACAGTGGGGCTGGTACGCTTTCACGCTGCGGAGTGGCACCTTGATCAGAATAAGATTGGTGTGCTTGGGTTTTCGTCAGGCGGTCATCTGGTGGCCGCGATGAGCACGCATTTTGCGAAGCGTTTGTATCCGGCTATCGACGCCGCCGACAAAGCGAGCTGCCGCCCCGATTTCGCGGTGGCTATTTACCCGGGCCATCTGTCGTTGTCCGCGGCGGAGTGGGATGCGAAGCAAGGCGCCAAAAAGTTTGTAGTGGCTCATCCGGCGGCCGCCGATAAAGACTATGCGCTGAACCCCGATCTCCATGTCACCAGCCAGACGCCGCCTACGTTCTTGCTGCAGGCGGAGGATGACCACGTGGACAATGTAAACGACTCGCTGGCTTACTACATTGCGCTGAAAAAGGTTGGGGTACCCGTGGAGATGCATTTGTATGCGCAGGGCGGGCATGCTTTTGGGTTGCGGCGCACGAAGTTTCCGATTACGGGATGGCCTCAGTTGGTGGAGACGTGGCTGGGGACGATCGAGATGATTCCGGAATAGCTTGCTTTATGCGACGTCATCAGGATAAGTACCGACAAAGGGCTGTATCGGATGCGCCCCCACAGTAAGTGTGTGGGACAGGCATAATGCTGGGGAGGCGTCCGATACAGCTTTTGGAAGGAAGCCGACCCGTGGGGGGCCGTTCCATGCATATTCAATGGTGTTGGTTGGCCGCGCTTGAAGGTCGTCATTCGTACCGCAGCGCCACCATTGGGTCCACCTTCGCCGCGCGGCGCGCAGGGATATAGGCCGCCGCAAGGCTCACTCCGCACAGGGCAAACGCAGCGAACAATAGCGCTACGGGGTCGCTGGGTTTTATTCCGAAGAGCATGCTTGCGATTAGGCGTGCCACGATGAACGTGATGGGAAGGCCCGTCCCAATCCCGAGAACAGTGAGCATCAAAGTCTCCCGAAGGACCGATGAAAGGACTTGTCTCTTGCCCGCACCCAGTGCCATACGAATTCCAATTTCATGAGTCCGTCGAGCAACCAGAAATGAAATCACACCATAAAGGCCGACGGCAGTCAGTAGAGCGGCCAGAATTCCGAAGAAACCCGAGAGCACAGCCATCAGTCTTTCGGGAAGGAGTGACTCCTGAATTTGTGTTTTGAAAACTCTGAACTCCACGTCGATGTCAAGGCGCTTTCCGACCACCGCCTGCTTGATCCTTGATGTCAGGATGGGCAGGGGCAGCGAGGATTGAATAACGACCTGTTCAATAGGATTGGGATTCTGGTCCTGGCTGACGCAGAGATAGACAATGGGCGCGAATTTTTCGCGGAGATCCCTGTATTTGGAGTTCTTCACCATGCCCACGATCTCGAATACCGTTTCAGGTTCGTGCGGCGTGGCCTCGCGGCGAATTCGCCATCCGACCGGGTTCACGCCCTTTCCCAACCGCCGCGCGAACTCCTCATTAACGATCGCGACTTTAGGAGAATTGGGGCTGTCCTGCTCGCTGAAGTCCCGGCCAGCCAAAAACGGTGTGCCAAGGGTTTTGAAATAGCCTTCGCCGATCCAATTGAAGTTTGAATCTGATCCGGATTGCCGATCTTCTCCTTCTGCCCAGACTCGGTTATCGATGCTGCCGCCGCTCAGAGGAACAATTCCAACCTCTGAGGCAGCCTCCACCCCCGGAACGTAGCGAACCAGGTCGAGAGTCTCCTTCCTCGCGATCAGGCGGCGTGCAACAGGAAGGCGGAGTTGAGACAGGTCGAGCCACGCAATCACGATGCTGTCCTCGCGAAAGCCCGTGTCTACCGTGCGCAGGTTGGCGAGCGATTGTGCAAAAAGCACCGCACCGGTCACCAGAACCAGCGACAGGGCAACTTGAGTGACCACCAGCATTCGCCGCAGCCCGTTGCTCTCATGCATGCCGCCGATTCTGGGTGAACCGGCGTTCATCGCCTCGCTCGGGGCAAGGCTGGTCGCCCGAAAGGCCGGGACCAATCCAAAAAGCAATGTCGTCAACGCCGCCAGCAGTGCCGTAAATCCCAATACACGCCAGTCGGGATGCAAGTTCACAAATAAGGAGTCGCCCTGCCTGCTCAGCAATGCGACAAGGGCGTTGCCGAGGGCCCCGGCGAGCAGCAGGCCCGATGCTCCTCCGAGCAGGATTAGCGGGAAACTCTCCCATAATAGCTGCCAGATCAAGCGGCGTTGCGATGCCCCCAGCGACAGACGCAAGGCAAGCTCCTGCACGCGGGCGCTGCCGCGCGCGAGCATCAGATTGGCAAGGTTCGCACAGGCGATCAGGAGCACCACAGCCGCGAGCCCCAGCAGCATCCAAAGGGGATTCTCGTACGTATCACGCAGCCAGGAGACACCCCCCGGAGCTGAATCGGCCGCAAGTTCGAAATGCAGGTAGTCCCGGATGTTCTCGGTGGGGTAGTCCTGGCGAAGGCTTGCTTCAAAGGCGGCGGATGATAAAGATTTGAGACCCGCATTCGCCATGGACAAGGAATCGCCGGTTTTCAGGCGTCCCATCACGGTCAGCCACCAGTCGGTGCTTGAGTTCAGCCAGTTGCCATCCCTCCAATACGCAGACTGCGAGCAAATCGGAACCGCCACGTCAAAAGAGTGGCCGATTTCCGGACCTGTAAAACCAGCGTGCGTTACTCCGACGATTGGGACCGGATGTCGGCCGATGGTGAGCGTGCGGCCTATCGCGTGAGGGTCGCCCGCGAGTTGGCTCTGCCAGAATGCATAGCTCACGACCACGCCTGATGCACCGCACCCTGGCTGGTCATCGGCGGAACTGAACAATCTCCCAATCACCGGCTGCACCCCAAGTACTTTGAAGAAGTCTCCACTCACCCACAAGCCTTGCAGCAACCGCTCGTGGTCGCCTTCCGTGATTCCCAAGTTGGTGGGGCTCCATGCCAGCACCTCTGAAAAGACAGACTGATGGTCGCGGATGTATTCCCAAAGAGGATTGTTGAGTGCCGGATAGACTGTCTCCTGGCTGCCCCTTCTACCTGGCAGGTCAGCAAGGCGCACCACCGTGAGCTCGCTGGGATTCGACACCGGCAGGCTTCGCAGGCGAACTGCATCGAGCAATTGGAAGATCGCCGTGTTCGCGCCGATGCCAAGCGCGAGCGTCAGCACCGCAACGGCGGTGAAGCCTGGGCTGCGCTTAAGTTGGCGGAGTCCGAAGCGGATGTCTTGCCAGAGCGTCTCCGCTCCGTTCCACCCCCACATCTCCCGGCTTCTGTCTTCTGCCAAAGCCACGTTGCCGAATCGGCGCAGTGCCGCATACCGGGCTTCCGCCGGTGACATTCCGGATTCGAGGTTCTCCTGCTCCTCCATTTGAAGATGAACCAGAATCTCCTCCTGGAGCTCGTCCACCGTCTTCGGACGACGAAACAGGGCAACGAGTTTGGCCAGGTGTCGCCGCCAGCTCATTGGCTTTCCTCGGATTCCGCCGGTCGGAGAACGCCAGTGACTGCTCTTACAAATCGCTCCCAGCGGGAAGTCTCTGAGACCAGCTGCCGTCGTCCCAGCGCTGTAAGGCGGTAGTATTTAGCGCGTTGGTTGTTCTTGGAAACTCCCCATTCGGCGGTAATCCAGCCTTCCTGCTGCAGGCGCTGCAGGGCAGGGTACAGAGACCCGTGTTCCACCTTGAGAGTATCTTCCGACATGCGCTCAATGGACTTCGCAATGCCATGTCCGTGGGTTGCGCCCCAACGCAAGGTGCGAAGAATCAGCATGTCGAGCGAGCCAAAAACAAGTTCGATTCGGTCCACGGACGGTTGCCTGGCCATAGTGGCAGGTAATCTACCACATTAGGTGGTAGATCGTCTACTCAATCAGAGATCGGTGACCGGCCAAGCCTCAATCGGCACCTGTTGTTTTCCAAAAGGAATCCGCCTATACTCCCTGTTGCATACCCATAGGTGTGGAAATGAAAACCAGAACAGACATTCAACAGGGCACATTGGCATTGATGGTCCTGAAAACGCTCGCAGTGCTGGGGCCGCTGCACGGCTACGGCATCGGTCGGCGAATCGAGCACATCAGCGGGGACCAGCTGGCTTTGAACCAGGGAACTCTGTACCCCTTGCTGCTCCGGCTGGAGCAGGAAGGCGCAATTGCGTCGGAGTGGGGACCATCAGAAAACAATCGTCGCGCTCGCTTTTATCGCCTCACGCGCACCGGGAGAAAGCAGTTGCAGGCTGAACTCCGGGACTGGCAGCAAACCGCGGAGATCATGGCGCGCTTCCTCGCGATCAACGCGGAGGTACGGCCATGAAGCCGCTGAAACGATTACTCGCTCGCATTCGCAACTTGGTGTCGCACCAGAGCGGCGACCAGCGGTTTCTGGAGGAGATGGAAGAGCATCTTTCGCGTCAGACTGAAGAGAACCTTCGATCCGGGATGACACCAGCTGAAGCGCGCCGCCAAGCAGTACTGAAATTCGGTGCGGTGGAAGCAATTCGCGAACAATACCATGCCGAGAAGAGCCTGCCCTTCATTGAGAGCGTCGTCCAGGACGTGCGTTATTCCACACGCATCTTAGGCAAGAGCTGGGGCTTCACATCGGTTGCGGCAATCTCGCTGGCGCTCGCGATAGGCGCCAACACCACCATTTTTTCGGTCATTAAGCGCCTGCTTCTCGACCGGCTCGACGTGCCCCATGCCGAGCAACTCCGCCTACTCCATTGGTATGGAGACAGGCACACGGTAGTCACAAACATGTGGGGGATGTCTGACAACATGCCGGAAGGAATCGGCGCGGCATCGTTTTCCTATCCCGCATTTGAACAACTTCGACGCGATAACCACGTGCTCGAAGACCTTTTCGCGTTCAAGGACGTGGGGAGGATGAATGCAACCATTGATGGCAATGCGCAGATCCTGCAGGGCGAGTTGGTCAGCGGAAACTTTTTTGATCAGCTTCAGGTACAGCCGCAGCTCGGTCGCCCCATACTCGCGGGCGACGACAGGATCGGCGCGCCGACCGTCGCTCTGATCAGCGCGGAACTATGGCAACGAGCGTTCAGGTCGTCGCCGGCGGTCGTGGGCCGCACGATCAAGGTCAACCTGGTGCCGGTCGAAATCGTCGGCGTCGCACCATCGGAATTCACAGGCGCTAAGAGCGTGCAGTCGAGCCCGGATCTGTTCCTTCCCTTGAGTTCGCAACCGCGGGTCGAGCCGCGCGGCAGCAACGGGTCGCTGCTTGGTGCATCCTGCCCCCAAATGTGGTGGCTGAATATCATGGGACGCACAAAGGCCGGGGTTGCGGATATTACTGCCCAGGCCGCTCTGGATGCATCACTGTCAGCGGTCGTGCGCTCAACGTTGCGCCCGGACAAGAACATGTCCATTCCTCGACTGGACCTGCTGGACGGCAGCCGTGGATTGTTCCTCTCGAAGCAGGTGTTCGCGAAGCCGCTTGAAGTGCTTATGGCAGTCGTAGGCCTCGTGCTACTGCTGGCCTGCTCCAACATCGCCAGCCTGCTGTTTGCACGCTCTATGGCCAGGCAACGGGAAGTCGGCGTGCGGCTCGCCCTCGGAGCAGGACGGGCTCGCGTGCTGCGTGGCGTGCTTACAGAAAGCTTCTTGCTCTCCGCCCTCGGGGGAGCGTTCGGCGTGGCTCTGGCCTTTGCCGGCTGCCGTATGATGCCTGCACTGCTGGCCAATCCTTGGGAGAGGGCGCAATTCATAATGCCGCTCGACTGGACCGTCTTGGCGTTCACCGCGAGCGTCACGCTGCTGAGTGGGTTGCTTTTCGGCATTGTGCCAGCATGGATCGCAACTCGGAGTGATGGCGGAGCTTGCCTGAAACCCACAGGGCCAGGCAGCACGCGACGGCGCAGGGGCCTTTCCGGCAAGTTGATCGTCTGCTTCCAGATGATGTTGTCGACATTACTGGTGGCGGGGGCTCTTCTCTTTGTAGGGACGCTCTTCAAGCTCGCCCATGTCGGTACTGGATTCCGTACGGATCATCTCGTGCTGTTTGCCATTCAGCAACCCGAGTCGCGTTATCCCGCTCCGAAAGATCTGCAACTGCATCATCAGATCGAAGAGCGGCTGCGGGCTTTGCCCGGCGTGCAGAACGTGACCCTCTCGGAGGTGGCCTACATTTCCGACAGCATGGAGAACGCAAACTTTCTGCCTGAGGGAGAAACCCCGAACCCCGACAAGAATCAGTCCGCGTGGAATAACGCCGTTGGCCCCGGTTTCTTTCAAACGATGAGTATTCCAATCCTGGCGGGTCGCGATTTCAATGAAAACGACACCGCGACTGCGCCAAAGGTCGGCATCCTCAGCGAGAGCCTGGCGCGGAAGGCCTTCCCGGGTCAGAATCCGATCGGCAAGCGTTTCCTCGCTCACTTTCATCCGCGCGAAGACACGCCCGGCGACTTGATCGAAGTAGTGGGCATATGCGGCGATACGCGGTACTGGTCGCTGAAGCAGGACCCCGTCGCCATGTTCTATCAGCCGTACCAGCAGACGCCGAACCTCGACTTCGGAGCAACATACGAGGTGCGAACAAGCCTCAGTTCGGCGTCAATCGCACCGTCTCTGCGCAAGGCCGTGCACTCGATCGATCCGGATTTGCCGCTGCAGCAGATCCGCACCCAACAAGAGCAGATCGACGCTTCGATGCAGCAGGAACGGATCATCGCGGCGCTCACCGCGTCTTTCGGCGTGCTTGCGCTTGTGCTTGCCTCCGTGGGCGTCTATGGCGTGATGGCATATTCCGTTGCGCAACGCACGAGCGAGATCGGTATTCGGATGGCCCTCGGCGCCCTGCCGCGGCAGGTGATCACGATGGTCTTGCGCGACGCAACATGGATTGCGCTGGTGGGGATCACGTGTGGCATCGGTGCCACTGTTCTATCAACACACCTGGTGACATCGCTCCTTTACGGTTTGCATCCAAATGATCCGGTCATATTGGCAATGTCCGCATGGCTGCTGGCGTTGGTCGGACTGGTGGCCAGCTGGGCTCCTGCTCGCCGCGCCGCAGCGGTAGAGCCTATGCAGGCTTTGAGACACGAGTGATAGAGAAACAGAGTCGCCCCCAAAGAAGCGTGCCGGGCGAAATGACTATGAACAGCCTGAGGCGTTGAGTGAGCGGGGGCCTGACGTCCACCGTATCCGTGATGAAAGAGGGGGCGTGTGATCACGAAAGACGCAGATTTATTCAGCGCCGTAAGTCGGAGCACCAACCACAGCTACGTTGAGTGAATATCGGCCCTTGTGCAAGTTGTGCCTCCATTGGGATCTCGTCCGACAGTTCTCGCCTGACGAAAATACCTTCATAATCGAGTGTCTGAAATGGTGGGCTTCGGCACGCAACGAGTCCGTCGTTCTACAATTCGCCGGGTTCACAAGCTGGACACAATGTCCTGCCGAGCATCGAGTACCTGACGCACTTTCTTGGCTAACTCTTCAACGGCGAAAGGCTTCTGCAGAAGGGCTGTGCCTGGCTTCAGCACATCGCTGTCGATAATTCCTACATTTGCGTATCCCGACACGTAGAGCACCTTTATATTGGGTCTGAGCTGCAGCAGACTTTCGGCCAAAGACGGCCCGCTGATTTTCGGCAACACTACGTCGGTCAGCAACAGAGCGATCGTCGCTTCATACCCTCCGGCGATCTCAAGGGCTTCGTTGCCGTCCCCGGCCTCCAGCACGGTGTAGCCGCGTTCTTCCAGGAGTTGACGCGTCATGGCCCGCAATAAGGCGGCATCTTCCACGAGCAGGATCGTTTCTGATCCGCGCATGGTTTCACGCCCCTTGGACTGGTGCTCGCGAGGCTCTGTTTTCTCGCCCACAGTCGGCAGATACACAGAAAAAGTTGATCCCTGCCGCGGCTCACTGTGTGCCCAGACGTAACCGCCGCTTTGCTTCACAATGCCATACACAGTCGCCAGGCCCAAACCTGTCCCTTTTTCCGGGCCCTTGGTCGTGAAGAAGGGCTCGAAGATGTGGCCCAATGTGTTCTTTTCCATGCCAATACCAGTGTCACTCACGGCCAGTCTAGCGTAGCGGCCCGGCTTCATCGGGTAGTGCAGCGCGGCGAACGTTTCGTCGACTTCCACATTGGCCGTTTCAATGGTGATTCTGCCCCCGTCTGGCATGGCGTCGCGGGCATTGACGCAAAAATTGAGCAGTACCTGCTCCATTTGAGTCGGGTCCGCCTTTACGGCTTCCAAATTAGGGTCGAGTAAGGCTCGTACCTCGATCTGCTCACCAATCACACGGCGCAACATGTTGTCGATGCCCTCAAAGACAAGGTTCAGGCTGAGCACTTTCGGCTGCAATATCTGCTTGCGACTGAAGGCCAGAAGTTGGCGGGTGAGCGAGGCGGCGCGTTGGCCTGCGTGGAGAATTTCCCCGAGGCGGCGTCGCGTCACTTCGTCGAATTCCGGATTTCCCAGAAGAATCTCACTATACCCGTTGATGACGCCCAGAAGATTATTGAAATCGTGCGAAATCCCTCCGGCGAGTTGGCCGACAGCTTCCATTTTCAGGGCCTGGCGTAGTTGTTGCTCATTTTTTCTATGCTCCGTTTCATCAATGAGATAGCCGAGAATTTCAGTTAACTCGCCCAGCTGGTTAAACTTGCCGATGGCATTCTCGATCACATACACCGGACTGCCATCGGGACGACGGAGTTCACGACTGGTGTGTTCTACGAGACGATGGTTTTTTATCAAATCTACAAAGACTTGGCGATCTCTGGAATCCGGGTAGAGCGAAGCAATGTTTAGCTCCAGCGCCGCTTCGATGGACGTGAATCCAAACATCGTTGCAAAGGCAGAATTGCAGGCAATAATCTTGCCGTCCGGCGTGGCTACATAGTTGCCCGCAAGATTTGATTGGAAGAAAAAGCGGTATTCCTCTACGCTTCGACGTAGTGCATCCTCGCCTTCCTTGCGCTTGGTGATGTCACGGATGTTGCATTGAATGACCTTCTTTCCTTTATTCAATCCATAAACGTTGCTGACAAACTCCACGGGAATGGATCGGCCATCCTTCGTTTCAAGCGGAAGAGATTCGTAACGGATATAATCCTTTTCCTGCAACTCCACCAAAGCCCGCTTGCTTTCCTTGATGTCTTTGAACGGCCCAATCTCCCACAATCGCATCCCAAGCAGCTCGGAATACGAGTAGCCCAACAGATTGACCAAGAAGGGATTAACGTCTGTTATTTGTCCAGTCTTCGCATCGAGAATTAGGATTCCATCTTTGGCAGCTTCGAAAAACCGACGATATTTACGTTCGGAACCTCTGAACACTTTTTCCGGGATCTTTGATTCCGATGCCTTCGACAACTTGGACAAAACCGTTTCTCCTTCAGATCGGCCGATTGAATTCGGCCGGTCGGATCCTCGACCACGACATCAACAACCTTTTCCGCGTGTCGCTCGACTTTCAGCATGGTCGGCCTCACAACATCAAGGTCCGGATTTTGCATCCAGAGGACCAAACACAAATCATTGATGGAGCGTCGGTTACAGGAATATATCGACACCATATTTGGAGAGTTCGCCATATTTGGCGACGGACAGCGAATTCCAGTTGTCAGATCAGGATGCCCTGAAGCGGTTCTTGCTGATGCCGAGGGCCCGGATCTTATTTTCAAGTGTCGACGGCGGAATACCCAAACGTGCGGCAGCGCCCGACGGCCCTGCGACGCGACCCCTACTCTGAGAGAGCGCGGCTTCGATGATTCTCCGTTCGTGGTCTCCAACTTGCTCGGTAAGCGCCCGCGACGTGCGCTTAAGATGAGAAGTTTCCGTTGACAGCCAACGCTCGTCCACTGAAAGCGTGGTGCTGTCGCACAAGATCACCGATCGCTCGATGACATTCTGAAGTTCGCGGATGTTACCCGGCCATCGGTAAGATTGAAGTAGTTCGAGGGTTCTCTTTTCGATGCTGGTAATTCTCTTCCCCGCTTTGCTGGCGTACCGGTTGATGAAGTATTCCACTAGCGTGGCGATATCTTCCGGGCGCTCTCGCAGCGGGGGCACACGAATGGGAAATACGTTGAGCCGGTAGAAGAGGTCGGTACGAAAGCTGCCAGTCGCGATCGCAGCCTTCAGGTCGCGATTCGTCGCAGCGATGACGCGGACATCGGTCGGAATCAACTGCGTCCCCCCGACCCGCTCGAACTCGCGCTCCTGGAGCACCCGTAACAGGGCGATTTGGGTTTCGGAGGGAAGATCGCCAATCTCATCCAGAAAAATTGTTCCGCGCTCGGCCAGTTCAAAGCGGCCCAGTCGGCGCTGCTGCGCTCCGGTAAAGGCGCCTCTTTCGTGCCCGAATAGTTCCGAGGCGATCAAAGAAGCAGGAATCGCGGCACAGTTGACGCTGACAAAGGCGTGCGCCCCCCGCTGCGAGTGCTTATGAATTGCACGCGCGACGAGTTCCTTCCCGGTTCCTGTTTCACCAGTAATCAGCACCGTGGAATCGGTGGGAGCGACCCTGCTGATCCCCGATAACACTGGCTGCAGTGCTGCGGACGACCCAATGATCTCTTCGAATATCGACGCCCTGTCGATCTCTTCCCGCAAGGCGAGATTTTCGGTGTAGAGCTGATCTTTTAGGACCTTGATCTCCTCGTAAGCCCGTCGAATGCGTTGCTCGCTTTGTTGCAGCTTTTCTATGTTCTCTGTATCCTCCCGCATTCGGGCCAGCATTCGCTGAACCTCGCGTTCCTTGTGCTGAGGGTGCAGAAATTCTTCCGGAGGAACGTAGTAAGGATTTTTGCAAATGCTGCCATGGTACACAACCGTGGGATGTGTGCGGAGAATGTCCAGCATTACTTCCGGATGGAAAGCTCTTTCGTCGTAGTAGCAGATTGCTAAAATGTCATGGCTGCCGGCGAGATGATTGAATTTTGCTTCGAACTCTATCAGCCGCTCAGGACGGGGGTCAGTCCTGACCACCCAAGTCATTTCGGCCGTCAATCTCAGGGTGGAGAAGGCTGCGGATTTCGCCTCCGTTATGACACCCTCAATGATTTTGATCCACCGGTCGGGATCAAAGTCGCCCTCGTAGGGATAGATTCCCTTGTTCGTGATCGTTAGCCCGCCCTGACTGACAGCGGCATCCACATTGATCCCATGCTCGCGCATGGCGCTCATAAGGGTGGCAGCGGTGTTCGCATCGGCGATATGAACACACTTCTCACCACGCTCCAAACCGATTTTTATGAAAGGTATCGCCGACGAAAGCTGCTCTTCCTGCGTTTCGTAGATTAGACATAGGTGATCGTGCAAGCCGACCTTGCTCACAATCTCGGCAACTGGTAAGCCATTGGGATGGTTGTTCATCATTGCTGCTACTCAGACACGACCACAATGACAAGATCCCGCGAATGGCCGGGTAGATGACTGAGGATGCCCATAGGACTCCGCCTCCGTCGGTATTGGATCTTAGATGCTTACTTGGCGACAGCCGGCTGACTTCAACCCCCACCTTCGATATTTACCGGCCATTAACGAAAGGAAGCGAACGTAATTATGCGCCGAGATTCGCATTTAAAAGGAAACTATTTTCATAGCAGACGATTTGGATGTGAACCGACAACCGAGCGGTGGGCACGGCAAACAGAGCGACCGGTCGCGGCCAACAGTCGGGTCAGCAGGACCAGCAGAGCTTACAGAAGCAGGGCGGCGAGGGCTAGAACGAAGAAGGCAACGAGAACTTGGATCGTCAACGCCGCGCTTCCTAGCTGAAGAGCACATCAATTGATCCGAAAGAAGAATCCCGGCTTGGCTAGAGTTTTCTTAGTAGCCGGATGCGTCCGGAGCTTTTTTGGTCAATCTGGCAACTCCCCAATGTACCGGAGGCCTACCCGATTGCGGACAAAGTGAGGGATCTGTGCCTACCGCAAATCCCGTCTGCTGTAAGACACGGAAACATTCTTTTTCCCGCCAACCGGGGTTCGTGGTTTCCGACATTGGCTGGAGTCGTCGGGCGAGTGCTTGAGCACTGAAGCGCAGTCGAGCGGGCTATCCAATGGTGAATCAGCGAAAGCGCGCTCGTGGCTCGGCCTTCTCAGGCGGCTCGTCTTTCGTAGCGAGGATGAAGCCCGCCGATTTACGGTACCGCCACGACCCACCGCATTTCCGCTGGCTGAATCGGTCGCGGTTCGGGCGGGTCCTTGTTCACGGAAAGATGCTTCCTCGATTGCGAATCAGATTGCTGGTAAACCGATTTCGCTCATGATTGATACGTTCCGAGCGCAAAAAGCGGTAGCGAATAAAATTCCTGCATGTCACATTTGGTGTCTGTACTAAATCAACCGGACGCCG
>Ga0209380_10000414_pt1 | contig 30066 bp, 22 predicted proteins | sample HubBroMetageWFT6_FD_188347 | JGI IMG/M metagenome (GOLD analysis project Ga0209380, IMG submission 188347) | Warmed and freeze-thawed soil microbial communities from the Hubbard Brook experimental Forest, New Hampshire - Hubbard Brook CCASE Soil... | ecosystem: Environmental > Terrestrial >... | reverse complement strand
AGACTCGGGCCCGCTACGTCGGCATGATCGGCTCCAGGCGCAAAGTGATCGAAATCTTTAAGGTGCTACGGCAGGAAGGACTGGATGCACATCTTTTCGAGCGCGTTCATGCCCCCATCGGAATCGACATTGGGGCGGTGACGCCGGAAGAGATTGCGGTTGCGATCACGGCAGAGTTGATCGCGATCCGGCGGCATGCCAGTTCCGAGGTACCTCATATGAGTTGGTTCCGCACGCGAGACGTGCAGTCCGAAGCTGATGGTGTGCCGGACGCGGCATTTGAAGAACAAGAATGATTGTTGCGGAAACGCAAACGCGATCGAGTGCGAGCAATCAAGAAATCGACAATTTCCGCTTTTTCCCTGATATCTTCGCTGCATGACCCTGGCTGCCAGCTTCGCCGGCGTAATCCTGGCTGCGGGACAATCCTCGCGCATGGGCCTGGATAAAGCTCTACTGCCATGGCCGCCACTCGTTGCCGGGCAAACTGCTGGCAACGACACTTTGCTCTCTGCCGCGATTCGTTCCCTTTCATCGGCCGCTGACTTCGTCCTGGTGGTGGTGGGAGAGAACGAAGCAGCACTTGCACCGATCATTTATTCCAATGGGGCTTCTCTCGTCATCAACCGCGATCCCGGGCGTGGCCAGTTTAGTTCGTTGCAAGTCGGTTTGCAGGAGGTGCTCAATCACGGGCGAGATGCCGCAATGGTGACGTTGGTTGACCGTCCTCCGGTCAAACCCGTGACTTTGCAGACTTTGCGCTTTGCGTTTTCGATGGCGGATTCGAACGTCTGGGCGATCGTTCCTGAATATTCCGGTCAGCACGGGCATCCCTACCTCATCGGCCGCGAAATAATGTCGGCGTTTTTGCAAGAACCGGCAACGTCGAATGCGCGCGACATTGAGCATGCACACCACAAGCATATTCAGTACGTGACCGTCGACGATCCGCTGGTTGCTGTGAATATCAACACCCCGGAAGAATACGCGAATTTACAAGTTCGTTCTTCGTAACCAGTCATACGTGGTGCGCCGCCGCGCGTGCTCTCCTATCCAGTTATCGTCGACAGTTGAATGCTGCAGAGGTAGAGCTTTCTTTCCGGTTGCCAACGCAATTTCTGGAAACTATTTTCCGTCGTCAGCCTCAGGTCGTGCATTTGATTGTGAAAGCCGGGGGAACGCGGCTGGCGGATTTATTTTCCCGACGGCACTCCGCGGGCGGTTAGGCGGCCATCCGCCGTTGCCAGTTACAATTGTCGTTCTATGTATTCTGAGCAATTACTTGATCATTTTCAGAACCCGCGAAATGCAGGAGAACTTTCCGACGCTGATGCCATGGCGCAAATCGAGAATCCGGTCTGCGGAGACGTGCTGAGATTGACCCTGAAAGAAAGCGCGGGCCGAATTACAGAAGTGAAATTCAAAGCCCGGGGATGCGTCGCATCGATTGCGTGCGGTTCGGCCTTGACTGAATTAGCGACGGGCATGACGCTGAACGAAGCCAGGAAGCTGCTGCGCGAGGATGTGAGCGTTGCTGTCGGTGGCTTGCCTCCAGCGTCGACTCATGCCGCGCAACTGGCAATCGAAGCGCTGGGAGCAGCGCTGCGCGGCATCAAATCATAAACGGGATTCATGCCAGACCACACTCCACGACACAGCGCCAGCCCTGATAAGGCGCGAGAAACATGCAAATCGTTGCTTGACAACGTGAGTTCAACTGCCTCATGAAATTCGCCAGAAGTCAGCTTCCAGGAATTTGGTGCCCTCCGACGATATAAGAATCTGACCGACGGAATCGACCAACTGCCCCATTTGTGTTGGCCACTTTCATGGCCGCAGGCTCTCACCACACGCGATATCCGACCTCGATCTCTTGCGCTCTTTGGAAGGGGTTCTGAAAACGGGCAAACGAGAGTGATGAGTCGGCGACACCGTGGATATAGCACCTGCCGTGGAAGTCGTCATGCTTCTGTCCCCGCCCATGATCTTGTTCGAGCGGATTCTTCAACTGCGCGCATGACTCGGTGCACATCCACGGCGTCCTGAAAATTCGCATGAAATGTTTCATTCTTCTCAAGCGACTGCAGAAAATCGGAGAGGGTTAGAATAAAAGTGTGCTCATATCCGAGAATGTGTCCTGGCGGCCAGAAATTGGCGGTGTAAGGATGTCCAGGGCCTGTCACTAAAACGTTGTGACTCCCCTTTACCTCCGTTGCGTCATCGGTGCTGAACACATGAAGTCGGTTTAGATCTTCCAAGTCGAACCGGATGGCGCCCTTTGCCCCGTGGATTTCCAAATAGTTCCGATTTTGGCAGCCGATCGCAAAGCGGGTGGCCTCGAAGCTTCCCACACTTCCGTTCGCAAAACGAGCGAGCATCATGACGGCGTCATCTACTTCACGGCCGGGAGCAAAAGTCTGGACCAAAGCGGAAAGCTGGTCGATCGCTCCGTTCAACATCAAAGCCAGGTCGATGGAGTGCGACAGCAGATCGCCCATTGCGCCAGACCCAGCTTCAGACGGCTTGAATCTCCATGCATCAGGGCTGACTGGGTCGGCGCCCCAGCTCTGTAGGTACGTGGCCCTGTAATGGTAGATTCGACCTAGTCTTCCTTCGTCCACCAGCTTCTTGGCGAGAGCGATGGCGGGTACGCGGCGATAATTGAACCACACCAGTGTAGGCACATTCCGCGATGCTTTGGTCATGCGCTCCGCCTCCTCCACTGACAGGGCGAGCGGCTTCTCACACAGCACAATTTTGCCCGCTTGAGCGGCGGAAATCGCAATCGGCGCATGGAGATAATTGGGAGTACAGATGTCGATCGCGTCCAGATCCTTTCGCGCCACTACTTCTTCCCAATTTGTTGAAACCTCCTCCCAGCCCCAGCGCGCGGCCATTTCTTCCAGTTGCGGCCGATTACGCCCGCAAATCACTTTCAATTTGAGGTCGTAGGAAGACTCACAAAAATGGCCAACCTGATGAAAGGCATTGGAGTGCGCCCGTCCCATAAAGCCCTGGCCGATCATTGCCACATTCAGTCGTTTACGAGATGTCATAGTTGCCTGCCTAAGACCTTGCGGAAGGCATGCACAATATCTTCTTCATCCTTCTCGGTAAGACACGACGGGATCGCGAGCAAAATGCTGCGTTCAAACAAGCTATCAGCGACTGGACACGTGCCTTTCTGATAGCTGGCGGTGGATCCACGATTCTCCTCTAGGAGCCAAGGCGATCCTTTCTTGTCTACACTCGTCTTTTTTACCAGGCTCGGGATGTTGAAATAAATATGAAGACCCCAATTGGTCATCACAACATTGGTGACGCCCTGGGGTGAAGTTACGATGCCTTCGGCACGCAACGCTCGATTGACCTGGTTGGCGACTTCGGGCGTGGCAAAAGCTGAAATGAGAAAGGCGCCGGTATCGCCCTGTGGATCAACAATCCTTCTCAGCTGCACCTGAGGCATCTGCTCCAATTCTTTGCGGATACGATATTTGCTGGCGCGCATGGCGGCGATGATTCGCGGCAGCTTCCGGAGTTGTACTCGCAAAATGGAAGCTCGTAGTTCATCGATGCGGTATCCTCGCCCCCACAAGCACAGCCCGAGGTCGTCAAAGACGGTGCGGCCGTTGGCGTCACGAGCGTAGCCCAGGTCGTGAACGCCAAAAGCCCTGTCGTAAAGACGGGAGTCATTGGTGACAACGGCCCCGCCCTCTCCGCTGGTCATATTCTTATTCATCTGAAAGCTGAATATTCCCATGTCCCCGAAGGTGCCAACTCTCTGCCCCTGCACGCTTCCCCCGGCGCACTGGGCGCAATCCTCGAGAAGAAACAGTCCGCGCTCGCGGGCCAGTTTGAGGAGTTCGACGATATTTGCCGGGGCGCCACTCATATGGACCGCGATGATGCCCGTGGTTCGTCGAGTAATGGACTTCTGGACTGCAGCGGTAGTGAGACAGAAGGTATCATCGATGTCAGCCAAAACTGGAATCGCGCCAAGATTTACTACCGCCGCGACAATCGAAACCCACATGTAGGCCGGAACGATGACCTCTTGTCCGGGCCCGACGCCGAGGGCGGAAAGCGCAGTGTGCAGGGCCCCGGTACCGCTGTTCACGGCGACGGCGTGCTTCACCCCGAGGAACGATGCGAACTCGGACTCGAATGCTTCGACTTCTCCTTGTAGATCGATACCGTAGTAGCGGAATGGCGAGCGGCTTTTCAATACGCGCACTGCCGCTTCGATCTCTTCCGCATCCATATGATGGACGCCCGGAAATTCCAGAGGAAGAGGCTCTGTTCGGACTGGCTTACCGCCATTGATCGCTAATTTTTCTTCAACCGTTGTCGAGTTGTCTTGTGTCACTTTCATCTGCGTCACCCGTGATTGATTTGTGAACCTTTCTTGATCTGCTGGTCGCACTTCTAGTGATCGAGCACATTAAGGCTGATCTGAGCTTTGCGACTCTCGTTATTCCACAATGCGGTCGTAATCGAAATCGCCGGCAACTTCAGACGTAGCACTCGATCATGGAACTTTAGGCGCATTTCCACGTCTACTTTTTGGCTATTCATGAGTTCGGTCACAATTCCGCCACCCGGCAGCTTGAAAGCCATGACCCGTACTCCGTCGAGTGATCCGGCGGTCTTGATGCGAATGGCGCCGGGGCGCACGAACTTGCTGAAGTGCGCGAGATAGTAGTACAGTCCGGTGTAAGTCACCTTCTTCGATCGCCTGTCAATAATCACAATTGGGTGTTGAACGTTGGGGTTTGGATTTCCGTGGATCTTCGACACCGACCAAGGGCCGCCTTTTTCGTCCAATATCATGTTCCAGTAGATCCATGCCGAGGTATCGACTTCGAGATCGTTAAAGATCTGATTGCCCCAGTAACCGCCATCATCAAAGTCGAAACGGGGAAGAGACATCGACTTGGGCGTTCCTGCATCGTAGGCGTAGCACACTTCTGTCATCCACAGAGGCAGGTCCGGATATTGACGATGCAAGTTCACGATCTTGTCCCAGTCTTTGTCGTCATATCCGTGATAGGGCGCAACGGAGACATACTGACGCGCGGCGGGATCATCGAGCACGATTGGATAATTACGGGCTGCGTCCTCGCGGTTTGGCGCTTCACTCATCATGATGCGGGTGCGAACTCCTTCTTTTTTCAGAAGCGGACCTACGTGGTCTCGCAGCAGAGCGTCGATTTCGTTGTAGGGGATTTTTGTGTAGATGTCGGGCTCATTAAACAGGCTTAGATAGTCGATAAATACGTCGTGCTTTTCGTACTCCTGGAGATAACGGAGGTAATAGCGAGCCAACGCGTCGTAATATTGCGGATTCACGTCCTGATTCTTGTTTACGTCGAACAACATCCAGTCCGGCGGATAATCCATGGGAGCTTGCAAGACAAATTTGCCGTACTGGCGAGCCGACTTGATAAAAGTGATTAGCCCATTCGGCCCGAGGTCGCGGGCTATGGAGAAGTGGGTCATCGAAACATCGCCGCGCACATCGTCATAGCTGTAGTAAGGCCCGGCAGACATGAAGTCGGTAGAGGCAATTACGGTTTTCATGGCCGAGAAGCCCGCGCCCTTGTCAGGGTCGAAGAGAGAACGTAAAACCGCTTCGCGCTGGCTGAGAGGCAAACTGTTCAGGCATATAAGGCCGGCTTCCAGGAAAGATGCCCCAAAGCCATCGATCTTCTGGAATGAAACGACATCGTCAATCTCGAAATCCGCAGCCCTGGGATCGCGATCCGGCTCGAAACGGAGAATTGGTTTTGGAGTAATGCGGTCCCCTGCTTTCGAGGACACAAAGGTCTGCACATTCTGCGCCACGGTTTCCAGGCAAGATATCAAGAGGAACACGGCGAGAAACAGGACGAGGCAGCGGTTGTCGATTCGCGTTGTCTCAAAGTTCGCCGAGTGATTTGCAGCTCTCATGGTGTTCCTCGGTGCCTTTCCATTTCGAACTGAGGATCGTACATCCGTCTCCACCCTGATCTTTGGGCAATTCGCCGGTTTCATCGATGACAATCGGGTAGCCAGCGGTCTGAATGATCGGTGTCCACATGTCCTCCTTGCGATGGGTCGGATGATGCCTACTTTGCCTCATCTGATGGCCGCCACACGCTGTTGGCAGTCCTCAGAAACTAAACTTCAGCGCAACCTGGCCGATGCGAGGGTCGCGGGCGACCGTGATGATTCCGAAGCTTGAGCCCGGAACTCCCGCACAGCTTTCTCCAGGTCCACTCGTGACACAAGTCCCGGTGCCCGGAGAGCCCAGGCCGCTGGTGGCTACAAATTGAGTGTGATTGAAAAGATTGAAAAACTCGGCGCGAAACTCGATATGCACGCGGTCGCGCACCGCGAAGTCTTTCAAGAGCGCCATATCCCAATTGTTGATTCCTGGACCGCGAAAGAAGCGGCGGCGCGCATTGCCTAACTGGCCCAACTGTTCTGAAGTGAACAGCGATGAATTGAAATACGCTTGGCCGCTTCTGGGGTCAGTAAAATTCAGCGGACCAGGAGTGAAGTCGGGAGTGTCAATGCCGTTATTGTTCGGTCCCGCAGAGGTTGTGCCCATCAGCGAGTTGTCGTCAAGTTCGAGCAGAGTGACCGGCAGGCCGGTAGAAAATCGAGTGATGCCCGAAAGTTTCCAGCCGCTGGTGAGGTTGGCTTTCTTCCCGAACAGACTGTCAAACGGCAGTTCGTAGGTGTAACTGACGACGAAATTGTTCCTTAGATCAAACGCGGCCAACTCTCTGGTCTGGCTGGGATTAAAAGGATTGACCTGATCGCCCAGACCCGAGGCCTGATCCAGAGTCTTGCTGTAGGTGTATCCGGCCAGCAACTCCAGGCGGCCACTGCGGTGACGAAACGTAGCTTCTAATGCGTTGTAGCTGGCATGACCAATATTTTCGTAGAGGCCTGTGCTGCCGAAGTCTGCTCCCAGCGGCTGACGGGGAATTACAGTCTGTCCAGTCGTTGTTGTGAAGGTGCCGGTCTCGGCGTTTGGGCCGCACGTAGCGCTGCTCAGCGCAACCTGGCTGGTTTGGCTCACAGAAAGGCAGATCGCTGGGACGGAAGGATTGGCATTCACCAACACCAGAAGCCTATGACTCTGGGTACCTACATAACTGACGTTCACCATCGAATTACTGCCAAGTTGCCGCTCAATCGACAGTTCATAATGCTCGGCGTAGGGAAGCCGGTTTTTGTACCAATAGCCGGGAGAGCTTGAGATCGGCTCGAACTGAGCCCAGTTCACGTTTGGATCGGGATTCGAGGCCGACACATTCGCGGGAGGAAACACAACCGGATAGCGTTGTCCCTCACTGTTTCCAGTGGCTCGATCAACAAACGGAGTAGCGAACAAAGAGGGGTTCGGACTCGAATAAAACAGTCCATAGGGAGGGTCGCCCACTTCCAGCGCGTCGGTAAGATCTTCGATCGCGGTGTAGAAGACGCCGTATCCCGCGCGGATGCTGGTTTGTCCGCTGCCGCCGAGTAACCAGTGCAACGGGCCTGTGTCGGTTGAGGGCGAATATGCCAATCCCACGCGCGGAGCGAAATTGTTGTAATGAGTAGGCGCCAGGGTCGACGGCACATTTGGATCGCCGGGAAATACCCAGCCAGTAGGTGCGCCAGGGAAAACCTGCGATTGCTCTCCCGGAATAATGGTTTCCAATTGGTTCTTGGCTTCCCACCACGACGTGCTTACGTCCCAGCGCACGCCGTAGTTCAACGTCAGAGATGGCCTTACACGCCAGCTATCCTGCGCATACAGCCCGAAATAGCGGCTGCGGGAGTGGAGCGGAGACTGCTGTCCTTGCTCGTAGTACACCGGCGCGCCGATGAGAAAGTCGGCGAAGTCGAGTCCGGTTTCCGATCCATCGAATGCGAAGCTGCCATTGTTGGCGCCATAGGCGACCTGCGTGATCTGGTCAAAATGAATGTTCCCGCCGAACTTGATGGAATGCGTGCCCATCACCTTCGAATAATTGTCGAGCAGTTGATAAGTGTTGTTGGTCTGACCCAAGGGATACGCATTGACGCCGAAACTGAAATTATTCAGCGTAATATTCGGCACGCCTTCAAACTGCGGCGCGATCGGGACGATGCCCAGAGTGTTCGCTCCCGTTTCAAATCCCAAGGAGGAGAGCGATGGGCCCACGCCTCCCTCCGGTTTGCCCGAGAAGCTTGCGAAACGCATGTAATGCAGGCGCAACTCGTTCACCGCAGTTGGAGATTGCGTCTTAATGTCACTCAGGTTGACCATCTGCGCCCGCCCCACATTCAGAACATTGAATCCCGGCAAGGACACAGCACAGTAGGGACACTGCTGGCTATAGTCATCGAGAAAGTAGTAAGCGGACAGCATGCCGGCGCGGCTGTCCCCGTCGACGCGGATGCCGCCCTTGTCGTCACGCAGCACGTTGTTGTATGCGCCGGTTTCAAAGAACGGCTGACCATCTTCGGTGGTATTCGGCTGTGGGATGTACTTAAGAAGCGCCTGGGCCGGGGCGGATATTGCGAATGATGGAATGACTGCATTCGGAAACACGCAAGCGCTTGAAGTGACGCAGCCGGGCGAATAGTAATTTTCGCCGTTGGTAACTGGATATTTCAGCTCTGAAGACAGAATGCTCGCCCAGTATGCCCCGTCGACAGTCCCATTCAGTGAGCTGGATACATCCGCTAGATTCCCGGTGAGGTCAGCGGCAGAATAAATTGGCACGTTGGCGACTTGCCCCTGGACCTGCCTTGTGCCCTGATAATCCACAAAAAAGAAGGCCTTCTTGCGCACGATGGGGCCGCCAAAGGTGCCGCCAAACTGGTTCTGCTTGAATGCCTCGCGGATGTTGCTGAAGAAATTCCGGGCGTCGAGATCGTCATTGCGCAGGAACTCGAAGAGTTCCCCGTGGAAGTCATTGGTGCCGGACTTGGTGATCGCATTCACCTGTCCGCCGCTGTAATTGCCGTATTCGGAGTCGAAGTTATTGGTGATGATGCGGAACTCTTCGATAGAATCGAGATTGGGAACGATGGCCGTGGTCTGATTCACGCCTTCGTTGACGTTGCCTCCGTTCACCATAAAACCATTGGCAGTTTCGCGCTGCCCGCTGACGGAGAGGCTGCCGGCGTTCAAGTTGCCGGAGGGCGAAATCGGCGCGTACTCGCCAGAGGTTTCTGGAGCCACGCCCGGCTGCAGCGCGAGCAAGTCGGTGTAGCTTCGGCCATTGAGCGGAAGCGATTCCATCTTGGCGCTCCCGATCACCTCGCCCATTTGCGTGTTCGTCGTCTCTACCTGAACCGGGCTGCTGGAGACGGTCATCTTTTCCTGCACGCCGCCTACTCGGAGCGGCACATCGACCCGCACTGCACTGTTCGCATCGATGGCAACCGCGGTCTGCCGAAACTCCTTGAAGCCCGTCTTACGCACGCCGATGTCGTAGGCGCCTACCGGCAATGCCAGGAAAGAATAGAAACCCTTCTGATCCGTGACCGCCACTCGCTGAATCCTGGTTTCGACGCTGCGGGCGGTGACCTCCGCTCCGGCGATCACGGCGCCGCTCTCGTCCGTTACAATCCCCGAAACGCTTCCGGTTACGCCCGCGTTCGCAATCGGAACACTGGACAAGAAGAACAGTCCAATAACAAGGAGCGGCAGCGACCAGGCAAGGGCATGGCAATGACTACTTTGTGATCGATGGCCGGCCCCTGTTTCTACAGTCGATCCAACTGATGGAAGAGGCATTTGCTCCTGGAGCTTTCCGTGACGCGCTAAATTGTTCTACATTTAATTCAGTAATTGAATTAATATAGCGCTATTCGCGCACTATTTACGCTTATTACTTCAAATCTGTCAAGAACTAATTGGCAGTGTGAACGTCGGGTTTGCAGGACTGGCTTGCCGGCTGACTCGGTTTTCGAGCGGGCGGCTGCATTGTGCGCGTAGATTGGGCGCAAAGAAATCGGTGACGAAGTCGCGATGAAGAGGCAAAGACAGTGAACAGCAAGAGGAGCATTGAAAGAGTGCAGAGTCAAAATCCCGAATCCAAATCTTTTAAGAATGAACGGAATGTTCTGCAACTTATCCACGCGAATCGCAACATTTCGCGAATTGAGCTGGCAAAACAGACCAACCTCAGCGCAGCCTCCATCACTGCTATCGTCCAAAACCTGATGGATAAAGGGTTGGTTGTGGAATCCGGCCATAATGCGAGTGCTCTGGGACGAAAACCTGTTTCCCTGAGCCTTAGCGACGATGCGGGATTCCTGGTCGGAGTAGACCTCGGATCGTTCTATACGCGAGTCGTCGTCACAAATATGAGAGGCGCTCTGGCTTGCAAACAGGAGTCCGAAACCGGTATGCAGGACGGCCGCGATGCCGTTCTCGCCCGGACCTTGAAGAAGATTCACAAAGCCATCGACGACTCCGGAATGCGGCGGAATGCTCTGCGGGGTATCGGAATGGGGCACTCCGGAGTGATCGACGTTAGCAAAGGCTTGGTGCTGTCTTTTCCTCGCCCGGGTCAGATGACCGAATGGAAGAATATCGCGCTAAGAGATCTCCTCGAGCGCGAATTCGGCGTGCCCTGCCTGCTGGAGGATAGCGTACGAGCGATTGGGACGGCAGAAAAGCATTTCGGCCTGGGCGCCGGCCTGAACGATTTCATCTATGTGGACGTAGGAATGGGGATTGGCGCAGCGATCTTTATAGATGGCAAACTATACCGCGGACCTGGTGGCAGTGCCGGCGAATTCGGTCATATGACAGTCGATGAACACGGCCCTCTCTGTTGCTGTGGCAATTATGGATGCTTGGAGACGATGGCTTCTTGCGCAGCCATTATCCAATCAGTGAAGAGCGCTATTGAAAAAGGGGTGGATTCGAAAGTTCGAGAGTTGGCGCAAGGAGATCTGAACCAGATCAGTATTGAGATGATCGGACAAGCTGCCATGCAAAATGACAGCTTGTCGTTTCGCGTTTTGCATGAGGCAGTCGCACGTATCGCGATTGCTCTAGCTGACGTTGTGAACCTGCTTAATCCTCACGTTCTCATTTTTGGCGGGGCTTTATTTCGCTCCGCACCCGAACTGTTACTGGAACCTTTGAAACGCTCCATTCGGCAACGCGCTCTGGAGAAATCAGCGAACGAAGTTCAACTCAAGATCTCTAATTTGGGGAGCGAGGCAGGCGCCTTCGGCGCCGGAAGATTGATTTCCGAAATTGTGGTCGAAAGACTTTACCTCGAGGTTTGAACTAGAGAATTACTTCGGAAAGAAAGAACCGATAGAGCAATCTTGAAAATTTCCATGGATTCACACGCTCCCAAGCACGGTTTGTGGCGATGGTTTTCTGTTCGGACTGGGTGGCCAGCAGGTAGTCATGCTCACTAAGTTTTTAGACCCAGCTGCGAGAGGGCAGCTCTCCATTCACCGTTTGCGAGTGCTTGATAAGGCGGGGTAGTGATTCCGAAACACTTGGGGGTTCCAATGTAGGGGAGTTGCGTTCTTGCGCCACCAAGTACACGGATTGCAGCGGAACCGGACGTCCCCGCGAATAAGCTGCCCCCCGGCTGGAATCCAGCATAATCGATCAGTGGGTTAGAATTTGGCGTATGCGAAAGCAAATGCGCGCCCGGCAGGTCTTGAGAATCTGTGCCATGTGGGTGCTGATCGTGCATTGTGTGGCAGCTCAGACGCAGGTACCGCGCAACACATCTCCCCCAACTGCCGAGGAAATAGAGCTGCACGGCTACCTCGCACAGGCTGCGGAAGCCATGCACAAAGGTGACAATGAGGCTGCAGCGGAATCTCTGCGGCGGGCATTGAAGATCGATCCGCATTCACTCGCTGCGCTAAACAATCTGGGAATTGTGCTGGCCCGGATGGAGCGGCCTGCCGAGGCGATCCCGTTGTACGAAGAAGCGCTGAAACTTCATCCTGACGACGCTTTGACAAAGCGCAATCTCGCGATTGCCTACTTCAAAGCTCAACAGTACGCGCCAGCGTGGCGCTTGCTGCGAGTGTTATCGACAGCGTATCCAACCGACTTTCAGATTCTCGACTTGGCCGGCCTGTCGCTCTTTGCTCTGGATCGCTATCCGGAAGCCGCCAGATATCTGGAGCGCGCGAACCAAGCGCAGCCCTCCGATCTGGAGACGCTCGATATGCTGGGCAAGGCATATCTGCGGATGAAGGACTATAAGGCGCTCACCGGAGTGTTCGCTCGAATCATGCAGGTGAATCCGAATTCGGCATCCGCTCACATGCTGATGGCCACGGCTTACGATCAGATGTCGAATCGGCCGGAAGCGATCAAAGAGTATCAAGCGGCGGAAGCCTCAGACCCGAACTTCGCAGGAGTCCATTCCGGTCTGGGGTTCGAGTATTGGAGAGAGGGCGAGAACGATCTCGCCGAGAAGGAATACCGGGCGGAGCTCCAGCGCTTTCCCAGCGATCCGGTCTCGAACTGCATTCTTGGCCAGATCCTTCTGGATAAATCCCTGCCCGCAGAGGCCCAGCCTCATTTTCGGGAAGCCCTGGCGGTGAATCCCCGCTATTCCGAGGCTCTGTTTGGCCTGGGCAAGAGCGAGCTGGTGCTGCAACATCCCCGCGCGGCGGTTCCGCTGCTTCGGAAAGCGATCCAGATAGATCCCAACTACTTCGAGGCACACTTTGTTCTCGGCACCGTGTTGCGACAGTTGGGACAGACCGCGGAAGCGGCCAACGAACAAAAGATTGCGCTCGCCATCCAGGAGAAGGGAAGGGCAGCGGCCATTAAAAGGAATGAGAGACAATGAAGCCTGTGTGCGGAAGCGCTGACATTTTCTCGATGACCTACAGAAGCGCAAAGCGCACGCCTGGGCGTGCGCTTTGCGGTGGTAGCTCTATAACGGTTAGAAGTTAAACTTGGCTCCGATTTGCAGTTCACGCGGAATGTGATATCCGGTGACCACTCCAAAGGCTGTGGTATTGGTGGCTGGATTGGTGGGCGAGAACGAGGGAGGCAAGACGCAGGTGGTTGTACCGGTGTTGTTGCAAATCTGGGAAGGGCTGCCGTGGTTGAATGTGTTGAACGTCTCCAACCGAAGTTGGAAGCTGGCCCGTTCGCCAAGACGGATGTTTTTGAACAGCGAGGTGTCCCAGCGTTGGAAACCCGGCCCCTGCACCGCTCCTGGACGCGAGTCGCCGAACGTTCCTACTGACTGTGAAAACGCAGCGGTATTGAAGAATTCGTTGATGTTTTTCGGCCCGCCAGCGCTGCCGCTCTGATTGGCCAGGTTCGTAGCGTCGCCTTGCAGGAACCCTAATCCCCGGTTTCCGGCGCCAGGAGCGGTCGGGCTGGCGGTGCCCGGATCGAACGGGTCGAGAGCCTGTGTTACGGTGATTGACTGCCCCGTCTGAACGTTGACAATACCGGAAAGCTCCCAACCGCCTAACACCCTCCCTAAGCCATGCTGGTTCTTGAAGAACGGCTCCTGGTACAGGTAGCTGAGGACGAATATCTGCGGGGTGTTTAGTTGGGATAGCCCATAGTCTTGCTTCAGGTTGTAGGTATTCGTGGCACCCCAGGCCCGGTCCTCCGGATTCGTCGTAAGTAGCTTGGACCAGGTATACGAAATCCCGAGCGTAAGGCCATGGCTCATCCGGCGATCTAGGGAAGCTTGCAGTGAATTGTAGTTGCTGGTGAAAATCGTGGATCGATCGCCGAAAGCGCCGTAACCCGCAAAGGGCCGTACGGCGTTCACGTCTACCAATTCGTTCGCTGTACGTGCCGCCACCGTGGGCTGATTGAGATCGACGTCGCCGAGCAAGTGCGTCCCTTTCGTACCTACATAAGCGACTTCAAAGACTGTGTTCGGCACGATTTCGCGCTGTAGCGAAACGTTGAAGTCCTGGTAGCTTGGAGCTCTAAAAACCACTCCAGTTGCCGTTGGCGTGCCTGTCATCACTGGATTGATGGGTGAGAGAGACGGCCCGGGCGCGGCCCCGGCGGCGGAGTTGTCGAATAGGTTGACATTTTCTGCGGTACTGATCGTGGAGGCAGTTTGAACCAATGGGGGATCGGCATTAAACGGGTAGGTCCCGAACTCATTCTGCTCCCAGATGCCGTTGAGCGAACGGTCATAAAACAGACCATATCCCGCACGAATTGCCATCTTGCCATTGCCTCTCGGATCCCAAGCCAGGCCGAATCTCGGCCCCCAGTTGTTATTCTTGTCGCCATTGACCCGGCTGCCGTATGGGGAGCAAACCGCCGCCGCATAAATCGCTTGCGCGGCAGAGCAGGTCGCTCCCGTTGGAAAGATCATGCCATTAGCGTACGTCGCTGAATTGGCCGCTGGCGATGCCGGGTTCATGTCTCCGGCCTGCGGCCCAGTGCCGGTTATCGTAACCACGCCGGGGGTGAACGCGGCAGGATCGAAATTTACAAGAAGATGGTTGCTATCGCTGGGTGACGGGAAGTAGCTGTAACGGACGCCCAGATTCAGCGTGAGGCGCGGCGTGACTTTCCAGTCGTCCTGCACATAGGCTTCGAAGTTCGTGTAGTGGAGATCCGGGATCGTATCTTGGTCAGGCTGATTGTAGCTGGCCGCCTGTCCCAGCAGGAAATTCGCAAACTCATCGTTCTTGTTCGCGGAGTCGAAGACAAAGGTAGCAAAGCCCGCGGCCGCATTCTCAGTCTTTGTCATCCACATCGCGGTAGCGCCCAAGCGGATCGTGTGGTTCCCGTGCTGGATCGAGAGGTTGTCAAATATATTGTGATCAATGTTCCTCTCATGATAGGGCCCATCTCCGTTGCCCAAGCCGGTATAAAGCGGACTGCTAAAGCTGACGTTGGGAGCGCGCCCGTAGGGATCCTGATATTGGGTTTTGCCGGTGAGCTGGCTGGTGAAGGATGGCGAAATCGCAGTGCCGCTCAGGGCGGCGTTAATCGCTCCCCAGGAATCGGCATACTCCACTTCGTTCACCACTTTCGGCGAGATGTTGGCGGTCATATTCCCGACTACGTTGCGGCCCGGGGCGTTAAGAGCGATCGGGTCCGCGCCAGGATAATTCGGGGTCCCCCAGAGTCCGAAGGGAAAGTTCTCAGGCACGCTGTCCTGCATAAAGCGGGCAAATATGCGCACCCGGTCACCGACGTTCTGGTCGAACCGGACAATATCCTGACGGAAGTTGTTCAACTGGCTGAAACTCTCCACTAACTGATTGGTCCCGGAATTAGCCGGAAACGGCGCCATGATCGTACTCAAGTAAGCTGCGGCATTCTGGCTGTAGCAGGCGTGGTTGATCGTCCAGGTTTCGTCCGACCCCGTGCCGGCACTGGTGACGCAGGGGGTGTTGGTTGTGCCTGGTACATTCGGGAAAATGGGGATGGGCGTAGTCTCGCTGCCGATGATCTGGGCAGTCGAGAATACTCCGCCCAGCTCCGCATTGGTGGGCACAGGAATTTCCGCGCTCCCTGGAGTACTCGCCTTACGCCACTCTTCCGACCAGAAAACGAAGGTTTTGTTGTTAACCGGGTGGTAGATTTTGGGTATTTCGAGAGGGCCGCCGACCGTGAAACCGAAATCGTTGTAGCGCTCAATCGGGGTGCCGTTGGGCTGGAGGCCAGTAATGTTGCTGCTCGAATTGGAAACGTAACTGCTGTCAGCGATGACTTGCCTGTTCTCAAACGTATTCGCGTTGAAAAAGTTGTTGCGATTGAACTCGTAGGCGGTGCCGTGATACTGGTTCGTTCCCGCCCGGGTCGCAACCACCACCTGTCCGCCGCCGCTGCGCCCGAAGGACGCGTCGTAGTTGCTGCGCTCCAGGGTAAATTCCTGAATGGCGTCGACGCTCGGCGTGTTCAGCAAAGTTCCGTTGGAGCCGCTATCGTTGATGTCAGCCCCGTCCACCGTCCAGTTATTAGCGCCGGTGCGCGCCCCATTGACCGAAATCGAAGTGTTGCTCGACAGCCCAAATCCTGGTTCATCGCCCAACTGGTTGGCGACTCCGGGCTGCAGTAGTACGAGCTGCTCGAAGTTGCGGTTATTCAGTGCCAGCCCGCGAACCTGGTCACCTGTGATGGTGCCGGATTGTTCGGCTGTCGTCGTTTGAATGGGGGTGTCTTCCGCCGTCACTTCGACGGTTTCGCTCGCTTTCCCGGGCTTCAATTGCACATCGAGAGTGTGCTTTTCGGCGACGTTCAGAATGACCTCGTTGGCCACGTAATTCTCAAACCCGGCGTTCCTGACTGTCACCGTATATCGTCCCGCAGGGAGGTTCGTGATATTGAAATTGCCGGTGCTGGTGGTGATCACGGAGCGCACGTCGATGCCGGTCTCATTGTTGTGAACCGCGACCGTGGCGCCAGCCACCAGGGCTCCGCTGGGATCGGTCACCGTACCAGTAAGCGTAGCCGCCAGCTCTTGTGCCAGCCCTGCTGTTGCCAAGCCGAGGACAAGTACGCAGACGGCCAGAAATGCAGCCAACGTCTGGGAAACTCCGCATTCATCCTGATTCTTGGACTCTCTACGCTTTCCGTACGTCAATTCCCTCATCGCACCCCTCCTGAAACCACTCACTAACTGGTAGCAAACGAGCCTATAATACAAACGCACTATGCTATATAGCACGCCATGGCGCATAGTCAAGAAAAAAAGCAATCAGCCTGAAAAAACTGTACCATTCTGCCCCCAGCGATCGGTCTCCATCACCGGAGGGAAATCGACGCTGGAAAGATTTGGGTGCCAAAATCAGTCCCGAATCGGGAACATGACCGCATCAACTCGCTATGTATTTACTCGCTTCCGGCAGCATTCCGCGCTCCCCGGGCGCCGATCTCCGATACTCTAAGCACGGCTTGAGCTGAAATCCCTTGCCAATCCATGGGCGAAGGACCCATCAAACGCAATCCCCTGTGAGAATTGAGCTTTACATCAAACCGTCGATAAGCTATATAGCATAAGGCATTGAAAGAGCTGCATTGAGGGGCTTGACGGGGCCGGTGCCCATTGTCGACAGGGGCTCGCCGTGGATAGACTCTGGAACCAATACATTTATGTCTGGAAACCATCGCAATCGGACCCCCGCCTACAAAAGAATCCAGGGGGAGATCCGCAACCGCATCGCTTCCGCGGGTCTGAAACCGGGGGACGCGGTTGCGTCGGAGCGCGAACTGGCCAAAACCCACAAGGTGAGCCTCATGACCGCTCGCCACGCCTTAGCCGGGCTGGAGCACGAGGGGATCGTCGAACGCCGGCTCGGGGCAGGCACCTTCGTCGCCGTCCCAAAGATCCACTTCAACAAGTTGATGAGCTACACCGAGCAAATGTCCAGCCGTGGTTTGGCTCCGCGCTCTAGGGTGCTAGTCGCAAAGGTCATTGATGGCGATCCCGAAGTTGCGGCCAGACTCGGGCAGCCGGAAGCCACTCGAGTGGTGAAGATCCAACGTCTCCGGCTCACGGGGGAAGAGCCATTTGCGCTGGAAACCTGCTACTTGTCTGCCGATGAATTTCCCGAACTCGCATCGGCCGCTCTAGGACGGAGTTCGCTGTTTGCGATCCTGGAGCATGACTATGCAACGAAATTGGCATACGCAGACGAAGAAGTAGATGCGACATCCGCCGACGCCAACGTTGCGGAACTCCTCGGTGTGCCTCGGGGAGCTTCAGTACTGCGCATTCGCCAGATTATCTATTCAGCCAAGGGCAAGGCTACGATTTATGTAGTCGGTGTCTACCGCTCCGAACGGCACACGCTGTTTATCAGGCGCTTCCGGTAAGGCGTTGCAGCCCGTGGAAAGAAGGCCACGATGCACCTCGTAGTTGCCGTGATTCTTGCCAGTCTTGGAGCATCGGCAGGCGCGCCCAATCAGGCAATGCCGGCGCAAAGCCCAACTCCTGGATCTCTCAACACCGCATTCGTCAACACCCTGATGCCGCAGCCGTCGCATCTTTCCACGCAGGAAGGGCGGCTAACGCTCTCACCTTCGTTTGCTATCATCACGGACCACTACAGGGACGCGCGTCTTGACGCGGCCATAGCTCGCAGCCTCGAGCGAATCGAGACACAAACCGGCATTTCAATTTCAGCATCCGCGCCAACCGGCGGCGGAACCGGAGCGCTGACCGTCAGCGTTGATGGGCCGGGACAAACCGTCCAGTCGGTCGAGGAAGATGAGTCTTACTCTCTCGATGTCAATTCTTCGGTCGCGCGCCTCCACGCCGCTACAGTAGTTGGAGCCATGCGTGGGCTCGAAACCCTGGAACAGTTGGTGCAGACAGACGCAACCGGTTATTTCCTTCCTGCGGTGTCGATTCAGGACACTCCACGTTTTCGCTGGCGCGGACTCATGATCGACTGCGGACGCCACTTCATGCCGGTTGACGTCATCAAGCGGACGCTCGACGGAATGGCCGCTGTCAAGCTAAACGTCTTCCATTGGCATCTCAGCGAAGACCAGGGCTTCCGGATCGAGAGCCGCGCTTTCCCCCGGCTCACCGAGATGGGCTCTGACGGGCTTTTCTACACCCAGGAGCAGGCCCGGGAAATTGTTGCGTATGCGCGCCACCGGGGCATCCGTGTCGTTCCTGAGTTCGACGTGCCGGGACACACCAGTGCATGGTTCGTCGGATATCCCGATCTTGCGAGTGCTCCCGGTCCCTTTCACATTGAGCGGGAGTTCGGCGTCTTCGATCCAGTGATGGATCCCACGCGCGAGAGTACCTACAAGTTTCTCGACACATTTATCGCAGAGATGGCAGCCATCTTCCCCGACCACTTCATGCACATAGGAGGAGACGAGAACAACGGAGTGGAATGGAAGGCCAATCCGCGGATCCAGGCTTTCATGCGCGAACACAATCTCCAGGACACAGCCGCCCTGCAAAACTATTTCAACCAGCGTCTCCTCAAGATTCTTGAGAAGCATGGCAAGCACATGATCGGCTGGGACGAAATTCTTACGCCCGATCTACCCAAGGACGTTGTCGTTCAGAGCTGGAGGGGTTTCGATTCACTCGCTGCCGGAGCGAAAAACGGCTACAGCAGCATTCTCTCCGCCGGCTATTATCTGAATCTTATGAGCAGCGCCGCGGACCACTACTTGGTGGACCCTCTGCCCCAAGCGAGCGGCCTGAGCCCGGAGGAGCAGGCGCGCATTCTCGGCGGAGAAGCATGTATGTGGAATGAGCAGACTACTTCACGAGACATCGACTCCCGCATCTGGCCTCGCGCCGCGGCGATCGCCGAGCGCTTCTGGTCGCCGCGCGAAGTATCCAATGTGGACGACATGTACCGCCGGCTCACCGTTGAGTCGCTGCGGCTGGAAACTCTTGGTTTGACGCAGATCTCGCACGAAGCAGCGAGCCTGCGCGGCTTAGCCGGGACCGAACAGATCGAGCCTCTCCGTGTTCTCGCGTCCGTGCTCGAGCCTGTCACCTTCAACGACCGCGCACACATGCAGCACCCGAATCAGCTCACGCCACTCAATCAGCTCATAGACGCTCTTCCACCCGATCCGCCATCGCGTCACAATTTTGAGGTGCTCGTGAGCGCCTATCTGCAGGATCCCGAAACTCGATCGCAGAAAGAAGCGGAACTTACTGCCAACTTCAAAGCCTGGATCGCAGCAGAACCTGGAATCCTGCGCTCGATGGCTGACTCACCCACTCTGGCTCTGGCAGAACCGCGAGCTCAGCAACTCACCGTACTGGGAACGATAGGTCTCGAGGCGGTCTCTCATCTGTCATCTGGACTACCCGCGGCCGCCGGTTGGAAGGCTCAGCAACTGGCTCTCTTGGACGAAGCCGAGAAACCGCAGGCGCTGGTTCGCTTCACGATTATCAAGCCCTTGCGCGACCTGGTCACCGCGGTTCCCGAGGCGCCCAATAAATAACATCGACAAAAAATTAAGGCAAGCTGGCTTCTCAGCCAGCTTGCCCGAGTTCTTCATTCTGCGTGCAAGGCCTCTACAGAACTAGCGGCCCAGACCCGCAGCCAGGGTTTTTACCATGGTTCCATTTGCATCGTCGTCTTTCAGTGCCCAGACGTAAGCGCCGCCCAAGCCTCCTGGGACTTTCAGGTTTATATAGATCGTCTTCAGGAACACCGTGAAGGGATCGTCGTAGGTGTAGAACGTTCCACCGGTCGGGTCGTACAGCGATACAGCGACTCTTCGCGGATCGAAGTAATTACTGTAGCCACTGGAGGTAAGCGTGGAGAGCGTCGAATAGGTTAACAGCCCCGGAGTTAGCAGGGTGTCGCAGCCCGCCGTGCCACCGCTGAGGTCCGGACACAAGCCAGTTCCGTTCGCCAGAAGAACCGGAGAGGGTCCGGTTGAGTTTTGGTACAAGCCATGGTTTACGTTAGGCGCGCCCGTCCAGCCTGCTCCGTAAAGAGGCATACCCATGGTGTATTTGTATGGCGGCACACCTGCCTTTAGATAGGCATTCACCGTGTCGTCGATGTCGAGATCCTGACCAAACAGCGGATCCTGGCGGGAATCGAATAGCGGCGATGCGTCGTTGGTTTGCGTGACCCATGAGCCGGAATAGTTGTAGCCATCAATGGTGATGAAATCAACTTGCGCGGCGGCTTTACGAAGATTGATGTTGACGTAGTTCTGCGAGCCCGCGGGCCCATCGAACGACAGGGTATATCGCTTGCCCGTGGTTACGCTCAAGGCGTTGAGTTGGTCGCGGAACTCTTGCAGCAGGGCGGTAAAGTTCTGCGTGTCGGTTGCTGTGGGGAATTCCCAATCGATATTGAAACCGTCAAACAGGCCAGGGGCAGTGATGCCTGTGGCGATGTTGCCATTGACGAACATATCGATGCAGGAAGCGGCGAGGGCCTGGCGTCCGGCAGCGGTGCTGGCGGCGCTGACGAAAGCCGAAGTATTGGGAGCCGACGCGCCTCCCAGGGACATCAGAACTCTTAGGTTGGGATGTAGTGCCTTGAGTTGTTGAATGGCCGCAAAATTTCCATAGAGCGGCCCAAGGTAGGCGGTACCGCTCACGCTGGGCAGGTATGGAGATTGATAATCGGCCCACGTGTCGGCAATGGCGCATGCTGGCGCCGGACTCGTCGTGACATTGCCAAAGGCGTAGATGAGATGCGTCAACTTATCGGCCACACCATTCTGTTGCAGGTTTGCAATGTTGAAGCCGGCGTAATAGATGCTCCACTCTTCGAAGTATCCTCCGACAATCTTGCCTTGATCTTGGTTTTGTGCGAGTGAGGGGGAGATGCATGCAACGAGGGTCAACAAAGTAAGCAGAGCCACTCGGAACAGGCGGGTCGGGAAATGGATCGACATGGCAAATGCCTCCAGAATTCGTGAAGTACGAACCGCCGGAGTATAGAGCTATATAGCGGAACTTGCAATAAGGTATTTCCCAGGCGCGAATTTATCATTGACGATCGCAAGGGTACTGAAGTTCTTCCGCAATGACAGGAGCCAGAGATGCGAGCACAACCCCAGTGGGGCGTTGCGTCCGTTGGGCGTCCTCAACATATCAGCTATATAGCAGAAAGTGTCAGTTAACTCTTGGACATGGCAGGTCATGGAGTTCCCCTGCAGAGATAAACGCGCTGCCGCATTCGTTCATTCGAGTTCCAGATCGCGATTTACTTGAGGCCGGCCGCAATTGCTTTCGTCAGCGATCCTTCGGCGTCGTCGTCATTCAGCGCCCAAACGTAGGCGCCGCCAAGCTTCTTCTTTTTAATGTAGGCCGTCTTCGCTGCTACCGCAGCGGGATTGTCGTAGGTATAGAAGATTCCGCTCGTCGGATTGTAGAGCGTCGCTCCGACTCTCACCGAATCGTACCAGGGGGTAAATCCATATTTATTCGTGAGATTCTCAATGGTCGAGTAGGCGGCAAATCCCGCCGTCAGCACGGTGTCGCATCCGGGCGAAGCGGTGGCTTTATCGGTGTTCCGGCACAGGCCTGATCCGTCGGCCAAGGGAACTGGAGCCGGGGCGGTCGCGTTCTGGTACAAGCCATGGTTCACGTTGGCGACATTCGTCCAGCCCACCGCATATAACGGCAGACCCATCGTATATTTGGCGGCCGGCACGCCAGCCTGGCGATAGGCTCTTACGGTCGCATCGATGTAGCGGGCGTCGGCGAACGCAGGGTCGGCGGCCGTGTCGTACAGCGAGGACGACTCATTGGTTTGCCTGTCCTGTGGTGCGGCATAGTCGTAACCGTCGATGGTGAGGAAATCCACTTGCGCAGCCGCAGCCTTAAGATCGATGTTCACGTATTTCTTCGGGTTCGCTGGCGAATCGAACGTCAAGACATACTTCTTGCCTGTCGTTTTCGACAGGGCATTGAGCTGCGTGCGGAATTCCTTTAGCAGAGCGGTGAAGTTCTGCTTGTCGTGCGCTCCCGGAAACTCCCAATCGATATTGAAGCCGTCAAACAAGCCGGGAGCGGTGACGCCTGCAGCGATGTTGCCCTTGACGAACATCTCGATGCACGAAGAGGCAAGCGCGGTGCGGCCGGAAGCAGTGGCTGCGGCCGTCACGAACCCTGCAACGTTGCCCGCCTGTCCCCCCAAAGAGATCAGCACTTTCAGAGCGGGATGAAGCCCCTTGAGTTGTTGGATCGCGCCAAAATTTCCGTAGAGTGGGCCGGCGTAGGGCTTGCCGCTGACGCTGGGAAGGCTGGAATTCTGGTAAGCGGCCACGGGATCAGCAACAGCGCACGCCGGCGGAGAAGTCGGGGTCACATTGCCGAAAGCATAAATCAAGTGCGTCAATTCATCAGCCACGCCATTCTTTTGGAGATCGGCAATGTAGTAGCCGGCGTAATTGATGCCCCATTCCTCGAAGTATCCCCCGAAAATCCTGCCATCATAACGCGCTTGCGCAAACGACTGAGAGACACAGGCCACCAGGATCAACAAACTCGTCAAAAACGCCCGGGGCAAGCACGGAAGTAAAGATCTCGACATAGCCAACGCCTCCAGGATTCGTAAGCGGCTGATCGGTAGAGTTGGCTAGACATGTTAGGTGTAGGTGGGCAGGAAGGTCAACGTGCGATGGAGGGTCTACAACGACAGCAAAGGTGCAATATCCGCCTTTTTGCAGATCGACGTAAAGAAGCCTTCAGTGCTTCCTGCAATTTCTCCGGATCGGCGATGGGCGCGGCTTTGCCCCCGTATTCGATGTGCCCGAAAGCACATCACCCTAGAGTACTCGATGCGCTGACGAAGCACGTGAATTTGGCCGGAGAAAGGTTAGCGCGAGACTGCGCAGTCCGCCGCGCAGTCTGGACTGCAGAGAAGTTCCGCTCACTCTGCGCCGAAATACGCGAATAATGCCCGCATTTCGCGATTATTCCTCGACAAACCGGACTACCAGACATAAGTTCCTACGGACTCCGGCGGTAACGTGGTCTGAAGGAATGTCTCGTGGTACTTCACCGCAAAGGGCTTCGCGAAATTTGCCGTGTTCGAAACCACCAGCACCACCTTGTGCTGGGGAGTAAGAAAAGCGACGCTTGCCAACTGTTCCATCTCACTCGACGCCACTCGCAGTGAGCCCGGAGGCACGAACTGCGAAAAATGCTCGACCGCGTAGTAAGCAACATTTTTGGTGACAGAATCGTCATTGAGGGTCATGGCTCCTGAACAGTCGGTGCATCCCCCATTGTTAGTGTGCGGCCCGTTCTGCGGATCAGCGGCCAAATTCCACAGCAGCACGTTTCGGCACCAGTTTCGGGTTGCGCCGATCATCACGCGCCTTACCGCCTCGGCAATTCCAAGCGGACCCAAGCGCGGTTCGGTGACCGATTGCTCCGTCAAATACAAATTCTTTTGCGGAAACGCATCGTGCACCTGCGTCAGCAAACCGGCATCACCGCCGTAAAGATGAAACGCGGTTCCATCCACGTACTTGCTCGCGGCAGGATCTTTTAGAATCGACAGTGGATAGGACAAAACATCCGGATTATGGTCATAGAGCAGAATCTTGGTCCGAATACCTGCCTTCTCGAAGGCAGGCCCCAGATCATTCGCAATAAACGTATCCTCTTCCTTCGCAAATACCACCATGCTCGGCGTGTTTTTGGGATTCAGCGGTTCATTCTCGACCGTGATCGCATCGATTGCGATCCCCTCCGCGCGCATTGCCTCAATGTACTTCACGAGATACTTCCCGAATGCTTTGTAATATTCCGGCTTGAGTTCACCGGCCTTCACGTCGTTGTTGGTCTTCATCCACGCCGGAGCGGACCACGGTGATCCCAGGATCTTGATTTCGGGCCGGATCGCCAGGATCTCCTTCAGCACTGGAATCACATCCGCGCGATCTGCTCCCAGGTTGAACTTCGCCATCTCCACATCGGTCTCGCCCGGCGCCAGGTCATCGTACGAATACACGCGCTCATTCATATCGGAAGAGCCGATGCTCACGCGCAGGTAGCTCACTCCCATCCCGTTGTCTCCGGTCGTAAACAGTTCCTTCAGCAGGGCGGCCCGTTGCGAAGCGTTCATGCGCATCAGCAGCTGGGCGCTTCCTCCGGTCAGCGCAAATCCAAAGCCATCGATTGACTGGAAATGTTGCGCATCGTCCACGGCAAGCACCGGCAGCCGGCCCGCTTCCGGGGAAAAGTGCAGAGCGACCGCTTGCGGCGCAACCAGGGCGGTGCGGTCGGACGTCGTCAGCCACATCCTCGCCTCCCGCTCCTGCTGCGCGTTCAATAGCGAGGAGAACAGCAAGGCACAAAACGAACACAGGAGCATTTTCAGCTTCATGAAACCTCCGATTTACGAATGCCGAAGTCCTTGGAAAGACAAAAGATGCGTGCCACAATTGTCCAACGATAACAGCAAAGCGGAACTGCGCCTGTCAACCCGAATCAAACCCGAACTCGGGAGTAGAGGGGCTGTGCTCAGCACAGGCGGCGGGGTTTTGAGTGCAAACGCCAGGCCGGCAAAGTGTCTTCTTGTCCCCTGTCCTTGGGAGTTCGTCACTTTCTCTTTTTCTTCGCATCGTGAGAGCTATTGTATGCATCCAAGGAAACTGGCATCTTCACTCGCCGCTCGCATTCACACTGAATTAATTGAACTGGATCAATCGAGATGACCGTCGCGAGAGTGTTGCAGAATTCATTCGCCGTGATCGCCCTGACAACTTGCCTGGCCGGCGCGCAGACGTCCGTGCCTGCGGTAGCCTTCCGTCAGCCGCTCGATGACGCCTGGTGGACCGGCCCTTTGCTGGCGCCGAACGCCTCGACCCTGCCGCAAGGTCACGTGCTGGTCGAGCCCTATCTTTACGACGTGATCACCGAGGGCTTCTACAACTCCAGAGGCACTCGCGTCAGCCAACCGCACGAGAACGGATACGGCTCGCTCACCTACATCAATTACGGACTCATTAACAAATTCACGGTAGGAGTGATCCCCACATTCGGCTACAACGAACCGGGTAACGGACCCGGCAGCGGTGGCGTCGGAGATCTCATGGTGCAGGCTCAATATCGGCTCCACTTGTTTCATGAGGGCGGCTGGCTCCCCACAACTTCGGTCAACGTGCAGGAAACGCTTCCGACCGGAAAGTACGATCAACTTGACCACCCCAGCGACGGCTTCGGCGCCGGCGCGTACACGACTACCCTCGGTCTCTACACACAAACTTTTTTCTGGATGCCCACCGGCCGCATCCTGCGCACGCGCTTCAACGTCACGCAGGCGCTCTCCAACTCAGTGAATGTTCAGGATGTGAGCGTCTACGGTACATCCCAGGGATTCCGCGGTCATGCCAGCCCCGGCGCCGCCCTGCTCGTCGACTTCGCCGCCGAGTACAACGCGACCCGACATTGGGTACTTGTCATGGAAGGTGTTTACCGACACCAATACAACACCCACGTGGCTGGATATAGCATCGCGAGTCCGAACCTGCCGATCCTGCTCAATTCTGGATCCAGCCAGGTGTTCGGTCTGGCTCCTGCCCTCGAATACAATTTCAACAGCCGCGTAGGAGTAATCCTGGGTATGCGCCTGTTCCCTGCGGGCAAGAACACAACCGACTCGATTACGCCTGCGATGGCCGTCAACATTGTTCACTGATCGATGTGCTTAGGCTGGGGACCACGAACCTTGGGAGAGTGTTCGGTGTGGGCAGCTTGGGAGATCACCTTATACAGCTGCAGCAAACGCGCGCGCACTGTACCGGAGGACACGCCGACTGCCTTCGCAATCTCGCGAAAGCCAGCCCCTTGTTCGCGCATCCGCATCATCTGGTCAACATTGATGATCCGCGGCGGACGCCCCCGCTTTGCGTTAGGCAACCCAATCCTGAGCCGCTGTTGCATCAGATGCCGGCTTACCGTACCCGGAGACACGTCTACTGTCTTCGCGATGTCGCGGACAACAGTCCCCTGTTCGTACATTCGCATCATCTTATCGACATTGATTATCCGGGGCGGACGACCCATACGCTTCGAGTTACAAAGCCGAGTGCGTACTGTAGCGGGGGACGCGCCGACTGCCTTCGCAATCTCCCGAAAACTAGTTCCTTGCTCGCGCAGTCGGGTTATCTCGACTACCTTGATTATCCTGGGCGGACGCCCGAGCGTCTTCCCCTTACGCCTCGCTTTACGCAACCCAGCCTTCACCTGCTCCTGGATCAGCGAACGTTCACGTTCAGCCATCGCTCCAACAATTTGGAACATCAGTCGGCCGGACGGGGTCGACAGGTCCAGGTTGTCACGAATGCTGACAAAGGTTATACCGTGCGAGTATAGGTGAGCGAGAGAATCGACGAAGTGCCTGAGAGAGCTACACCGCTGCCACCTGGCGCAACTCTGCCAGGCGCGTCGTCAGAAGTCCAAGATACTTTTCCATACCTTCGTCTGTCTTTGCAGAAACCCTAAAGACCGGCATGCCCGGGCGCACAGCCTGGATGTTGTTGTATGCAGTCTCCCAGCTAAATTCAACTGCCGCCGCTAAGTCAACCTTACTGATGACCGCAATGTCGGAGCTGTTGAAAATCGTGGGATATTTCAGAGGTTTGTCCTCTCCCTCGGTAACGGAAATAAGTACGAGACGGAGCTCACCGGGCGCCGCGCTCGACAACGTGGACAAAAGATTACGACTGAAACGTCTTCCACGCACAGGCGAGAACCTTGCAGTGGAGTGTTCTCGCAGGCCATTTCATAACAGGAGAGTAAAGCCTCTTTCACCAGGCCGGACAGGGCGCCCAGCTTCAAGTGCACGGCATTCACCGAAACGCCGCGACGCGCCGCCTCTTCCTCGGCAAGTTCTACGATGCTCATGGCAATCGAAAGTTCATGCATGGTTCTCCTTACTCGCGCGGTTCGTGGTCCCTTCGCGTACTGCCATCGAAGCGGCCGAACGCCGCCAGTGCCGCCTGACCCAGGCTGATGCCGCCGTCGTTGGGCGGAACTGCATGGTTTGTCCACATCTGCAGTGGCGATCCGCTCGTAAGCAGAGACGTCAAATCTTCCAGCAGCAAGTCGTTCTGGAAGACTCCGCCAGAGAGAACGACAGTATCGACCCCGTGACTATCGTCGAAGAATATGCTTTTCTCCAGTTTCCTCTCTTTCTTGGGCTCCTCTCGTCACGGACGTACTCATTGGGCGAAATCCACCACCGCCTGGCTGAAATCAACCGGTGTAAGTCAATCAAAAGAACGGAACTCTTTCCCGATCCCAGTGTTCGACCTAGTAGCAGGAATTCTGGGGGACCGCATGAAAACCAAACTATCTAGAACGCTGCTTACCGCGGTATTGACGAGCGCGTTGGCACTCGCGACTGGCACTTCCTTGAAGGCGCAGGACCAGTCGACGGACAAACCCTCGGCTGGGAGTGCCCAGGTGGATCAAGGACCGCCGCCAGAGCAGACCGCGCCGCAATACAGTGCGCCAGACCAGAGCGCGCCTCAGAATGTCGCGCCTCCCTCACCGCAAAATCAAAATACATACCAAGATCAGGCGCAGGCGCCTCCGCCTCCAACCGGGCCGGATCAACGCCAGTTCACGCCATTGCCATCGGACCAGTTGAATAAGCTGGTAGCTCCGATTGCGTTGTATCCCGATGCGCTCGTGGCGCAAATACTGGCCGCATCCGCGTATCCAACGCAGATTGTAGAAGCGGACCGGATGGTACGGGACTACCCGCAGCTGAAGGGAAAAGATCTGGCCCAGGAAGCGGAACAGCAGGATTGGGATCCAAGCGTGAAGGCCCTGGTGGAGTTTCCCACAGTGTTGGCGAACCTGGACAGGAATCTGTCGTGGACCTCTGAGCTGGGCCAGGCCTATCAAAACCAGCAGGATGACGTGATGCAGGCGATCCAGTACATGCGTCACAAGGCTTACGACGCGGGCAATCTGCGGAGCACGCCTCAAGAGCGCGTCTACGAGCAGGGGCCGAATGTAGACATCCAACCGGCTGATCCGGATGTGGTGTATGTGCCCACTTACAACCCAGCGTATGTATACGGATATTCCGTAGGCCTGTGGCCTGGGTTCTATCCGTGGTGGGGATTCGGCGGCCCGCGCATTTCGTTCAGCATTGGCTTCCCGCTCTGGCCGTTTTTCGGCTTTGGCTGGGGATGGCATGGATGGGGCCTCGGATGGGGCTTCCACGGGGGCATCTTCTTCGGCGGACATCCTTATGCCTTCCGCAGTGGAGCGTTTTATAACCACGCCGCGTTTGTGCATGGAAATTATCGAGGATTCTCTTCCGCGCATGGCGCATTCGGGGCGCACGGATTTACGGATCACGGCGCGCGCGGGTTTGGCTCAGCCGCAGGCCACGGATATGCGGGCGTATCTCGAGGTTACGCCGGGGCCTCCCACGGCTTTGCCGGAAGCAATCGCCGGGCAGCCGTTAACCGGGGCGCTGAAGGTAACCGAGCGTACGCAGGCAACCGGGGATTTTCCGGAGGCGACCGAGCTTTCGCTGGACGCGGATCAAGCGCGCCGCGCGCCGGTGGCTTCGGCGGCAGCCGCGGAGGTGAGTCGCGCGGACCCTCTTCGCATGGAGCATCAGGGCATGCAGGCTCCGGCGGTTCGCACGGCGGCGGACACTCTGGCGGTGGACATGCCAGCGGTGGTCACAGCGGCGGCGGACACGGCGGCAAGCGCTAAGTGCCTCGTACACACTGTCAGCCTCATTCCCGAGGCGTTTGCATCCAGGCACACTCCCGAGTATTTATTTTGCTCACGGCAGTCTCCACGATCGGTGCATCACATCAGAAGCAGATCTGACGCGTTGCTTCTGCTCGGTCGCAAAATCGAATCTTCAATCCTGTCCCTCAATAACGAGGTCTGAAAGGGAGAAAGTGCATCGCGCAATTGCCATCAGGAGGTATTGCAAAATAGCGCGTCTCGTGACACCATCTAAACGTAGATAGCCGGTTATAATGGGCGCGGCGTGCTATGCGTGAGGGAACCCTGCGATGATTTTTACCCGCATGTATCGAATCACAACGTTTATTCCACCTGAGCATTTGGACGCGCTGCTGGAAGGAATCGGTCGCGAGGTGCCCTTGCGATACGGGCATTACGAGCAATCGGCTTGGTGGTCTGCCGTGGGGGTAGAGCAGTTCCGCCCGATTCCGGGCGCGAACCCAACGGTCGGTGAAATTGGCCGGACCGAGCGCGTGCCGACGGTGCGCATCGAGTTCGCGATCCCGCACGACCCTGATCTGCTCGAGCGATTCTTGACTCGCGGCCTCATTCCCAATCACCCATGGCAGGAGCCAGCAGTCTTCATCGACGAATCGAGCGTCACGCTAGCGGAACATCGGAAGAGCGCGGGGTGAGGGTGCGGGGTGCTGAGGGTACGAACGACGGTTTGCGGTAAGACAGGAGAAGGGAACGATGATCATTCGCGTCTGGCGAGGGCGGACCAGTACTGCTGAGGCAGATAAGTACGAGCGCTTCCTGAAGGAAACGGCGTATCCGGACTACGGCGAGGTGCCGGGCAATCGCGGGTGGATACTGCTCCGGCGTAGTGTGTCGGACAGCGTCTCGGACACCGTCTCGAACAACGTCGAATTCATGTTCGTGTCATTCTGGGATTCGATGG
>Ga0209380_10000413_pt1 | contig 30069 bp, 23 predicted proteins | sample HubBroMetageWFT6_FD_188347 | JGI IMG/M metagenome (GOLD analysis project Ga0209380, IMG submission 188347) | Warmed and freeze-thawed soil microbial communities from the Hubbard Brook experimental Forest, New Hampshire - Hubbard Brook CCASE Soil... | ecosystem: Environmental > Terrestrial >... | reverse complement strand
TCGATCAAGTGTTCTTGCCATTTCACCGTCTTCTTCAAAGCGCGCAAACTGCAGGCGTAGAGGATGAGTTCTTTTAGCAAGGCTGAGACATTGATCACACAACAGTCGCGTGGCAGTGTCTTGGCGAGCGCAGACTTGAAATACAGAGTTCGCATCGCCACCGAACCTGACATGGTGATGGTGTGCGAGACCCGTTCCGGTATCCAAACCGCACGGTAGGGCGGCACAACCCAGGTACCATCGCGAGTACGAACGGTCATCACCCCGCGGGATGCATAGACCAGTTGATCTCGATCATGGAAATGCAACGGTACTACGTGACCCGCTGGGTAGTCCCGCGTGAGAGTTGTGACTACTGACTTAGGATCCTCTGACCGATCGAAGATTCCATTTTGCCGCTTTTGCGACATCTATTGGCACATTATCGAAAGCGCGCACAATTGACAACCATTTAGGGTAGGAACCGGTAAGAACCAGGCTAAACGTTATGGGGATGAATCGCATACATCAATGGCTGTGCCACTCGGACGGTTGGCGCGCGACCGTAAATCAGCGAACGCCATGGGTTCTAGCCAACACGGACCTAGGGTCGAATGTGCTGGAGCTCGGACCGGGGCCGGGTCTAACTACGGACCTGTTGCGGATGTCGGTCAAACGACTGACAGCTCTAGAACTCGATCCGAAGTTGGCGAATGCGCTGACTTTACGGCTGCAAGGAAGCAATGTCCAGGTCATTGAGGGGGATGCCGCTAATATGCCGTTCCTGGACTCTGAGTTCTCGGGCGCGGTTTCGTTCACCATGCTCCACCACGTGCCTTCTCCCGAAATTCAAAACAAAGTCCTCCGTGAAGCGTTCCGAGTTTTAAGGCCCGGCGGTTTTTTTGTGGGTTGCGACAGCCTTCAGAACTGGTTGATGAGGATCATTCACATCGGCGACACGTTGGTTCCGGTAAATCCCGATACTTTCGGAACGCGATTGCAGGATGCGGGATTCGAAGTCTTGGAGGTACAGAAGCACACACAAGCTTTCCGATTCCGGGCTCGACGACCCGCAGGGGAGCTAGTCAAAGCATAAAACGGTCGGTGAAAAGAACGAACAATGATTAGAGATTTGGAGGACATTTACATGAATACGCGAACGGCTATTCTCAGGCGAAGTGTTTCAAGAGCTTCTTGTCTCGGAGTCTTGATGGGCCTAGCCCTCACAATAAACTGTTTCGCAGGGACCAATGCTACGCCGTGCGCTGCGAATCCGGAGAATCGGCAACTCGATTATTGGCTCGGCAATTGGGCTGTCGGGGCTGAGGGTTCCTCCGGGAAGGCTCACAGCACCGTGAGCCTATCGCTAGACAAGTGCTTAGTCGTCGAGAACTGGGATGGCGGGAGAGGCCACTACGGACAAAACATCTTCGGCTACAGCACGGACGACAACAGCTGGCATGGAATGTTCGCCGACAATGAGGGCCGGGTTCACGTGTTTACGTCTGGCAAGGCTTCGTCAGGCTCAGCAGAATTTGAAGGTACAAGCCGTGGACCAAGCGGCAAGACCGTATTGAATCGCGTGAGGATGGTGCGGCTGAGTCCGAACAAGGTCGAGCAGACCTGGGAAAAGTCGAGCGACAACGGGTTGACATGGAATCTGGCATTTCGCGGAGAATACTCGCGAGCCAATCCTTAGCGCGAGCGACCGTGCGTATTGTGAGAGGAGCCTTTATGCGCTGGAAGCTGGCTCGGACTGCAGTCTGTCTGATTTCCCTGCAATTCGGCTGTGTCGGCGCGCTTGGTGCGCAGCGCCGGCAACCAGAACCGACCGTAAAGATCCAGAGCGGCTTGCTTGAGGGCATCCATTTCGGTTCGGAGCCGAATTGGGCTGCGTTTCTCGGTGTCCCGTACGGGGCACCTCCAACGGGCAAGCTTCGGTGGAAACCTCCAGAACCGGTGCGAGAATGGACTGGAACTCGCAAAGCCGTCAACCCCGGTTCGCCTTGCTTGCAACTCCCAGCCCCGTGGTTTCCGTACATCGAGGGCAATGAAGACTGTTTGTACTTGAATATCTGGACTACGGAGCTTCGCGCGAACGCCAATCGTCCGGTACTGGTTTACTTCCATGGTGGAAGCAACACTCAGGGCTACAGCCAGATGACGCCGCTTGGCCCCCCGCTTTCGAGGCTGGGGTTGGTGGTAGTGAGCGCGAATTACAGACTCGGCCCTTTCGGATTTCTGGCACATCCAGCCCTGACGGAGGAATCGGAGCATCACTCTTCCGGCGACTACGGGCTTCTGGACCAAGTACAGGCACTCAAATGGGTGAAGGAGAACATCCGGGAATTTGGCGGCGATCCAGACCGCGTCACGGTGATGGGGCAATCGGCCGGAGCTGTAGACATCTGTCTACTCATGGCATCCCCGCTCTCCCAAAGCTTGTTCCTTGGCGCAATCTTGGAAAGCGGAGAATGTCAAGACACGCTGAATGAAGATATCCGCATGCCGACCACGTACAACCTGATCGACACCACGGGCGAGAGCTCAGGAGAACGGCTGGCAAAAGATCTTGGCGTTACCGACGGGCTGGAGACTCTGCAGAAGCTACGCACTATTCCAGCAAGTGAAGTCCTGAAAGCGTGGAAGAACGATCCAGCGCTGCATTTCGACGCCATCGTCGATGGCTGGATAATTCCCAAGCAGCCTGCCTTGATATTCGCAGAGGGCAACCAGATGCACATCCCAATCCTTGTTGGGAGTAATGCCGATGAGGCGACCGTCTTTGGTCACAATGATTTGAAGACCGTCAGTGACTACAAGAGGCATCTCCAGCAAGACACCGGCGAGTACTCCAAGCAAGAATTCCGCACCTACCCGGTGAGTTCCGATGCCGACGTTCCCCTCCGCTCGCTACAGTTGGAGAGCGACGAATTTGCGTGCGGAGCCTATTCCCTCGCCCAAGCCATGACGAGAGCGGGAATGAAGTCATACCTGTACTATTTCACGTACGTCGATTCAGGAAAGCGGTCCCGGCTGGGCGCACACCATGGCGAAGAACTCTTCTTCTTGAGCGACTCGTTCCCCAGTGACTGGGAGCACACTAGCGAAGACCAACCATTAGGAGACCTCATTCGACGTTATTGGGTGGAATTCGTCAAGACTGGTGATCCTAATTTCGACGGTGCACCTCATTGGCCTTTTTATAACGACAATTCTCTGGAATATTTCGAACTCGGAACACACATGGGTCTTCGCCCAGTTTCTCAACGCATCCGAAACCTGGAGATCATCATGAAACGAGTCGTTGCACAACAGAATCGGAAGTGAGTGAACTGTCGGCGCAGCGAACTCTGGCGAATTGAATTGTTTCAAGCAGGCGTCGATTCTCAGATTGGCGCGTCAGCGGCTCCATGCCACGGGGTATCCAAATCAGCGGCCGCGGGGGTTGCGCGCTATGGGCAGACTTCGGTATCAACCGGGGATGGAGGTGGAGATCGAAGGGTTGGGGGTACTCCGAAACAAGACTGCCTAAGATCCTCAGTCAGAGCACCGCATTCTGTCTCCCACGAACCTGATTCAGGAAGTCGAAGCGTTGCTTACGACCCATGGCAAAGGAATTCCCGCAGGACACTCGACACACGGTTGCCGTGGCGGAAGGCCTTAATCAAGCGCGACATAACTTCTGAAGGCTGCGACTTTTGTGGTTTGGGATCGCTGAAGAATGAAACCGGATTGGCCCCTGAATCGAGCGCGGCGCACGCTTCCTGGTAGGCCTTGAGCAACTCGGCCGGTTGACGATGCTCTTCACTGATGCCGATGCGCATGGCGAGCTTGGTCTCCGGGCGGACCTTGGCAAGAATGCTTTCCGCCATCTCCCCCAACGAGAGGCGCTGATGGTTGTGGTTGCGCATCTCCTGGCTGGTGAAGATGCAGATTTCTCCGGGCCGCACGAGCATGGCCAGCGAATTCGGCAAACTCTGGCAGAAGCTGCACGAGGGCGTCGCCGGTTCCTACACGGCTCTTGAACTTGGCCTTCAGAGGATCCAGTTCTTCCCCCTCTTCATGCCACATCAACTCGACGTTACGGATAGGGCTGGTGTTATTGAGCAGTAGAAGGAAGTGTTTGAACAGTTCCAAATCCTTTTGAAATTCCCGCTTCATTGCCCCACTTAGGACGGTGTGATGCTTTTTCAAGATCGCCCCCAGAATGGGGTGAATTGTATTACAGAAGAACGGCTTGAAGTATTACTAAAACGAAAGGATATGTCGTTTAACTGATTTCACCAATGGATATTTGAGCTACGAATGGGCACGTACAGTCAGGCCACCGTCTACGATCAGATCGGTGCCCGTGATGAAGGAGGAGCTGTCGGACGCGAGAAACAGGGCGGCTTCACTAATATCGTCAGGCATCCCGCGACGCCCGAGGGGATGAAGCGCGGTCGTTTGCTCTGCTACAGACCTCGGATTGGCGGTATGTCGCAGGTATTGCTCCCAGAGGCGCGTGTCAATATAACCGGGACAAATGCAATTCACGCGGATATGCCGGCTCGATAATTCCAAGGCTAGATTTCGCGTGAGCGCAACCATACCAGCCTTGGAGCACGCATAGGGGATTGAATCGGGGAAGGCGTGGGTAGCGTGAATGGAGCTGATATTCACTATTGCTCCGCCCGTCTCCGGAAACACAGGGACTACGGCCTGAGTGAGCAGGAAGGCACCGCGTAGATTCACGTTCATTACCAGATCCCAGTCCGCCACGGTCAGTTTTTCGATCGATCTCTCAAGTTCGACCCCCGCGTTGTTAACCAGAATGTCGACGCGGCCATGCTGATTTCCCACGGTGTCTACCGCATTTTTAATTTCAATCGGATCGCGCAGGTCGGCACGAAGGTAGCGCACCGGCAGAGACGGGTTTTGTCTGGTGAGCTCGACGACCGTCTGATTTCCGCTTTCCGAGTCACAGTCCAGAATGAAGACGCATGCCGCCTCGCGTTGGAACCGGGCCGCGATCGCACGGCCAATCCCCTGAGCCCCGCCACTGATAAGAGCCACGCGACCGTCGAGCCGGTTTGGGGATTTCATTTCGTTCATGACTGACGCAGGTTCCTGCCAGCGGCACATCCTCGCGCGGCTTTCAGTGTACTTCCCCTTCAATGAAGATCAGTTCCGAACTATTGGGCAAATTGAGATCGACCTTGAGTCCCCGCTCCGTGAGCTCTCGACCCGTGACGCTGCGATCTGGAGCGCTGTGATCATGGAATCGGAGCCGATAGTGGACTGAAGGCTGGAGGCCCTTCAACGGAAACGAGTGCACGTTCTCTTCTTTCACGGTTCCACGAAATGCATAAATCACACCCCGCTGCCGTTCGTGATCCCAATATTCGATGCCGTCCCAGTGCACACCGTCGGGCCGGGGTGAGACATGATACAAGCTGGCATCGCGAATCAATGCGCGAAGCTCTTTCTTATAGAGATCGATTTCCTGCTTCGCCTCGGCGTGTTGTTCGGCGGACCACGCGTTCGTGTCCGTCATGATGGTCAGCCATCCCATCATGCCGCTGCGCAGCATGTAGCGGAAGTTTTCGATGCCAGGCGTCGGCCATTTCTCGACATAAGCCTCCAGCATCGCCGCCGGCAACACATGACTGGTGTCGTAAAACGCCCGCCGGTTTGACAGGGGGTCATAAGTGTCGGTGATCGAAAAATAATCGCCGTGCGAGGCGCTGCCGAAATCAACCATCCGCCCGCCGTCGTTGCACATCTCAAACAAAAGGCCCGGATGATCCTTGCGCAGCTTGGAGTAAATATCGTAGTAAGCGCGGACCGAGTGGTAGCTGACATCCGTGGAGTTTGAGCTGTCCACCCAGTACGCTCCCCATGATTTGTAAATGCATTTGTTCAACGGGTCGGGAGCGGCATGAGGATGGTCGCTGCGATCGCATCCGTGCGCGACGAGATAGCCATCGTGCTCCAGCATGTCGAGGTGGTAGTCCGTGACAATTCGCTCGACTTCGTGCTCCGCCCACAGCTTCGCTTCCGGAACTCCCAGATCGATCGTTTGACCCTTAAAGGGCTCAGGCTTCCAGTCAGCGGGAATATCGGTCACCATCCAGTCGCGAACTTTGGGATCGCGAGCATTCAGGGCTCCAGCTTCGGTCGACAAGCCGGCTTGCGTCCAGTCCACCCATAGTCCGAATTTCAAGCCGTGTTTGTGCGCGTCGTCGGCAATGACAGCAAGCCCATGGGGAAACTTCTGCGGATTGGGATGCCAGTCGCCTACTTCGCGGAACCAGCCGGCGTCGACGTGAAACATATCGACGCCCAGGTCGGCGGAGTCGCGAATCATGCGCAACGCGATCTCCTCATTGACATCCATGCCGCCGCCCCAACTGTTATTGACCACCAGCGGGTAGTTCGGATCCTTCCAGGTTTCGGGATTGCCAAGAACCGAGCGAACCCAGCGGCGCAGAACATTTCCGGCTCCATCGGAACCGTCGCGGAAACCACCAAGGAACACCACTGGCGTCTCAAAGACTTCGCCAGGCATGAGGCGAGTGCGGAACGGACTGGGATCCGGGTTCAGTCCCATTGCCCCCTGCAGCGAATCTTTTTCTCGTGCCAGTGAGATGCGAGTGCGGCCGCTGAACTCGATACCTGCGTACCATCCCGTTTGTGCCGCATCCTTTCGCTGGACCAGTGTCCACGGAATAATTTCGCGCGGCTCGCTGTCGCTGAGATCGCCGTACGTGCTGGACGTGCCAGTCCAGTGGTAGCCCTCGGCAAGCGCGACCTGATGAGTGCCTACCGGCGACGGCGTGTTCGCTCCCTTCTCGACGAAGAGATGTTCCAATGACGACTGCGGATCGATTTGCCAATTGAAGGCGAGGCTGTCCTGCATCGGAATCCAGATTTCCTGAGAGTCGAGGTTCGCGATTCGAATTTGATGCTCGAGCGGGCCGTAGTTTTGGCGGGTACGCCATTCCCATGTAAGGCGTAGATGAGGTGCGGCGCTGTCGTAGACGAAAGCGATCCTGCCTTCATCGAGCTGGCTGGCCTCGCGATTAAAGATCCAATGCACAGGGGTCTGTTTTGTTGAGATTTCCACCGACGCGATCAAAGCTTCGGAAGCTCGATTCTCCCATGCAACCTGCGTGGGAACTTTCAGGCCTGTCAACCGCGGAGCGGTGGGGCCTGCCTCGAAAGCCAACTCTGTATCGGAGGTCTGCAGCCGGGCGCTTGTCTGGCCGAGCACGCTATAGCCCAGCAGACTTAAGGAGATCGCCACGAGACTCAGGAGCGCCCGTCGCGGTTTGTTTACCATCCTCCACATGAATCTTCTCAACCGGTCAGAATACGATGCAGGCGAGCAGCCGCACAACTTGGCCTTCGAATTAGGGAAGGAATGTCAGATAAACGACGGGTGGTCCCTGCAACTTAAACGTTATGCTAGCATTCGCGGCGCGGACCACTGGTCGTCGCGAAAAAGGAAACGATCCATGAGTGTCCGTGTGACCACCGCTTGGACCTATCGCGGTTTGCGAACAGTGGTCCTTGAAAACCGCCTCCTTAGACTCGTGGTACTCCCCGAGGCCGGCGCCAAGATTTGGCAGATCAGTTATAAGCCCTACGATACAGATCTGCTATGGAACAACCCGCGAATTCCGCCGTCTCGGTTGCCGGGGAACTCCCGCTACGACGATGTCTGGAGCGGCGGCTGGGACGAGCTCTTTCCGAATGATGAGATTGCTCTGATTGACGGCGAGAGCTATCCCGATCATGGCGAACTCTGGAGCGGAAATTGGGAGGCTGAGCCCTTCTCGAGCGCCGAGGAAGTGGGCGTCCGGATGCGCTATGTCACTCCCATCAGTTCGATCGAAGTGGAGAAAACGATTCGCTTGCGACCCGATCAATCTCGCATCGAATTTCATCATCGCTTTACAAACCGCGGAAGAACCGCATTTCCCTTTCTCTGGAAGCTTCATCCAGCGATGGCCGTATCGCCGCAACATCGTATTGATTTTCCGCCCATGCAAGTCGTGTTGGAGTCCGGTTTTCCCGGCACGCTTGGGGGGAGTGCTGAAACCGCGGATTGGCCATTTATCAAGACCGCTGCAGGGGATGTCGATCTCCGCCGCATCCCGTGCGAAGATGCGCGCCAGCTGTACTTTTTCTACGGCACAGCAATGCAGGGGAACTGGTGCGCTCTCACCAATTCCGCAACCGGTTTGTCGTGTGGATTGCAATTTGATTCCACCGTTTTTCCCAACTGCTGGCTCTTCGCAACATACGGGGGATGGCGCAACTACAACGTCGCCGTTCTCGAACCTTCGACCGGATACCCGCTCAATTTTGAAGTTATGAGAGCAGCGGGACGACAACGGAGCCTCGCCCCCGGTGAAACTCTACAAACCGATGTGCGATTCCTCGTACAGGAAGGGTTGCGCTCGGTCGGATCAGTCGATTCCTCCGGCAAAATGAGCGAGGCGGTCTAGGTTTCGCTGGCGCTAAGCTTTGGCTTCGGGGGCCTTAGGCTCGAGCGAAAGCAGAATCGCCGCCACAATCGCCAGGCCTACCCCGACTGCCTGGGCTAGTGTCAGGTGCTCGTGGAGGACGGTCACAGCGAAAGCAACGGTGACCAGCGGGTAGAGCGAAATTAACGAGATCACAACCGACGCCTTCCCACCCGACTCGAGCGCAGTGAAACTCGTAAGCGCGCCCAACCCGTTTAACGTTCCACCAACCACCGCTGCCCACAAAATCATGGGCCTCAGATGCCAGTGAATCGGAACAAAAACAGCCAGCGCTGCCGAGATGGCGATCATTGCGTACGCGAACCATATGAATGAAAGCTCGCTCGAAATTCGGTTCGTGGCGAGCTTTTGGGTCACGCCGGTGATCCCCCAGAAGACCAGAGCAATCGCGGCAAACCACAGCCATGCGGGCAATAGAGACATAAAGATTCTTCGAATCACATACTCAACAGGTAAATCGCAATCAATGCCAGGACCAGCCCCAGCTTTTGCGTGGTTCCGACACGTTCATGCAGCAGGGTCACCGCGAGAACCACGGTGACCACAGGGAATAAAGCGGTCACAGGCGAGACAATCGAGGCCTTGCCGCCCATCACCAGTGCATGAAAGAAGGCAATGTTGCCCGTCCCTCCTAGAATGCCAGTCAGAAATGCCCAGCCAATTCCGACTCGTCTTCCCGCTCCTCCTCCTGCGTTTCGCGGCGACCGCCAAACTAAAGCGATGAGGGGTAAGAGTCCAAAGGTGAAAAAAATCTGATTCGTATTCGCGTCGACGCCTTCCGAAGCTACCTTCGAGACCACCCCCCACGCACCCCAAACAAGAATGGTAATGAGCGAAAAAAGCAGCCATCGCGGCATACCCAAAATACTGGGCATGGTTGCGCGGGATGGAGTGGCCGTTTCGGGCATGAGGAAGAAGAAGACAACGAGCATATCTGTGGTGTGTGTGTGATGACAACCTGGGAAAGAGCAGGAAAGAAACAGTATTCTGATACTTCGCGTGCTTTAACTGCGAGACGGGGCGGCCCGCGTTCGAGGTTGCATCTATGTCTCCGCCACTTCGAGCATCATCTTCAGTGAAACGCCGGGATCGCCACTCATGCGCTCCAGGGCTTCCTGGCCCCGTTCTAGCGGCATCCTTACGGTCCAGGGCGTCAGATCGATTTCGCCCGCGATCAGGAGATCGAGCGACCGTCTGAAATCAAGCGGCGTGTAGGCGAACGACATCACGACTCGGTGTTCCTTGCGGATACTGGTGACGAAATTCACTTCGCTCCGCTGGCTCCCCATCCCGAGTAACACGACCTGACCGCCCGGACGACAGAAATCGAAAGCCATCTGGCGGGCGGCGGCGCTGCCGCTAGCGTCGATCACCACATCGTATCCGCGGCCTGGGGCGCGCTGAGCGTCGGCCACAGCATCGGACGACGAAGCGTCGACGGTAGTCGAAGCACCAAGTTGTCGCATGGTCTCAAGCCGCTTGGCGTTGACGTCTGTGGCCATCACGTCGCGAGCTCCGAGGCGACGAGCGGTCGAGACGGCGAGTGCACCCATTGTGCCGGCGCCCACAATCGCCAGGCGGAAGAATGGTGGCGGCGAAACAATCCGAAACAGGTGAACAATGTTCGCTAGGGGCTCAGCCAAGATGGCTTGCTCCGTAGTGAGGGAATCGGGAACTTCATAGACTTGCGAGGAGGGCAGCGCCACGTACTCAGCAAACGTACCCGCAGTGGTGCCCAAGCCGAGCAGCTTCCATGATTCACACAGATTCTGCGCACCAGAGATGCATGCGTCGCAGTGTCCGCAGCTCAGCAGCGGATTAGCCACCACGCGCCGTCCGTCGGGGCGCCGGCCCACAAGCTCATGCCCCAGAACCAGCGGTGGCCGCCGCAAAGCGCTGTGCCCCAGAAATCCTGAGATGTCGGACCCGCAGACCCCAGCCACCTCGATTGCAATTTCCTCCTCCCCGACCCGAGGTTCAGGTCGGGAACGCTGTTCCAGTTCAACCTTGCCGGCAGCGGTATAGACCAAGGCTCGCATGGCCCGAAGTATAAGCCACTCCCACTCCCGCAAGCATCAGTTTAGTGATCTTTTTAACCGTGTTCCGAGTTGTCTGAATGGCGAGAGAAGGTATAAAGAGAAGTCACAGTTCCTTGCCAACACTGGGTTCGTTCAAGCGGGAGTTCCTTGTGCAAAAGATTGAAACGGTCGATTTCTTTTACCTCTCGATGCCGGAAGTGACGACCGAAGGAGACGGGAGCCAGGATGCGCTGCTGGTGCGGGTCACTGCCGGAGGACTCGTTGGCTGGGGTGAGTGCGAGGCCTCTCCTCTCGTTTCGATCGCAGCCTTTGTGTGTCCCATGTCGCATGGCGCTTGCCGCCCGGTCGGCGCCTCGGTCCTTGGGCAATCTTTAGAAAGACCGGAAGATATCTACCGCATCGCTTCCCAAATCGAACTCGACAGCATGGACCTTCTGCAGGCACCGCACACCTGGTCGGGCATCGAAATTGCGTTGTGGGATTTGCTGGGCAAAGCCCGCCAGCAGCCGGTCTGGAAGGTCCTCGGATACCGTGAGTCATTCCGCAAGCTCCCGTATGCATCGCAGCTGTTTGGGGAAACTCCCGCGCAAACCTTCCAATTGGCCTCCGCTGCGCGCCGGCAAAACTTTCGCGCGGTGAAATTTGGATGGGGCCCTATCGGCAGAGGCGACCTCAAAACCGACCTGGAACATTTTTCCGCTGCACGTGAAGGGTTGGGCAAGGACTCGCTGCTGATGGTGGACGTTGGACAGATTTTTGGCGACAACGTCGAAGCGGCGGCTTCGCGCCTCCCGACGCTCGAGCAGGTGGGAGCGGTTTGGCTGGAAGAGCCGTTCCACACCAGTGCGTTGGACGCCTACGCTTCGCTCTCTGGCAAGGGTAGCGTCAAGCTCGCAGGAGGAGAGGGCGCGCACAATTTCTACATGGCGCAACATCTCATCGACTATGGCCGCGTCGGCTACATTCAAGTCGACTGCGGACGTATTGGCGGTATTGGTCCGGCCAAGCGAGTCGCTGATTACGCGGTGTCCAAGGGTGTGACCTTTGTAAATCACACTTTCACGTCGCACTTGGCGCTCAGCGCATCACTACAGCCTTACGCGGGATTGCGATCCGATGAAATCTGCGAATATCCCTTCTCTCCGAAACTCTTGGCGCGCGAACTTACGTCGAATCATTTGGAGCGTGACAGCGAAGGTTACGTGAAAGTCCCTGACGTTCCCGGCTTAGGAATCGAAATTAATGCAGAGGCGGCTCGTCGCTACCTCGTCGACGTGGAAATGAAAGCGAAAGGACAGACTCTATTTGCCTCCTTGGATCAGTTGTAGTGCGAGCACATGCTCTGAAAGAGATCGTCCAGGTGAGCTACACCTCAAGCCTCAACTCAACCGGAATCATGTTCAGCCGGTAGTATTTAGCATCCGGCGGGTTACCCGCAGTGAATATCCACAGCTTGCGTCCGTCCTCACTGATGAATTTGGCGGGAATGCCCGGATTATAACAACCCTCGGCCTCGTAGTCCTGATGGTGAAACAGGCTCCACGGACCCCACGGCGCGCGGGCCTGGTAAAAGTCAAATCGCGTAAACTTCCAACGCGACCCAGGGTCTGCTGGGGCCATTTTGGAGTAGTCGTAACTCCATTGAGGCATGTTGTAAATATCCAACGGCTCAAGGTAGTGGATGCCCGTCATACTCGCGCGGCCTGAGGCGTGGAAGGTGTAGAGAGCCGTGTCGTGCCGTGGTCGCCAGATCGGTTGTTGCTGCTCATCGAAGCCGTGGCAGAACTCCCAATCACGCGCGTCGAGCCTGGCGATCTGATCGCGCCGGACCAGGCCGAGGATCATTTCGCTGCCGTTGTTCCAAACGCCATCGCTCGATGTAGCATACATATACTCGCCGCCGTTCGTTCCGCCTCTTCTGTCCTTGCCGTGCTGAACGAGGAAGCGGTTGCTGAAAAGACGGCTCGGGAATATGGCCTTGCCGATTTCCGGCGTGGCGCTCCAATTTCTTCCGTGGTCGGTAGACTTGATGATGCTGGCGTCCCAGGTTTCCTGAATGAAACTCTCAGGGCCCGCCCGTGATGCCCGGCCAATCGTCGGTCCGGAAAGGCGAAGCAGGTAGTCCATCCTTGTTGAACAGATTGCAGCGGGGGCTGTCGCCCCAAGCGTATCGCACGGCCACCGGTTTCTGAACATTGCGGCTGAACACGACCACCGTGTCGCCCTCAATGCGGGCCTCGGCCGAGTAGAGCTTGTGGTCAGCGCCAGCGAGGGCGAATCCGCGCAACACCGAGTCGCCACGCGCCTCCAGACCGGCGCCCGCGTGAGTAAAGCGCACGCGCACCTCGCCGCCATCGATTTGGATAGAGGCATACAGAGGCCCCGAATATTCAATCGGCTGTTTATACGTCGTCCCGAGTGCCCAGAGTGCGAGCCGCTGGCCAACCTCGAGCTTGCGATGCGGATGAAGATCGTTCGGATCACCAACATCAATGGTCACAGCCAGCCCCGTATGGGGTACCTTTTTCAATGTCAGTAACTGCGCCTCACGCAGTTCCGCCCAGGCAGATTGGCCTGGCTCCTCGGGTATGGCTCCGTGATTGGGTAACTGCACAATCAGGAAGTCTAGATCCTGCTGATGCGAGGCATCCCGCCAGTTTTGAATCAGTGCAGGAAGAAGCTTCCGATATTGATGCGCCTTGAGCGCATTGCTCTCACCCTGATACCAGAGTGCTCCGCGAAAAGCGTAGGGCAGAAGAGGAGAAATCATCCCCTCATACAGCGCAGAAACAGGCATCGGCGCATATCCCAGGGTCGTTAGATTTTCGATCGAAAATCCGGTCAGCGCGTCCTGGGTGAAAGATTTTGAGACGCCCCATCCTTCCTGGCGAAGATCACGGAACCAGATAGTGACCGGCTGCCACTCGGCCGTGGCCTTCAAAACCGGAGTTGCGTAGTCATCGTAGTCTGTGATGGTGGGCTGCTTGGATCGGAAGCGGAACGATCCGTTTCCTCGAACCCAGAGACGAATACCGGCGGAAGCGGTGAGGTCGATGGCTGTTTCATCCAACCTGTAGGTCGCCGCCAGGATCGATTCTTGCACGCCATCCAGCTGTCCAGCGATACGCGCTGCGAAGCCAGTTGATCCCCGGCCGGGTGGTGCGAGATCTAGCGCGGTATCAGTCGTATCATTCCAACTGTATGAAAACCATCCGCCGGTTGTGAGGCGCGAGGTACCGTCGTCAAAGGAGGCGAGAGTCTTGCTGGGAACTTCCGGCGAGGCAGGGACAAGTTCGAAATCGTCGAATTCCAGTTCGAAAGGCAGCGGCTTTTCGGCGAAGGCTTTCTCGTCCGGCGTCGCGTGGTTCCACTCGTCGAGAATTGCTTTCAAGTCTGCGTCCGCCCGCAACACTTCCGGAGCGATCCATTCCTCGATGGTGGTCCCCGGCCACACGCTTTCGACGATGCCTACGGGAACGTTCAGTTTGCGATGGATTTCGCGACCGAAGAAATACGCCACTGCGGAAAAAGTCTTCGCTGTATCTGGAGTGCACACTTGCCAGCGCGTAGGCAGTGTATTTTCTTGCGGCGACAAGGCAATCTTCTTGGGAACAGTGAAGAGCCTTATTTGGGAGTAATTGGCTTTTGGAATCTCTGCTGCTGCACCTTCGGCACCATCGAGGGAAAATGCCATGTTGGATTGGCCGGAGGCAATCCAGACCTCTCCGACCAAGACATCTTTGATGACGATGTCCTTCTTGCCGCTAATCACCAGAGTGAACGGTCCCCCGGCAGACAGGGGCGGCAATTGAATGCTCCAGGCGCCGTGGGTATCCGCACTGCCCGTCGAACTGCGGCCGGCAAGGGTCACCTTTATCTCCTCGCCAGGGTCAGCCTTACCCCATACGTGAATATAGCGGCCCTGCTGGAGAACCATGTGTTCGCTGAAGAGTGGGGGAAGCGCGGGATCAGCCCAGCAGTTCAGTGGAGATCCCAGAGCGGAGAAGGCAGCGGCGATAAGGGCTAACCTTTGGAGCATCACTTTAATGTAGTTCACTTCTCCTCGATGATGAACAAGTCCATGGTCTCGTAGTCGCTAGGGCCGCGAACACTCGCGCGACTCAAACGCGCCGCGATCCACTGCGTCGCATTGAGCAACGGGCGTACCCGTAAAGTCTTTGCCGCCGTTGTTGGGGACTGTCTTGCCGGAGTCAATAGCCGGAGAGTGCTTTCGCAACGCATATCCCGCCGCGGTGAACCGCCCGATTCCAGCATGTCCCGGATTCAATAGCATTGGGTCGACGGTCATGGCGTGGGGATCATCGGCAGGTTTCAGCCCGTAATAGGCGTTGTAATCGTAAACGTTGTTGGTGCTTTTGCCGGGACCCGGCGCTGGCACGTACGATCCATCGGGATTGCCCGTCACTCCGTAAGAGAATCGCGCGGTGCCTTCCACATAAAAAATGTTGTTGTAAAAATAAGTGTCCGTTGCCCATCCCGTCCAATCGGTGTGGAGAACTACATCCACGTTCTCGTCTTCCCCGACATAGATGGTGTTGTTGTAGATGAGCGTGTTCTTCACCGGACCAGAGAGTTTGATGCCACGATGATGGTCGTTCTGGCTGACGTTGTAGCGGACGATCGTGCCGACATTCCCGGCGCTGTCTTGCGGACTCTGGGAACCTTCGTTGCAGATGAGTAGAAATCCGCCGTCATTGTCGTGGCTGTAGTTGTACTGGATGATCGTGTTCCGGCTGTTCCAGTCGGAATCGAATCCCTCCGCGTCGTGCTGACCGCGCGTTCCGTAGACTTCGTTGTATTGCACGACCGTGTTGTCGGCACTCCATGGCCAAATCCCCACGTTATAGTCCTGCGAGCGCTGACTGGCATGAGAGACGACGTTATATTCGACGAGCGCTCCATCGGTTGCCACGTTCACAATGCCGTCCCCGCCGATGTCATCGAGAAGATTATGTCGAATGACCACGCCGAGACTGGGATACCACTTCGACCGAGTCCAATGAGTTGACCATCCGAAGATGCCGCTGCGGTCCACGTGCCAGATGCGATTATCCTCGATCCGCAGGTCGACAAAGCGGCTGGGCTTGGAGTCGCCAATCGCGCTGTAGTGAATGCCACCATTGACCTTGTCTTTGTCCGTGCCGTTGACGTCATGGATGGTCAGGTTTTGAAGGTAGATATGATGCAGCTCGCCCGAATTTTCCGCAACCACGTGAACACCGCGCCGGTTGCCGGGAGTCGAGCCCGTATTGGTGATTTCAAGATTGCGAATCTCCCAGTACTCCTGATTTTTAAGCAGGACCGCGTCCTCGGCTAGGCCGGCGCCGTTGATGACCGGCGGCGTCTCACCACCGTACGTACCGATGATGATAGAACGCTCGGCGGTTCCTGAGCCTTTGGGCCAGAGTTGACCAGTCCACGCGCCACCGGACTTGAACAGGATGCGGTCGCCGGCGTGAAAGGTAGTGGCGTTGACTCTGGCCAGAGTCTTCCATGCCGCCGAGGATGTGGTTCCGCGGCCGTCATCGCTCCCGTTCGCCGAATCCAGGTAGTACGTGGTTTCGGGCGGACTTCCGGCCGAGGAAGCGGGAAGTGCCAGGACCCCGGCCATGCGAAATCCAACAAAGAACGGAGCTAAAGACAGAATCGCGATCGAGATGATCCACGGGGAATCAGTTTTCCTGCTGTGCACGCCTGCCTCGGACTTTGGAATATGGGCAAGTCCACCATCTGCCTCAGCCCAAACGAGGTTGAAGGGCAACCCCCAGCTGAGTGAGTTGCCCGAAAAGTTTTGGTAGGTTCTAGAAGTCAAAGCGGATGGCAAACTGGCCATTCCGCGGGCCATCGTTGACTCCAAAGATCTCGCCGAAATTCGAGAAGCCAACCGTGGATTTGTTTCCCCCGCAGCCGTTGATATTGTAGGTGTGACGGTTGAAAAGATTATAAAACTCTGCGCGGAACGAGAGCTTGTACTGTCCATCGGAGCCCATGGGTACGTACTTCAGGAGGCTCGCGTTTTCGTTGGCGCTACCCGGGCACCTAAGCGCCGAAACGGCCGCCGGTCCTGTGCCGAGCGTACCGGGAGCCGGGTTCGTGGCTACTGTGTCTGAAATGTAGGTCTGCACTGATGGAAACTTCCTGGGATTCGCGGGACCATGGAACCCGCTCAGGTCGAAGTTCGGGTACAGGTTACCCCACAGAGGGTAATAGGGATTTTGCGCGCTCACAGCGAAGGGTTGCCCGGAAGCGTAGAGAAGGAGCCCAGCTACGGTCCATCCTCCCACAATCCGATTCACGACACGGCCTTGGCTGGACACCCAACGTTGCCCTTTCCCGAAAGGCAATTCGTAGCTCACAAATCCCTTCACAATGTGTTTTTGATCGTAGTTCGTTAGCGAATGAGCGGCGACCCCGATGTGGTTGAAATCTTGAATGGGGGTGTAATAGCCGTTGTTCTCCTGCTGTGCCGAAAAAGTATCGCCTTCCTGCCGAGAGAGTGTGTAACTCATATCCATGGTTAATCCGCGCCCGGTGCGCTTGACCACGTCGATGATCATGGAGTCGTAGTAACTCTGTCCGAGCGGCAGGCCCGCATACAACAGGTCGGGGAAAAACCAGTAGCTTCCCTCGGTCGCTGCCATTTGTGGATAAGGAGCGATTGCCGCCAGCACCGGTGCGCAGAATCCCGCATAAGGGTACGCGACACCGTAACTGGCTGCATCCGCCGCACTGCAAACGTAATGGTTGAATGCATTGAGTGCATCTTTACCCGTAGGATACTGAGCCGCGAGACGCAAAAAGGCTGCAGTCGGGCCTTCGTTCCATGCCAACGCCGTGTCCGTAAGCCTGTGTCCGCGGTTGCCCACGTAGGAAGCTTCCACGCGAGTGTTCGGTGTCAGTTCGTACTGAACTCCAAAGTTGAAGGCGTCGCTGTACCCTACGCGTAGCGCCCGAGGATCGATGCTGGTCGGAAACGGAAACAATGTCGTCGGGTCGACATTCTTGTTGCCAGGTTGGAAGACGCCAGGGTATCCACCATCCCAGTTAAATGGAGCACTGACCGAGTTCGTGCCTTGGAATCCAGGCGCGAAGCCGTTCGGAACGCCGTTGAAATAGGGCACGCCGGGCGGATTGTAGATTATGCCGAACGAACCGCGGAACACTGCCTTCTTCCACGGGGAATAAGCAAAACCGATCTGCGGTCCGAAGTTCAGTGGGTATTCCTTCTTCTCAAAGCTGTCACTCCCGTTCTTTGCAAAGACGAGGGCGCCTGGAATTCCCAAAGTCGGATCGATAGCATTCAGGTCGTAGTTGGCCCAGGAGCCGTTCTTCTCGTGAAACCGGAAGTTATAGTTCCAGCGCAGGCCCAGGCTCAGAGTGAGGTCGGAACGGACTTTGTAGCTATCTTGAGCATATAGCGACATCGTCTTTTCCCGACCGTACAAGTTGAAGGGTGTGGTTTGGCTGGCCGTATTCACATCGCCCAGAAGAAAGCTAGCAAAGGCAAAACCAACCTGATTGCTATAACCCTGGCTGGGAGCCCCGGTTGTATTACTGGAAAAGCCAAAGGATAGAGCTCCGGACCCGCTGTGACTGTTGACCTGTGACGCATGGAAATCTCCGCCGAACGTAATGTTATGTCGGCCCTTGGTCCAAGTCACGCTGTCGCCGAGAATGGTCGTTGCACCGACGACGTTTCCCTGGAAGACGTTACCCAGGCCCGTTTCGGTGTGACCTATGGAATCTCCGAAGGAAATTGACGGGAAGTTACTCGCCCCGGTGCTGCCAAAGCCGAGCTGGGAGCTCCAGTTAGAGGCGGCCGCCGGCAGGCTACCGTTCCAATACCAGTTGTAAGTAAGGTTCAGCACGTTCAGGATGCGTGGTGAGAAGGTGTGGGATTCCGTCACTCGCCATTCATGAGATCGGACGAGCTGAAGTCTAGCCGCGGAGAGGGGCCCGCCGTCCGTACTTCCCGGTGCCCATGGGCCTCCGCTATCGACTAGAGTCCGCGGGCGGTGATTGTAGACCCACGAGCCCGATAGCCGATCCCTGTCGCTGAGATTGTGATCGAGCTTGATTACGGCCTGATTTGGGGTCTGCGAGGGGCTGTTCTGGATGAGGCCTCTCAAGTTGGCGTCAATTCCCGGGAACTGGGGCACGTACGACTTCTGATAGATCGCGACGATCTTCTGCGAAACCGGACTGAAGGTAGACGTCGGAATTATGTTTCCGACAAAGACCGCTCCCGGATCGCTCGGATTGAAGATAGCTCCTGCGTAGATGGGATTGCTGTGCGTGTCGGTCCCGAGTAGTTTCGTCGTATCCAGGAGTGCGCTGAAATCTCCTCCAAGAAAAGCCTGCGTAGGCACCGTTGCACCGGGCCCCCCCAGCCGGAAGTCGTTCTGAGTGTAACGTTCGAAGGTGCCGAAAAAGAACGTCTTGTTGCGGAAGATCGGTCCACCCAGGCTGGCTCCATAGTCCCACGCGCGCGCTTTCGACTTTCTTAACCCGAGGTTGTCATTGTTCCAGGTGTTGGCATCGAGCAGTTCGTTGTGCCCGTAAAGGAAACTAGACCCGTGGAATCTGTTTGTCCCTGATTTCAGGTTAAACGACATGACACCGCCGCCGGTGATGCTGCTCTGCACGTCCAAGCCGCTGGTTTGAGCCTGTAGCTCCTGCACTGCCTCCATGTTAGGACCGGTTTCCATTGAATCCCCTGGGATGCTCGACGTGGCGGAAGTGCCGTCGACGGTATAGTCCTTGGTGAACCATTGCCCGCCATTCACCACGGCACCGTAGGGACTGCTGATGGGGGAATAACCGGGGGTGATGGCGACCGCAAAATCTTCGACAAAGCGTCCGCCCCCATAAATGCTAAGCGGCAGGTCGTTGACCACGGCCCCTTTCATATTCGTACCTTCCGATGGTTTTTCCAGGTCCAGGACGGGAGCATCAGAGGTCACGGTTACCGACTCGCTGATTGCGCCCACCTTAAGGGCGGCATCGATTCGGGCCACCTGGGTGGAGTCGAGACTCACAGTCGGGCGCCGCAAGATCTCGAATCCGTCTTTTTTGAACGTGAGCGAATATTCTCCGGGAAAGAGATTGGGGATCACATAAATTCCGTCCTGATTGGAGACGGTTTTTGTGGGCACACTCGTGCCTGTGTTGATGGCGGTCACTTCCACGTCGGTCAAAATCGCGCCGGATCCGTCGGTTACTGTTCCCGTAATCGTTGCACGATTGGCCTGCGCCACCGCGCTCTGAACAGTAAGCGCCAGCAGCATGCTGACCAGTACGCGAACCAACAGCCCGTTTAATTTGATTCTCCGCATATTGCTTTCCCCCAGACTTGGTATCACTGTCCAAATTTGTAGAACCGGGATTGGACGATCGCTCCTTACTTGGTGCCGCCTGCCTTCTTCCACTGAATTTCCACCAGTCCCATAGAGCCCGGAGTCGTGACAATCCCGTTCCCGTCGGGCTCCATTCCCGAAACTTTCTCATTGGCCGTATAAAACAGCGTAAACAAATCTCGTCCTTCTGCAATTAAGCCGAGGGGCGTTCGTACTTCGCTCGCCCACACGTCCTTTCCCTCTTGGACCACCAGGTGCTGCCCCACAGACCAGTGAATTCCATCGCTCGAAAACGTATAGCCGACCGCATTCGGCGCATCGGTGTCGTAGACTGCGACGAAGGTCCCGTCGCTCAACCGGGTGGCAATCGGATTCTCGATAAAGCGGTTCTCGATTTTCAAGGGATTGAATTCTGTGCAGCGTATCCACGGGCCGGCGAGATCCTGAGCCTTGGCAAGGCCGACCTGCCAGAGTGAGATCGGGAGTTTTTCCGTATGGGCGCTTCCATAGAAGGCATACCAGCGGTCGCCCACGCTGTACGGAAAAAACGAATCCGTTCCCTGAAGCCCCTCCCATGGGTCAGAGTCTTTTCCCCGCTGCAGGACGACACCCACATCGTGGTAAGGCCCGTCGATTCCATCCTCCCCGAGGATTTCAGAGACCGCCCGCCAGATGCGACCCTCATGATTCGTCAACCACTGCTGGGATGTGTCCGGGGCCGCCTGATACGCCACGTAGAAAAGGTTCCAGCGCCCGATCTTGGGGTCGTAGACCGGTAAAGGAGACCACAAGGCAGCGCGCGGATCCCTCCCGGTAAAGTCGCCGCTGGATTCCAGCAACGTTTCCCGCCGCTTCCAGTGGACACGGTCCGGGCTAGTCCAGTGCGCCAACCGCATTCTGACCCAATGTGGTTCCCCGACCATTTCCGAGGTGAACAAATGATAGGTGCCTTTAATCTTGAGCACCCTGCCCCCCTCAAATCCATACTTGTTGCCTTGCGCGCCTTCGGAGTGAACCGTCAATATCGGCCCCTCATACCGCTTGGTCACTGAAAGTTCCTGACTGGAGGCGCGCGTAAGACCCCCGAGGGCAATAAGGATGAGCAAGACAAGGGATTTGGGAATTGGGTCGTTAACCGCTGACGTCAGCCTGTTCGACACCTCTCGATTTGTAGGGGCCGCCTACGTCAATCCTCAAGGTAATCGACGTTATAAGGCGGTTACTTGTCAAAATCCTCAGTCGTTTTAGGCGAGTGGGCGTCTCCGACGGATGTTGCACCAGGAATTGCGACGCTTCTGACACCCAGTAACCGTCGTGTGACGCCGGAAGCGGACCGTTTCTGTGGTCCGTACCGAAAAATCTGCGGAATACAGTCTCCGAGACCGGGCCGGCGCCATTTGTTGGCGCTGGAATTAACCGAAACTAACGGGGAAAATAACCGTTAGTTACCTCCCTCATTCCGTCAGAGCCCTGCGTTGACTGTCGCCGTGCTGCGGTGGTATTGTCCGTCCCGAGAGCGCGGTGCAGACCCGACTTCGAATAGACCCTCTCGCTACGACCCAACACTTGCAGCCAACGTGGCCTCTGTTCACACTTCGGCAGTACCTCACCTCCCGGTCTTTGAAAAACGGGAAGAGTTGGGCCGAATTCTGGAGTGCAAGTACTTCGCGAACTCCCCGAAGAAAAGCCGCTTTCTGGAGTTTGTCGCCGAGCAGACCTTCCTTGGGAATGGCGACAAGCTCAATGAGTACTTGATCGGAGTCGAAGTTTACGAGCGGGGCGCAGATTTCGACCCACAGCGAGATCCCATTGTCCGAGTGCAAGCACACGAGATTCGTCGCGTGCTCAAGAAGTATTACGAGGAGGATGGCAAAAGCAGTTCGATCCGCCTGGATCTGCCGGCAGGCCATTACGTTCCTATCTTCAGCCGCATCGCCGAACCAGAAGCGGTCCCGGATGAACCGCAGCAACTGCCCATCCGGCCCGAAAAGCAAAACTCGAATCGTGCACCAACCGTGATCTTGGGTGCGCTGTGTCTAGGGCTTGCGTTGCTGCTGGTTGCCTCGAACTGGACAAGCCGGCCCGGCTCCGAATCCAAAGTCCAACCCAGCTTGCCCGCGGACCTGGAGTGGTTCTGGCACCCGTTCCTTACTTCTACCCAGCCTCCGCTCATCACGATACCCAATCATCCGCTGTTGCGTGCCGCACACGACGGGGACAGTACCCAAACTCTCGCCAGCGGGCATGAAATCCCTAAAGCGAGTCTGCCGGAATTCCGCGACACGATCCACTTTCGCGAATTGAAGCGTTTCGTCTTCGTTCCGAGTCTGACAGACTTCACCTCCGTGGGCGAGACCCTTGGAGTAGTCAACTTGTGCGAAATGTTTTCCTCCGTCGGCCAGAAGTGCCGGGTTCAGCAATCTCGTCTGGTGAATTTCGAGGAAATCAAAGGCGACAATGCCATCCTGCTTGGAGGAAACCAATCTTGGAGCGGAAGAGTCTTTTTGAACGTTGAGGGATTTCATTTCCAAAGTGGCGTGATCCTTAATCGGAATCCTCAATCGGGAGAGCAATCGGTCTACAAACCTGAGTTTGACCCGGTGACGAACCAATTGACGCGCGACTATTCGCTCGTGCTCATGCTGCCGAACGAAACCAAGGAAAAACGCGTTCTCTTGATTTACGGGATCTATACCCAAGGTTCTCAGGCCGCCATCGAGTACCTCACCAATCCGGAACGTATGAGCGAACTGAGGAAAGCGTTGCAGAATCTCTCCCCCGACCGCAAGACTCTACCGCCTTACTTTCAGCTACTGCTGACGACCACAGTCGAGAATGCGGTGCCTGGCAAATCGTCTCTTGTGGCGCTCAGAATCATCCCCATCTAAATTCCACGCAACAAAACTGTTGTGCGAACATTCGCGGATAGCGATTGGGGCGGAACCTGCGCAATTGCGCGAGCCCGATCAATCAGTAATTCTTTGAGATGTATTCCCGCAGCCGGTCAAGTCTGAAGTTAGCATCGCCGGTCTCGACTTGCAAAAGCAATTGGGCCGCGGTCAGTTGGTTATGGAAGTCTAACGCGGCTGAAGTGTCTGGATTGCCGACCTGCTGAAGATTCTTGTCGATCTGTGCGCTTTGGTCCAGTAGAGTTCTCAGCCGATTCTCCTGCACTAAGACGCTGTCCACTAATTGCTGACGAAGGACCTCCTCGTTGCGCACGACATCACCCTCCTGCACTTTCTTCCATTCGTCGTAAGCGATCACGGCGCGATCCAGATGCTTGTTGATGGCGCGGCTGGCGAGATTGTAGTTGACGGAGACCGCGCCATACGGTTGTGCTCCCTGGGCGACAGGATTAACTTGCTGATGAACGCCCACCGACAAAGCTACATCCCAGGCACTTTGGCGGCTCAACTTGTCTAGCGCCTTTTGTTCGTTGAGCTCGCTGTTCTGTTTTTCTGCGACCAGTTCTTTCAATGGTTTGTCACTGAGTGGTGGAACGTACAGCGCGGCGATCTTCGACTGGGTATCGGTCCGGTCCGCGTCCAGCTTGATTTTGGTGGTCTGCAGCGAGAAAAGCATTAGGCGCGTGGCATTTTGGGCATCGACCATCTTTGAGGTCTTTTCCATCAGCGCGTCCAGCGAGTTCGAAGCCTGTTCAATCAGTGCGAATCGGTTGCGCAGAGCATCTTTTTCGAGGCTGGGGATGGCATATTGGATGTCCTGCTGCGCTCCAGTCGTGGCTCTGTAAAGCTGGCAGTTCTTGCGCGCGGCGTCCATGGTCAGACTCGCTTTTCTCAGGTCTGACAGGCCGAGAGATGCGCCGCCTACCACTTGCAAGGGTAGACCAGTCTCGGGCTGAGTCATGCCTGCCGCGGCGATGGGCGTGCGTAACAGGTCACGCTGCGCCTGCGCCTGCTCCATCAGGTAGGAGCAGTAGGCCAGTTGATCTTTTGAGTCCGCCGCAAATAAGGGGATGCTCACGAACAGAGCGGAGGCCATGACAAACTTCCAGCTATCAATGAACATTCTCGTTCTCCTCAATCAGGACACAATCAGATGGGCTAAAACAGCACGGGCTTGCGGCCAAGAAACACGGTCTTGGATTTCGCGGAATCCGCATGCTCCAGACTCATTTGGAGCAGGAAGCCGCGGATCTGCGTCTTAAAGATGGGATGGATGGCTTGCTCCTCGCCGGGGAATACCTGTTTCACCGTACCAACCTTGCGGCAGGCGATCATATTCAGGTAGCAGTCGTAGACCGGACTGCCGGCCACGGCGTAGGCCTGGTTGTCATAAGGAACAAACGCGAAGTACAACGTCTGCCCGCCCGACGCATTCAGGTAATACGGACTCTGCTTGGCCGTAACAATCGCTTGCCTTAAGCGATCGACCTGCCTGGATTCTTCATGAAGCTGTTTCTCGGCAACGTTAATCGCGACGTCCAGTTGGGCCACCTCGGATCGCAACTCTGCCTGCTTGACCAGCACATCCAGTGAACCGGTGCCGACCGTCGTCTTGTCCAGAACACTGTCGGTCAGCAGGATCTCGGCAATTTTGCTGTCGGTATAGGCGCCCTTGGCCTGGTTCAGCGCCGCCAACTGTGTGGCCGCATCACCCTGCGTGATCAGCCCCCCAGCCAGATCCTTGTGGATGTTGGCCTCCACTTCGTTGAGTTGCGCCAGCACCTTTTGCGTTTTGACGTTGTCTACCCGTTTTTGCTCGTCGAGTGTCGCCAGCTCGGGGCCAGCTGTGCGGTTGTGATTTTGCTCCCGCACTATGGCGGACTGCAGTTCAGGCTCGAGCGCCAACAGTGCGCCGCGATGTCTTTTCATCTCGTTCAGGCCGGTCTCCAGTTTCTGTGAATCCACTTTCAGATCTTCGATGGTCTGCTGGCTGGTCACCAGTTTTTCCCGGAAGTCGAGGCTCTTCTCGTCTGCGGCCGAGAGAATCACCGGCGCTGCCCAGGAACTATTCACCGCATAGAAGCCCATCACGAAGGCATAGGCGAGAATGCCGATGAGCACCAGATAAAGCACGGTGATGGCAAAGATGCGGTAGAGCGTGATCACCAGCATATAGTGCAGCGCTTGCTTGACCGGAGCTCGCCTCGTTTCAGAACGAGGCGGGCTATCCTTACCTTGGGAAGGCAGCGTATTAACTGGTGGTGTTGCCAACAGGCACCTCTTGTGGTTCGATGGTTCGAGTGCCCCAGTCCGCGGAATCCATCGTGCACAGAGCCAGAGGCGTGAGGAACAAACTACTGACCAGAGACCAGCCTACATAAGCGGCAAAGGCCAAAGGATGCGTGACTGCTTCTTTGGCACTGTATCTCTTGATCACCCAGGTAAGAATAGCTCCAATTCCAAGGGCCGTGATCAAGGGGACAGGTCCCGCCCAGGCCAAGGGGTCCGAGGTGAGCATGGTGACCACGACCAGAAATCCGACCACCGCTCCGAGCGGAGTCAGAACCAGCGTCAATACCGTGTTGGGGTGCAGTTTCCAGACATGTTGCGGCAGTGTTCTGAGGGTGAAAAAAAAGTCGCGCACGATGCTGCGCCGCCAGCGGAGTTGCTGTTTGAAGAGCACGGACAGAGTGTTCGGCACTGTTGTCCAGCAGAGCGCGTCATTGTTGATGTAAGTTCCGTATCCCCGCAGCAGGGTCTGATGAGTCAGGAACCGGTCCTCCCCTTGATTGACCGGAATGCCGAACCAGTGGCGGGCGCGGATCGCGGGCTCGATCTCGAGCAGTAACTCGCGACGGATGGCGAAGAGGCACCCGCTGATACAGCACACACTGCGAGTCCAATTCTCGGGAATCTTATAGAGCTGAAATGCAGAGTAGTAGACGATCGTTTGAATCGCGGTAATGACGCTGTCGTTCGGATTCCGGACTCCGACTCTGCCGCCTACCGAACCCATACGAGGTTCCGCGAAGCAGGCCGTCAGCTCCCGAATTGCATCCGGATGGAAGATGCAATCGGAATCGATGGAGATGATGACCTCCGCCGTCGAATGTTGCAGCGCATTGCAGACTGAGCGTGCCTTGCCGCTATTCACCTCATTCCGCCCGGTACTTATGCGGATGTTGGTGAAATCGCACTGGGCTTTGAGCATCCACTCGTAGCTGTCGTCGGCGGAACAGTCGTCCTGCGCGATCACTTCAAACTTGTGGTTTGGATAGTTGCTCTTGCTAATGCTCTCGATGGTCTCGTAGACCGTTCTGCCTTCGTTGTAGCAGGGCATCAGCACGCTCACGGTGGGCTCGTATGTGTAGTCCTTTCTGGCCATCGTGCCGGGGAAAGAGAATTTCAAAATGATCCCCATGACATACTTGACCACCGAGATCAGCAGGCAAAGGACAAGGATGAGCCACAGAAGAATTGGGGCCATTATTGCCGCGCCCCCCCTGCTGCATGAATCTGGCCCGGGGACCACGCGTTTCTGAGAGATTGGGATTCCACGGGGCAATCTGGTTCGCGATGATGGACCATACACAGCTTTCCCGAACCCGCACAATATAACATTCGGATCGGGCTGAAATGCTGGTTGATCGTTCCCGAGCGCAGGTTAGACTCGGACACTCCAAGCCAGAATACGCATTCTAGGGAAAAGTTGCGGGCTGCGCTGGCTCTCCCGCCGGCTATCCCAATAGACGACGGGCCAGGGCGGAGCTGGCCGCATCGGGCACGAATCGGTACTGAGAAGCGCGCTTCGGTTGATGAAACGGCCAGTCACCCTCCGCCGCCAGGCTCTTCGAGATGCGGTAGTTAGGAGATCTTCTGGTGGAGCATGTCGGCGGAATGTTACGTGTCCATCATGAGCAGGTCAATGCAGTCGGCCTACTTCGAAAAAAAGACAAGGACGCGGTCTCCGACACGGTCCTTGGCCGTCCCGGAGTGCCTTACCAAGCCGAATCAAAAACCAGGTTGTATGCGTTCACGCTGCCAATGCCGGTGGCCATATCCCATCCAGGAGTTGCAGGGAACGCGGGTTGGTAGGCGGTCGGAGCCGTAGTTGGTTTGATCACGACCATGCAAGTTGCGCCTTTGCCGCTTCCGCCGGAAATCGTGCAGATAGGAACTCCGGTGTAACCCTGGCCTGTGGCCGTCAGAGTCACCCCGCTCACGATATGCGTAGTGGTGTTAAGGGTTGCAGTGCACGTGGCTTGCTTTCCGCCGGCGTAGATGGTGCCGCCCGTGGGAGACAGATACGCCGACTTGTTCGCGGGGGCTGCAATGTTACAGGCTGGCGTACCGGTGTAACCGGATCCACCGGTCCTCAGGACGAGGCTGCTGATGGTTTGAGTTCCAAGCGAGCCATGAGTGCCCGAAGGGACATAACAGTCGGCTTGATATCCCGGCCCGTTATGCTCGCAGTCTACATTGTTGTCGCCATTGGTGACATCGTAAAACACGCAACTGGAAGCCTTCCCCGCAGGCTGGTTGATGGAGTAGCAAGTCTTGTTCCCGGATGCGCCGTACTCCCTCTTGGCGATGGAGTAATAGGTAGGGTTGGGATTGCCCGCGCGGATATTCCACTTCTCATCGACCAGCGCTTGAACGGCGGCCATCATAGGTGCCGCGGCTGAGGTTCCGCCAATGCCTACCCAATTGCGCGGCGCGCCCGTGCAAGGTTTGCCGCCGGTTTTCGCATCGGATGCACAGATGGTAAGAGCGTGGCCCCAAACCCCACTGGAGGCAAACAGAGAGACGTCGGGAATGTCGCGCACTCCATCGGCGGGATTGCCGAAGATTCCCGCTTGCCAGCTCGGCTTGGCGTAACCGGCGCAGGTGGTGTCTTCGACGTATCCGTAAGTGGAGTTTCCCACGCCTTTGGCGCAATTGCTGGGACCGCCGCTCCCCGCGGCCGTGCTCAGGAACTGACTTCCAGTAGCGCTGTTGCAGAAAGCGGAAGGAGTGTTGTATCCGAACACGTTGTACAGCAGGAAGCCCGCGCAGGAATTGTTCCAGGGAATCTCCGGGATGTAAGTCTTGGCAGATCCATATTTCGAGGAGTTGGTGGGGTTCCAATAAGTGGTCAAGGGATAGCGTGACTTCTCATAGAAGTAGAAATCTTCAAAATCGGTGCCGCCGACGGAAACGTTGTAGATGCTGTCGCCCCATCCGTTCACTCCGATGCCAGGAAGAGCATAGGTCTGAATCTGCTGTCGCTGAGTGCAAAGGGAAGAGCCGGCATCCCCGGAAGACACAAATACAGATACGCCGGCGGCCGCCGCGGACTGGAATGCGGAGTTGAATGCGGCATTCACCGCAGCTCCGCTCTTCACTTCGCATTCGCCGTAGCTCATGCTGATGATGGGGGGTGGACTGCCGGCGGCGATCAGGCCTTCGATCGCTAAAAGTTCCCCAACGGTTGCGTTCGTGCCTCCATCTTTGCAGGACGCCAATTCGACATGCGCCGCCGGGGCAATTGCCGTAATCATCTCGACGTCCAGATCGGCTTCCATATCGGCGCCATTCGTGCCAGGATCGGTGCAGTTTCCTGCGCTGTCGGGGTGCGCGGTGGTGAACGTGCCTTCGTACGATTTCAACCCGAAGGTGCTCTGATATACGGACCAGTCGTTAGCATAGGCATCGCTGTCTTCCACGACGACCACGGTCATGCCTTTGCCGGTGATCCCCGCGCTTAACAGGGGCGTGACGTTATAGATTGTCTGCAGGTCTGCGGGCACGAGATCGAGGCAGATACCGAAGGTGCATCCGGAAAAGGTGTATTGCTGCCTCAGGGCGTAGTGGGGGCGAGCCTTGAAGTTGTGCATCGAGACCACGCCCTCAATCGCGGGAGCTAAAGCCGCCGGGATCTGGGGATCGGTCATGTTGGCAAAGTGGGACTCACCCTGCACTTCCAGTTCGTGAATCGCGGTATGAAAGGCTTCGCTGATCTGGCCTGCCGTCCCGGAAAAATCGATGACCATCCGGTTGGGATAAACATAGCCGATTTCGAAACCGTGCGATTGCAGCCAACTGGTGATCGTGTCGACATCCTGCTGGGCGAGACCGAACTTCTCTCCCTGCTCGTCGGCCGTCAGCCATTGCCGGAAGTTGGGCGAGTTCTTATCGGTGAGGGAATCGATGTAACTCTCGAAATCACGCTCGACTTTGGGATCGCGCCTCAGTTGCAGCAGCATGTGATCTACGGCGAAGCCGTCCGGCACCTGACCGCGGTCGTTCCTGGCGCTGGCTTCGGACCGGGTGTTACGGGCCAGAGTGACGAGCCGTTTTTCGTCAATCGGTTGGGTGATGAGCAGGCGTCCCGCCGAGGCGCCGAGAACGCGAGCCGCGAAATGCGAACTCAGGGCAAGGGTAACGATCAGAGCGGCCAGAACCACGGTGAACTTCCTGGCGGCTGATGCGATGGTGCCCGGGCTATTGATTTCGGACTTGCGAGCTCGCGAACTCATTCACTGTCTCCTTGGCAATAACGCTGCTGTGGTTATTTTGGGATCTTGAGAGGAAGAGGGTTCTGGGTTCGTGCATCGCTCGCCATTCGGTGGCGGAGACGATCGCGAACGCGTGCCGACTGTCGCCCGAACTGACATTTCCGTCAATGGTTTAGAGATTACGCGTGGCTGACGCGTGGTTGACGTAATAAGAGACTTCTTCCTAGAGAGTTGCGAGGACTTCGTGCTTAGCGGACTGCATCCGAAAAGCCCCGAGCGTGGTCACCTCATGGCGTAGATTCCGATGTTAAACTGAAGATCCCCCACGCATCCTAACTTATGGACTTCCCGCAGAGTGTCTCCGGTGTGGTTCGGTTTGGCGTGTTTGAGGCCAATCTCCGCGCGGGGGAGCTGCGCAGGAGCGGCATCAAGGTCCGGATCCAGGAGATGCCCTTTCGCGCCCTTATTGTTCTCCTGAAACGTCCCGGCGAGGTCATCGGCCGCGAAGAGCTTCGGCTGGCGCTCTGGCCAGAAGGCGTGTTCGTTGATTTTGACCAAGGCATCAGCAGCGCAATTCGACGGCTGCGCGACGCGCTAGGAGATTCTGCCGACAATCCTGTCTTCATTGAGACGGTCGAGCGCCGTGGCTACCGCTGGATTGCGCCCATGCGTCTTGCCGAAGCAGTTCCACAAGGAAACGGGGGGCGGAGAGAAGAAGCTCGGACTGAAGC